>Ga0116210_1000226_pt1 | contig 61128 bp, 58 predicted proteins | sample TshhotsprinmetaG_FD_94483 | JGI IMG/M metagenome (GOLD analysis project Ga0116210, IMG submission 94483) | Hot spring microbial communities from South Africa to study Microbial Dark Matter (Phase II) - Tshipise hot spring metaG | ecosystem: Environmental > Aquatic > Thermal springs > Hot... | reverse complement strand
GGGCGTCTTTCGCGGGCTCATCCACGAGAACTGCCCCCGCCGGGCGGATTTCGAGGCGGGCCGTTTCGCCAGGAATTTCGGGGAGGAAGGGTGCCTTTACGAGCTGGGGTGCAAGGGCCCGTATGCCGAGGCACCTTGCCCTTGGCACCGCTGGAACGGGGGGGTCAACTGGTGCATCCAAGCCAACCACCCCTGTTTGGCTTGCTGTGAACCGGACTTTCCCGACCGCGTCTCCCCCATTTTTCAGAAGATCGAGGCCGAGCGAGCCAAAGACACCTTGAGGAGCGAATTGTGCGCACGATCCTCGTAGACCCCGTCACCCGCATCGAGGGGCACCTCAAAATCGAGCTGCGGGTGGAAGATGGAAAGGTGCACGAGGCTTACTCTTCCGGCGGGCTTTACCGGGGAATCGAGGAGATCCTTTCGGGCCGGCATCCTCTTGATGCCCAGCGGATTACCACCCGGGTGTGCGGGGTCTGCCCCCTTGCCCACTCGCTGGCTTCGGCCTACTGCCTTGAGAACGCCTTTGGAATAGGCGGGGAAATCCCCGAGGCCGGGCAGCTTCTCCGCAACCTTATCCACGGGGCCAACTTCCTCCACAACCACCTCCTCCATTTCTATCATCTGTCCTTGCTCGACTACCTTGACCTGTCTCGTCTTTCCGGACCCCTGGCGGACTTGGCGGGCCTTCTCTCTTCGGATGGGGGTGAGGACACTCGGTTCTCCCAGGAGGAGACCGAGCGGCTTCTGGACCACTACATCCAGGCCCTGGAGATGCGGAGGAAGGCCCACGAGCTGGAAGCGCTGTTCGCGGGGAAGATGCCCCACGACATGGCCATCGTGCCCGGCGGGGTCACCTACAAGCCTGGGCTAGCCGAGGTGGCCGCTTACCGGTTCCGCCTGCGGGAGCTGCGTGACTTCCTCAAGAGCGTGTACTGGCCGGATGTCCTCCTTTTCCTTGAGCGGTACCGCGATCACTTCCAGCTGGGCCGGACGAGGAACCTCCTCTCCTATGGCGGTTTCCCCTTGGGTTCAAGCTCTGCGGTGCTGGAGAACCGACTCTTTCCAGCTGGGGTGGTCGAGGACGGAGGGTACAGACCCCTTGTGCTTGAGGAGATCACGGAGTCCGTGGCCGGCTCGTGGTACTCGGGGACCGGGGGGAGGCCCTTGGAAAGTACCCTGCGGCCGTGGCCCCAGGCCCAGGGCGGCTACAGCTGGCTCAAGGCCCCTCGCTACCAGGGGAAGGCGTACGAGGTGGGGCCAGCCGCCCGGGTGAGGATGGTCCTGGCCAAGGGTGAGCAGCGTCTGCAGACGTGGATCCGCGGGATGTTGCGCGATCTCAATATCTCTGAAGAGGAGTTGAGTTCGGTGGCCGGGCGGCACCTGGCCCGGGGAATTGAGACTCTGTACCTGGCCCAGAAGCTCGAGGAGTGGCTCGATTCCCTGGACCTGAGTGGCCTGGTGGCCCGACCCTTTGTGATCCCCGACCAAGCCCAAGGGATGGGGCTTACTGAGGCGGCCCGCGGCGCTGTGGGGCACTGGATTCGGATCGAAAGGAAGAAAATTGCCCACTACCAGATCATCTCGCCCACCACCTGGAACGCCAGCCCCCGTGACGAAAAAGGGGTTCCTGGCCCGATCGAGCAGGCCTTGGTGGGGACCCCTGTTCCCGGCGAGGGAAGGCTTTTTGCCGGAAGGGTCGTGCGCTCCTTCGACCCGTGTTTGGCCTGCGCCGTGCACTAGGGAGGAAAGATGCTCGTCGCTGAACTCAAGCCAACTGAGGAGATCCTGGGCTACCTTCGGCCCGGCGAGCGGGTATTCATCCTTTCCTGCAATGGGTGCGTGGCCTCGGTGGGCGCAGGCGGCGAAAAGGCGATCGCCGATCTTCGGGCAGTCTTTTCTCAAAATGGCCATGCGGTCACGGGATCTTTGCTTGCGCCCTTTGCCTGCAACAAGGCTTTGGTGGGGTTGAGGCTTCTCCGGGAGGAGCCCGCCCTTTCCCAGGCCCATGTTCTTTTTGTGGCGGCCTGCGGTGTGGGCGTGCAGGCCGTGGCTCAGGTGGTGGACAAGGCTGTTTATCCCGCGACGAACACCGTCACTTATGGCGCCTTCCAAGGTCTTTGGCCGGGGGAGGAGCGGTGCCAGCGGTGCGGCCAGTGCCTGCTTGCTTACACCGGGGGGATCTGCCCCTTGACCACCTGCGCCAAAGGCCTGCTTCACGGCCCCTGCGGGGGGTCCCACGAGGGGGAGTGCGAGGTGGAGAAGGGGCGGCCCTGCGGCTGGCAGAAGATTTACGACCGGCTGAGCAAAATTGGCCGCCTGGACCTCCTCCACCAGTGCCGCACACCCCACGACCGCAAGGCCCACCTGGAGGTCCCGGGGACGCGCCGGCGCTCGACCCTCTGGGACTTGGAGCGCCTGGAGGATTAGATGAACCTGCGCGAGCGGCTGTCCCGGGGGGAGTTCGTAATCACCTGCGAGGCTGGCCCGCCTAAGGGCACGGACGTGGGCCCGGCGTTGGAAGAGGCCGATCGCCTGGGCCGCTACGTCCACGCGTTCAACGTCACCGACCTGCAGTCCTCGGTGCTGCGCATGAGCTCGTGCGCCCTGTGCACGCTGCTCAAGGCGCGTGGTCACGAGCCCATCCTGCAGGTGACCTGCCGGGACCGGAACCGCCTGGCGCTCCAAGCGGACCTCCTCGGCGCCTGGGCCTTGGGTATTGAGAACGTCCTCGCCCTCACCGGTGACCACCCTGTTCTCGGGGACCATCCGGGGGCTTGGCCCGTGTTCGACCTCGATTCTGTGCAGCTTGTGGCGGCGATCAGGGAGCTCAACCGGGGGCGGGACCTCGCGGGAAACGAACTCCAAGGGCATCCGGACTTCTTGGTGGGGGCGGTGGTGAACGCCACAGCGAAACCTTTGGAGCCCCACCTCGCCAAGATGAGGCTCAAGGCCCAGCTGGGGGTGGGCTTCTTCCAAACTCAGACTGTGTATGACCCCCAAGCCTACTTGGAGTTTGTGCGCAAGGTGGAGGGGTTGGGGGTACCCATCCTTGTGGGGGTCATTCCCCTCAAGTCCGCCAAGATGGCGCGGTTCATGAACGAGAACATCGCAGGAGTTCACGTCCCTGAGCCGATCATCCAAGAGCTGGAGGCGGCAAAAACCAAGGAGGACAGGGAGAAGCGAAGCGTGGATATCTGTGCGCGGATCGTGCGGGCGGTGAAACCTTACGCGCACGGGATCCACCTGATGCCCATGGGTTGGGACTTCCTGGTTCCCCAGATCCTTGACCAGGCCGGAATCTGAAAGGAGGAAAAGTGCCGTTCGACCCCACAAAACTGGCCGATTGGCAGATCGCCGCGGAGGCGGAAAAGAGGATGCCGACCCCCGAGGATTGGCGGGGGAGGCTAGGCCTGACCAAGGAGGAGCTCTTACCTTACGGCCGCATCGCCAAGCTTGATTACCGCAAGATCTACGAGCGCCTGATGGGCCGCCCGGACGGCAAGTACATTGAGATCACGGCCATCAACCCCACCCCCCTGGGGGAGGGGAAGACCACGACCACGTTGGGCCTGATCGAGGGGCTGGCCAAGCGGGGGAAAAACGTGGGGGGCGCCATCCGTCAGCCTTCGGGAGGGCCGTCGATGAACATCAAGGGCACGGCCGCGGGGGGAGGGAACGCCCTGCTCATTCCCATGACGGAGTTCACGATGGGCCTCACGGGGGACATCGATGCCATCACCAACGCCCACAACCTGGGGATGGTCGCCCTCACCGCCCGCATGCAGCACGAGGCCAACTACGCCGATGAACAGCTGGCCAAGCGGGGCCTGACACGGTTGGACATCGACCCCCGCCGAGTGGAATTCCGGTGGGTCATGGACTTCTGTGCTCAGGCGTTGCGCCGGATCGTGATTGGCCTGGGGGGCAAGAACGATGGGTTCCTGATGGAGTCAGGGTTCCAGATCACGGTGTCCTCCGAGCTGATGGCCATCCTGTCCATCGCCCGCGACCTCAAAGACATGCGGGAGCGGATCGGCAAAATCACCGTGGCGTACAGTCGCCAAGGGAACCCCGTGACCTGCGAGGACTTGGGTGTGGCTGGGGCCATGACGGCCTGGATGCGGTCCACCATCAACCCCACGTTGGCCTGCACCATTGAGTTCCAGCCCGTGCTTGTCCACGCCGGGCCCTTTGCCAACATCGCCATTGGCCAGTCTTCGGTCATTGCCGACCTTCTGGGTCTCAAGCTGTGGGACTACCACGTGACGGAGAGCGGTTTCGGAGCGGACATTGGCTTTGAGAAGTTCTGGAACGTGAAGTGCCGGTTGAGTGGGCTCACCCCCCACGTCTCGGTCATTACCGCTACGATTCGGGCCCTGAAGATGCACGGGGGAGGCCCGCGGGTGGTGCCGGGTCGGCCGCTCCCCCCGGAATACCAGAAGGAGAACCTCCCCTTGGTGGAAAAGGGCGTGAGCAACCTTCTTCACCACATCGAGGTGGTCAAGAAGTCGGGGATCAAGCCGGTGGTGTGCCTGAACCGCTTCCACACCGACAGCGATGGGGAGATCGCCTTGGTCCGCAAGTACGTGGAGAAGGCCGGGGCGCGGTTTGCCGTGGGCGAGCACTGGCGCTACGGCGGGGATGGGGCGCTGGAGCTTGCCGACGCCGTGATCGAGGCGGCCCAGGAAAAGAACCACTTCCAGTTCCTCTACCCCATGGACATGCCCCTGCGCAAGCGGGTGGAAGTCGTGGCCCGGGAGGTCTACGGGGCGGACGGCGTCAGTTGGTCGGCCGAGGCCCTGGAGAGGGCCAAGGAGTTCGAGTCCGACCCCAAGTACCTCGAGTACGCCACGATGATGGTGAAGACCCAGTACAGCTTGTCCCACAACCCGGACTGGAAAGGTGTGCCCAAGGGGTGGACCCTCCCCATCCGCGACATCCTCCTGTTCTCGGGGGCCAAGTTCCTCTGCCCGGTGGCCGGGGATATCACCCTCATGCCCGGGACGAGTTCGGACCCGGCCTTCCGCCGGGTGGACGTGGACGTGGAAACCGGCGAAGTGCGGGGGTTATTCTAGGAGCGTGACCGAACAGGAGCGGAAGCGGGCCGCGGCCGAGGCCGCCGTCGAGCTCGTGTCCCCGGGGATGGTCGTGGGCCTGGGCCACGGGTCCACAGCCCGCTATGCCCTTGTCAAAATTGCCGAGCTCCTCCACGCACGAAAGCTCAAAAACATCGTGGGCATCCCTTGCTCGGCTCAGGTGGCCAGGGAAGCAGGGGAGCTGGGGATTCCCTTGGGAGATTTGAACGACTTTCCCCAGGTGGACCTCACCATCGATGGCGCCGACGAAGTGGATCCCCAGCTGAACGTGATCAAGGGCGGGGGAGGGGCGTTCCTCCGGGAGAAGATCGTGGCCCAAGCTAGCCGCCGCGAGATCATTGTTGTGGACGAGAGGAAGCTCTCCAGGGTCCTGGGGAACCACGCCCCCGTGCCCGTGGAAATCGTGCCGTTTGCCTGGAAGGCCCAAGTGAGGTTCTTGGAGGGGCTCGGGGCTCGGGCGGAACTCCGGCGGGACCGGTCCGGTTCCCCTTGGGTGACCGACCAAGGGAACTGGATTGTGGACTGCTGGTTTGGTCCCATAAACGACCCGCGGGGGTTGGCCCGGGCGCTCGAGGGCCGGGCGGGCGTGGTGGAACACGGACTTTTCTTGGGTTTGGCTACAGAAGTGTTCGTGGGGACGGCTCAAGGCGTTCGCCTGATCGAGGCTCCCGCCAAGTGAGGGCGGGCGTTTGCGGTTAACCTTGGAGCGATGGAGCGAATTCTCGCCCGGGTACGGGATGCGCAGCGGGAGCTGGAAGAGCTGGAGCAGAGGCTCAGCGATCCGAGAGCTCCTTCCCAACCGGACTTCCCCGAGCTTTCACGGCGGTACCGCCGGCTGGGGGAGATCGTGGGCAAAGGGGAGGAGGTGCGGCGTCTTCAGCACCAGATTCTCGAGGAAGAAGAGCTGTTGCGGGGCGAGGCAGACGAGGCCTTGCGCGCGGAGCTCCGGGTGGAGTTGGAGCGCGACCGGGCCCGGGCCGAGGCCATCCTCAAGGAACTCCAGCGCATGTTCCTTCCCGAGAACCCCCACGATCGCAAGAACGCCATCGTGGAGATCCGGGCGGGAACCGGTGGTGAAGAGGCCGCTCTGTTTGCCGCTGACCTGTTCCGCATGTACAGCCGATACAGCGAACGCAAGGGGTTCACCGCCAAGGTCATGGACTCTCACCCCACCCCCCTGGGGGGCTACAAGCAGATTGTGTTTGTGGTGGAGGGGGAAGGGGCTTACGGCCTTCTCCGCTACGAGTCCGGTGTGCACCGGGTGCAGCGGGTTCCGGAGACCGAGGCCAGCGGCCGCATCCATACCTCCACGGCCACTGTAGCTGTCCTGCCTGAGGCTGAGGAAATCGACATCGCGGTGCGTCCGGAGGACATCAAGGTGGACACGTTCCGGGCCAGCGGTCCGGGGGGCCAGCACATGCAGAAAAACGAAACGGCGGTGCGCATCACCCATGTCCCCACGGGCATCGTGGTGGCCTGCCAGGACGAACGTTCCCAGCATCGCAACCGGGAGCTGGCCATGCGCATCTTGCGGGCCAAGCTCTGGGAAATCGAGCAGGCCAAAAGGGAAAGGGAGCTCCGCGAGGCCCGGCGGCGGCAGATTGGCACCGGAGACCGCTCAGAGAAGATCCGGACGTACAATTTCCCCCAGAGCCGGGTCACGGACCATCGGATTGAGCTCACGGTGCACCGGCTGGCCGACGTGTTGGACGGGGACCTGGACCTCCTGATTGAGCCCATTCTGGCCGAGGAGGCCTCCCGGGCCCTCGAAGAAGTGTCCAGGTAGGGTCAGCTCAAGTTCTTGCGGGCCAGGACCACGCCCTCCTCGTGCCGGTGCTCAATGGCGAAGCCGCGGTTGGCAAATATCGCGATCATCCGCACGTTGTCGGGTGTGGTCTCCGCCACCACCCGCTTGATGCCCCAGCTCTGGGCAATCTCCAGGCAGTAGTCGGTGAGCAGGCCTCCTAGCCCCCGGTTCTGCCAGGGGTCGGCCACAAACACCGCGTACTCGGCGTTCACCACGTCAGGGTCCGCCACGAGCCTCCCCACGCCAGCGATCTTCTTCCGCCCCTCTTGCTCCACCTCGGCCACAATGGCCATCTCCCGGTCGTAGTCGATGAAACAGAAGGGAATGGCCATCTGGTGGGTGGTCTCCTTGAACACGTAGCGGAACCGGGCCCGAATGGACTCTCGGGAGGAGACGGCCAGCATCTCGTGCCAGAGGGGCTCGTCCTCGGGGCGGATCGGGCGAAGGAGGGCCTTGGTCCCGTCTTTGAGCGTGGCTGGACGGCGGTAGCCCTCGGGGTAAGGGCGGATGGCAAGGTGGGCATAGGGGCGCGTGTGTTTGGCCGCAAGCTCCAGATCCACAGCCACCCGGGCATCCACGGCCACGATCTCCTGTGGTGAGGCGAGCAAGGGGTTGATGTCGATCTCCCGAATCTCCGGGAAGTCCGCCACCAAGTAGGAGAAGCGCATGATCAGTTCAATGAGCTTGTCGAGGTTGACGCCCGGCCGGCCGCGGTAGCCCCGCAACAGGGGCCAACTCCGTAGCGACTGCAGCATCCGCAGGGCCAGCTTCTCGTTGAGGGGAGGAAGGCCGAGCACGGTGTCCCGGTACACCTCGGTGGCAATTCCCCCCATCCCCAGCAGGATCACAGCTCCAAATGTCGGGTCCTGCTTGGCCCCCAGCAAAAGCTCAAACCGCGGCTCGAGCTGCACCATGCGCTGCACCGTAGCACCCTCAACCCGGGCATTGGGGCGGCGCGTCCGCACGGTCTCCATCATCCGGGCATAGGCTTCTTGGAGCTCCCGTGCGTTGTGGATGCCCACGATGACGCCCCCGACGTCGGTCTTGTGCGTGATGTCGGGAGAGTGAATTTTCAGCACCACAGGGTAGCCCAGCTCGGCTGCAATCCCCAGGGCTTGGTTCACATCCCGGGCCGGGCGAGGTTTGGTCACGGCAATCCCGTAGGCTTCCAGCAGCTCCTTGGAGTCAATTTCCGACAGGACTCCACCTTGGGCAAGGACAGGGGCCAGACGGTCCCGCATCTTGGCCCGGTCCAAGGGGAACTCCACCGGGATTTCCCGAGGGGTCTCGTAGAGGAGTTCCAGGTTGCGGCCGTAGTCCACCAAGTGCATGAACGCCAACACGGCCTGATCGGGGTTGTCGTAGGTGGGGATCCCCGCGGCGTTGAGGATGTTCACCCCTTCGCGCATGAGGGGGCCGCCCATCCACGCCGCCAGAATCGGTTTCTGTGTTTCCTGGGCCACCTCGGCCACGGCCTTGGCCGTGGTGGCCGGGTCGGTCACGGCTTGGGGGGCGAGGATGGCCAGTACGGCGTCCACGTTGGGATCGGCCAAGAGCAGCCGGAGGGCGCCCGCGTACCGGTCGGGCGGGGCGTCCCCCAGCACGTCCACCGGATTGCCATGGGACCAGAACGGCGGCAGGGTCTCGTTCAGCTTGGCCATCGTTTGCGGGGAGAGGTCGGCCAGTTCCCCCTGGCGGGCGATGAGGGCGTCGGTGGCCATCACACCCGGCCCGCCAGCGTTGGTGAGGATGGCCAGCTTCGATCCCAATGGGGGGCGAACTTTGGCCAACAGCTCGGCGGTATCGAAGATGTCCCCGATTTCGTACACGCGGACCATGCCCGCCCGGCGGAAGGCGGCGTCGTACACGGCATCCTCGCCGGCCATGGCCCCGGTGTGGGAACTGGCGGCCTTGGCGGACTCGGCAAACCGTCCGGCCTTGTACACTACGATGGGTTTGGTGCGGGCAAAGGCCCGGGAAGCGGACATGAACTCCCGGGCCGAACTCAAGGATTCGATGTACAGGATGAGGGACTTGGTGCGCTCATCTTCGCTGAAGTAGTCGATCAAGTCGCCGAAGTCCACGTCGATCATGTTTCCCACGGACACAAAGTAGGAGAAACCGATGCCCTCCTGCCGGGACCAGTCCAGGACCGAGGTGCACAGGGCCCCGGACTGGGAAACAAAGGCCACCTGCCCGTCGCGGGGCATCCCGGCGGCAAACGTGGCGTTGAGCCCAATGCGGGGCACGATGATGCCCAGGCAATTGGGGCCGATGATGCGCATCCCTGGGAACTTGGCGGCCTCGCCCAACACCTGGGCCTCGAGCTTTCGCCCCTCCGCTCCAATCTCCCGAAATCCCGCTGAGAGAATCACCAAACCTTGGATCCCCGCTTGACCGCACTCCCGCACCAAACCGGCCACCGTGGCCGCAGGCGTGCAGATCACCGCCAGGTCCGGGGTCTTGGGAAGCGAACCCACGTCGGGATAGCTTTGGATTCCTTGAACGGCCTCGCGCTTGGGGTTCACGGGGTACACCACCCCATGGAACCCGGCCTCGATCATGTTGCGGAACACGCTGTAACCCACCGAGCCGGGGGTGTTGCTGGCTCCAACGATGGCCACCCGGCGGGGGTCGAAGATTTTCTCGAGGTTTCGGATGCTCATAGGACCGAAATTCTACCCCGTTTCGGTGCGCCAAAACGGGGAGGGAGGGTCCGCTCAACGGAACCGCTTCATGGCCTCGCGGGCCCGCCGCTCCTCTTCCTCTTGGATGATCTTCCGCCGCTTGTCGGCCTTGGTCTGTCCCCGGCCCAGGCCGAGCTCCACCTTGGCCCGACCGCGGTCGGAGAAGTACACGGACAAAGGGACAAGGGTGTAGCCCGCTCGGTCCACCTTGCCGATCAACCGCGCAATTTCCCGCTTGTGGAGCAGAAGCTTCTTGGGTCGTGCGGGGTCGTGACCCGAAGGCCCGCTTGGTCCGTAGGGCGCGATGTGCATGCCATGGAGCCACACCTCGCCCTCTTTGACCTTGGCGAAAGCCTCGTCGATGGAGGTCCGGCCGGCCCGCAGGGACTTCACTTCCGATCCTTTGAGGACCAAGCCCGCTTCATAGGTTTCCTCGATGGCGTAGTCCCGCCGGGCCTTGCGATTGCGGGCGACGACCTGTCCCATGGCGGCCTAGGGTACGGTGACGGTCTTGGCCAAGTTCCGGGGCTGATCCACATCGGTCCCCCTCAGGCAGGCGATGTGGTAGGCCAGGAGTTGGAGGGGCGGAGTGAAGGCGTAAGGAAGCAGGGGGCGGGGCACGTTGGGGACCAGGATGAGGTGGTCGGCGAGGTCACGGAGCTCGGGATCGTCTTGGTCGGACAAGACGATGCGGATCCCGTTGCGGGCCTTGACCTCCTGGATGTTGGCCAGGGTCTTGTGGGGGAGTTCCTGGCCCGAGAAGAGGAACAGGACAGGCATGTCTTCGTGGATGAGGGCGATCGGGCCGTGCTTCATTTCCGCCGCAGGATAAGCCTCGGCGTGGATGTAGCTGATTTCCTTGAGCTTGAGGGCTCCTTCCAAGGCGAGGGGAAAGAGAAGACCGCGGGCTAAGTAGAGGAAGTCCGGCTTCCCCTGAAACTTTTGGGCCAAGGCGACGAGGGCCTCCTCCGTCTTGAGGGCCTGGGTGAGGATCTGAGGCGCCCGGGCCAGCTCTTGGCTGGCCGCGGCGAACCCCTCATCGCTGAGGTTGCCTCGGATTCGGGCCAACCGGAGTCCCAGGAGCATCAGGGCGGCCACCTGGGCGGTGAAGGTCTTGGTGGCGGCCACGGCGATCTCCAAGCCGGCGCGGGTGTAGATCACCCCTTGGGCTTCCCGCTCCAGGGCAGAGCCCAACTTGTTGACCACGCCCAGCACCCGCGATCCCCGGGCCTTGGCCTCCCGCACAGCTCCCAACGTGTCCGCGGTTTCCCCGGATTGGGACACGGCCACCACCAGCGTGCGCGCGTTCAGGGCTGCGCCCTTGAACTGGAACTCGCTGGCGATCTCCGCCGTCACGGGAACCTGGAGGAGAGGTTCCCACAAGTACTCGGCGGCCACTGCGGCGTGGTAGGAGGTGCCGCAGGCCACAAGGTAAATGTGGTCCACCGACCGAAGCTCTTGGGCCAGGCGGCCGTCCCATTCCGCGTGGAGCTGGTCGCGGAGGGTATCGGCCACCGCTTGGGGCTGCTCATGAATCTCCTTGTGCATGTAGTGGCGGTGGCCCCCCTTCTGGGCCACCGCGTCGTCCCAGGGCACGCGGACGAACTGGGGTTCCTTGGGGTGGCCGTCGCGGTTCCACACCTCCACCTGCCCAGGCCTGACCCGCACCGTGTCCCCCTCGTCCAGGAAGAGGAAGTCGCGGGTGTAGGGCAGCAACGCGGGAGCATCGGAGGCGAGGAACCCCGCTCCGGGAAGGAGGCCCACAACCAGGGGGCTTCCCCAGCGGGCGGCCACGATCTCGTCAGGGTGATCGGCGTGGACCACGGCGATCGCTAGGGCCCCCTGGGCGCGGGCAAAGGCCTTCTGGACCGCGGAAAGGAGGTCCCCCTTGTAGTACTCCTCCACCAGGTGCACCAGCACTTCGGTGTCCGTGTCGGACACAAAGCGGTGCCCCGAGGCCCGGAGGGCGTCCTTGAGCTCCCGGTGGTTCTCGATGATGCCGTTGTGGACGAGGGCCAGCTTGCCCGAGCAGTCGGTGTGGGGGTGCGCGTTCTCCACTGTGGGTAGACCGTGGGTGGCCCATCGGGTGTGGCCAATCCCCAACGCTGCGGGGCAAGGGTTCGCGGCCAGGGCTTCCTCCAGCTCCCGGATCTTCCCGACCTTTCGGGCGAGCACGATCTGTCCCCCGTGCACGAGGGCCACACCCGCCGAATCGTAGCCCCGGTACTCCAACCGGCGCAGGCCCTCCAGAAGGATCTTTTGCGCTGGACTGTTGCCCACATACCCCACGATTCCGCACATGGCAAGGCGATTATAGCCCGAATGTAACGTAGCCCATGGTCGGCCGAGGGGCCGATGGCTATAATGGGCGGCGAGGTGCGCGAGGAGGGGATTCACATGAAGGAAGCTGAGGTCAGGGCGCTGCTTCTTGATCCCACGACCAAGACGCCGGTCTTGCTCTTGCAGGATCGGAATTCCACCAAGGCTATGCCCATCTGGATTGGGGAACCTGAGGCGATGTCCATTGCCTTAGCCCTGCAGGGACACGCCTTCCCGCGCCCGCTATCCCACGACCTGATGAAGCACTTGCTCACCACCTTGGGGGGGTGGTTGGAGCGGGTGGTGATCACCAGCGTGCAGGAGAACACCTACTTTGCCACCCTGGTGGTCCGGGACGCCACCGGGGCCCTCCAGGACATCGACGCTCGCCCGTCGGACGCTGTGGCCCTGGCCCTGCGCACCCAAGCCCCCATCTACGTGGCGGACGAGGTGTTCGATAAAGTGGCCATCGATTCCCCTCTTGCCGAGGAAGAGCAGTTCGAGAAGTTCGTCGAACAGGGACTGCGCCTTACGGAGTTCCGGCGGCGCCTATCCGATCCCGAAGGAAAAGCCAGCGGTCCGGAAGAGGATCAAGCGTAAACAGGTCCCGCAACTCCAACCCCAGGTTCGTCCGCAGCTCCACAATGCGAACCTCCAAGGGGGGGACTTCCCAATTCTCTCGCACCACGATCCGCGTGGGTAAGTTCGTGGTCGGGTCGAACTGGAGCACAGTCTCGGCTGTTCCGGGGGGAAAACCTCTCACCGCGAAGGTGTCCTGGTCGAGGCGGGCCAAGCTCAAGCGGCCTTGGCGGAGAGCGGCCTGAACCTCCCCTGGGCTGGGAACTTCCAGGGAGAACGTGTTCGGGGGGAAGCGCAGCTCGATGGCCAGGTTCATGTCCGGGCGGTGGTGGAGGAGGAGCTGTTCCTCGGGGACAGTTCGGAAGGCGTATATGTGCCCTTGGAGCGCCGAGGGGCTCTGTACCTCCAAGCGCACGCTGGTGGGAGCGAGGTAGAGGATTGTGGCGTCGATCGGGCTTTCCCCACCGCGCTGGAGTCGCACCAGGGCTCGCGCATCGCGGACGGCGGCCCAGGCGTTCGCTGCGGCCGTGATTCGCTCGGCCACGCGGAGAGGGGAGGCCGGATCCAACCAGGGCCAGGCCCACACCAGCACCCCCAGGGTGATCCCCACGAGCAGAACAACCGCCACCGGCCAGAGGTTCATCCCCGCAATCATACCGGCCCCTGGTTGCCCGGGGGCCCGGGCCAGCCTAGAATGCGCGCGGGGTGATTGGCACGTGCAATTGCGAGCAATCCGAGGATTGAAGGTCGAAGGTCGGCGGGTCCTTTTCCGGGCCGATCTCAATGTGCCCCTTGACGGCCAGCGGGTGGCCGAGGATGGCCGCATCCGGGCTGTGCTCCCCACCCTCCAGTGGCTGCTGGATCGGGGGGCCAAGGTGGCGGTTTGCTCCCACCTGGGTCGCCCCGATGGACGCGTCGTGGAAGAGCTCCGCTTGGGCCCTGTGGGCGTGCGGTTGGGGGAGCTCCTTGGGCGCCCCGTTCCCCGCCTGGGGGTTTGTGTGGGGCGGGAGGTTCAGGAAGCGGTAAGCCGCCTCGAACCTGGATCGGTAATCCTCCTGGAGAACGTGCGGTTCCACCCCGAAGAGGAGGAGAACGACCCGGAGTTCGCCCGGAGGCTGGCCGCGCCGTTCGACCTGTTTGTGAACGACGCATTTGCCACGGCCCATCGGGCTCACGCCTCCACCGTGGGGGTGACCCGCTACTTGCCCTCCTACGCGGGGTTCCTCATGGAACGGGAGGTGGAGGTGCTGGGAGGGCTTCTGGAGAATCCCCGCCGCCCGTTTTACGTCCTGGTGGGGGGCAAGAAGGCCAAGGACAAGCTGGGGGTGCTCACCGATCTCCTCCCCCATGTGGACGGGTTCCTGGTGGGTGGGGGCGTGGCGTTCACCTTCCTCCTTGCCCGTGGCGATTCCATCGGTAGGTCCGTGGCTGATGCAGATTTGGTGGATACGTTGAAAGATCTGATGGGTAAGGCCGACGCCCAGGGCAAGAAGATCCATCTCCCGGTGGATGTGGTGGCGGCTCCGGAAGTTTCGGCTCAAGCCGAGAGCAAGACTGTTCCGGCCGACAAGATCCCTCCGCAGTGGATGGGGTTGGACATCGGACCGGAGACGGCCGCGGCCTACGCCCGCATCGTCAAGGAGGCCGGTACGGTTGTGTGGACGGGCCCCATGGGGGCGTTTGAGTTTGCGCCGTTCGCCCGGGGGACGAAGGCCATGGCCGAGGCCCTGGTCTCCTCCAAGGCGTTTACGGTGGTGGGAGGGGGGGAGACGGGGGAGGCCGTGGAGAAAATGGGCCTTGGGGAGAAGTTCGGGTACATCTCCACCGGGGGCGGTGCTACCTTGGATTTCTTGCGGGGGAAGTCCATGCCGGCCCTGGAGCCCCTTCGGGCGAGCTAACCGGCGAGTTGACGATGCCCCGGCAGGGCAGTATCCTCCTTCACGCGCGGGCGTAGCTCATTTGGTAGAGCGTCAGCTTCCCAAGCTGAAGGCCGCGGGTTCGACTCCCGTCGCCCGCTCCAACGCACGGGAGGTGTTCCCCTCTGTCCCTTGTCCTGACTTTAGAAACCCTGGCCGAGCAGGCCCGACGTTGCACCCGCTGCGGTCTAGCCCAGGGGCGGAAGAGCGTCGTGTTCGGGGAGGGCCACCCCCGGGCGGCGGTGATGTTGGTGGGGGAGGGCCCTGGGGAAGTGGAAGACGACACGGGGCGGCCGTTCGTGGGGCCGGCCGGCCAGCTCCTCACCGACATCTTGAAGTCGGTGCACATCGCCCGCGAAGACGTGTACATCACCAACGTGGTCAAGTGCCGGCCCCCGGGGAACCGTGTCCCGACCAAAGTGGAGATGAAGGCGTGTTGGCCCTGGCTCGCTGCCCAGATCGCGTTGATCAATCCCAAGGTCGTGGTCACCTTGGGCAACACGCCCACCTCGTGGTTTCTCTCCTCCGACCAAGGTATCACCGAGTTGAGGGGGCGGTTCCATCGGTGGAAGGGGGGCATTGAAGTGTTTCCCATGTACCACCCCAGCTATCTTCTGCGCCAGCAAAGCCGGGCCCGGGGGAGCCCCAAACACCAAACATGGCTGGACGTTCAGGCCCTCAAGGACAGGCTGACACTCCTTTCCCTGACCCCGGCGGGTTGAGCCCCGGGGAGCGGGCGGCGCGGGTGAGGGAGGCCCTGGCCCAAGCCGAACAGCTCCGGCAGGCCCGTCGGTTCAAGGAAGGCATCGATCTGTTGGTGGAGGCGCTCCGCTACGGCGTGGACAAAGCCCAGGTCTATTTTCGGTTGGGGAACCTGTACTTCGACGCCGGGGACCTGGATCGGGCGGAGTACGCCTACGGCCGCGCGGTTCAGGAGGATCCCCGCCACGCCTCGGCCCACCACAACCTCGGCGTGGTTTACCGCAAGCAGGGGAGAATCTCCGCTTCGGTCAAGATGCTCAAGAAGGCCCGCTCCCTGGAGTTGCGCTACCCTCCCAAGGTCGAGGTCAACGAGGGCCAACGCCGGTTCTTGAAGGCCTTGGCTTGGCGGCTCACCCTGATCCCCTTGGGGTTTCTGGTGGCCGTGCTCCTGCTGTTGTGGATCGTGGGCCGGTTCTTCCGCTAACCCCGCTTTTCACGCGATGTACTGGTCGTAGAGGCTCTGGGCCCGCTCGGGTGAGTTGACGCCGTGCACGAGGGCGCGCCCGTCCGGAAAGACCACGAAGCGGGCCTCCCCGGCCTGGAAAAAGAGGAGCCCGTGGGACAAGCGCACCTTCCCCAGCGGGGCCAGCCGCTGGGCCAAACCGGCAAGGTCCAGCTCCCCAGGGCGGCGCGGCCTTACTTGCACCACATCTCCGCATAGCAGGGCCGTACCAGACTGTTGCCTAAGAAACTCGAAATCCCTCTGCCCGCAGCTTGGGCAGCTCGGCGAGCGCTGCATCTCCACCACCTGGGTCCGCTTGGTCCACAGGTCGAGGTAGAACAGTTCGCCGGGGCGCAGGTCCGGGCTTGCGGTCAAAGTCTGGATCGCAGTGGCGGCCTGGACGGCAGCCAGTGCCTTGGGTACCGGCCCCAAAATCCCCGCTTGGGCACAGGTGGGTAGCTCCCCGGGGGCCGGAGGTTGGGGAAAAACACAGCGCAGGCAAGGCCCCTTCTCCGGAACGATGGGCATGGTCATTCCGTAGGTGGCCAGCACGGCCGTGTAGACGTAAGGGATACGGTGCTTCACGCAGGCGTCGTTGAGGAGGTAGCGGGTCTCCATGTTGTCCAGGCCGTCCACCACCGCGTCCACCTTGGGCACCCATTCTTCGGCGAGTTCCCCGTCGAAGTGGGCGACGAGGGGCTCCACCACGGCGTCGGGGGCGATGGCCCGGAGCTTGTCGGCCGCGGCCCAGGCCTTGGGCTGACCCAATTCGGCGGGGGTAAACAAGCTGACCCGGTGGAGGTTGTGCACTTCCACAATGTCCCGGTCGACCAGGATCAAGTGGCCCACGCCGGCGCGGAGGAGGGCCTCGGCGGTGTGGGTGCCCAACGCTCCACAGCCCACCACAAGCACCCGGCCCTTCCCCAGCCGAGCCTGCCCCTCGGGGCCCACCTCGGGAAGGACATGGTGACGGGCGAACCTATGCTCCACGGTCCCTGATTGTTTCGCAATAGCCCAAGGCCAGCAACTTTCGTGGCCGGCAGGCGTTCTCGGGGTTAGACTGCAAGGCTAGGAGGTCGTGATGGCAAGAGTCTTCGTCTCTGTGGTGTGCGTGGGGCTTGTGGGGTGGGCGGCTGCCGCTCAGCCCGTGGACCCTGCTTTGGTGGTTCAGGTGTCGGTGGCCACGGTCACCTCGTACATCGGGGGCGCGCTGGGGGCGGAGTTGGGGACGGCCATTGCCCGCTGGGCGGGGTGGAGCACGATCGGAGGGCACTTGGCGGGGATTGTGATGGGCTATGCGGGCTATGCCCTCGGGGCCACCGCGGGGTCCGGCCTGGGGGTGGCCCTCAGCGGACGGTTGCTTGGATTGGAGGGCAACGTCGTATTGGGCTTTGTGGGTTCAGGAGCGGGAACGGCTTTGGGCTTTGGGATCGCGGCCACCTTCAATACGGAAGGCGCCTTCTGGCTGAGTCCACCCTTGGCCGCCCTCTTGGGTACGTTGGGCTACCGCCTGAATCGCTAGCGCCGAGGGCGTAGACCCAAGGACCCGCATCCTGGCCGGTCAAAGGCCCGCAGGCACAGCCGAACTCACCGTTCGCCGGGTCCCTGTGGGGAGATTCCCGACTCCGGGCTGTGACGGTCCAGAGGGCTACCCTGCGCTGGGGCCTCCCCCCCCACCTTGCCCTGGGGTCCAAAACGGTGTGCAGGAGGTCCAAGAAGAACACGGACGGCCCAAGGCGCTAGGCGTACACCCCGGCGGCGCCCACAATCACGGGAACGTCGGTGAGGCCGATGGCCTTGTACACGAGTGTCCCGAGCCCGCTCCACGCAGACACAATCTCCAGAGTCACTGATCCCATCCAGGAGCTGATGAGAATCTGGCCGAAGGAAGTGATGACCGTGGAGAGGCTGGCCGCAACACGTGCCGCCGCTGGAGAATCCGCCGGGGCGTGTCTTTGGCCACCTTCACGCAGTCCTCCATCGAGCTGAGGAGGAAGAAGGTCCGCCTGGAGAACTTCCCTGGAAGATTCCGCCCACGAACCAGGCGGAGACCGAAACGATGAGGTGGGGGACCAGGGAGGTGAAAACGGCCAAGGCTCCTTGGGCAGGGGGTACGTCCACCGTGCTCCCCTACGGCGACACCCGCGAGGATGAGGCGATGAGGACGATCCCGGAGAACCAAGCGGGAGGACCGGAAGGGGGGGCCAAGGGCACCACGAGGCCATCGAAGGTTCTTTCTCAATGCCTGGAGAGGTTTAGGGGCAAGGAATGAGCAGTGAAAGGGAAGGTCAGCTGAGAGAGAGGACGATGGCGCGAAGGTGTCAGGGATCGCCTCGAGGAGAATGTGGCGGACCTCACTGGAGGGAGTGAAGCTGAGGATGATGGCGTGGACCAAGTGGCGCAAGCTCCGATGAGCCCAGGGTCTGTCCAGTCCGCACTCCCGGCGCTTCTGCTCCACCAGGGTGTTGTACATCTCTCGGTACTTTTCAGGTTTGAGCTGGCTGCGCAGGGGTTCCAGGATAGCCGCCGCTTCCCCCCGAACGAGGACCTCCCCCACCTTGTCCAGCTGGCGGCCCATCGCGGCGATCACCACCGTGATCTGCACCTCGACTGCCACCGCCAACACCAGCAAGGCCGCTCGGACCGCTGTGTACCATGCCAAACGGAGCAAATCCCCGCCCATCGTCAACCCCTGAGGACGTGCCTCAAGTACGAGGGCTAGGTGGAATGCAGGACGAAAGGGAAAGAGAGTCAACGCCTGCGCGGAGTCGAGCTGAGCGCGATCCGCAGGCTGCGTTCGTCTTCCCCGCAGGGCAGGTTCAGCTGGTTGGGGCAGTCGCCCTTCGCCGGCCCTGCATGGGGCCCGAGGGCGTCCCGCTGCGCCAGGGGGCCTTCTCCCAGCTGAGGCCAGGGTATAGAATGCCCAAGGGCTTGTGCGGCTGCAGGTGTCGGGGCCGGTACAGGTTGCACAAGGAGGCCGGGCATGGAGCGTTGCGTGTTCTGCCAGATCGTGGCCAAGGAAAGCCCCGCCAGCGTGTTTTACGAGGACGGGCTCGTTTTGGGCTTCCTGGACATCCGGCCGATCAACCCTGGCCACGCCTTGATTGTTCCCCAAAAGCATGCAGCCGCCTTGGCCGAGCTGGACGAAGAAACCGGCCGGCGGATGTGGACCGTGGCCCAGCGCACGGCCGTGGCCCTGCGCGGCTCGGGAGTAAGATGCGAAGGCGTGAACCTCTGGCTGGCTGACGGCAAGGCCGCGTTCCAAGAAGTGCCTCATGTGCACCTCCACGTGGTCCCCCGCTTCTTCGGCGATGGATTCCGGTTCGTCGTGGGTCCCCGGGAGATTCTCGCCCGGGAGGAACTCGATGCCCTTGCTTTCCGCATCCGCCAAGCTTGGCCTGGCCCTCCGAGGTGAGCCCATGCCGGGAAGGCTTTGGATCGGTACGAGCGGGTACAACTATGGAGGGTGGCGGGGCTCCTTTTATCCCCCGGATTTGCCCTCCAAGGATTGGCTTTCCTTCTACGCCCAACACTTTTCCACCGTGGAGCTCAACGTCACCTTCTACCGGCTTCCCCGGCCCACAAGCTTTGCCAACTGGCGTGCCCAAACGTCCGAGGATTTCGTGTTTTCCCTCAAAGGCCATCGGAGGATCACCCACCTCAAGAAATTGGGGGATGTGGAGAGAGAAACGCGCCAGCTTTTCGCCCATGCCCAGGAGCTCAAGGAAAAGCTTGCGGTCGTTCTTTGGCAGTTCCCTCCGCAGTTCAAGGCCGATTTGGGAAAACTTCGGGCGTTTTGCGATCTTCTCGGGGAGGTAGCTCCCCAAGTGCGCCAAGCTTTTGAGTTTCGTCACCCCTCGTGGTTCGTCCCCGAGGTTTACGCGCTCTTGGAGAAGCAAGACATGGCTTTATGCGCGGTGGACGCTCCGGACTGGCCCAGTGGGGAGCAACCCACTGCCGATTTTGCTTACGTGCGGTTCCACGGCCGGGCGGACCTGTACTTTTACACCTACAGCCGAGACGAGCTTGGGGAGTGGGGGCGTCGGATTTCATCTTGGCTCAGGCAGAACGTGAACGTGTTTTCGTACTTCAACAACACGGGCGGAGACGCGCTGAAAAATGCCAAGGAGCTCTTGGGGCTCATAACCCACGCTTAACCCCGGAGCCAAGGAAGGGGGCCACGACGTTCACATCTCCAAAAGCTTCCCCGTTCGAATTGGAGAAGCCTAAGCGCGCTCGGTTCTTGAAGCCTGGAGGTCTGGCCGGCGTTTTCGCCCGTGCGACGTCAAATGGTGGGGATTGGCGTTCTCGTCGGTCTTCCTGGACGAGACATCGCTCGGCTCCTTGGGGGCCTACGTATTGTCCCGTTCCTTGTGTCCCTAAGATGGCGCCGGCCTCTTGCAAGAGAACAGGCGAACAAAGGAAGAAACCGCCACGAATGGAAGAAAAGGTGGAGAGCGAACCTATAGCCAAGGTGCTTCTGAAGTCGGCGGCTGGGCGAGGGGAAGCTCGCCGGATTGGCGAAGCGGAGATGGGAAACTACCCTGCCGGGTAGATTGTCGAGTTTCAAAGAAGTGTGACAGGGGGGTGCAGGGAGGGGGAGCAAGGGGGGGGCACCGCGGCAAGCTCACTAGGGGTCAAGGAACAAACCTGGGAAGTGACCCGATGACCGTCGAGGCCAAGGTCCACGGTTTTCGGCTCCATCCACTCCGCCGAGCGGAGGGCCTGGGGATCGTGGATGCCCGCACCAAGCCGGGGCACGCGGGGACGAACGGGTTCGTGGAGCGACTGAAGGGTACGATCGCCCACGAACACGGGCGGGTGGCGTTCCGGCGGAGGTAGTTCACCTGGGCCCACCAACGCCCGCCGCCTCTCGACGCGGTTCTAGGGTTCTACAACGGGCAGCGCGCCAAGGGTACCGCACCCAGGGACGCACCCCGGCGGAGGTGTTCTGGGGCGTGGCCTGACGCATCCGTCCAGGAGGCCTAGTGTGTCAACGGTATTCCGAAACTGGACAATGTAGGTTGACCGGGCGGCGGGCCTGGGTACGCTAACCGCCCAGCATGAGCAAGTTTGTTCTTGTGGAACACCCGCTCATCCAGGCCAAGCTCACCAAGCTGCGCGATCGCCGCACGGATCGGCTGCAGTTCCGCCAGATTCTGGAGGAGCTCACCGCGCTCATGGTCTACGAAATCACACGGGACTTCCCGGTGGTGGGTGTGGAAGTGGAGACGCCCCTGGAGCGGGCCTCCGGCGTGGAGCTGGCGCGGCCCGTGGTGTTGGTGCCCATCCTCCGGGCCGGGATTGTCATGTTGGATGGGGTGTTGGCCCTTGTTCCCAGCGCCCGGGTGGGGCACATCGGCATCTACCGGGACAGGGCCACGTTGAAACCCGTGGAGTACTTCGTCAAGCTTCCCAACAACCTGGGGGAGGCGTTGACGATCGTGGTGGACCCGATGCTGGCCACAGGGGGGTCGGCCGCTCTGGCGGTGGCTTTGACCAAAGAGAAGGGAGCGCGCGACGTGCGGTTCCTTTGTCTGGTGGCGGCTCCGGAGGGGTTGCGGACCCTGCATGCGGCCCATCCAGACGTGCCCGTGTACGCGGCCGCCCTGGATCGCCAGCTGGACGAGCACGGGTACATCCGACCTGGGCTGGGGGACGCGGGGGATCGGTTGTTTGGAACCTGAGGTGGGAACATGAAAAGGTGTGCAGTGGTAACGGGGGGGTCGCGGGGGATCGGGGCTGCTACCGTGGTCAAGCTCGCCTCCCAAGGGTACGACGTGGCGCTGACGTACAGGACCCAGCGCACAGCGGCCGAAGAGGTAGCGGCCACAGCCCAGCGACTGGGGGCCCGAACTGTGCTCATCCAAGCGGACTTGGCCGACCTGGAACGGGCGCGGGCCGTGATCCACGAGGCCGCTGATGCCTTGGGCGAACTGCACGTGCTGGTCAACAACGCAGGCTACGTGCAGCGGGTCCCCTGGGAGGACGTGTCCCTTGAGGACTGGGAGCGGATGATCCGGGTAGGGCTCACCGCCGCGTTTGTCTGTGCCCGGGCCGCCGTTCCCTACATGAAGGAAGCAGGGTTTGGTCGAATTGTGAACGTGTCTTCCCTGCGGGCCCTCACCGGGGCCCCTCATGGGGTGCACTACGCCGCGGCCAAGGCCGGCCTCTTGGGCCTCACCCGCTCCTTGGCCCTGGCGTTGGCTCCCTTCCGCATCACCGTGAACGCTGTCTGCCCAGGCTACGTAGCTACGGACATCAACCGCGAGGCCCTGGCCACGCGGGGCCCCGAGATTCGCGCCCAAATCCCCTTGGGCCGCCCAGCCGAGCCAGAAGAGGTGGCGGCCACCATTGCCTTTTTGTGCAGCGAGGAAGCGGGGTACATCACAGGCCAAACGCTCTCCCCCAACGGGGGCCTGCGCATGGACTGAAAACATGGACCTGTCCCGCGTCGGTCTTTCCACGTTCCTTTTCCCGGGCATGAACCTGCCCAAGTGGCTGGAGCTTGCTCGGGCGCTGGGCCTGGGGGGCGTGGAACTTCGGGCCGATCCCCTCTGCGCTTACCCCCCCGAGCTCGCTGTGTCTGAGCGAAGCAGGCTGAGGCACCAAGCCCAGGAGCTGGGGCTGTGGTTGACCGTCCACGCCCCCATCTACGATGTCAATTTCACTTCGACCAATCCCGCCCTTGCCGCAGCCAGCCTCGGGGAGGTAGCCGCGTCCTTGGACCTCGCCCATGACGTGGGGGCAGACTTGGTGGTCCTTCACCCTGGCCATGTCCATGAAGACTATGCCCAGCTGGACGGAGCTGTGGAGGCCGCGTGGCAGCGGATGATGTTCTGTTTGGAGCTGTTGCTGGCCAAGGTGGAGGGAACAAGCGTGCGGCTGGCTCTGGAGAACAAGCAGCGGGCTCGGGTACGGGACCTTGTCCTCACCTGGGAAGAACACCGGCGGGTCTTGGATGCTCTCCCCGCTTTGGGTGCGTGTTTGGACCTTGGGCACCTGTGCACGGTGAACGGGGACTTCCGTCCGTACCTTCAGGCGTTGGAGGGGAGACTCCTCCACGTCCACCTCCACGATAACCAGGGGGAGCGGGACGAGCACCTGGGCTTGGGAAGGGGGTCTGTTCCCTGGCTGGCGTTCTTGGGTGAGCTCGACCGGGTGGGCTACCGCGGCCGTCTGGTACTGGAGATACCGGACCCTGAAGCCTTACGGGTTTCGGTGAGGCTCATCGCCCGGGTATGAGGGCCCCGGGCTGGTACGGTGCTTTCTTGGTGGGGAACATGGCCATGGGGGCCGCTTCAGCCCTGCTTCCCCTTTACGCCTACTTCCTTGGCGGGACAGCGGCGGACGTGGGGGCCCTCGCGGCGGTGGGGAGTCTGACCAACGTGCTGGCGAGCCTATTTTGGGGGAAGCTGGCTGACCGCACGCGCAGGCGGAGGCCGTTCGTGGTGCTGAGCTTCGCCGGGTTCGCCCTGGCCTACGGTTTGCTTCCCTTGGTGGGGCGTCCCGGTCCCCTCTACCCCCTGAACGTGTGGGTGGCCTTCACCTGGATGGCCAGCGCCCAAATGGCGATCTTGTTCCTCCTTTCGTCTCTGCCCAGGGAACTGTGGGAACGGGAACTGGGGAGGTTCAACGCCTACTGTGGGGTGGGCTGGACGCTGGGCTTGGCCCTGGGGGCCGTGTGGGTCACAGTTCTGGTTCCGCTCACAGGGGAGGCGTGGGGTCTGCGGTCCCTCGGCGTGGTGGTCGCGACTTTGGCCCTGGTGGCTACGGGTTTGGCGGGACGGAGCATCAAGGACACCGGGGGCAAGGTGGAGGCACCGGCCTTCCGGGAGTTCGCCGCCACGATGGGCGGCTACCTGTACGAGATCCTGCGGTACGGCCCGGTACAGCTGTATGAGGTGCTGCGGCCCTCCCAGGTGGTCCGGTTTCTTCAGGGCAAGACGGTCTTTGGTCCCGATCTGATTCTCGTGTACTACGCCGGCCTCCTCACGTTTGTGGGGTTCTCCATGGTCTTTGCCCCGTTTCCGGTGTTTGTCCGCCAGAAGTTGCTGTGGCCCAACGAGTTTGTGTTTGCCCTGTATGTGGCCCACCACGGGGTGAGCGTGGTGGCCTTCTCCTGGGCCCGTAAGGCCGTGGCCCGGTGGGGCCATCGTCCTGTGGCCTCGTTGGCCCTTGTTAGCCGAGCGGGGATGTTCAGCGCGCTGGTGTTCATGGGCTCGGGGGCCAAGTGGGCTCTTCCCGCGCTGTTCGGGTTGTTTGGGGCGACGTGGGCGATGTTCCACCTGGCGATGACGGCGGTGGTGTCCCGCTTGTCCCCGGCCGGACAACAAGGGCAGGGACTTGGCCTTTACAACGCGGTGGCCGGGCTAGGAAGCGTGTTGGGTTCGCTGGGTGGGGGGTTCCTTGCGGAGTGGATTGGCTTCCCCGCCGCGTTCCTCTCTGGGGCAGCGCTCCTCGTCCTCACCCTCCCCATCCTTCTTGTGGAGGGTCGCCCCGTACCCTAAGCCTCTTTCTCCTTGACCTGGAGGACTTGCATCCCGTTGTAGTACCCGCAGTGGGGGCACACGCGATGGGGGAGCCGGAACTCCTGGCACTGGGGGCAGGTGGTGGCCGGCATGAGGGAAGCGCGCCAGTGGGTCCGGCGCAAACGTACTTCCCGGTGGGACTTCCGCGACTTGGGTACAGCAGCCATGAGCGTCCTCCTTGGAACTCGGGTCCCTATTGTGCCCGCGGCCGCTCCAAGATCAAGGTGACAGGTCCATCGTTGACCAGAGCCACTTCCATTCGGGCCCCGAACCTGCCGGACTGGACTGGGAGGCCCTCAGCGCGGAGGAGGCGCACGAACAGTTCGTACAGCTCGGCCGCCTTCTCCGGAGGGGCCGCTTGGGTGAAGTCCGGGCGGCGCCCGTGCAGGCAGTCCCCGTACAAGGTGAACTGGGACACGCACAACACTTCCCCGTGAACGTCGCGGAGAGAACGGTCGAACTTCCCTCCCTGGTCGGGAAAAACGCGCAGGTCAGGTACCTTGCGGGCCCAGAACTGGAGGTCCTCCTCTGTATCCTGGGGGCCGATCGCCACAAGGAGGAGCAGACCCCGTCCGATGCGAGCCAGCTCCTCACCCTCCACCGTCACCCGGGCCTCACGGACCCGTTGCAGGACGATGCGCATGCTAAGGAAGGTGAGAGCGGAGGGCCCGGACCTGGGCGTGGACCTTGCGCAGTTCCTCCAGGGGTAGGCTTTCGATCAAGATGCCAATCTCCCGGAGGAGTTGGCTTCTTTCCCGTTCCTGGCGGTTGCGTTCGAAGAACGCGGCCTCGGCGAGACGATGGGCACTGTTGTTCCCTTCCCGCTCCACGAAGTTCACCCGCCACTTGGGGAGACGGGACAGGGCCTCCAAGGCCAGCCGGTTCAAGTGGGCCAGATGGGGTTCGCGAACCTTGTACACGCCGTTGATCTGATTGGCCAGAAGTTGACTATCGGTGAGGAACACCACATCGTCCGGGGCGTGCTGGACGGCCAGCCGGGCCCCTTCAATCAAAGCCTTGTACTCCGCGACGTTGTTGGTGGTCCGGCCAATCACTTTGCCCACTTGCTGGATCACGCGGCCCTTCTCGTCGGTGATGACCACCCCCACCGAGGCCTCCCCGGGGTTGCCCCGCGAGCTCCCGTCCACGTGCACAAAAAGCTTCTTCATGTTTGGGCCCGGCAGGCCTCGAACCTGCGACCAACCGGTTATGAGCCGGCTGCTCTACCCCTGAGCTACGGGCCCCTACGGGATGTTAGTGCTGGCCTTGGGAGGAAGCAACTCGGGCCCAGACCCGGTGAGCGGCCTCCACCACGGCCTCGGTCGTCATGCCCAGTTGGGCTAAGACCACCGGCCCAGGGGCACTGGCGCCGAACCGGTCGATGCCTACAACCTCTCCCGCCGGGCCCACGAACTTGTGCCAGCCCAAGGTGCGCCCGGCCTCCACCGCCACCCGGGCCTGTACCCCTGGAGGCAACACGCTCGCCCGATAGCTCTCCGGCTGCTCACCAAACAGTTCCCAGCTGGGCATGGCCACCACCCGCACCTTTCGGCCTTCTTGCACCAGTTTTTTCCCGGCAGCCAAGGCCACGTGCACTTCAGAACCCGTCCCAAGGAGGATGATCTCAGGGGTCTCCGGGTGGGAGTTCCACAGCACGTAGGCGCCCTTGTGGAGCTCGGTTGGGGAGGCCAGGGTGGAGCGGTCGAGCACAGGGAGGTCCTGGCGGGTGAGGACAAGGGCGGTGGGGCCATTTCGGGCCAGGGCGGTGATCCACGCCTCGCGGGTCTCGTTGGCGTCGGAAGGGCGAAGGACCACCAGGCCGGGGATGGCGCGGAGGCTGACGAGGTGCTCCACGGGCTGGTGGGTGGGGCCGTCTTCCCCCACGCCCACCGAGTCGTGGGTGAACACGAAAACCACGGGCGTTTCGCTTAGGGCCGCCAGGCGGATGGGCGGCCGCATGTAGTCGGAAAACACAAGGAACGTGCCCACAAAGGGGCGGAGGCCCCCGTGGCGGGCCATCCCCACGGCAATGGCCCCCATGGCGTGCTCCCGCACCCCAAAGTGCAGGTTTCGTCCCCCATAATTCCAACCCCCGCCCACCGCCCCCTGCGCCTTGCCTTGTTCCCCAGGGGCTTGGAAATCGCCCTTCCCCTTGAGCCAGGTAAGGCACGAAGGGTTCAGGTCCGCAGACCCCCCGATCAGTTCGGGAACGCGCTCGCCCAGGGCCTGAAGCACCGTTTCCGAGGCCTTGCGGGTGGACAGGCCCTTTGGACTGGGAGGAAACTCAGGTAGGCCTTTGTTCCAAGCCTCGGGCAGAGTGCCTTGGATTCGACGCTGGAACTCGCTCCCCAAGTCCGGATGAACCTGGGCGTAGCGGTCCACAAGCTTTTGCCAGGCTGCTTCTTTCCGTTTTCCTTCTGCGCGGGCATTCATGTGGGCGTGGACCTCTTCGGGGACGAAAAACGGGGGATGTTCGGGCCAACCGAGCGCCCGCTTCGCCCCCTTGAGCTCCTCTTGCCCCAGGGGTGAACCGTGGGCGTGGAAAGTTCCCGCCTTGGTGGGCGCGCCGTAACCGATCACCGTGCGCACACAGATGAGCGAGGGTTTGTCCCTTTCGGCTTTGGCCAGAAAAAGGGCCTGGTCGATGGAGGCAAGGTCGTTCCCGTCAGGTACTTCCATCACTTGCCAGCCCATGGCTTCAAACCGGCGGCGTACGTCCTCGGTGAAGCACAGTTCCGTGGACCCGGCAAGCGAAACTCCGTTGTGATCGTAGAGCACGATGAGCTTGCCCAAGCGGAGGTGGCCCGCCAGGGCGCAGGCTTCGCCGGCTACCCCCTCCATAAGGTCCCCGTCGCTGGCGAGAACAAAGGTGAAGTGGTCGACGATGGTGAAGCCGGGGCGGTTGAACCCATGGGCCAGGTGAGCTTCGGCCATGGCCATACCCACGGCATTGGCGATTCCTTGGCCCAGGGGGCCTGTGGTGACCTCTACCCCCGGGGTCAGCCCGGCTTCGGGGTGCCCGGGGGTGCGGCTGCCCCACTGCCGGAAGTTCTCCAGTTCCACCAAAGGCAGGTCGTAGCCAGTGAGGTGGAGGAGGGCGTAAAGAAGGGCCGAACCGTGGCCGGCGGAAAGAACAAAGCGGTCGCGGTCGGGCCAAGAGGGGTTTTGGGGGTTGTGCTTGAGGTGTTTTTTCCACAGCACGTAGGCCATGGGGGCCGCCCCCAAAGGCAGCCCGGGGTGCCCGGACTGGGCTTTCTCCACCATGTCCGCAGCCAAAAACCGCACGGCGTTCACGCATCGAGCGTCCAACTCCGTCCACATCGCCATGGGCTGGATTATAGGCTCCCCCGGTGTCCCAGTTGGCAAGAACGCGGACGTCCTCTATCCTTTCCCCGACCATGTGGGAAAGGTACGCCCTCTCACCGATGAAGGACCTCTGGACCCTGCAGCGCCAGTACGAGCTGTGGCTGCGGGTGGAACTGGCCGCTTTGGAGGCCCTGGAAGACCTGAACAAGGTTCCCCTCGGTACAGCCCACCGAATTCGCAGCCAGGTCCAAATTCGGCCCCAGCGCATTCTGGAACTGGAGCGGGAAGTGGGCCATGACCTCGTGGCTTTCCTGTGGACGCTGGAGGAACAGATCGGACCGGAAGGCCGCTGGCTCCACTACGGCCTCACCTCCTCCGATGTCAAAGACACCGCCCTAGCCCTCGTTCTCCTCGAAGCCTTGGACCTCCTTGTGCTCAAGCTGGAGAAGCTCCAGGCAACCCTCAAAGGATTGGCGTGGCGGCACAGAACGACGGTGATGATGGGGCGAACCCACGGGCAGTGGGCCGAGCCCACCACCTTCGGCCTCAAACTCTTGGGTTGGTTTGAAGAGGGCCGGCGCGTGGAGGAGCGGTTCCGGCGGGCCCGGGAGACCATCGCCGTGGGCAAGCTCTCCGGTGCGGTGGGCACCCACGCCTTTTTCCCTCCAGAGGCCGAAGCCCGCGCTCTAGGCCAACTTGGACTGCAGCCGTGCCCGGTGACCACCCAGGTCGTTTCCCGGGACCGTCACGCCGAAGTCCTGTTTGCCCTGGTTTCGTGCGCCTCCTGGATTGAGAAGATCGCCCTGGAGGTGCGGCACTTGTCCAGGTCCGAGGTGCGGGAAGTGGAAGAGGGCCGACCGGAGGGCTCCTCAGCCATGCCCCACAAGCGCAACCCCATTCTTTCGGAGCGGCTTTGTGGACTGAGCCGGGTGGTGCGCGCGAGCCTGGCTCCGGCCTGGGAAAACAACGTCCTCTGGCATGAGCGGGACATGTCGCACTCCTCGGTGGAGCGCGTGCTTTTTCCCCAAACGTTCATCTTGGTCGATTACATGCTGGACCGGGCCCGGCAGCTTGTGGGCGAGCTTCGGGTTTTTCCCGCGCGCATGGAGGCGCGGCTGAAGGAGGCCAAGGGTCTTCCCTTCTCGGAGGGGCTGTTGTTGGCCTTGGTGCAGGCCGGGATGGGCCGGCGGGCCGCCCACGAGAAGGTCGCGGAACTTACCCACCGGGCCCAAGCCGAACAGCGGGACCTTGCAGAGCTGGTCTTGGAAGATCCCGTGATCCGAAGCTACCTGTCCCCGGCCAGGGTGCGGTCCATCTTCAGCCTGGAACAACTCTCTACCCAAGCGGAGGCCGCTTTCACCCGGGTTTTCGGGGAGAAACAAGGCTATAATGGGGACGATCATGCTTAGTGGTCGCTTGGCTCGGTTGATTATTCTGCCCCGCACGGGGCAGGCCTAGCTTCGACTTCAACCGCAGTGGATCCGGCAAGAAACCCAAGAAGTTTTCGTGATGGTGGGTGGGCCTGGTGAAGGAGGGGATTTTGGGGTTCCGAAAACTGGAAAAGGATCCGGGGCAGCGCGAAGCCGCTGTCTTGGAGTTCTGGGAGAAAACCAGAGCGTTCGAGCACAGCGTGGAGAAGCGGCAGGGCGCCCCGCGGTTTGTGTTCCACGAGGGGCCACCCACGGCCAACGGCAAACCCCACTTTGGCCACCTCCTCCCCCGCCTGTACAAAGATCTGTTCCCCCGCTACAAAACCATGCGGGGGTACCACGTGGCCCGCAAGGCCGGCTGGGACTGCCACGGGCTGCCCGTGGAGCTGGAGGTGGAAAAGGAGCTGGGGGTCTCCACCAAGGCCGAAATCGAAAGGTTCGGGGTAGAACACTTCGTCCAGAGGTGCAAAGCCTCCGTCAACCGGTACATCAAGGATTGGGAGGCCATGATCCGCCGGTTCGGCTTCTGGATCGACTTGGAACACCCGTACATCACCTACAAAGACGAGTACATCGAGACCCTGTGGTGGGCCATCAAGAGGATCCATGAGGCCGGGCTTCTTTACCGGGGCTACAAGATCCTGCCCTACTGCCCCCGGTGTGGGACTTCGCTTTCTTCCCACGAGGTGGCCCAGGGCTACCGCGTTGTGGCCGACCCCTCGGTGTACGTGAAGATGCCCATCGTCGGCGGGTCCGCGGCCTTCCTGGTGTGGACCACCACGCCCTGGACCTTGCCCTCCAACGTGGCCTTGGCCGTGCATCCCAGGGCCGGTTACGTGGAGGTGGACTTGAAAGGCGAGCGCCTGATCCTGGCCTCCCCGCGGGCTGCGGCCGTGGTGGGCCAAGGGGCCCAGGTCGTGCGGGAGATGAGGGGCCAGGACTTGGTGGGCCTCCCCTACGAACCCCTGTACCCCCTGAGCCAGGACAAGCGGGCCTACCGCGTGGTCGAGGCCGACTTCGTGTCCATGGAGGAGGGTACAGGGATCGTCCACATCGCCCCGGCCTTCGGAGAAGAAGACTTCGCCCTGGGCCAAGCGATGGACTTGCCTTTCCTCCAGCCCGTGGACCGCACGGGCGCGTTTACCGAGGAGTTTCCCCTGGCCTGCGGGATGTTTGTGAAAGACGGGGACAGAAAAATCCTGGAGGACCTTGGGCAGCGGGGCCGGCTTTGGAAGCTGGAAAGCTATGAGCACGACTACCCCTTCTGCTGGCGGTGCGACACGCCCCTCCTCTACTACGCCATGACCTCGTGGTTTGTGGCCACGACCCGACGGGCCCTGGAAATCCTTGGGGAAAGCAAGAAGATCCGGTGGCATCCGGACCACGTGGGGGAGGGGCGGTTTGCGGATTTTTTGCGCACGATCCGGGACTGGGCCCTCTCCCGGGAGCGGTACTGGGGCACACCGCTTCCGGTGTGGACCTGCTCCGCCTGCGGGGCCCAGCGGGTGGTGGGCTCCCGGGCGGAACTGGTGCGGAACGGCGTGGACCCCCGCCTGGCCGCCAAGGTGGAGCTGCACCGTCCTTACGTGGACGAGGTGCTGCTTCGCTGCGGCTGCGGGGCCCTCATGCGCCGGGAACCTTACGTGCTGGACACCTGGTTCGACTCCGGGGCCATGCACACCGCCCAGTGGCACTACCCGTTTGAAAACGAAGAGCTCTTTCGCCAGTCCTACCCCGCGGACTTCATCAGCGAGGCCCTGGACCAGACCCGAGGCTGGTTCTACACCCTGTTGGTGACCGGGGTCCTCCTCCACGGGGAAGCTCCGTACCGGAACGTGTTGGTGACGGGAATGGGCTTGGACGAGAAGGGCCAGAAGATGAGCAAGTCCCGGGGCAACGTGCTCGATCCCATTCCCCTGGCTGACGAGCACGGAGCGGACGCCATCCGGTGGTACTTGGCTTCGGAAGCGGCTCCGTGGATGGAGCGGCGCCTGTCCGTGGAGGGCGTTCGCCAGGCCCGGTTCGGGTTCTTGGACACCGTGCGTCATTGCCACGACTTCTTTGCCCTGTACGCAGGGATCGATGGGTTCAAGCCCGGCCGGGGGGCTGTTCCCTGGGAGACGCGGCCCGCGTTGGACCGATGGTTGAGGTCCCGCACGGCGCGGATGGTGGAGAAGGTGACCCAGGCCCTGGACGGCTACGACGTGGTGGACGCCACGCGGGAACTGGCGGCGTACGTGGACGATCTGTCCAACTGGTACATCCGTTCCTCGCGGCCCCGGTTTTGGGGCGAAGGTCTAACCCAGGACAAGATCGCGGCCTACGAGACCCTATACGCCGCGCTCAAGACGCTTGCCTTGGTGTTGGCCCCGTTCGTGCCTTTCTTGGCCGAATCCCTGTGGACATCGCTGCGGACCGATTCGGATCCCCTGTCGGTCCACTGGGCGGCCTGGCCGGAACCCGAGGGCCGCGAACCGGCGTTGGAGGAGCAGATGGCCCGTGTGCGAAGCGTGGTCTCCCTGGGTTTGGCCGCCCGCAACCAGGCCAAGGTCAAGGTCCGCCAGCCCCTGCCGGCCCTGCACGTGGTGACTAAGGTGGGGGACGAGGGGATCCCTGAGGAGCTGTGGGCCCTGGCCCGGGGAGAACTGAACGTGGAGGCGATTCGGCGCGTGCCGGACTTGAACTCCCACCGCCGGCCCAAATTGAGTCCTGACTTTCGCTCTCTGGGTCCGCGGTTGGGCCCTAAGGCGCCCAAGGTGGCCCAAGCTCTGGCCCACGCCGATCCCCGCCCCCTGGCCCAGCAGCTCCTTGAGCAAAAAGAGATCACCCTGACGGTGGACGGCGAGCCGGTGAAATTGAAAGATGACGAAGTGAAGCTGGAGTGGCTTCCTGAAGAGGGTTTTGTTGTGTGGGAAGAGGTCCAAGGGGCTGTGGCGTTGGACCTGCGCTTGACCGAGGAGCTCAAGGCCCAGGGCGACCTGCGGGAGCTCATTCACCGCCTGCAGCTGGCCCGCAAGGAAGCGGGGTTTGAGGTGACCGACCGCATCCAGTTGGGCTACAGTGGCGAGCTGGGAAAGATCTTTGAGCGTTTCGCCCCAAAGATCGCCGAGGAGGTCCTGGCCGTGGGCCTGGAGCCCGGGGAGCTTGCGGACGCGGAACACACCGAGGAACTGGAGATTCACGGGAAGAAGGGGCAGGTGTGGCTGAGGCGGGTGAGGAATTGATGCCGGCCACGGCCGTGATTGGGGCTCAGTGGGGGGACGAGGCCAAGGGAAAAATTGTGCACCTTTTGGCCCGGGAGGCCCAGGTGTGCGTGCGGTTCAACGGCGGCCCCAACGCCGGCCACACCGTCACCGATGCTTTGGGAACCGCCCGCCTGCACCTCGTCCCCTCGGGGGCCTTGTACCCCCACTGCCTGGGGGTCATCGGCCACGGGGTTGTGGTCGACCCTTGGGCTTTGGAAGGGGAACTGGGGGAGCTGAAGGCCCAGGGGAGGTCGCAGCCCCGGCTCTTTCTTTCGGAACGTTGTCACTTGATCCTGCCCCACCACAGGGTGCTTGAGGAGGAGGAAGGCACCGCCGCTCGCCTCGGGACCACCCGCCGGGGCGTGGGCCCAGCCTACACCGAGCGGACCGCCCGCCAAGGCCTGCGCCTGGCCGATCTCCGCCATCCCGCCCATGTGCGGGAGCGCTTGGAGGAACTGGCTCGCCGCGGGGGAGGCTTTGACCCGCACGCCGTGGCCCGGGAACTCTCCCAGTTTTGGGAGGGCTGGAGTTCTTCTATAGGCGACGGGCAAGGCCTCATTGGTGAGGCCCTGGACCGCGGGGAGCACGTGGTGTTTGAGGGCGCCCAGGGCACGCTCCTCGACTTGGACTTCGGGACTTATCCCTACGTGACCTCTTCTACCACCACCGTGCACGGCGTGGGTTGGGGCACGGGCGTAAGGGTGGAATTGGACCGTGTTGTGGGGGTGACCAAGGCGTACACCACCCGCGTGGGAGAGGGCCCCTTCCCCACCGAGGACCACGGGGCGGTCGGAGAGTGGCTGAGAAGGAAGGGCAATGAGTACGGGGCCACCACGGGTCGGCCCCGCCGCTGCGGCTGGCTCGACCTCGTGGCCCTCCGCTACGCCCACCGCCTCAACCGGTTCAGTGAGCTCGCTCTCACCAAGCTTGACGTGCTTTCCGGGCTGGAGGAAGTCAAGATCTGTACGAGCTACCGCGTGGGGGGCCGCAGGGTCGAGGACTTCCCAGCTACCGTCGAGGAGTTGGCCCAGGCCGAGCCGATCTACCAGACCCTGAGGGGCTGGAAGGAAGAGCTGGCCCGGGCACGCTCCCCCGAGGAGCTTCCCGAGCGAACTCGGGCTTTCCTCACCTGGGTGGAAAATGCGGTAGGGGTCAAGATCCGCTGGGTAAGCGTGGGGCCGGGCACAGACGATGTGATCGTTCTGTAGTTCCCGGAGCGGTTGAGGAGTGGGGAAAGGCCTCTATAATTGCCCGAGTCGCCAAGGAGAACAACGTGCACAAGACCTACATGGCCAAGAAGGAAGACGCCGGCATCACCTTCACCCGTCAATGGTTTGTCGTGGACGCAACGGGCCAGCCCCTCGGGCGGTTGGCCTCTCAGTTGGCCTTGATCCTTCAGGGCAAGCACAAGCCTTCGTACACCCCCCACTTCGACGTGGGGGACTACGTGGTGGTGATCAACGCCGACAAGATCCTTCTCACGGGGAAGAAGTGGGACCAGAAAATGTGGTACTCCCATTCGGGGTATGTGGGTCACCTCCGGGCTTTGCCTTACCGAGAGGTGCAGAAGAAGCACCCCGAGATTCCCCTCAAGCTTGCTGTGCGCCGGATGCTCCCCAAGAACGAGCTAGGGCGGCGGATGCTGCGCAAGCTCAAGATCTACCCGGGCCCCGATCATCCTCACCAGGCCCAGACTCCCCAAGTGTTGCCGTTGTGACGTTCAGCCGCCCGCCGGGCGGGTGACACACGTCCGGCTTCCCCCTGACAAACGATCGCGGCCAGGCCGCCTTGTTTCCTCCCGTGGGTCCCTTCCTCCCAGTAGGCTGGGGCGACGATGCCTAAGCAGAACAGGGGGTGATCCCGGTTACAGACAGCCTGTCTGAACGCAGGTAGACTGAGCATGGTTCGCGGCAAAGTCAAGGAGGTTGATCGTATGGTGAGGAAGATCAGTATAGTTCTGTTGCTTAGCCTTGCTACGGCCTGGCCGTTGGCAGCCCAGGGGTTCATCAAGGTCGTTCAGGGCGCCCGGGAGGTTTCCGTCCAGCCGTTGGCGGGTGCGCGGCCGGCTCGGGAATACTACGCCTACGATTCCGGGCAGTCCCGCAGCACCAACGAGTTGGCGGAGGCCAACACCGCTGTGTTCTTCTTGTACCGGGAGCCGGGTACAGCCCAGCTGTACCTGTTTGTCATCTTGAACAAGGCGGACACAGGGTCCGGGGGCACCGCCAACTTCTCCTTCAAGGACCTGCCCGCAGGGGCGGACTTTGTACTCAAGGACGATGAGGCGGGTATCCCGTTCCTGGCCCTGTTCCTCCCCGAGCTGCGGGACACCTATACCCGCACCAACGCCCAGTACGACGTGAGCTGGACGTTCGAGGCCAACCGCACCGACGGCGGGGTGCTCGGCCCCCTGGGAGAGGAGTTCAAGCTCACCGTGACCCCGGGGTCCCTGACTGGAATCCAGAGGATCGTGTTCAAGTACGGGAACATCAACGCCCCGACCCGGCTGGAGCTCAGCACCACGGAGAGCTTTGTCATCCAGGCCCTGAAGACCCAGCCCCCCGTGGCCCGGTTGGTTCTCACCCCTGCGGCCCCTCGGGCCAAACAGACCATCACCTTCGACGCCAGCGGGAGCACCGACCCCGACGGGCGAATTGTCGAGTACAAGTGGGATTTCAACGGCGATGGCGTGGTGGACCTCACCAGCACCGAGGCCCAGGTGCGCTACGCCTATCCCGCGGGGGGGAGCTTCACCGTGCAGCTCACGGTCAAGGACAACACGGGGGTGGAGAGCTCCATCACCGTACCCTTGTTTGTCTCCCCTATCACCGTGACGGTGGTCCGCTCCCTGTCGGTCATGACCGCCTTGCCGGGGTACACCTTCCGCGTCCAGGTGAGGATCCACACCGACCAGGATCTTATGGGGGCGGGCTTGGACGAAGACCCGCCCGTGGGTTGGGAGATCACGCCGGTGTCCAACGCCGGGGCGGTGTTCAAGCGGTCGGAGGTCCAATGGGTGTTCATGGACACCATCAAGGCTGGGACTGAGCGGGTCATCATCTACGATGTCACCGTGCCCAAGGCCGACGTGATGTTGGCCCTCCGCCTGCCGGCCCAGTTCTGTATCACCGGCATCTTCCAGGCCAAGGTCCCCGACATTCAGCTGGAAGTGGGCAACGAAAGCTGCTTCGTGGTGAGCGATTGTCTGCCCATTCTCGAGGCGGTGGCCCACCTGGTGCCAGCCTCGGCGCCGGGTGAGGAGGACAAGCTGGATCTCCGGCTCTCCGAGGCCATCACCCAGGAGCAGCTGATGCGGGCTGTGGAGCTCTGGCGCACCGATCGGCCTTTGGTGGGGACCTGTGGCGAGCGCATCAGCTTGGAAATGCTCAAGAGGATCGCGGCCTACGCCACCCTGTGCGTGGCGGTGGACCAGCCGCTGCCCCAGCTTCCCACCCCCAAGGTGCAGGCCCGGCGCACGATCCTGGCTCCCATCCCCTGCGAGGGCGTGGTGATCGGGTTCTACGACAGCCGGGGCAATCCGTTGGGGAACAAGTTCACGGTCAAGGTGGAGATCACCACGGACCGCGACGCCTACGGGGTGGGGCTGGACGAGGATCTGCCCGTGGGCTGGCGGGTGACCCCGATCCAGAACGATGGGTTCACCTACAAGCCTGGGGTGGACCAGTGGGTCCTGCCGGGTGTGCTCAAGGCCGGTCAGACCAAGACCATCATCTACCAGGTGGAGGTGCCACCCACGATCAGTGTGGAGACCACCCCGCCGGATCCCTGCCGGGTCATCTCGGCGGAGACCGTGGTGGGCAAGGTGGACACCGGTCACCCCTGCGTGGAGGTGGACGTGGAAGGCCAGAGCCGGGTAGAGCTCACCGACTGTCTCCGGGTCATCGTGGCCATCTCCCGGTGGGACGTCACGCGGGACACCATTGATCTGACGCTGTCGGACAAGATCACGTTCCTCCAGGTCCAGCGGGCCATTGCCTTCTGGCTTGAGGGGACCAAGGTCCCGCGAACCTGCGCCCCGGGGATCGTGGACTACGAGACGATGAAGCTGATCATCGCCTTGTGGCTGACCGGTACCCCCATCTGTGAGGCCCTCCCCTCCCGAGCGCCGGGGTACTGCCGATAGTCTCAAGGTCGCTGATCTTCCTCACGGATATGGAGGGCGGGGGCCGCCCAGCGGCCCTCGCCCTCAGCTAAGGAGATAACCATGCGCAACCTTCTTGGTGTTGTAGGAGCACTGGCAGCGTGTTGGGCCGGTCTGGCTCAAGGGCTGGTCCTGGAGGTTTCTACGTACACCCCCAACCCCGGCGCGGCGATGGGGTTCCAGGTCCGGGGTGCTCCAGCTGGGGCCCAATTCCGTTGGGACTTTGATGGAGATGGAAAGGCCGACCTCACTACCGCTCACCCCACGGCCCAGTGGACCGTGCCCCAAGGAGCCTGGGAGACGGTCGTGGAGGCCGTGGAAAGTGGGCGTGTCGTCGGGTCAGCGCGGGCGCTCATCGTGGCCGACGCCAACCTGGGAGCCTCACGCACGGTCCGGCTCGTGGGAGGAACTGTTGAGGTCACGATCTCCGTTCGGGCGAAGACCACGGTCATTGCTCCGGGGATCGAGGAGTCCATTCCCCCTGGCTGGGTGCTCGTGGTGTTGGACGACGGCGGAGCCCTGTACAAGATTGGAGAAACCCTCCAGGCGATCTGGCCCACCATCCTCGATCCGGGGTGGGAGGCAAAGCTCGTGTACCGCTTGCACCCACCGGCTGCCGGGGCCACGGCCCGTCTTTCCGGAAAGGCCAGCGGTTACGTGGCTGGGGCGCGGGTGGAAGTGAGGATCGCTGGGGCCGTGGGCTTCTAGCCCAGGGGACGGGCCCTCTTCCACAGGGACTCGAAACGGGACCGGAGGGCCCAGGCTAGCTCAGGGGTGGCGAAGAAGGCCACCCCCGCTTCCACGTTCCGGGCCAGCGAGTAGTAGGACCAGTTGGCCGAGCTCACCAACACGTCTCGGTCGTCCACAATCAAGCACTTGGCGTGGAGAACGCTATCGGGGTGATCCAGGCGTACTTGGGCCCCGTAGGAGACCAACAAGGCTCCCGCCAAACGGTTGTCCTGGGCCACTTCGGGAAACAAGGCCCCGTCCTCGAGAAGCACGCGCACGCGTACACCGCGGCCCAGGGCCCGGCGCAGGGCCTCGAGGATTCTGTTCGAGGGACTGTCGGGGTACTGGGGGTAGTAAGCGAACCGATACAGGAGCACGTCCACCGAGGACTGAGCCCGGTCGATCATGGCGGGAAGGACTTGGGCGTGAAGTGAGCTCGTGGGGAGCTCGAGAAGGGGGAGAACGTGGGGGACTTCCTCCGTGGGCAGGGGCAGCCGGGTCTTCACCTCCACCCGGCCTTCCCACAGGATGGTGAAGAACTGGGCGAAGGCCTGAGCAAGCTCCGGACAATCCAGGGCGAGGTCCACCTGGGTGCTTCGGGTGAGGGCAGTGGACGTCCAGTGCGTGGAGCCGACCACAACCCATCGCCGGTCCACCACCAGGAACTTGGCGTGGAGGGTAACCCCGGCAGGGTCCTCCCGCACCGACACCCCGCGCTCCGCAAGGAACGTCAGCGCCCCACGCTGTTCCGGCAGGAGATCCGTCTCTCTCCGCTCGAGGAGTACCTGGACCTTGACACCCCGGGAGGCGGCTTGGGCTAGGGCGGTGAGGAGGCCGTGGGTTGCTCCAGCGGCGGGGTAAAGCCGGAGGTCGGACAAGGCCACCAGGACTTCCTCTCTTGCGGCCGAGGCAAGCTGGGTGACGAACTGCTCGTAGTAAGGCGCACCCACCTCGCTCACCAAGGGCACCACGGGGAAGGCCGCCGCGGTGAGGGCGACCCACAGGACCACAATGGCGACTGGCTTCATCCCCAGCTATGATATTTGCCCCATGGCAAGGGAACTTCTACCTGCGGAGCTGCGCCGCACTTGTCCTCCCGAAGTCTTCACCTTTCGCACGACCGATGAGCTTGAACCCCTGGCAGGGATCATCGGTCAGGATCGGGCCGTGGAGGCCCTCCAGGTGGGTCTGGCGCTTCGCCAACCCGCCCATCGGTACAACGTGTTCGTCACCGGGGAACCGGGGTTGGGGAAGACTTCGGCGGTGGCCCACTTCCTCCGGGAGATTTCCTCCACCTTGCCCACCCCTCCCGACATCTGCTACGTCCACAACTTTCAGGTTCCCCATGCCCCGCGGTACTTGCTTGTTCCGCCTGGGCGGGGCCGGGAGCTCCGCCTGGACATGGAGCGGTGCGTGGAGTTCTTGGCCCGGGAGCTGCCCAAAATCTTGGAGAGCGAGGAATTCAAGGCCCGGGCCAAGCGGGAACGAGAGAAGTTCGGGCAGCGCCGGGAGGAGGTTTTCCGGCAGCTGGAGCAGCGCGCTGCCGCCCTGGGGTTCGCCATTCAACGAACCCCCGTGGGGGTGAACACGATTCCCCTCAAGCCGGATGGGACCCCCTTTTCCCAGGACGAGTACCAGGCCCTTTCCCCCGAGGAGCAGGCCGGGATCCTCCACCGCCAAGAGGAGCTTCAGGAGAGCGTGCGGGAGACTTTCCAAAAGCTGGGGGAGCTCGAGGAGTCCTGGCAGGAGATCCAGCGCGACATCACCAAGCGGGCGGTCCAGTTCATGATCGCCCCCCGATTTGCCCAGCTGCGAGCCAAGTACGCAGGTTTGGACCGGGTGCAGACGTTTCTCAAGGAAGTGGAGAACGATGTGGTGGAGAATGCCCACCAGCTTCAGGGTGGCGAGAAGAAACCCCCACTCCCCCTTCCCTTCCCGTTTCCTGAGGCCCCGGACCGCTTTGCTCGCTACAGGGTGAACGTGATCGTGGACCGCACCGGTCAGCAAGGGGCTCCGGTGGTGGTGGAAGAAAATGCCACGTACACCAACTTGTTCGGGACGATGGAGCGGAAGGTGCAGTTCGGGGTGGTCACCACGGACTTCACCCAGATCCGAGCAGGTTCCCTTCACCGGGCGAACGGGGGGTTCCTGGTTCTTTCCGCCTCAAACCTTTTGCGGTTTGGCTTGAGCTGGGAAGCGCTCAAGATCGCCCTCAAGGGTGGGGAGATCCGCATCGAGGATCCGGCCCAGATGTTGGGCTTGGCCTCCACCGAGGGGCTGCGCCCGGAACCGGTGCCCTTGGACGTCAAGGTGATCATCATCGGTTCACCGTACCTCTACTACCTCCTCCACTACTACGACGACGACTTTCGCAAGCTCTTTGCCATTCGAGCGGACTTCGATCGGGAGATGCCCTGGACCGAGGACACGGTCCAGGCCCTTGCCCGGTTCATTCGAGCCCGGCGGGACATCAACCCCTCTCTGCTCCCCTACAGCCCGGATGGGGTGGCGCGGGTGGTGGAGTGGGCTGCGGAGATGGCCGGCGACCAGAAAAAGCTCACCACCCACTTTGGTCAGCTGGCGTCTTTGGTGGACGAGGCCAGTTTCTGGGCCCGGGAGGAATGGGCCTCCCTCGTCACCGCTCAGCACGTCCGAAAGGCCATCCGCAAAGGGCGGCGACGACATGCCCTCCTTGCCGAACGGATCCGGGAATGGATCGCCCGGGGCAAGATCGTGGTCAACGTCCACGGGACGGCGGTGGGGCAGGTCAACGGTTTGGCCGTCATCGATCTTGGAGACTTCGCCTTTGGCAAGCCCACGCGCATCACGGCCAACGTGTTCACCGGAAAGTCCGGGGTGGTGGACATCGAGCGGGAGGCCGAGCTGGGAGGCAAGCTCCACACCAAGGGCGTCCTCATCCTCAAGGGCTACGTGGGCGAGCGGTTCGGAGGGCGGCAACCGGTGTCCTTCTCGGCCAGCTTGGCGTTGGAGCAGACGTACACCGGGGTGGAGGGGGATTCGGCCTCGGCGGCCGAGCTCTACGCCCTCCTTTCTGCGCTGTCCGGCGTGCCCTTCAAACAAGGGGTGGCCGTCACCGGGGCGATCGATCAAAAGGGGCGCCTCCAGCCCATCGGGGGCGTGAACGAGAAAGTGGAAGGGCACTTCCTGGTGTGCCAGGAGCTGGGCCTTACCGGGGACCAGGGCGTGATCATCCCCAGCGGCAACGTGGATGACCTCATGCTCCCTGAGGAGGTGGTGGAGGCCGTCGCGGCAGGCAAGTTCCACCTCTGGGCCTGCGACCATGTGGAACAAGGCCTGTCCGTCCTCACCGATGTCCCCATAGGGGAACGGGATTCAGAAGGGCACTACCCCCCTGAGTCCCTGTTTGGTAGGGTGGAGCGGAGGCTGGAAGAGATCCGGTCTGTACTGGAAAAAGACGAGGGCTAGTCCTCGCCGGCCATGGGCAGCGTTTCCTTGCGGAGGAACCGGGCTGCGACGGTCACGGGAAGGGCTGGGGTTGTCCCCGCCGGCATGGCTTGAAACTCTGTCCCCTCCTGTACTTTGCGAAGGGCAACGACGGCCATTCCCACCTGCCCGTGTTCCAGCACCACGGCGCTGGTGACCCAGCCCACTTGGGTTCCAGACCTATCGGCCAACGCTGCTCCGGCCCGGAGCGGCCGCTGACCCGGTGCCACCGTGAACCGGATCAACTCCCGCTGCCAGTTCTCCCACGCCCGGAGGTAAGCCGACCGGCCCACAAAGAACGCCTTGTGCAACTTGACGTAGGGGGCAAAACCCGCCTCGTGGGGCAGGACCTTGTGCGGGCCAGCCAGCTCATGGCCGTACAGGGGTAGGCCGGCTTCGGTGCGGAGGGAGTCCCGGGCCGCCAGGCCGCAGGGCACCAGCCCGTGGGGTCTGCCCGCTTCCACCAAGGCTTCCCACAGCCGTAGGGCCTCCGCCTGGGGCACCAAAAGCTCGTAGCCCAAGGGTTCCCCGGTGTAGCCCGTCCGCGTGCAGATGACCTCCACCCCCAAGGGGTGAAGCTCCACGAGCTCGGTGCGGCGCAGGGCCACCAACCGGCGCCTGTCCACCGCCGGGAGCAGCCGCACAAGGATCGAGCGCGACAGCGGCCCCTGCAGAGCCCAAAGCGTCCAGGGCTCCTTTTCCCGCTTGAGGTCCCTGAGGCTGACAGGGCCGTCCGGCTCAACCCAGGGCCGGTCGGGGTCCAGCTGGACCTTTCCCTCGAGGATGGCGTTCAGCCAAACCCAGTCCTTGGCTTCGTTGGCGGCGTTGACCACCACCAGGAACTTGTCCTTGGTCAACCGGTACACCATGAGGTCGTCGAGGACCTGGCCCTCCGGGTCGAGGAGGAAGGCGTACTGGGACTGTCCGGGCCTGAGCCAGCCCGCGTAGTTGGTGGTCGCCAGGTTCAGAAAGCTTTCGGCGTAACGGCCGGAGACTTCAAAAGCACCCATGTGCCCGAGGTCGAACAGCCCGGCCCTCTCCCGCACAGCCTTGTGCTCGGCCCAGCTCGACCCGTACCACAGGGGCATTTCGTAGCCAGCAAACTCCGCCATCTTGGCCCCGGCCCGAACATGCCAGGAATGAAGAGGCGTGCGGTCCACCGGGCGATCGGGAACTTCAAAGGTGTAGGCTTGACGAGCGGAGGCTCCTTTAAGGCCGGTTCCCCCCACCATGTAGGGCTTGTGCAGGGCAAAAAGGTCGGGATGAGCCTTGCAGGCTGCACGGGTGTCTCCTTCCACCCCGGCGAACACGGACTCCAAGACCTTGCTCGTCGGGTTGGCCTTCCCAATGGTGATCTTCTGGCTGCCGTCCAGGGTGAACTGGGCCTCGAGCTCTCTTTCCTCGACCACGGCCGGCCCCTGGACCTTGCGGTAAATGTCCTTGGGATCGAAGAGCACGTACCCGTCGGAGAGGGCGGAGAGCCAGTCCTTGAGGGCCGCGGTTCTCTCGCTCGGGCAGAGGAGGACGAACTGCTCACGCCCCAGGCCATCGTTGGGCAGACGACCGATGAGGGCCTGAGAAAGAACTTGCCCTTCTCCGCTGAGGAACAGGGCCTTGCGGGCCTGACCCGGATCCAACGAGAGCACGTGAGCCGTGGAAGCTTCGTGGAGAAGTTGAGCGCACCGCCCGCCGCGAACCACAAGCACCCCGGAGCGCTCTTTCCTGGGCTTCTCCCGGGGCGTCCCTCCGAACTTCTCCACCAGGGCCGCCACCCGATCCCGGGCTTCCTGGAGCACCCCAAGGGGCACCTTCCCCCGGGGCAGGGGGCCCGTCACCCCCAGGTAGTGGAAGGGGCGGATTTGGGTGAGGACCATCGCCGTGATCTCCGCGATCTCCTCCATTTCGGGCTTTCCCATGCCCCGTTGGGTGACCCAAGGGGTGCCGTACCGGACGCCCCGGGCGTCGGCCGCGGACAGGTCCCCGGGGATGGTGTTCTTGTTGGCCACGATGCCCACAAGGTCCAAGATCCGAGCGGCGATTTCCCCCATGGGGTGCTGGCCGTTGGCCGCCCGCAACGGCCGCAGATCGAGGACCAAAAGGTGGGTGTCGGTTCCTCCATAGCAGAGGGTCAGCCCCTGCTTGGCCAAGGCAGCGGCGAGGTCCTTGGCGTTGTGCACGATCTTGTGCTGGAGGCGGCGGAACTCTGGGGTGCGGGCCAGGGCCATGGCGGCAGCGAGGCCGGCCCACTTGTTCACATGGGGTCCCCCTTGGGCGCCCGGGAACACCGCGGCGTCAATCCGGGCCGCAACGTCCGGGTCAAAGGACAGAATCACCGCGCCGCGGGGGCCGCACAGGGTCTTGTGGGTGGTGAACATGACCACGTCGGCGTAGCCCACGGGCGTGGGGTACGCCCCCGCCAGGGCCATCCCCGCGGTGTGGGCAATATCGGCCAACAAGAAAGCCCCGCAGGAAGAGGCAATTTCCCGGAACTTCTTCCAGTCGGGCGCCCAGGGGTAAGAGGTGTAGCCGGCGATGATCAGTCGGGGTCTCTCTTTCTTGGCCAGTTCCTTGATTTGCTCGTAGTCCAACCGCTCGGTGTTGGGGTCCACCCCATACCGGACCATGCGGTAACGCTTTCCGGACTGGTGAAAGGGGGAGCCGTGGGAGAGGTGGCCCCCTTGGGCCAGCTCTAGGGCCATCACCGTGTCCCCAGGTTGCAGCAGGGCCTCGTAGATGGCCATGTTGGCCGCTGCGCCTGAGAGGGCTTGGACATTGACAAAGATGCTGTCGGGCCCCACGTCGGGCGTGGCGAAGGCCTCGGCCACCCGCCGACAGGCCAACGACTCCACCAGGTCTGCAAACTCCACGCCCTTGTAGAATCGGCGGTCGGAGTACCTGCGGAAGTACGCCAGCTGCTCAGGAAAATCGGTGAGGCGGGCCTCGCCCTGGCGGAGCATCTCCTCCCGGGGGTAGCCCTCGGCGTAGATCGAGGTAAACGAAGAGGCCAGTGCCTCCCGTACAGCTTTGGGGGTGAGGGACTCCGAGGGGATCAAAATGATCTTGTCCCACTGCCGCTGCTCCTCCAGGCGGATGAGCTCGGCCAACGCCTGGTCAATCTCCTCCAATGCCATGCCCAGAAGGTTGCGCTCGTTCATAGGTTGTCCTCTCGACCGGGGAGGGGAAGGGGCCCGAAGCGGGGCTCCCGGTCCACGCCCCGCCAGGCCAGCTCGCTGGCCAAATACAAGCCTCCCGAGACCAAAGCGTGCCCGCCCAAAAGGAACGGTGTGGGGGAGGCCGCACAAGCCCGGATCAGATCCCGAAGCTGGGGGTGGCCAAGTTTTTCGTACTCCAAAAGGTCGGAAGCAAAGCGCTCCTCAGGAGGGGGCCAGACCCCGAGGTGGGCCATGTACACCCGCGTGTCCCACACCACCACGTCCCCGTACTGGCCCAGAAGTGTGACCAGTTCGGCGGGCGTGCGGTTGCGGCCCATCACCCCGAGGAGGGAGCGCACAGCTCCCCGTTCGGCCCGGCCGCTGGACTCCATGCCCCGCTCTTCGGAGATAATCCGCATTCGACAGGCTGCATGTCGCTCCAACCAGCGAAGCAAGTGCCCTCCCACCCGGCCCATCACCACCACCTCTTTCTCTGGGTCCACCAGGGCCCCCAGCAGGGCCTGGGCGGGCTGGGTAGGCAAAACGGAAAGCACCGCCCTCAGTTCGGAGGGAAGTTCAGGGTGGAGCGCCAAGATCCGCAGCTCCCCCGGGGTGTCGATGTCAAACTGGGTCCCTGCTGAGCGGGGAAGCTCGTAGCAGCGGTACCCCAGCTGCCAGAGGCGGATCCCCAAAGGGTTGTCGCGGGCAAGGTCGGGCAACGCACAGGGCGGGGAGAAGAGAAGGAAGTCGGTGGAGAAGAAGTTGTTGAGGATGGCGAATGGCGGTGCACAGGGCTCAGCCGTTACAAGGGCATCCAAATCGCTGTCGCTGAGGAGAAGGCCGCTCCCTCCGGAGAAGTACAACACCCGCTCAGCCTGGCAGGCCGAGGCGAGCTCCGCCAACCGCTGGCCAAAGGTCCAGGGACCAGGGGGATCGGGCTCGAGGTGGACGTCCACCTGGGACCAAGCAGCTGGCGTGGGTGTGGCCACCACCACGTCGTTCACTCCGGGGTGGTTGAGAAGTCGGCGGGCCAGGAGCCGTGCGGCCTCGGTCCGGGTTCGCCCTACCAGCCCTTCTGCCCCGCTATCGAACAGGAGAGCCACCGTGCGGGGCATGGGGCCCGCCTAGGGTTTGTCTTCGTAGGGCAAGAGGGCGATCTTCCGGGCGCGGTCGATCTCCCGGGCCAGCCAGTTCTGGTGCTTGGCGCACAGGCGCGTCATCCGCCGGGAGAGGATCTTGCCTCGCCGGTTCATGAACTGGCGGAGTGTCTCGGGATCCGTGTACCGGAACGTCAGACCTTGATCGCACACGCGGCAGACTCTGCGGCGCTGAAACATTAGAACGGAACCTCCTCTTCGGGCTCGGTAGGTGCCGGCTCAGGGGGGGCTTGGGGCTCGGTGGGTTTCGCGCCCAGGAAGTGGACGGCCTGGGCCACCACTTCTGTCACCCGCCGGCGGTCGCCGTTCTGGGTCTGGAAGGAGCGCGCGCGCAGCCTTCCGTCCACGGCCACCAGCCGCCCCTTTTTCAAGTAACTTGAACACACGTCGGCTTGCCGGCCCCACACCACCACAGGGATGAAATTGGTCTCCTCTTCAGGTTGATCGGTCTCCGGGTTCTTCCACACCCGGTTGACCGCCAAGGTAAACCGGGCCAGAGGTAGGCCTTTCTGGGTGTAACGGACTTCCGGATCGTCGGTGAGGCGCCCGCTGAGGATCACCCGGTTGATGTCGCTCATGCTACTCTTCGTCCAACCGGACGATTTGGTGACGGAGGATCGCATCCTCCATCACCAACCGGTCCTCTAGGTTGCGGATGCGGTCGGGGGGCAGGCTGAACGTCAAGGCCACATAGTACCCCTCGCGGAAGTGCTGAATCTCATAGGCCAAGATGCGGGAACCCCATTCATCGGTGGTCTGCACGGTTCCCGATTCGCTTTGGATGAGCTGGTGCACGCGGGCGATCTTGCCCCGCCGGGCCTCCTCGTCCAAGTCCGGGCGAAGGATGTACACCATCTCGTACGTTCGGAGCTCAGGGGCCACGTCCGTCCTCCTTGGTGAAAGTTCCCATTTCAACTGCAACTTTACCCACTGGGAGCGGGCTGTCAACCTCCTTGGGCTGGGAAGTTCGTTGGGAAGAAGGTTCATACTTGACAGGGTGAAAGAAGTTCCCTATACTAGGGCAACTTCGCCCTAGGGAGGGGGTGTTAAAATGAACAAGGGAGATCTGGTAGAGAGGATCGCGCAGCGGACTGGGCTGACAAAGAAAGACGCCCGGAAGGCTCTGGATGCCACCATCGACATCATCACCGAGGCCATCGCCGCCAACGAGGAGGTCCTTCTCACGGGGTTCGGGAAGTTCGAGGTCCGGACACGGAAGGCTTCTCAGAGGATCAACCCGCAGACCCAGAAGAAGATCATGGTCCCGGAGAAGGTCGTACCGGCCTTCAAGGCGGGCAAGAACCTCAAGACCCTGGTGAGCAAGCGCCTCAAGGTCACCCAGGAGCGCGGGCAGCTTCGGGTCCGCAGGGCTTAGGTCTGGGGGTGAGGTGGGCGGCTCGCCGAGCCGCCCACCTCGGACTTCTTAGGAGGCGGGGGGAGCAGGCCAACTCGTTGGCCGCTTGGGTGGGGCAGGGCGGCAGTTGCTCGTTGGGCCTGCTCCCCGAGCGTGCTGATCATGAGGGCTGGCTCTCACAGGATGAGGAGTTCGATGGCCGTATTGTACCTCACCGCCGCGGGCCAGGTCAAGGGTACAGTCTTGTCAGCGTTCTTGCGAAGGGAATTGCTTCCCGGATGTGGGGGAGGCCGGCGATCCATGCGACAACACGCTCTACCCCCAGGCCGAAGCCGGAGTGCGGTACAGAACCCCACTTTCTTAGATCAAGGTACCAGCCGTACGGCTCCACGGGCAGGTTGTCCTCCCCCAGCTGCTCAAGGAGCTCTTGTTCTGTGTCCACCCGCTGGGAGCCCCCGATGATTTCCCCGTAGCCCTCGGGGGCGATCAAATCGGCGCACAGCACGACCTGGGGATTGGTCGGATCCTTCTTCATGTAGAAGGGTTTGAGCTTGCGGGGGAACCGCTCCACGAACACCGGGCGCCCAAACTCCTGGGACAGAGCGTCCTCGGCCTCGGCCCCGAAGTCGTCCCCGTGGTGGATGGGTACCCCCCGGCCCTGGATCAGGCGTATTGCTTCATCGTAGGTGATCCGAGCAAAGGGGGGCCGCACTTCCTCCCGGAGCTTAGTGGCGTCGCGCTCCAGTTCCTCCAGTTCGCGGGCGCGGCACCGCACGACCGACTCCACCACGTAGCGGACAAGGTCTTCCTGGAGTTGGAGGTTCCCTTGGTGGTCGAGAAACGCTTGTTCGGCCTCGGCCATCCAAAATTCAATGAGGTGCTTGCGGGTCTTGGACTTCTCGGCGCGGAACACTGGACCAATCCAGTACACCTTGCCCAGGGCAGCGCACGTGGCCTCGAGGTAAAGCTGGCCCGACTGGGAGAGGTAGGCGGGCTGGCCAAAGTAGTCCAGGGAAAACAAGGTCGTCGTCCCCTCCACGGCGGTACCCACGATGATGGGCACCTCGGTGGCCACAAACCCCCGCTGGTGGAAGAACTCGCGGATGGCCCACAGAACGCTGTCCCGAATGCGCAGGATCGGTACCTGCTTGCGCATCCGCATCCAGAGGTGGCGGTGGTCCATGAGGAACCCCACCCCATGTTCTTTGAGCCCGATGGGGAACGGCTGTTGGGGAATGTGGACGGCCTCGATCTTTCGCACGAGGAGCTCGTGCCCTCCAGGGGCCCGAGGGTCGGCTCGCACTGTGCCCCACATGCGAAGCGAACTTTCCTGGGGGAGGCTTTCCGCCAGTTCGAACGTGGCCGAATCCGCGTCGGGCGTCACCACGCCCTGAACCCACCCGGTCCCGTCCCTGACCAGCACGAATCGGACCTTCCCCGAGGAGCGCTTGTTCCACAGCCACCCCTGGATGAGGACCTCGTTCCCTACGTGCTGGGGCAGATCCTCCACGTAAACCTGGCTCATCGTTCTCCTGGGGCTAACCCGCCCCCTTCTTGCGTTCCTTTTCCTGAACGTGGGCTTCGATGTAGGCGATGGCCTCCCCCACCGTGGCGATCTTCTCCACGTCCTGGTCAGGGATCTCGATTCCGAACTCGTCTTCCATCTCCATGAGGAGCTCCACGGTATCCAACGAATCCGCGCCCAGGTCGTCCACCAACGAGGCCTCATCGGTGACCTCTTCCAGGTCCACCATGAGCTGTTCGGCGATGATTTCCCGCACGCGGTCGGCGATCTCGCTCATCTGTCCCACCTCCTTTTCGGCGGGGGGCAACCCGCCCGGTGCACGTCTTGCCCACCCGGGTGGACAGTCCCCGGGTGCGCGGCGGAGCGTACCCGGACATGCCAAGGCTTGGCAAGTCCATCCTGGGGGTTAGAAAGGGGGGAGTTGGGCGAGGAAGTCGGCCTGGCACACCTTGAACACGCGGCGAACAGCTCCGGCGACGGCCGGGGCATCGGAGCGGCCGTGGGCCACAAACACCAGGCCCCTTACCCCCAAAAGGGGGGCAGCGTTGTGCTCGCGGTACCCCAGGCCGCGGGCGACGGCCCGCAGGGCTGGCCGGGCTATCCAACCCCCCAGCCGAGCCCGCCGCGACCGGTGGAGCTCCCTCCGCAGAGCCTCTGTTACGGCCTCCACCCCGCCTTCCAGGGCTTTGAGGAACAAGTTGCCGCTGAACCCGCCTGTCACCACCACGTCCACCGGGCGCTCGGTGAGCACGTTGTGGGGTTCCACGTTGCCGCGGAAGTCGGGCCGCTGTGCGAGGAGGGCATGGGCCTGTTGGGTCACCGTGTCCCCCTTGTGGGGCTCGGTTCCGATGTTGAGGAGACCCACGGTGGGGAGGGCTACGTCGAGAACCACCCGGGCGTACGCCGCCCCCATCGAGGCGAACTGAAGGAGGTAGGGGGGTTTGGGGTCGGCCGAGGCCCCGGCGTCCACCAGGAGCACCTCTTTTCCCTTCAGGGTAGGGAGGGAAGCGCACAGGGCCGGGCGGTGGACTCCGGGCAGCCGCCCCAGGTGGAGGAGGGCGGTGGCCACCACCGCCCCGGTGTTCCCGGGAGAAAGGAAGGCTTCCGCCTGCCCCTGGGCGAGGAGGGCGAGCCCGCGGGCCAAGGAAGTGTCGGTCCGGCGCGCCGCTTCCACCGGCTTTTCCTCGGGGTCCACAAACAGAGGGCAATGGAGGAGGGAAACGTTGGGGAGGTCCGGCAGGTGGGGTTCGATTTGGCGGGCATCGCCCACGACCACGAGGTCCAGGGGGAGCTCCGCCGCCGCCTGAGCGGCCCCTGCGGCCAGCTCCCCGGGGGGCCGGTCGGCCCCCATGACGTCCACCACGATTCGGGGAGCCACCTGGTGCCGAGGGTGGGATTTGAACCCACACAGGCCGAAGCCCACTGCCCCCTCAAGACAGCGCGTCTGCCAATTCCGCCACCTCGGCGCGGTGGGGATGGTATCGGAGGCTTCTCAGCCGATCAAGAGTTGTCACCCAAGCGGCCGAAGGTACCCTACCAGGCCGATGCTGGGCGTGTACTGGGGGGATCCCCTGCTTTGCGAACGGGCCCTGGCGAAGAGGCTCGCGGCCTTTGGCCCCGGGGAAAGACGGGTGTTGTGGGGCGATGAACCCTGCCTGGGCCCCCTCGTGGAGGAGCTCCGCAGCCTGGACCTCTTCTCCGCCCAGCGGGTGATCGTGGTACGGCGCGCCGATCCCCTCAAGGATGAACCTGTTCTTGTCCGCACGCTGGGTCGAGGACTTCCCCCCGGGCTTGGGGTGTTCTTCCTCGGGCAGGACTTGCGTGGGCCGTTGGCCCGCCAGGCCCAGGAGGCCTTGGGATTCCCTACGCCCAAGGGCGGGGAACTCAAGGCCTTGGCTCGGATCTTGCTCGAGGAGGCGGGGGTCCAGGGTCCTGATCACCTCGTCGATTTGCTTGTCGAGGCCTGCGGTGGGGAAACCCTGAGGTTGGCTCAGGAAGTGGGGAAACTTGCAGTCTGGGGGGGAAGAAGACTCTCGCTGGATCAGGCTCAACGGCTCCTTGTGTTGTCTCAGCCCCTGGTTTATCCCTACCTTGACGCGCTGGGGCGGGGGCAGACGGGACCGGCCCTGAACGTGTTGCGCGAGCTCCTGCGCAGGGGCTGGTCAGCGCCGGCTTTGTTCTTCATGGTGGTGCGTCACATTCGGGACCTCCTCATGGTTCTGGGGGCCCGGGCGGAAGGAAGGCCGGCTCCTGGGCCGGACTGGCTTGTGCGCCGGCGGTTGGACCAGGCCCAGCGCTGGGGAGAAGCGCGGTTGGTGGAGCTGCTTGTTCTGGCTCAGGAGCTTGATGTGAAAGTGAAAACGGGCCGCCTCTCCGCCGAGGCGGCCCTCCAGCTCCTTACGCTTGCGTGGGCACCGGCCTGACAGGGATCCGCTCCCCTAGCCCCGTGGTCTCCAACAGAAGCCTGGACAGCACGAGCGCAGCGAACATGGAAGCCGCCACGCCCAGGCCGAGGGTGATGGCAAAACCCTCCACCGGTCCAGACCCCAACAAGAACAGGATTACGGCGGTGATGATGGTGGTGATGTTGGCGTCGAGCACGGCGGAGAGGGACTTGGCAAACCCTGCGGCCACACAGGCCCGCGGGGCCTTGCCGGTCCGGCGCTCCTCTTTGATCCGCTCAAAGATGATCACGTTGGCGTCCACCGCCATGCCCACGGTGAGGACCAACCCGGCGATCCCCGGAAGTGTGAGGGTTGCTCCAAACCCCCGCAGCGCGGCGAACACGAGGAGCAGGTTCATCACAAGGGCGGCGTTGGCCGCCAGCCCCAGCCAGCGGTAGTACAGCACCATGTACACCAAGATGAGCCCGAAGCTCAGCACGAGGGCGAGGGTGCCCCGCCGGACGTACTCCGCTCCAAGGGTGGGGCCCACCGTCTGCTCTTCCATCACCTGGACGTTGGTGGGGAGGGCCCCGGAGCGCAGGACCACGGCCAGGAGCTTGGCCTCCTCCATGGTGAACCTCCCGGTGATCGTTGTGGAGTCCTGAATCGCCCGCCAGCCGCCCTGGGCGGCCTGTTTGATGCTCGCGCTCACAAGGGGAGCGGAGTACACCACGTTGTCCAACACAATGGCCAGCCGATCGTTGACCTGCAACCTGCGAAGGGCTTCCACAAACCGTTCCGCTCCAGCCCGGTTGAAGGTGAGGGCGATGAACAGGCCAGGGTTGCGGGGGTCTTGGGACAGTCGCACCTGGGCGTTGTCCAACACGTCCCCAGTCAGGAGGGCTTCACCTTCGACGAGGAAGAACTCCTTGCCGTCGTTGGAGGGGAAGATCTCCTGGAGGAGGGTGCGGCGGGCCAGGAGATCGTCGGCGTTGGTGGCGGCATCGATCACCTTGCGGAACTCCAACAGGGCGGTACGTCCAAGGAGCTGGCGAGCTTGCTCCGGGTCCTGGACCTTGGGGATCTTGACTTCGATGCGGTCCACCCCCAGAGGGCGGATCTCGGCGTTCACCATGCCGTACTGGTCGATCCGTTCCGAGAAGATGGTCACCAGGCGGTCCACCAGATCCTTTCTCCGCTCGGTCTCCATCTCTGCGGCCCCCTCGGCCTGGAGCACAAGCCGGACCCCCCCCTGAAGGTCCAGGCCAAGCTTGATTAGGTTCTGAAAGGGCCAGAACGGATAGAGAAGGCCCACCGAAGCGAACAGCAGAGCCAACACAGCCCCAAACCGGATCCAATCGGAGCGCTTCATCTTCAGGTCACCTACTTCCGGATCTTGTCCACGATACTGGCCTTGGATAGCCGGAGTTTGCCCTCTTCCACGGTGAGGACCACCGTGGTGTCATCCAGTTCCTCTACCGTGCCGATGATGCCCCCAGCGGTCATGACCCGGTCCCCTCGCTTGATGGAGGAAAGGAGGGTCTGGTGCTCTTTCTGGCGGCGGCGCTGAGGGCGGATGAGGAGGAAGTAGAAGATGGCGGCGAACGCCACCAGCATGACCACCATCGTGATGAGGGATTGGGTCGTCTGGGCCTGGTCTGTCGTCTGTCCGTACCCGATCATTGCATCACTCCTTTGTTCCAAATTCTCCACGTCCCGAGGGCCACATGCCCCACGGCCACGAGGGCCACTCCTGCCGTCCAAGCGAGAAAAGCCGCCCCTGAAAGGTTGCGAGCTAGGGCCACCACCTGGTGCAACAGGATGAAAACGGCGAGCCAAAGTATAGCGTACAGGCCCATGGCGAGCGAACGAGATCGGACAAGATCCAAGGCCACAGTGAGGACCACCACCCCCAGCCACCCCGCACGGAGCCAAACCACCTCCACCTGGCTCAGGGCGAGGAAGAACGCGGCTTGGGCAGGCAAAAGGCGAATTGGGGAGCCGCGGGCCAGTCCACCGCGCAGGGTTCGAATCAGCGCATACACCCACAGTGCGCCCAGGGCCAGGCCTCCCGCCGCTTGCCACGGGCCGGGGTGAAGGGGGAGCAAGACGGCCAACAGGATGAGGAGAAGGCTCCCCACGAGAAAGGCGACGGCCTTCATGCCAATCGGTGGATGAAGGCGGTGGCCAAGCCCAAGAACAGGCCGATGCCAATCAGGTCACCGATCGTTGTGGCGATGGGCCCGGACACCATGGCCGGATCAATGCCCACACGCTTGAAGAAGAAGGGGAGGGTGCCCCCTGTGAGGCAGGCGCCCACCGTGGTCCCGGCCAGGGCCAGCCCGGCCACCAACCCGAAGAATGGGCGGTGCCACATCACGGCTGCGATCAGGCCGATCTCTGCCCCGAGGGCCAGACCCGCCAACAGCCCCACCCGGACCTCTTTCCACACCACCCAGGGCAGGTTGCGCCAGTCCACTAGGCCCAAGGCCATCCCGCGAATGGCCACGCTCAGGGCCTGAGATGCCGCGTTCCCGCTCATGTCGGCGATCAGGGGCATGAGCGAGGCCACGAAGGCGATTTGGGCAATCGTCCCCTGGAACCGGCTGACCAACGTGGCCACCGTCATGTTCAGCAGCACCAGGACCATGAGCCAGGGCAGGCGCTTCCGCACCGAGGTCTGGGGCGGATCCAGCGGTTGATCTTCTCCGGCCGGAATACCTCCCAGCCGCAGCACGTCTTCGGTGGTCTCCTGACGGATGACGTCGAGGACGTCGTCGATGGTGACGATGCCCAAAAGGGCTCCGGCATCGTCCAGGACCGGAAGAGCCATGTAGTTGTACTTGTCGAACATTCGGGCCACTTCTTCCACGTCCATGGCCACCGGGAGGTAGACGAATTCGGTCTGCATGAGGTTGCGGATCGGGGCCTCGGGGCGGGCCAGCACCAGCTCCCGCAGGGACAGGACGCCCAGGAGTTTGCGGTCCTTATCCACCACGTAGGCGTAGTAGATCGTCTCGGCCTCTTCGGCCACGCGGCGCAGGTAATCGATGGCCTCTTGGACAGTCATGTCTCCGGGGAGGGTCACCACCTCGGTGGACATGAGCCCCCCGGCGGTGTCGGGGGGGTAAACCATCAGCTCCCGCAGGGTCTTGGCCTGCCGGGTCTCCAGGCGAGCCAGAATGTCCTGGACGGTGTGGGCGGGGAGCTCGGCCAGGAGGTCTACGGCATCGTCGGGCTCCATGTGGGAGAGGATCTTCACCGCATCGTCCCTGTTGAGTTCAGCGAACAGGCGAGCCGCTTCCTCAGGGTCCATCTCCCCCAGGGGCGCCGCGGCCGCTCGCCTTTTGTACAGGCGGCGGAGAAGCTCGACTGCCTCCTCTTCCTCCAAAGCCAGAAGGATCTCGGCGACGTCCGCAGGGTGACGCCTCAACAGCTCGTGAACGTCCAGGGTCGGGGTTTCGTCCTCAGGCACAGTGGCCCACTATAGCGCGGAACCGTGGCCATGCCCACTGTTCACAGTGCGGCCCGAACCCCCAGGGAAATGAGAAGGACCACAACGCCGGCCAACCCCACGCCCAGGGCGATGGCCGGTCCGGCCCGGCGCGGTTCCAGCCCCAGCAGGGCGGCGAGCAAGGCCCCTGTCCACGCTCCCGTCCCGGGAAGGGGAACGCCCACGAACAGGACCAGAGCCCAGCTGCCAAGCCGGTCGAACCTGGGGCTGTGGCGCCGCCGTTGCCAATCAAGGTACCGCCCGGCCCAGATCCCCAAGGGTTTGGGGAGGCGGGGAGCAAGAGGAACGAGCACCCGAAACATCCAGAGAAGAAGGGGAACAGGCAACAAGTTCCCGGCGAGGGCCAAGAAGAAGGTCACGGCCGGAGACAGGCCCAAGGCCAGGCCGAGGGGGATCGCGGCCCGCAGCTCAGCCACAGGCGAAATGGCCAAAATCAGAACTTTGAGCTCAGCCGCCCCCTCCACGGCCGCATTCTACCGGTCTTGCCCCGCCCAGGGGAACCCTTGTACGATGGGGCCAAGGAGGCTTTGGTGCGCCTGTATAGCACACTGACCCGCCAAGTGGAGGAGCTCCCCGTGACCGACGGCACAGTGCGGATGTACGTGTGCGGTCCGACGGTGTACGACCGCATCCACATCGGCAACGCCCGGCCGTTCATCGTGTTCGACGCCCTGCGCCGGTACTTGGAGTTCCGGGGCTACAAGGTCATCTACGTCCAGAACGTCACGGACATCGACGACAAGATCATCCGCCGGGCCCACCAGGAAGGGGTCGACGCGAGGACCATTGCGGAGAGGTACGCGGCCGCCTACTTCGAAGACCTGGAGGCCCTCGGTGTCCGACGGCCCACCCACTCCCCTCGGGCCACGGAGTACGTCCCCCAGATGATCGAGCTCGTCCAGGAACTCATCCGCAAGGGCCACGCCTACGTGCTGGACGGCGACGTGTACTTTTCGGTGGGGAGCTTCCCTGACTACGGCAAGCTTTCCCGCCGCAGCCGCGAAGAGCAGGAAGCCGGGGCCCGGGTGGAAGTGGACGAGCGCAAGCGCGACCCCTTGGACTTTGCCTTGTGGAAGAAAAGCAAACCGGGGGAGCCCCACTGGCCGTCCCCCTGGGGCGAGGGCCGGCCCGGATGGCACACGGAATGCGTGGTGATGTCCCGCCATCTCTTGGGGGAAACCTTGGACATCCACGCCGGGGGAAGCGACCTCGTCTTCCCCCACCACGAAAACGAGCTCGCCCAGGCGGAAAGCCTCACCGGGAAACCTTTTGTGCGCATCTGGCTTCACGTGGGGCTGCTCACGGTGCGGGGCGAGCGGATGGGCAAGTCCGTGGGGAATTTTGAGTACGCCCGCGACGTGGTCGATCGCTATGGGTCTGAGCCCGTGCGGTACTTTTACCTCTCCCGCGACTGGCACAAGCCCCTGGACTTCTCCCACGAGGGCCTGGTCGAGGCCCAGCGGGCGGTGGAACGTGTGTACGACTTCCTGTGGGCGAACGAGGGAGGGTCGGCCCAGGCTGGTTCTGGGGACCTTGGGGCCTTGGAGAGGCGCTTCTTGGATGCCCTGGAGGAGGACTTCAATACGCCGGCGGCCATCGGGGTGCTCCAGGAGATCGTGGCCTGGGGGAACGTGGCCCGGCAAAGGGGCGATCCGGTTGGGGCTCAAGCCGCAGCAGCCCTGGTGCGCAAGCTGGGCCAAGCCCTGGGTTTGTTCCAGGAGCCCAAGCCCACGGTCCGCGGGCTAGAGGAGGAGCTGATCGGGGTTCTGGTGGAGCTGCGGGCGGAGCTGCGCAAGCGGGGTGCTTACGATCTGGCCGACCGCGTCCGCAGCCGGCTGGGAGAGCTCGGCATTGAGCTCCGCGACGGTCCTCAAGGCACGAATTGGACCGTGCGGCCCCGCACCTAGACCTGGTCCAGGGGGAAGGCCCGGTACTGCAGGGCCTCGGCCACGTGCTGGGCCTGGATGGTCTCCGATCCGTCGAGGTCGGCGATCGTGCGGGCCACTTTGAGGGTGCGCACGTAGCCCCGGGCGGTGAGGGCGAACCGGTCCACGGCCCGGGCCAGGAGGTCCTTGGCTTGGGGACCCAACGGGCAGAACTGGCGGACCTCCCGCGGCCCCAGTTCGGCGTTGGTTTTGGGCCGCTTCCACCTCTGGCGCTGAAGTTCCCGAGCGGCGACAACCCGGGCCCGCACCCGCTCCGAGGGCTCGCCAGTCCCCTCGCCGAGAAGCTCTTCGCGGGTGAGCCGGGGCACCTCCACAAACAGGTCGATCCGGTCCAGGAAGGGCCCGGACAGTTTCTTGCGGTAGGCCACAATTTCGTGGGGCCGGCACCGACAAGGCCGCAGGGGGTCTCCCAGGTGGCCACACGGACAGGGGTTCATCGCCCCGATCAAGGTGAACGAGGCTGGGAAGGTTACGGAGATCCCTGCGCGCACCACGGTGATCCTCCGCTCTTCCAAGGGCTGGCGGAGTGCTTCCAACACCTTGCGGTCAAACTCCGGAAGCTCGTCGAGGAACAACACGCCCAGGTGGGCCAAGGTGATTTCCCCGGGGCTGGGGATGCCATGGCCCCCGCCCACCATGCCCACGTAGGAGATCGTGTGGTGGGGAGAGCGGAACGGTCGGCGGTGCAGAAGCGGCCGGTTTGGGGGCAGCAACCCGGCCACCGAGTGAATCTTGGAAGCTTCCAAAGCCTCCTCGGGTGTGAGGGGCGGGAGGATGCCGGGCAGGCACTGGGCCAGGAGGGACTTGCCCGCTCCAGGAGGGCCGACCATGAGCACGTGGTGCCCGCCGGCCGCGGCAATCTCCAAGGCGCGGCGGGCGTGCTCCTGCCCCCGCACAAGCGCAAGGTCGATCCAGTCCGGTGCCTCTTCTTCGGGGAGTCGCCGGGGACAGGGCGGAATGTCCTTCTCCTTGCGCAAGAAGCTCACCACGTCCCCCAGGTGGGCGGCGGAGTAGACGGTGAGGCCCTCGACCAACGCAGCCTCGGGGGCCGAGGACTCGGCCACAACAGCTTGGGAGGTTCCCGCGTCCTTGGCAGCTAGGGCCATGGCCAGCGTGCCCCGCACCCCTCGCAAGCTCCCATCCAGGGCCAGTTCACCCAAAAACAAGGTGTGGTGAACCCGGTCCGGGGGAAGTTGGCCCGTGGCCAAGAGAATCGTTACAGCCAGGGCCAAATCGAAACCGGCGCCTTCTTTGCGCAGGTCGGCCGGAGCGAGGTTGGCCGTGATCCGCAGCTGAGGAAACTCCAGTCCCAAATTGCGGATGGCCGAGCGCACTCGCTCCCGCGCCTCCGACACCTCCTTTTCCGGAAGGCCCACCACGGTGAAGCCCGGAAGCCCAGGGCTCACGTCGCACTGGACTTCCACCAGTCGGGCTTCAATCCCGAACGGGGTTGCGCTCAACACCTGGGCGAACATCTTCCTCCCGGAAGGCATCAGGGATGTGCACCAGGCCGTTGGGGCTCACGGCCACCACGTCGAACCGCACAGGGACAGGAGGTTTGCCGCTGAGGAAGGCCTGAGCCGAGCGCCAGAGCTTGGCCCGCTTGGCCGGGGTGATCGTCTCTGCAGGCGATCCGAATTCCGAGGAAGTACGGGCCCGCACCTCCACGAACACCAGGGTGTCCCCGTCTTTGCCGATGATGTCGATTTCTCCCCCCTGCCAGCGCCAATTGCGGGCCACGATCTTGAGCCCTTGGGAACGGAGCAACTCGCAAGCCTCGTTTTCCGCGTCCTTTCCCCGCATGGCCTCCAAAATGATAGCCTCTCACGCCTGGGAGTTGCGATGATCGTTTCCAACTGCATCGGCGCATTTCCTGGTTGGTATGTGGCCACCAGCCCTTATACTGTTGGTTTTGTGAGGTTGTTGATTCGGGGAGCGGCGGTGATGCAGCGGCCGGAGGCCGAGGTGCTTCCCAAGGCCGACGTGATCATTGAGGGCCGAAGGTTTGCGGCCGTCCTCCCCGGCGGGGGAGCCCAAGGAGCCTTCGACCGCGTGATCGAGGGCGAAGGCCGTCTCCTTTTCCCGGGCCTGGTCAACGCCCACACCCACCTGGCCATGACCCTATTCCGCGGTCTGGCCGCCGACCTCCCTCTTTCCCGCTGGCTCAACGAGGAAGTCTGGCCCCGCGAGCGCAACCTCACGGGAGAAATCGTGTACTGGTTCTCTCTCTTGGGCCTGGTGGAGATGATCCGCTCCGGCACCACGGCCTTTGCCGACATGTACTTTTTCATGGAGGACGTGGCCCGGGCGGTGGAGAAAGCCGGGGTGCGCGCGCTTCTTGCTCACGGGGTGATTGCCCCCACCCCGGACCGGGTGGAGCCCGAGCTCAACAAGGCCGAAAGTTTTGTGCGGGAGTGGGAGGGCAAGGCCGAGGGCCGCGTCCGCACCGCCCTTTCTCCCCACGCCCCCTACACTTGCGGGCCCGAGGTATGGAAGCGCGCCGTAGCTCTGGCTCGTGAGCTCAAGGTCCCCATCCACACGCATCTGGCCGAGACCGCGGACGAAGTAGAGCAGGTTCGGCGGGAGAGGGGCCGAAGCCCGGCCGAGTGGCTGGAATCCTTGGGTGTGTTCGCGGTCCCTGTGATCGCGGCCCACTGCGTGCACGTGACCGACAAGGATATGGAGATCCTGGCGGCCCACAACGCCACCGCGGTGCACTGCCCGACCTCCAACCTCCGCCTGGCCTGCGGCATTGCTCCGGTGGCCGAGATGCTGCGCCAAGGGGTCAACGTGGCCTTGGGCACGGATGGCCCCGGCTCTTCTGGTCGCCTCAACATGATCGAGGAGATGCGGCTGGCGGCGGTGCTGGGAAAGCAGAAAGCTGGGGATCCCCAGGCCATTTCAGCCCAGGAGGCCCTGGCCTTGGCCACCTGGCGGGGAGCGGTGGCGCTTGGTTTGGGCAAAGAACTGGGTACAATTGAGCCCGGAAAGCGGGCCGATGCGGTCTTGCTGGACCTAACCAAGCCTCATCTGCAGCCCGGCTACAGTGCGCGAGCGGATCTGGTGTATTCCGCCCAAGGAGCCGATGTGGCCACGGTGGTGGTGGACGGCCAACCGCTGCTCCTGGAAGGAGAGCTCCAGACCGTGGATGATACCGAGGTGATCGAGCGCTGCCGGCAGTTGGCCCGCAAGTTCCAATAACCCTCCCTGGGCGAACGCCCGCTCGGGGACGGGCGCTTGGAGGTGGAACGTGGCGTTGTCCCAGGAAGAAAAGCGAGAGCTTGTCCACAAGTTCGGTCAAAACCCCCAGGATACGGGATCGGTGGAAGTGCAGATTGCCCTGCTTACCGCACGAATCCAGCAACTCACCGCGCACTTCACCGTGCACCGCAAGGACTTTCACTCCCGCCGGGGGCTCAACGTGCTGGTGGGGCGGAGGCGCCGGCTTCTTCAGTACCTGCGGCGAACCAATCCCCGCCGATACGCCCGGCTCATTCAGGAACTAAACATCCGAGGTGTGTGAAGGAATGCCTGTAGTCACAGAAGAAACAACCTTAGGCGGAAAGACGTTACGGTTGGAGAGCGGCGGGTTGGCCCGACAGGCCGATGCCGCTGTTCTTGTTGCTTGGGGGGACACCAAGGTCCTGGTGACCGTGGTCTGTCAGCCCCTGGCCCAGGAGCTGGATTATTTCCCGCTCCGGGTGGACTTCGAAGAGCGGTTCTACGCCGGGGGCAAGATCCCCGGGGGGTTCTTCAAGCGGGAGGGCAAGCCCTCCGACGAGGCGGTGCTTGCCGCCCGCCTGATCGATCGGCCCATTCGTCCCCTGTTCCCCGAGGGGTACAGGGAGGAGGTGCACGTGGTGGCCACCGTGCTGTCGGCCGAGAAGGACGCCCCGCCCGACGTGGCCGCGTTGCTTGGGGCATCGGCAGCCCTAACGCTCTCCCCGGCCCCGTTTGAGGGGCCGGTGGCCGGTGTTCGGTTGGGCATGGATGGGGACCAGATTGTGCTCCATCCCCGCGATGAGCTGAGGGAGAACGGCTCCATGGACATCGTGATCGCCGGGACGCGGTCCACGGTGACCATGGTCGAGGGCCACATGAGAGAGGTCGGTGAGGAGGAGCTGGTCCAGGCCATTGAGCTTGCCCACCGGGAGATCCGCGAGCTGATTGCTTTTCAGGAGCGCTTCGCCGCCAAGCTGGCTGTGGCCAAGCGGGCGCCGCAACCTCCCTCCCCGGAACTTGTGGAGGTGAGGGAGAAGGTGAAGTCCTACGTGTGGCCGCGGTTGGGGGAGCTCAAGCGGGCGCCCTCCAAACGCGACCGGGAAGCGATGGCCGCGGCTCTGGCCCAGGAAGCCGCCCAGGCTGTGGCAGCGGGTTACCCTGAGGGGTCCCAGGCGCGGGTCCTCAGCCTGGCCAAGGGGTGCTTTGACGAGGTGTACCGGGAGTTCATGCGGGCCTCGATTCTGGAGACCGGGGAGCGCATGGACGGCCGGCGGCCCCGCGATCTCCGGCCGGTGTCCATCCAGGTGGGGTTGCTGCCCAGGGTCCATGGCTCGGCGTTGTTCACCCGCGGGGAGACCCAATCGCTGGGCACCTGCACCCTGGGGGCCACCCGCCGGGACGCCCAAATCGTGGACCTCATGATGGAAGAGGGCCTCAAGCGGTTCATGCTCCACTACAACTTCCCGCCGTTCTCCACCGGGGAGGCGGGGCGGATGGGGGCCCCTTCCCGTCGGGAGATCGGCCACGGCCGGCTGGCGGAAGGCGCTCTGCAAGCCGTCCTTCCCTCGGATCAAGAGTTTCCCTACATCATCCGCGTAGTGTCTGAAATCTTGGAATCCAACGGGTCTTCGTCGATGGCCTCGGTGTGCTCGGGATCGTTGGCCATGATGGATGCGGGGGTGCCCCTCCGGCACCATGTGGCGGGCGTGGCCATGGGGTTGGTGACCGATGAAGCCACAGGCCGGTACGCCATCCTCACCGACATCATCGGCCTGGAGGACCACTACGGGGACATGGACTTCAAAGTGGCCGGAACCCGGCAGGGGGTAACGGCGTTCCAGCTGGACGTGAAGACGGGCGGGCTGACCCCGGAGATGATGCGCCAAGCCCTGGAACAGGCCCGCCAAGCACGCATGGAACTGTTGGACCTCATGGAGCGGGTTTTGCCTGAGCCCCGCGCGACCCTCTCCCCCTACGCCCCTTGCCTGGATGTGCTCAGGATCAACCCGGACAAGATTGGGGCCGTGATTGGCCCAGGGGGGAGGGTCATCCGCAAGCTCCAGGACGACACCGGGACCGAAATCGACATCGAGGATGATGGGACGATCAAGATCGTGGGCGACAACGCTGAGTCCGTGGCCCGGGCCCGGGAGATGATCGAAGAGCTCACCATGGAACTGGAAGTGGGGATGACGTTCCATGGGAAGGTGGTGCGGATTGCTCCGTTCGGGGCGTTCGTGGAGCTCCGCCCCGGTGTGGATGGTTTGGTCCACATTTCCAACCTCTCCGACGGCTACGTCAAGAAGGTGGAGGACGTGGTGCGGTTGGGGGACGAGGTGATGGTGGAGGTCATCGGGGTGGACGACAGCGGGCGGGCTCGGTTCAAGTTGGTGCG
>Ga0116210_1000225_pt1 | contig 61578 bp, 48 predicted proteins | sample TshhotsprinmetaG_FD_94483 | JGI IMG/M metagenome (GOLD analysis project Ga0116210, IMG submission 94483) | Hot spring microbial communities from South Africa to study Microbial Dark Matter (Phase II) - Tshipise hot spring metaG | ecosystem: Environmental > Aquatic > Thermal springs > Hot... | reverse complement strand
TACCGGCGAGCGCGTCCGCGCCGGTGATGGCGACCACGGCGATCAGCACCACGCTGATGAAGAGCAGTCCGGCCAGAATCTGGTTACGATAGCGGCGCATGGGTGCCTGTTCTCACAAGGTCGTTCAGGAGCGTGGCACTTCGGTCGGCTGAGCGCTGCTCACTGGCACGGGGGCAGGAATGGGCGCAGCCAGGGCCGTTTTGGCGACAATGCCCAGGGCCAGTTCGGCAGCCACCCACAAAAAGCGGTGAATGGCCGCATAGAGCAGGGCGTCTCCGGCAGGCAGGACGGGGGCTAGCAGCGCGGTCATGGCCGCCTCGCGCACGCCGATCCCGCCCGGCGCGAACACCGCCACATAGCCGATCACCCAGCTTATGCAGAACGCGCCGATGGCCAGCCCTCCCGCGCGGAGACCGTCCAGCGACGGCAGCAGCGCCCACAGGCTCGCCCCAACCAGCGCCCAGATCAGCGCCTGGAAACCGAGTGTCCCCAGGCTGCCGCGCCAGTTTCGCCCGCCGCTGAAGCGCAGCCGGATCAGCCACAACACCGCCCACCACACCGCGATCAGGCCCCCCAGAGCTACGGCCAACCGCCAGCCGTCCGCGTAATAGATCAGCAGGCTGATCGCGCCAGCCATGAAGGCGGAGAAGACCAGCCACAGGTTCTCGACGATCATCGCCTGCGTGACAGCGCGCAGGGGCAGCCCATCGGCATGATAGTAGCCCGCCCGACCGACGAAATGCCAGATGCCGCCAGGCAGGTACTTGGCGAGTTGGCTCAGCGCGTTGATGGTGAACATGCGCCGGTAAGCGATCGTATGACCGGCCAGGGCTACCGAGCGCTGCGAAAGGATCACCAGCAGCAGCTTGGAGGCGATCAGCAAGATCACCGCCAGGCCCAGGCGCGGCAGCGCGATCGCGCGCAGTTGGGGGCCGACTTCGTCCCAGTGTGTCCACAGGTAGCGCGCGACCGCACCCGCCACCAGGACGAGCCACAGCCATTTGACCAGGCGAATCAGCGAAGCAGTCACGCGAGCACTGCATCCAGACTGCTGAACTGCGCCGCAGCCGACTCTTTCACTGCGCCGATGCGCGCGGCGACCTGCGCGCGCAGGGTGTCGCGCTCGGCCAGCGCCGCGCGGGCCAGCGCCAGGGCGTCGGCGTGCGGATCGGCGAAATCTACAGCGAAGCGTTCCAGGCCGAACTCAGCCAGCACCTCGGCGTACTTGTGACTCCAGCCGATGACTACGGGCAGCACGCCCAGCGTCAGCGCCGAGACCATGGCGTGAAAGCGCGAGGTGATCAACACGTCGCACTGCGTGAACAGGCGACGGCTGCCCGCCGTGTTCAGGTCATAGTCCACTATATCCACGCGCTCGCCCAGCGCGCCTGGCAGGTCGGCAGCCAGCCGATCGCGCAGGATGGCAATGGCGGCCAGGTCGTTGTTGGCGAACGAGGGCGATCCCTGGCGCGTGGCATTGGGCACGACGACAAAATGCAGTTCCGGCCCGCCCAGTTCGCGGATGATCTGCATGAACAGGCCAGCGTAGTCACGCCCCGCTTTGGCCGAGGCTGTGTGTACCAGCGAGCTGGGCACCAGCCCGACGATCGTCTTGCCTGCGGCGCGCAGTTCCGCCAGACGAGCGGCCAGCGCGTCTACCTGCGCCTCGTTTTCGCTGGTCAGGCTGTATTCCGGCTGATAGAGAAAGGCGATGTCGGCGGCCAGACTGCATTTCTCGGCGGGCAGGCGCAGGTCGCGCAGGTGTTCGGCGGTGACTGCGCCGCGCGCGTAGATGTGACGGCAGCGCGGCAGGAAGAGCCGCGCGCTCAGGCGCGTCAGCGGGTTCTTGAACGGGCCGAGCGCCTGCGCCAGCTTGATCACCGGCACGCCCAGCAACATGGCGGGCCAGATCAGCAGGATGTTGAAGGGCAAGTACTTCTCGCGCCCGTCGGCGAAGGAGATGCCGCTGATGTCCAGCAGCACGTCGCAGCGACGCAAAGCGCGGGCCGGGTGCGGCAACAGACGATCCGGCCAGCGCAGGCGCAGCAGCCCGGCCAGCCAGATCAACACGGCAAAGGGGAAGGTGCGCAACACCAGGTCGCGCGGGCGCGCGCCGATGACGGTGATGCGCGGATCGCGCACCAGGGCACGGTCGCGCTTGGGAAAATAGGAAAAGATCACGATGTGCGCGTCGGGACGGCGGGCGCGCACCTGCCCGATGGTGGTCACGAGCATGGCTTCTGCGCCCCGGTTACCCCATAGCGTCGCGCCAGTGATGGCGACAGTACGTTCATCGTTCACGCTAGAGGCTCTCCAGTCCTTTGAAGAAGTACAGGTAGAGGCGAATGATCGGGCGCGGCGTGTGCAGGATCAGCCAGCGGCCCGGACGGGTGCGCGAGGCGCGCTCGTTGAGCAGCGCGATGAAAGCGATGACGTAGTCCACCGGTCGCACGGGCGCGTCGGTGCGATCTTTGATGCGCAGCCGGAACAAACGGCCCACCCGCGCGCGGACGGTCACGTTGTAATGGAAGGGCGCGGTGCGCGCCTGCCCGTTGACCGCTTCCTCGATCGGTTCTTCGCCGCCCATCAGCACGCTCGCCGCCAGCGCCGCCTCGACCAGCGCCTGCCCGGCGGCAGTGCGTGTGATCAACGCCGTATGTTTGATGGGGTGCGCCTTCATGCGCGGCGACCAGATATCGCCGGCGGAGATGTCGCAGTGATAGCCGAAGTGATCGAAGCAATGATGACATTTGGGCTGCGCGAAGAAGTACAGGTTGCGGTAGTCGGAGAAGGTTTCGAATGGCAGGATCACCTGGCTGCCGTCGGCGAAGGTCGCTTCCAGGTTGCCGCGCCAGTGACCGGTGCGCCAGCGGTAACTGGTCAGCGGGCCATGTCCTTTGCCCAACCGCCGGACGATGGCATCGGTGAGCACGGGTTCAGAATTGTGCCCGCAGAAGAGAGTAATCACCAGCGCGATCTTGCGATCCAGGTCGGGGACTTTGGCGCGCGTGCGCTGCAGGATAGTCGCATCGCAGGGCAAAGCGACGACTGCCACCCGCCCGTTGAACTCTTGCAGCAGCGGCAGCGCATCGTTGGTGAAGTAAACCGCCGCGTACTTGCTGCCCTGGGCAGCGATGATCTCTTCGCGGGTGCGGGCGATGGTGAACTCCGGGCGGGGATGCCCGTTGCGGATGACCGTCCGGCAGACGAGCGCCCCGTCAATCTGCCCGCTTTCCAGCAGGTAGACCAGCAGCGCCGAAACACTGCCGCCGGAGGCGGCAGTGGCGCGCAACGTCTCGTCGCCCGCATAGGTGAAATAGCACTTCAAATAGTCTCCCACATAGCGCCGCACTTGATCGGCGGAGAAGTCTTTGTGCCAGATGGCATCGCGCAGACGCTTTAGCGCAGCTTTCACGATTTTTCCTCGCTTCTAAGTGATTGGTCAACCAGCACAGGATTGGCGGAAGAGGATGGTGCTGGCTCGCCCTGCTGGTTGCTGCCTCGCCATACGACGCGCGTGATGCGCAGCGGGTCTTCCTGACGCTGCACAACCGAGACAACCAGCTCCGCCAGCAGGCCAATCGTCCCCAACTGCACGCCCATCAACATCAGCAGCACGCCCAGCGTGAGCAGCGGGCGTTGACTGAGGGGACGCATCCCCTGCAACCATTCGATGGACAGATAGGCGTTGATGATGAAGCCACTCAGCAGCAGGATCAGCCCTGCTCCACCGAAGAGGTGCAGCGGGCGGTAGCGGAAGTTGTTGAGGAAGAGCACGGTCAGCAGGTCCAGCCCGCCGCGTAGCAGACGCCCCAGCCCATACTTGGAGCGCCCGAAGCGCCGTCTGTGGTGCACCACAGAAATCTCGGTGACGCGGAAGCCGTGGTAATGGGCCAGAATAGGGATATAGCGGTGCAGGTCGCCGTAGAGGTGCAGTTCGCGCACGCATTCGGCGCGGTAAGCCTTCAGCCCGCAGTTCATGTCGTGCAGGCGCAGGCCGGTTATCCAGGCCGTGACATGGTTGGCAATCCACGACGGGACGCGCTTGGAAAGCGGGTCTTGCCGCTGCTTCTTCCAGCCGCTCACCACATCGTAGCCTTCGTCGAGTTTGGCCAGCAGGTTGGGAATCTCGTTCGGGTCGTCCTGCAGGTCGGCGTCCATGGTGACGACGACCGCGCCCTGTGCCAGGGCGAAGCCGGTGTTCAGCGCCAGACTCTTGCCACTATTACGGCGCTGTTCGGCAACCACGACGCGCGGGTCGGTCTCGGCCAGTCGGCGCAGCACATCGCGCGTGCCGTCGGTGCTACCGTCGTCCACATAGATCACTTCCCAGCGCAGGCCGAGCGGCTCGACCGCCGCGCAGAGGCGTTCGTGTAGCAGCGGCAGGCTCTCGGCCTCGTTGTAGGCGGGCACGACGACAGACAGATCGAGGGCGTATTCGGGCAGGCGCTCCATGTCCCCTGGAAATCTCCCTGGCACAGGCAATACAAACCGCGCGTGATTGTAGCAAGCCGGGCGCACCGCGCCAATGAGAAAAAACACATGCCGGAGCGTGCGCCCCGGCATGTCGTCACTCAGTCCAGAGGAGGCAACTCACTGAGCCGCGGCGCAAATGGCGTAGGCGGTCAGAGTGTAGGGGACGTTGCCGAGCGCGCGCACGCGCCAACCCGTCGTGCCCACTGGCATGTTGGTGTAGATCGAGACGGTGGGGTCGGAGACGCTGCCGCCGCCGCCGATGACCTGTTTACCGTCCGGGCAGCGCAGCGTCAGCACGCCCAGGCTGGTGAACGTCCCCTCGCGCGTGACGATCTCGTAGCCTTTCAGGCCGCCCGGTTCACCTTGTGGGCCAGGTTCGCCCTGCGGGCCGGGCGGGCCAGCGGGGCCAGGTTCACCCTGCGGGCCAGGCTCACCAGCAGGGCCAGGCTCACCCTGTGGGCCTTGTGGACCGGCAGGGCCGGGCGGGCCAGCGGGGCCAGGTTCACCCTGCGGGCCAGCGGGGCCTTGCAGGTCTTGGGTGAGATCGAAGTCGCCGTCGCAGTCAGAATCAACCTGCAGGACAGTGCCCTCGAAGCTGAGCGCGGGGGTGCAGCCAGGTTCGCCAGCGGGGCCAGGTTCGCCCTGCGGCCCCTGGGGGCCGGGCGGGCCAGCGGGGCCGGGTTCACCCTGCGGGCCTTGCAGGTCTTGGGTAAGCTCGAAGTCCCCGTCGCAGTCGGCGTCAATCATCAGCACGCTACCCTGGAACTTCAGAGCGGGGCTGCACCCTGGTTCACCCTGTGGGCCAGGCTCACCGGCAGGGCCAGGTTTGCCCTGCGGCCCCTGGGGGCCGGGCGGGCCAGCGGGGCCGGGTTCACCCTGCGGGCCTTGCAGGTCTTGGGTGAGGTCAATTGTGCCGTCGCAGTCGGAATCAATTTGCAGGACAGTGCCCTCGAAGCTCAACACAGGTGAGCAACCAGGCTCACCCGCGGGGCCAGGTTCGCCTTGCGGGCCAGCAGGGCCTTGCAGGTCTTGGGTGAGGTCAATTGTGCCGTCGCAGTCGGAATCAATTTGCAGGACAGTGCCCTCGAAACTCAGCGCGGGCGTGCAACCAGGCTCACCCGCGGGGCCAGGTTCGCCTTGCGGGCCAGCAGGGCCTTGCAGGTCTTGGGTGAGGTCAATTGTGCCGTCGCAGTCGGAATCAACTTGCAGGACAGTGCCCTCGAAACTCAGCGCGGGTGTGCAACCAGGCTCACCCGCGGGGCCAGGTTCGCCCTGCGGGCCGGGTGGACCTTCGGGGCCGCGCGGGCCAGGTTCGCCTTGCTCGCCCTGGCAACCGCTCAGCAGCGCCCCGACCACAACCAGAATGGCGATACCAATCAACAGTGGAGGAAACTTGCGCATCATCAAATTCTCTCTCCTTGGTTTGCATGAAACGAATAACCTGTTTCCAGCCCTGCGCCATCGGGGGTTCGCGCAGCGCAGACACTAATCCTATTGAACAACACTGCGCCGCGCGGGTCAACTCAGTGACAGTAAAACTCGCTTTCTGGCGTGGCACGATCAGGACGGTCGGGCTATGATTGCGCCCGTGAGTATGCCAGAACAGAACAGGAAACCTATGCGGCGGGTCATCTCTGTCGGTGTGCTGGTGGGGCTGTGGTGGATATGGACTCTGGCTGGTTGTACAGATCATGCGGCATCTGTCCCGCCGCGCACCATCTACCCCCGGCTGAAGGCCGAAGGGCCGCCGTGTCAGCGGGTAGACTGGGTGCCCTGGCACAACACCCTGACGACCTGCGTGGAGGTGATGTTGGACGACGTGACCGTGCCCAACGCCGTGCCGTCGCTGATGGGGCTGGCGCTGGGGCCGGATGGCACGCTCTATCTGGCCCGCACAGCGCAGGGCGCGATCTGGGCCATGCGCGACGCCGACGGCGATCAGTTCCTCGACGCGCCAACGGTGATTGCCGAGGGGCTGACCTATCCCACCAGCCTGACTGTACACCGTGGCGCGCTCTATGTGGCGTCAGTAGGCGGACTGCTGCGCCTGGACGCTACCGACAATGGGCGCTTCGACGCGGTCACTGTGCTGGTGCCCGATCTGCCGGGCGCGCGGGATGGCTTCTGGCCCGGCAGCGTGCAGGTTGGCCCGGACGGGCGGCTGTACGTCAGCGTGGGGGCGGGCTGTGTCTGGTGCGACGCAACGGACGCGCGCCCCGGTATGTTGCTCAGCTATGCGCTGGACGGCAGCGATAAGCGCATCGAGGCAACCGGCCTGCGCGATCCCTGGGATTTCGCCTGGCACCCCCGCACGGGCGAGCTGTGGATCGTGGACAGTGGGCGCGTAGTGCCGGGGACGCGCGTCGGTGGCCCGCCGGACGAACTCAATCGCCTGGTGCGCGGCGCGGACTACGGCTTTCCTCACTGCATCGGCGACCGTCAGCCCGACCCGATCGCGCCGCCGGAGACGGAGAATGGTTGTGCCGCTACCGAACCGCCCGCCTTCACCTTCGCTCCGCAGAGCAGCCCCGGAGGGATTGCTTTCTACGAGCACGACGGTTTTCCCTTCTGGACGGGCGATCTGATCGTGGCCCTGCGCGGCTCGCTGACGCTGGCCGAACCGGCGGGCTATGCGCTGGCAGCGGTCGGCTTCGGCGAAGATGGGCAACCCGACGGAAACTACGCGCTCATCGCTCCGGCCAGCGAACATCGGCTTTTCCAGCGCGCGCTGGCGGCGTTCTCGCTGGCGCGGCAGGGCTTCTATCCCTATCATCCGGTAGACGTGGTGATCAGCGCCGAAGGATGGCTGTACGTCTCCGTGCAGGAAGGGCGCGTGTTCCGCTTCCGTCCGCGTCCGGCGGCGGGGTCTGTTGAAACGCTCACGCCTGCGCCACCTGTCATGTCCAGCGAGCAACCATGAACGACCAGACACCCCCTCCCGCTTCTCCACAGATGGCCGAGCGCCTGGCGGTCAACCGCACCGGTCGGCTGACCGCCAGGCAGCGGCGGCTGGCCTTGCTGGTAGGCGGGGCGGCGGCGCTGTTCCTGCTATGTCCGCTGACCCTGTTGATCCAGCTTGGGGCGGTGCTGCTGGTGGGAGATGCGCCCATCCCGACGGTGACGGGGGTGGTGCTGGCGGCGCTCGGCGTCCTGTTTCTGCTGATCTTCGTCGGGCTGATCGGCGTCAACGCCTGGACGTTCCTGCCCGAAGCGTTCATGCGTCAGCCGGTGCGCTACGCGTGCGGCCCGCTTGAGGTTCGCGTCACACCTGGGCACCGACCCGAATTGCCCTTCTCTTACCTGATTGGCGATTACTCGTTCGCCCCCTATGTCGCGCCGGACGACGTGCCGATGCGCGTAGGCGCGCCCTACATCGTCTACTACGCTGCCCGCAGCCGCCTTTTGCTGAGCCTGGCCGCGCTCGACGCGCCCGACGCCGCGCAGTGGGAACCGGCCTTCACCCACGAGGAATGATCAACCGCAGAGGGCGCGGAGAACGCAGAGGAGACACAGCGGAGAAGGACTCTGCGCTTTTCTCTGTGCCCTCTGTGTTCTCTGCGGTTAATCTGTTCTTCCCGCGCGCAGGTGCGGCTAGGGCGCGTAGAAGGGCACCGGCACGAAGATCAGCGCGAAGATCACTGCGGTGACCATGCCTGCGATGAGGCGCGGCCAGCCCAAGGGGGTCACATCGTCGTATGGCGGGGGATGGCGCAGACCGGTCAACAGGCCCATCAGCGCCCAGACGATCCAGCCGAACCATGCGCCGGTCACCCCTAGCGTGAGCAATGCGAAGAACGTGAACAAGGCCAGCGGCCAGGCCCGACGCCCCAGCAAGGCATAGGCGACATGACCGCCGTCGAATTGCCCCAGGGGCAGCAGGTTGAGCGCGGTCAGCAGCACGCCGAACCACGCTGCCAGCGCCACCGGATGCCGGTAGAACACGAACTGATCGAGATCGGCGGTGCTGGTGACCAGCGGGGCGAGCAGTTCCAGCAGGGGCGGGTTGGCGATGCGCCGGATGCCCATCTCCATCCACAGACGCGGCAGCCCCACCGCCGGTTCGACCGTCAGACCGATCAGGTAGAGCGGTAGGGCCACGACCAGGCCCGCCAGCGGCCCGGCGATGCCCACGTCGAACAGGGCGCGGCGGTTGAGCAGCGGGCTGCGGATGAAGATCACCGCGCCCAGCGTCCCCAGCGAGCCACTGACCGGCAGCGGGATGAAGAAGGGCAGCGTCACGCGCACGCCATGCAGGCGCGCCGCCACGTAGTGTCCCATCTCGTGTACGCCGAGAATCGTCAGCAGCGTCAGCGAGAAGGGCAACCCATCGCGCAGCACCGACCACAGCCGCGCCGTGTTCCAAGTGCGCAAAGCGTGCCACGCTTCGGCGGGGGGCAGGCCGGTGAGGGCCGCGCCCATCACCGTGGTGGTGACGATGGTCGCCAGCAGCAACAGCAGATGTAACCACCAGCGCGTTTTCAGGCGGGGCTGCAGGAGCGTCCCCTGCACAGCAACGACAGCGTCTTCGTCGCCTTGCCGCTGCAACAGCGGCGTGAAGCCCAGCGGCGCAAAACGTTCCTGCAGCAGGGCATAGGCCGAGCGCCCCGCCGCGGCGATGGCGCGGCGGTCGAGCGTGCCCCGGAAGATGTACACGCGCGCGCCTGTGCGCCGATCCTGGCGGTGTTCCTCGCCCGCAATGGCGAACAGGCCGCTCAGCGCAGCGCGTAACCGCAGCAGGTTGGGGTCAACAGATGGGGAAGGAGTGGTTGACTCTTCTGTGCCAGCGATCTTCTGGGTAGAGGGATCGAACGTTTCGGGTAGTGTCATCGAAGCCCCGTTCTGTAGTGCGTGCCTGCTCTCAAATATAGCAGGACTGAGACGCGATGGGGCAGCCGAAGTTGGCGCTATGTCCCCGAAAAGAACGGCCCCGCCGGGGGGAAGGCGGGGCCGAGTGGGGGGAACGGGGATTGTGTAGACCGAACGTCTGCTATTGTAGATTGAGCACCACGCGCCCGTTGACGTCGCCCTTCTCCAGGCGCTCGAAGACCGTGTTGATGGCGTCGAGCGGCTGCAGCTCGACAGTGGGCTTGACAGCCCCTTCCGCCGCGAATTCGAGGGCTTCTTGCAGGTCTTTGCGCGTGCCGACGATCGAGCCGCGGATGGTGATGCGCTTGAGCACCACGTCGAAGATGGGGGTGGGGAACTCTCCCGGCGGCAGCCCAACCAGCGAGACCGTGCCACCGCGCCGCGTCATGCCCAGCGCCTGCTGGAAGGCGGGCACCGAGACGGCGGTCACCAGCACGCCATGCGCGCCGCCGATCTCGCGCTGAATGACCGCCGCCGCGTCCTGCGTGGCCGCGTTGACCGTCAGGTCAGCGCCCAGTTGGCGGGCCAGCGCCAGTTTCTCGTCCGCGATGTCCACAGCAGCCACATGCAACCCCATCGCTTTGGCATATTGCACGGCCACATGGCCCAGGCCACCAATGCCGGAGATGACAATCCACTGGCCGGGGCGCGTATCCGTTTCCTTGATGCCCTTGTAGGTGGTCACACCGGCGCACAGGATCGGCGCGGCGCTGATGAAGTCCAGCCCGTCCGGAATGCGCCCGACATAAGCCGCCGGAGCCACCACGTATTCGGCAAACCCGCCGTCCACCGAATAGCCGGTGTTTTGCTGGTGCGGGCACAGCGTCTCCCAGCCGGTGATGCAATATTCGCACTCACCGCAGGCGCTGTGCAGCCAGGGCACGCCGACGCGGTCGCCTTCCTTCAGCGAGGTCACCCCAGGCCCCAGCGCCGCCACATAGCCGACGCCCTCATGACCGGGGATGAAGGGCAGCTTGGGCTTGACCGGCCAGTCGCCTTTGGCGGCGTGCAGGTCGGTATGGCATACCCCCGACGCCACGACGCGGATCAGCACCTGCCCCGGCCCTGGCGTGGGGATGGGAACTTCTTCGAGCGCGAGCGGTTTGGTGAAATCGTGGACGACAGCCGCTTTCATGGTAGTTGACATGGGAGTATCTCCTCGTCCTTGGACGGACAGCTTCGATGGCGGCTGACTGCTTTGGGGGCAGTCAACGTACACTGTCAACGATCAGAAAGGTAGCATGATCGGGGGCGATCTGGCAGATGAGGATAGTCACCAGGTATTGTGAAATTTGTCACTAATTAGTGAATTATTTCACAATATGCTGGGATAAAAATGGCCTCCCCAGGGCAGCGGTGAGGCCAGCAGGCTAAACCTTGGGCAGCACGATGGTCTGCTGACCCTGATACTTGCCCTTCTTGTCGGCGTAGGAGACTTCGCACTCCTCGTCTGCTTCGAAGAAGAGCACCTGCGCGATGCCTTCGTTGGCGTAGATTTTGGCCGGCAGAGGGGTGGTGTTGCTGATCTCCAGGGTGACGTACCCCTTCCATTCTGGTTCGAAGGGGGTCACGTTGACGATCAGGCCACAGCGGGCATAGGAACTCTTGCCCACGCAGATCGTCAGCACCCTGCGCGGGATGCGGAAGTATTCGACCGTGCGCGCCAGCACGAAAGAGTTGGGCGGGATGATACACACCTCACCCTTGAAGTCCACCATCGAGCGCGGATCGAAGTTCTTGGGATCAACGACCGTATTGTAGACGTTGGTGAAAATCTTGAACTCGTCGGCGACGCGAATATCGTAGCCGTAAGACGACACGCCATAGCTGATCACGCCGTCGCGCACCTGGTGATCCACGAACGGCTCGATCATGCCGTGTTCCAGCGCCATCTTACGTATCCAGTGATCCGGTTTCAGTCCCATCAACCCCTCCGTTGTCAGTTGTCGGTTCTCGTTCCTGGTGATCGGCGACTGGCTGACCGGCTCTACATCACTTCTGGCGCGGACATGCCCATCAGCGTCAGCAGCCGCCGGAAGACCACCCGCGCCGCGCCGTAGAGCCGCAGGCGCGCCTTGGCCAGTTCGGGCGGCACGTCACTATGCAGCACGCGCACCTCGTCGTACATGGGGTGGAACAGCCGCGCCAGCTCGTGCGCGTAGAAAGCCAGTTTGTGCGGGGCCAGCTCTTCGTAGCTCTGCAGCAGCACTTCGGGCATTTCGAGCATCTTGCGCACGAAGTCGCGCTCGCGCGCGCCCAGCAATGACAGATCGGCCCCGTCGTCGGTCAGGCCGCGTTCCGCTGCCTGCCGGAAGATACCCGCGCAGCGCACATGCGCGTTCTGAATGTAGTAGACCGGGTTCTCGTTGGCCTGCTTGCGGGCCAGATCGAGATCGAATTCCAGGTGACTGTTGGGGCTGCGGGCCAGGATGAAATAGCGCACTACATCTGCGCCCACGTCGTCCACCAACTCGTCCTGCGTGACGAACTCACCGCGCCGCGTGCTCATCTTGCGCTGCTCGCCGCCTTCGATCAGCGTCACGAACTGATAGAGGATCACATGCACGCGCGAGGCGTCGTAGCCCAGGGCGGTCAGGCCGCGGGCGACAGTCTGCGCTTCGACGATGTGATCGGCGCCCAGCACGTTGATCAGATAGTCGAAGCCGCGCTCCAGCTTGTTGACATGATAGGCGATGTCCGGCAGCACATAAGTCGGCTCGCCGGACGACTTGACCAGCACGCGGTCCTCTTCATCGCCCAGGGCCGTGGAGCGGAACCACACAGCTTCTTTGGCATCGGGCGGCAGCTTGGCGCGCTCTTCGTCGCCCGCGCCTTCGCGCAGCACGGCGCGGTAGACATAGCCGCGTTGTTCGAGCGCTTCCAGCGTCTTCCACACGCTGCTGTCTTCGTAGAGGCTGTTTTCGTTGAAGTAAACGTCGAAGCGGATGTTGATGCGGGCCAGGCTGCGGTCAATCCAGGCGAACATGGCCTTCTCGGCCTCAACCTTGAAGCGCTCCCAGCCCTCGTCTTTGAGGGTATCGCCGTATTGCTTGACCAGGTCGCGGGCCACCTGGATCAGATACTCGCCTTGATAGCCTTCTTCTGGCAGGGGGACGGGCTGACCGAGTGTCTGCAAGTAGCGCGCCTGCAGGCTCTGGCCCAGGATGCGCATCTGCCGCCCGGCGTTGTTGAAGTAGTATTCCATCTGCACGTCATAGCCCAGGGCGCGCAGCAGGTTGGCCATGGTGCTGCCGATGACGCCATTGCGCGTATGCCCGACGGTCAGCGGGCCGGTAGGGTTGGCGCTGACGCACTCGACCTGCGCGCGCTTGCCGCGCCCGATGTCCAGCGCAAACACATCGTCTCCGGCGGCGATGATGGTATTGATCTGTTCCAGCAACCAGGTTTCATCCAGGCGAATGTTGAGAAACCCGGGCGGTGCCACTTCCCAGGCCGCCACCAATGGGCTGTGCGGCGTGTGCCGGACGATGATCTCGGCCACTTCCAGCGGCTTGCGGCGGGCGAGTTTGGCCAGTTGCAGGGGGGCCGGACTGGCATAATCGCCCAGTTCGGGCCGGGCGCTGCGCTGGATGGGCAGGGTAGGAGGTAACTCGAACGGCGGCAGGTCGCCCGCCGCCTGTGCAGCGAGCAACGCCTGGCGCATCAGCGCTTCGAGTTGAGACGGCAATAGGGTCACGGTCAACACTCCTCGACCGAACAGGTATGGTCAGTGCAAAATTCCGCGCCATTGTAGCACATTTTGGCGGGCGGGAACGGGATAGCGACAGGAATTCACCGCAGAGGCCGCAGAGAAGAACGAAGAACCTAGAGCATTTTCGTTTCGCTTCTCTCTGGGTCCTCCGCGGTTCAATGATCCCGCCCCACCGAGCACACGCGCCATAAGACGACGGGGTCGCCCACAGCAACCCCGTCGCATCTTTCCCCGCCCGACCAGAGCGGACGATCAGGCTTCTTCTTGCTTTTCCTTCTGCGCCTGGGCGACAATCTCCGCCTGCAGGTGCGCCGGTACGCGCTCGTAGCGCAGGAACTCCATGGTGAACACGCCGCGCCCGCCAGTCATGGAGCGCAGGTCGTTGCTGTAGCGCTGAATTTCGGCCAGCGGCACTTCGGCGGTGACCACGCTCCGCCCGGCCTCAGTCTCCATGCCCAGCACGCGCCCGCGGCGGGTGTTCATGTCGCCCATGATGTCGCCCATGTTCTCTTCCGGCACGGTCACTTTGACCAGCATGATCGGCTCCAGCAGCACCGGCCCGGCCTGCATGAACGCTTCGCGGAAGGCCCCGCGACCGGCGATCTGGAAGGCGATGTCCTTGGAGTCCACCGGGTGCATCTTGCCATCGTAGACGACCGCCTTGACATACTTGACCGGAAAACCGGCCAGGACGCCTTCGTCGAGCACCTGGCGCACGCCCTTTTCTGTCGAGCCGATGAAGGGCGCGCTGATCGCCCCGCCGAAGACCTCGTTGCCGAACTCAAATTCGGGCACTTCCTCGTCCGAGCTGGTAGGCGTGGGCAGCGGTTCGACGCGCAGGTGCACTTCGGCGAACTGCCCCGCGCCGCCGGTCTGCTTCTTGTGACGATAGATAGCGGTTGCCGTCTTGGTCACGGTCTCCTGATAGGGGACTTTGGGCACGCTGGTATCCAGGCCGACGCCCATGCGCTCGGCCCGCTTGATGGCCATGTCAATGTGCGTGCCGCCCATGCCTTCCAGCACCGTCTGCTTGATGGCCGGGTCGAAGCGCCAGCGCAGGGTGGGATCGGCATTGGTCAGTGTCGTGAGGATTTCGTTCATCTTGGCGCTGTCGCTTTGGGTGCGCGGGTGCAGCGCCACCGCGTAGACGGGCATCGAGAAGCGGGGCGGCGTCACCTGCTTGCCAAACCCTTTGCTGGCCAGGGTGTGACCGGTGTAGGTCTCGCGCAGCTTGGCCACCACGCCGATATCGCCCGCGTGCAGCACTTCCAGCGGAATCTGGGTCGAGCCGCGCATGGTCATCAGGCTGCCGATGCGCTCCTCGTGCCCTCTGGTGGTGTTCTGCACGGCGTCGTTGTTCTTCACCGTCCCGCTGAAGACGCGGAAGTACGACTGCGTGCCGTACTTATCGGTATAGCTGTGAAAGACATAGGCCAGGAAGGAGTCTTGGTCGCTGTGCGGGCCAGCCAGAACTTCGACCTGCCCGTCGGCCTGCACTTCGACCAGGCGACCGCTGGGATCGGGCACGTGCGCGATCAGCGCATCGAGCAGGGGCAACACGCCGATGTTGTGCGTGGCACTGGTGACGAACACCGGCACCAGGTGATGATCGTCGCTGCTCAGCGCCGCGCGCAATCCCTGGGCGATCTCTGCCTCAGAGAGCGTCTCGGACTCGAAGTACTTCTCCATGAGCGAGTCGTCGGCTTCGGCGGCAGCTTCGATCAGCGCCAGGCGCGCTTCTTCGACCGCGTCGGCCATGTCGGCGGGCACGGGGGCGGCCTCTTTGCCCACGCCCAGGTATGCTTTCTGCGTCAGCAGATTGACCACACCGCTGAAGCTGGCCTGTGCCCCGATGGGCAGCATCACCGGCACGAAGCGGTGATGCGGGAAGCGCTCGCCCATCTGACTCAGCGCACGGGTGAAGCTGGCGTTGTCGCGGTCCATCTTGTTGATCACCAGCAAGATGGGCAGCTTGAACTCCTCAGCGTAGCTGAAGGCCAGTTCGGTGCCCACTTCCGGGCCGGAGACGGCGTCCACCACCACGACGGCGGCGTCGGCCACGCGCACGGCGTTCTTGGCTTCGCCCTGGAAGTCCACAAAACCGGGCGCATCCAGCACGTTGATCTTGTGTCCGGCGTGCTCGACGGCCAGCAAGGAGGTATAGATGGACAGGCCGCGCTCGCGTTCGTCCTCGTCGAAGTCGGCGACGGTGTTGCCTTCTTCTATTTTGCCCATGCGTGTGATCGCGCCGGTGACGAACAGCATACATTCGACCAGGCTGGTCTTACCGGCGCTCTGGTGGCCAGTCAGGGCAATATTGCGCACTACCTCAGTGGTATAGTCCTTCATGCAGATCAAGCCTCCCCAAATGAGCTTGTGATGGGTCACACAAACGAGAAACCGGCAGGGACGCCCTGCGCCACCATGCGATCCCCTCGTTCGCCATAGCTTGTGCGTTAAGCCTCATGATTGTACGAAACGCCCAGGCAAAAGTCAAAGGTCATTCGCGGCGGGTTTATGCCAAGGTTGTCAGCGATCGCTGCGGGCGAAGGGGAGCACCTGGGCAAGAGAAAGTAAGCCCCCTCCCCCTCGCGACTGCGTCGCAGGGCGAGGGGCAGTCGCTTTGCACGACAGAGACGCGAAGGGCGCAGAGCGAAAATCGGCTAGACTCTGTGTTGGTTGTTCTGCGCGTCCGCTGGGCCGCCCGTAGTTCAAGGCGACGACAGGCGACCGTTCACCAACCGTAGGCTGAGCAGGAATGCGCAACCCTGCGACCTGTGCAATACTCTGCAGTGCAACTTACGCACCCTGGCAAACTCGCTCCTGATGCGCTATAGTGCCCTGCGTGCTGCGTGCAGAGGTGCGCGCGGCCCGATCGAGCGTTGGAGCAGAGTAGGTGACTGCGCTTTCTTGTCGTGTAACGGAAGGGCTGACCGGGCGCAGCGGTCAGCGTGTCCGCCGGTCGGCGCAGAGCATCGTGTCGCCAGGGCGGAGGAGTGACGGCGATCATGAGTTCGCGTAAATCGGGCAAGACGGGCACGGGTGAGCGGTCACGTCTGCCTTCTAACATTCCCACGGACTACGACCATCTGGGCGTGCCGGGATCGGTCAATTTCTCGCTGAACCATCCGCGCAGCCGGCGACCTCATGCCCGTCGGCGGCGCGGCATGTCCACGTGGGTGAAAGCGCTGCTGGCTCTGGGCGGGGCTATGGTGGCCTTCGGCGTGATTGCGCTGGTCATTTTCGCCATTGCTTTCCCGCCGTTCTTCCGCAGCCTGGAGCCGCGTTATCAGCAGCGGCTGATTGACATGTTCCCCCCCTTCGAGGCGCTGCGTCCCACCGCGCCCTATGCGGTGATCCCCACGCTGAGCGGGGCTGTGGACAGTGAAGCGGCGCAACAACTGTTGCTCACCCAGGAAAACGACACAGCGGCGAGCACGCCGTCACCTGGTGCCCTTGGTGCGGGACAGGGCGGCAGCGGGCCACAGGAGATGCCCACGCCGACCGTGACTCTCTTCCTCACGCCGACACCGACCGAGAGCGTGGGCGGCATTCCGGTGGGGGCGGTGCCCACCGAAGAGCCGACCATGTTGCCCACTTATGCCGCGCCGGAGCAGGCCGCTGCCCTGCCTACCTTCACGCCGGTTGCTGCGCCTACCGAAGCGCCGTTGCCACCTACCGTCAGGCTGAGCAACATCCGCTACGAATCGCAGGGCTGGAACAACTGTGGCCCCACCACCATGACCATGGCCCTGAGTTACTATGGCTGGGCCAAAGATCAGTATGCGGCGGCGAACTGGATGAAGCCCAATGCCGAGGACAAGAACGTCAGCCCGTGGCAGATGGTGCGCTTTGTCAACGAAAACACCAACGTCAAGGCGCTCTATCGCTACGGCGGCACAATGACTGTGCTCAAGCGCCTGCTGGCGGCGGGCTTTCCAGTGGTGATCGAGGAGAGCATTCAGCCCGAAGGCGAGGGCTGGATGGGGCATTACGTGTTGCTGATGGGCTACGACGACTATCAGCAGCACTTCCTCACCTTCGATAGCTACCTGGGCAGCAACAAAGAACAGGGTCGTCCCAGCCCCTATAGCGTCTTCGACGAGAAGTGGCGGCACTTCAACCGCGTCTTCATGGTGGTCTACGATCCCGCGCGGGAAATGGACTTGCGTCAGGCGCTGGGCGACTATGTAGACCCGGTCTACGGCTACCGGACGGCGCTGGAACAGGCCCGCAGCGAGGCCGTGCGCGACCGCACAGACAAATGGGCGTGGTTCAACATGGGCACGGCCTATGTGCTGCTGAAGGATTACCAGAACGCCGCCCTTGCCTACGATCAGGCGTTTCAGTTCAACCTGCCGCCGCGCATGTTGTGGTATCAGTTCGGGCCGTTGGAAGCCTATTTCCACACCGGGCGCTATTACGACGTGCTGTTCTATGCCGATGTTGCGCTGAAGAACAGCGCCAACTACATTGAGGAACCCTACTACTATCAGGGGCTGGTCTACGCGGCCCAGGGTGACTACAGCAAGGCGCTGGAGAAGTTCAATCAGGCGCTGCGCTTCAATCGCAACTTCTTTCCGGCAGAAGAGGCCAAGAAGCAGGTCGAGGCGGGCACGTTCACCGTGGCCAGCCTGCCGCGCTGAGGGGTTTCCGGGCACGCGCTGAAGACGGTGCCGTACCTTTGTTGTACAGAAAGGCCCTGGTGTGCCGCCCGATCTTGCCGCTCTACGTCAACGCTTCGCGGAAAGGACGTATCTGCTCACAGCTCACGCCTCTGACCGCGCAGCCCAACGCGGCATTGTAAGCCGTGAGATTGAGGAAGCCATCGCAGAAGGCGAGATCATTGAAGACTACCCTGAAGACAAGTATGGGCCGAGTTGTTCGATCCTGGGATATACGCGGGCGGGGCGTGTACTCCATATACAGGTCAGTTATCCGCCGGCCGTGAAGGTGATCACTGTATACGAGCCATCACCCGATCAGTGGGATGAGCATTTCAGGGTGAGGAAGCAGCGATGAACGAACAGCGTTGTCTGATGTGCCAGGGCGCACTGGAAGCGCAAAGGGTCACCCGTATCCAGGAATACCAGGGGCGGTGGATCGTGATCGAGAATCTGCCAGCGCTTGTGTGTCGCCAGTGTGGAGAGCGCTACTATATGCCAGATATCCACGATCTGGTGGTGAGGCTGATCCAGAGCCATACTGAGCCAGTGCGTACCGAGACAGTGGCGGTATATGATGCTGCCCAGATTGCGTGAATTCAGGCTGCGGGCCTTCGCGATGGTTGAGCCTGTCGCGCATTAGCCAATCCTGTACCCACCTTTCGGATCAGGCCCGACACATCCCATGACTCACTCCCCCTCTACTCCGACCCAGGCCGACACCCGCAGCATGGCCCGCAACACCATCCTGCTGATGGTGGCTTTTGGCACGGCCAAGGCGATCAGCCTGGCGCAGACATTCATCATCGCCAGCGTGTTCGGCGTGGGCGACGAATGGGACGCCTTCGTCACCGCCAACCGCATTCCAGAACAGATCGTGCTGCTCATTGGCGGCGGGGCGCTCTCCTATGCGTTCATCCCGGTGTTCAGCGGATTTCTGGCGCACGGCGACCGCGCCGGAGCCTGGCGGCTGGCCAGCGCCGTGATCAACACCGTCTTCACGGTGACGCTGGCGCTAAGCGCCCTGGGCTTTCTGTTCGCGCCATGGCTGGTGGAGCATGTCGTCGCGCCCGGCTTCAGCGCGGAGAAAGTGGCACAGACGGTCACGCTGATGCGTATCCTGCTGATCAGCACGCTGATCTTCAGCATCAGCGGGATGTTTCAGGGCATCCTGCACAGTCACAACCATTTCCTGCTACCCGCACTGGCCCCCATCCTGTTCGACATAGGCATCCTGTTCGGCGTCGCTTTTCTGATCGGCCCGTTCGGTGTGTACGGCATTGCCTGGGGCGCGGTGCTGGGCGCAGCGCTGCATTTCAGCGTGCAGGTGCCCGGTTTGCTACACTACCGGATGCGCTGGTGGCCACGGCTGGGCTGGCACGATCCGGCGCTGCGCCAGGTGATCGCGCTGATGATCCCCCGCGTGGCCGGGCTGGGCGTGGTGACCTTCAACACGCTGGTGTTCAACAACATCGCCTCGCGCATGGGCAGCGGCGCGGTCAGCGCCTTCGACTGGGGCTATCGCCTGATGAACATTCCGGAGACGCTGATCGGCAGCGCCATGGGCTTTGTGGTATTCCCCACCCTGGCCGCCTTCAGCGCCCTGGGCGACGACGAGCGCAAGCGCGGGGCCATGTCCGGCGCGCTGCGCTTCATCCTGATCGCCACTATTCCCGCGGCAGTGGGCCTGGTGCTGATCGGCAGGCCGCTGATCAGCCTGCTGGAGCGCGGCGCGTTCGATGCGGAAGACAGCGCGCTGGTCTATGGGGCACTGCAATTCTTCGCGCTGGGGATTATCTTCCAGAGCCTGCACGAGGTGGTGGCGCGCAGTTTCTACGCCGACCGCGATACCCTCACGCCCTTGTGGACATCCCTGGTGGCGGCAGCGGCCAATGTGCTGATTGTCGGCGGGCTGTATCTGGGTTATGTGAACGACTTCGACGGCACGGCGCGCCAGGTCTTCGGCGATTGGGGCGCGCGCTATGCTGCCGGCGATTACAGCGCGGCGCTGGCTATACTGGCGCATGGCACAACCCGCCTCAACCAGCAGGTCGCGGGCGTGACCGGTGTCGGCGGGCTGGCGCTGAGCTATTCGCTGACGTTCCTGATCGAGCTGGTCCTGCTGCTGATTATCCTGCGGCGGCGCTGGGGGGGCGTGGACGAACAGCGCTTGCTGAGCACGGCGGCGCGGGCGGTCGCCGCGGCGGCGATCATGGGTGCAGCGGTGCTGCTCGGCGACGCGGCGCTCGGTGCGCTGGGCTGGCACGAGGCTGGCGTGATCATCACGGCGCTGCGTGTGCTGGGGTTGGCGGGTGTGGGCGCGGTCACGTTCGTGATCGCCGGCGTACTGCTCGGCCTGGGCGAGATTCGCGCGCTGCCGGCGATGGTGCTGCGGCGGAGCAGCCCTGCTCTGTTGCCCGAAGCCCCCTCTGACTGAAAGACCCCTTGAGCAGTCCTATCAGTGGGATCACCTCACCCCTGGCCATACGTGGAGAGGAGGCGGCGAGGCGCGTGAGCGCCAGGCGCGGGTGAGGTGAACACCCCTGCGTCAGGCAAATTGCTGACAGCCCTGGCACACACTCACCCAGAAACAAAGCTTGCCCGCAGCCCGGTAGTTAGCATACAATGAGGGCGGCGGGGGTAGGTTTGATTTATGGGGTTGGTGATATGGGCACTTTACTGATCATCGAGGACGACTTCGAACTGTCGCGCATGATGCGGCTGTTCCTGGAGAAACACGGCCATCAGGTCTACACAGCAGCCAACGGCATCGAGGCGCTCTATCAGATCAACGCCTACCGGCCCGATCTGATCATCCTCGACCTGATGATGCCCCTGGCGCCGGGCGAAGCCGTGCTGGAACACATCCGCCAGACGCCCGACTTGCGCGATATCCCTGTGCTGGTGGTGTCCGCCCTGCCGACGGCGCAGGCGCAGGTAGCCGATCTCAATGTGGCCGAGGTACTGCAAAAGCCGATCGAGATGAGGGCGCTCGCTGAGCGGGTGAGCAACCTGTTGACGCCCGCGGACTGACGCCTGCCCTACGGTCGGAGCACCACCTTGCCCACGTTGCGCCGTTCCTGAATGTAGCGGTGCGCGGCTGCGGCTTCCTCTAGCGAGAAGACGCGGTCTACATGGACGCGCAGATGCCCCGCCTGCTGATAGGCCAGCACCTGCTCGGCCCAGGCCCGCAACAGCGCCTCGTGATGCCACAGCCGCCCCAGGTTGACGCCCAGCACGCCGCGCGTATCGTTGGCTAGGCGCACCGGATTGAACGCCAACCAGGGCACGCCTAGCGCAAAACGGATCAGCCCTCGCACCGACCGACGCAGGCCGGGCGCGAGCGCTGTCACGCCGCAGATCACCAGGCGGCCCGCGGGAGCCAGCGCCCGATAACTGCGCATCCACGAACGCCCGCCGATCGAATCCAGGGCGATGTCCACGCCCACCCCGTCCGTCAGACGCAACACTTCGCGCACGAAGTCGGTTTGCCGGTAGTCAATGGGGTACTGCACGCCCCGTTCGCGCAGGAAGTCATGCTTGGCCGCCGAGGCCGTGCCGAAGATCGTCGCGCCATGCAGCCGGGCGATGTCCACTGCCATCAACCCGACACCGCCCGCCGCCGCGTGAATCAGCACGCGCTCGCCCGCCCGCACGCGAGCCAGCGCCTCCAGCGCCGCGTAAGCCGTCAGCGCGGCGACGGGGAATGCCGCCGCCTGCTCGACAGTGAGAGTCGGCGGGCGCGGCAGAGCGTGAGTCGCGGGCACGCAGATCACTTCGCTGTAGCCGCCGAAACGGGTCAGCGCCAGCACATCCTGCCCGATGCGAGACGAGTCTACGCCAGGGCCGACGGCGTCAATTCGTCCGGCGACCTCGAATCCCGGCACGTAGGGGACACGCGGTGCATCGGGGTAAAGCCCCAACCGCCCGACAATGTCGGCGAAGTTGACGCCGATCGCTTCGACGGCTATACGCACCTGTCCAGGGCCGGGCTGTGGTTCCGGCGCGTGTCGCAACTGCAGTGCCTCTGGCGGGCCGGCCTTGCTGATCCATACCTGGCGCATCCGACACTCTCCTTGTTGGTCCCACTCAGCGTATGGGCGGCGAGGAATTTTGTCAACTTGACCATTGCGCATACAATGAGAAGTAAATCATTGGCCGGAGGGAAGAGATGTATCAACTGATCCACAAGCCGACTTTCACCAGACATTTCATTGACCTGAGCAAAGAGCTACAGAAACGTATTGTCAAAGACCTGGAAATCCTGGAACAATCTCCTAACAACGCCGCCAGCAAGAATATCGAGCATCTGGGCAAGAAGCGGGAGTTGTGGACTTATCGCATCAACGACAACTTTCGCATTTTGTATGTGATCCAGGAACCATTCGTGCAGTTGCTGGATGTGGGCACGCACGATTACATCTATGGTCTGGTGGATGGCTTCAAGAAAGGCGACGTACACAGCCTGGAGGTGCTGGGCGAGGTGCTCGACCCGACCACGCCCACCACGGCGGCAGACATCCCCAATTGGCCCATCACCCACCCGCCACAATTCCCTCAGAAGGCCAACGGCGGCGCGCCGCAACCGACCGGCAAGCTCCTGCCGATGGAAATCACGGCGGAGGTACTGCAACGCCTGGGGATTCCGGAGGTCTATCACCAGGAGCTGATCGCCTGCCAGACAGAAGATGACTTCACAAACCTGACGCTACCCGTAGACATCTTCGACAGGGTGTATGACTGGCTCTACAACCGCCCTACCCTGGCCGAGATCGCGCAAGAACCCAACTACGTCCTCAAAGAGCCGGAAGACCTGCAGCGCTACGCCGATGGCGACCTGCTGGGCTTTCTGCTGCTGCTCGACGAGGAGCAAAAGCCGCTGATAGACTTCGCCCTCTCTGGCCCCACGCTGGTCAAGGGCGGGCCTGGCTCTGGCAAGAGCACCATTGCGCTCTACCGGGTGGCAGAGATCGTCACCAAACCAGCCCTGCAGGGCCTGAATCGGCGCGTTCTCTTCACCACCTACACCAACGCGCTGGTGAGAGCTTCGGAGCAACTGTTGCAGCAACTGCTCGGCGAACTTCCACCAGAGCTAGTAGTCAGCACGCTCGACAACGTCGCCATGGAGATCGTGAGAGGAGTCAGCGGGCAGGAGCCAGTCATGGCGCGCGATACAGACTGGGATGCCGCCCTCAACAGCGCTCGCACGGTCCTTTCTGGCCTGGCGGACCCGGTCTTGCAGCGCGTGCTCGACCGGCGCGGGCCGTTTTCCGAGAGCTACCTGAGAGAAGAAATCGAGTGGATCATCGAGGGGCAGGGCTTGCTGTCGCTGGGTGATTACCTGGCTGCGCCACGGATCGGCCGTCAGCGCCCCCTGGATGTCAACCTGCGCCGGGCCATGTGGCAGATCTATGAGCACGTCAGCGACTTTTTCGCCAGCAATGGCTTCATGTCGTGGGGGCGGTTGCGGCAGCAAGCGCTCGCCTATCTGGAAGAGCCGCGCTGGCAGCAAACCTATGGCGGATACGATTACGTCTTCGTGGACGAAGCACAAGACCTGACGCCGGTCGCGCTGCGCCTGTGTCTGCGCCTGTGCAACAGCCCCACCGGCTTGTTCCTGACTGCCGATCAGGGGCAATCGCTCTATAACAAGGGCTTCTCGTGGCAGCGCGTGCACAACGACCTGCGCTTTGCCGGGCGAACGCGCCTGCTGAAGCGCAACTACCGCACCACGCGGCAGATTGCCGAGGCAGCGCACGCCTTTCTGCACAGGTCACAGGCGGGCGATGTCGAGACGCTCGACCAGAAATACGTGCACAGCGGGCCGCGCCCGCGCGTCTTCGGGGGGCGCGATGAGAAGGAACAGGTAGACTGGCTCTACAGGGAGTTGCACGCGGCCATGCGGCACTGTCGGCAGGGGTGGCCCGCGGTGGCCATCCTGGTGCCCAACACTCGGCTGGCCGAGCGCATCACCGCCTATCTTACAGCGCACAACGTTCCGGCTGCCTTCGTCAGAGGCCAGAGCCTCGACCTGGCCGCGCCATACGCCAAGGTGATGACCATTCACTCCGCCAAGGGGCTGGAATTTCCCATCGTGGCCGTGCCATTCCTCAACCAGAACGAGCTACCGCGCTGGCTCGATCCCAACGCCGCCGATTATCAGGAGGAACTCGAAGAGCAGCGCCGCCTGTTCTACGTGGCCTGCACGCGCGCCATGCGGCATCTGTTCATCACCTATGACCTGGCATCGCCGTCACCGTTTGTGCGGGAACTGGCCGCGGAGTGGTGGGAGGTGGCACAATAACGCCTGTGCATTCGGATGATCTCACCGGCCCAGGCGATGAATGTTTCCGCTGACGAAGTGCTCCAACAGGCCGCCGCGCTCGGCTTCACCGAGGCGGGCATCGTGCCAGCGCAGCCGTCGCCCTGGCTGGAAGCCTATCAGCGCTGGATTGCGGCGGGCATGCATGGCGAGATGGGCTACCTGGCCCGCCCCGACCGGCTGGCCCGCCGCATCGATCTCAACGTCATCCTGCCCGGCGTGCGCTCGGTGATTGTGGTGGCGCTCAACTACGCGCCGCCCCCCATCCCGCCGTCCGTGCTGACCGATCCCCGCCGCGGGCGCATCTCCAACTATGCCTGGGGAGCCGACTATCATGCGGTGATGACGCCGCGCCTGCAGGCCCTGGCCGACTGGTTGCGCGAGCGAGCGGGCGTGGAGGTCGCCTGCCGCGTCTATGTGGACACTGGCGCAATCCTGGAGCGCGATCACGCACAGATGGCCAGGCTGGGCTTCATCGGCAAGAACACCATGCTGATCCACCCCCGACGCGGCTCGTATCTGTTCCTGGGCGAAGTGCTGACCACGCTCTCCTTCGCCGACAGCAGCCGCGTAGGCCGCGCGACCATGTGCGGGACGTGCACGCGCTGCCTGAGTATCTGCCCGACAGGCGCGTTCCCTCGACCGTATGTGCTCGACGCGCGGCGCTGCATCAGTTACCTGACCATCGAATTGAAAGGCTCAATCCCGCCAGAACTGCGTCCGTTGCTGGGCAACTGGGTCTACGGCTGCGACCTCTGTCAGGAAGTCTGCCCCTTCACACGCAAGTTCTCGACGCCCACCGGAGAGCGCGCTTTCTGGCCCGCCGACCTCGATCGGGCTGCGCCGCCGCTGGCCGATCTGCTGGCGCTGGACGAGGAGAACTTCGCGCGGCGCTTTGGTGGCTCGGCGATCGAGCGCATCGGGCGGGCGCGGCTGGTGCGCAATGCCTGCGTGGCCGCAGGCAACAGCGGCCTGGCCGACTTCGCGCCGCAGCTCGAACACCTGACCCGCTACGATGAGTCCGAACTGGTACGCGAACACGCAGCCTGGGCACTGGTACAACTAGAGCGAGCCTGAGGCGGAAAACTCAGCGCACGACGTGTGGGACGTCGTGCGCTGAAGCACAAGGAGGAAAACATTGGCGCAACTCTGCGCAAAAAGGGGTAAAGTCTTAAGCAATTCTCTTTCCGCTAGCCACACTTTCATCGTATCTCAGAACCGAACTCTTGACTTGTGACAACCTGCACTTAGAACAGAGCTAGCTGTCACAACCTGTTCTGAACCCTCCCGCAACGGAAATGCTGCATCCGGACTCCCCAACCAGATGCAGCATTCACTAAAAAATATTAGGAGGTAAGGAGGCAGAAGAGAAACACCGTCCCAGGCTTGAGACTGATCGTCTCCAGCCTACCTGCTGTCACACACCCCTAGCATAGTCCGCCGCCTCTTGCCCCAACAGTTCCCAAACACCCGATAAACCTGTGACTTTTGTCACAAGGCTTGCCCGCGCCTTCTTGGTGTAACCGTCCAAAGCCCAGGGTATCGCATCGGGGCGAATTACGGTATGATGAAACCCAATCCTGCCCGTGTACTGGAGGCAGATACGGACTTCCGCAACGGTTCGTCTGGAGGATAGGCGCTCATGCGGCACAAGCTGACTCTGAGGTCTCTGGCGGTGATGGCGCTGCTGCTGATCGTCGGGCTGACAGCCTGCAGCGACGAGACGGTGCGCTCGGTGTACACTGCCGCTGGTGACGGTTCCACCCCCAAAGACCTGGTCAAGACCACTACTTTCCGCGGCGATGACGACCTGAACGTGGTGGTGCGGCTCGGCTCGCACAACCGCGAACTGGCTGTCTCAGCGGTGTTCACTGGCCCGGCGGGCGAGGTCTACACCACGGACGCCCTGGAAGCCGACGACAAGGTGGTAGAGGTGGTGCTGGGTCTAGACTGGGAGGGACAGGGAGCGGTCTTCTGGACGCCGGGCGAGTGGCGCGTAGATATCTATGTAGACAACGCGCTGGAGAAGACGGCGCATTTCACCGTCGAACAGACTGCGCTCTCGCCAGAGGGATGAGACAGATCAGCGCAGGCAGTCGGAAAGGAGGTGGATCGTCTGGCCGGCGATCTTTTTGGTTCAAAGCGATGACAGAGTGGCAAGGAGCAGGCAAGACCATGGGATTAGAAGCACAGGTAACGCGACATATCAACCCTTACGAAGTGGCGCTCGCCCAATATGATCGAGCTGTTGAATATCTGAAATTACCGCGAGGCATAAAAGAATTTCTGCGCGTCCCCAAACGCGAGCTACATGTAAACTTTCCCGTCCGTATGGACAATGGCGATATTCGCATTTTTACCGGCTACCGCGTCCATCACAACACCGTGCTGGGGCCGTCGAAAGGCGGTATCCGCTACGCGCCGCGCGTAGACATTGACGAGGTGCGCGCCCTGGCCATGTGGATGACCTGGAAATGCGCGCTGGTCAACCTGCCCTTCGGCGGGGCCAAAGGTGCGGTAGTCTGCGACCCCCTGACCATGAGCGCCGGTGAACTGGAACGGCTCACCCGCCGCTATGCCAGCGAGATTTCCCTGTTCATCAGCCCACACGGCGATATCCCCGCGCCAGACATGGGCACCAACTCGCAGATCATGGCCTGGATCATGGATACCTACAGCATGACAGTCGGCTATTCGGTGCCCGCCATCGTCACCGGCAAGCCAATCAACATCGGCGGCAGTCAGGGGCGCACCGAAGCGACCGGGCGCGGCGTGGTGATCTGCATGGACGAGGCCCTGCACCGCATGGGGCACAGCGATCCCTCCAGGATTCGCGTGGCGATCCAGGGCTTCGGCAACGTCGGCTCGCACGCCGCCCGCATTGCGCACGAACTGGGGTACAGGGTAATCGCCGTCAGCGATGTCAGCGGCGGCTACTTCAACGGCGACGGCCTGGATATTCCCGATGTGCTGGCCTACACCGCCACCAGCGAACATCATCTGCTCAAAGGGTATCCGCACGCCGACCCGATCAGCAACGCCGAGTTGCTGGCGCTGGACTGCGACGTACTGGCCCCCTGCGCTCTGGAAAATCAGATCACCGGAGACAACGCCGAGCAGGTGAAAGCGTTCCTGATCGTTGAAGGGGCGAACGGCCCCACCACGCCCGAAGCCGACGACATCCTGGCCCGCAAAGGGGTGGAGATCATCCCCGACATCCTGGCCAACGCGGGCGGCGTGACCGTCTCCTACTTCGAGTGGGTACAGGGCCTGCAATCGTTCTTCTGGGACATCGAGGAAGTCAACCGCCAACTGCGGCGGGTGCTCATCCGCGCCTACGACGAAGTGACGCGCGTGCGCCATCAGTACGGCGTAGACATGCGCACCGCGGCGCAGATCACGGCCATCAAGCGCGTCGGCGAAGCGACGCTCACGCGGGGTATCTACCCGTAGAAAATCTTCGCCACAGAGATAGAGATGCTGAGAACGCAGGGGAGTTTCATTCCTCTGCGTTTTTTTGCGTTACTGCACGAGGAATCAGGCAATGCGACGGGAGTGCATCACCTCCGCCGCGTCAACCGGGCGTACCTGATGCGCTTCAACGGTGATTACATCGAGCGTGTGACCATCCAAAGCGAAGATTTCCACCTCGTACCCCGCGCCTTCCCCATGTACCATGACCACGACCCCCACATCGCCGGCTTTCAGCCCGCGCTCTGGAAAGTCAACGGTTAGCACAACGCGCTCATGTTCCTTGATCATCGCCGCCCTCCACAGGATACGCTGTCACCAACTGCGGCACACTTTCGCCATCAGGTATAAACCACACGACACGCACTACCGGCTTGCACCCGACTGGAGTTTCTAGCTTCCCTTCAATGACATAGCGGGTCCCGAACCTGGTTTGTTCCATTTTTACCACGTCGTGAGCGCGTGCGTGCTCAACCAACGCCTACGCCAACACATTCCACTCCGTCACCGAAAAGCCAAAGTGTTTGAAAAACAAAGCCTTTCCACGTCCCTCCTGATGAGTTTCATCCAACAAGTACGCCGTGAATTTCGCTTCTACCAGAATAGCCTGTTCGACATTGGGCAGTTTCATGCCGGTAATTTCTCACCCCGCCTGATCGCCCGCCAGTTGCCTGGCGAGCCGTTCCGCAGCAGGCGAGTGCAGAATGGCATAAAGGCGCTGCGCCTCGGTGTAGTGACGCACCGCCAGGGCCTCATCTCCATGAGCGCGGGCGATGTCGCCCAAGGCTTCGGCGGCCTCGGCCATGCCACGCTGATAAGTCATCCTGCGCCCCTGGCTCTCGGCGGAAGTTGCCAGCGTCCAGGCTTCGTCCAGGCGACCCTGGCGGGCGTAGAGGGTAGCCAGCCGCGCCTTGGCTCGTGTGTTGGTCTCCAGATCGCCCGCCTGTTTGCTGCCGCGCACCGCGGCTTCCAGCAGTTCCGCCGCTTCGTCCAGGCGGCCCAGTGCAGCGAATGTCTCGGCGGCGTCGGCCTGGAAGAGCGCCAGCCAGCGCGTGTTGCCCAGGGCGGTTGCTGCGGCCAGGGCCTGCTTGTGCAGGGTGCACGCCGTCTCGTAGTCTTGCAGAAAGTAGTACGTGTGCGCCAGATTGTTGGTCTGTACAGCGATCATCAACGTGTCGTCGAGCTCGCGGCTGAGCTTGAGCGCGCGTTCCAGCCGCTCGATGGCGGTCTGCAGGCGACCCGTCAGCGAATAGAACCAGCCTAGGTTACCCAACCGCAGGCTTTCGGCGCGTTTGTCGCCTGCGGCGTGCGCAATGTCTATGGCTTCGTTGTAGAATGCCTGCGCCGTCTCGACATCGCCGAATTCGGTGTAGAGCGTGGCCGCATTGGCCAGCACCAGGCCGCGCGTGGGCGGATGATTGATGTGGTTCAGCAACACCAGCGCCTTTTCATATTCGTCCAAGGCCCCTTTCAGGTCGCCCCCTTCGCGCTTGGCCTGGGCCATATCGCAGCGCAGACGGGCCAGTTGCGCCTGATGACCGTTGATCTGCCCGTTCTCCAGCAGGCGCAGGGCTTCGTTCCACAGTTCCAGGGCCTGCTCGCGCTCGCCACGCTGCGCGGCGAGCGTCCCCAGCAGATGGTAGACCTCCGCCTGCCGGTGCGGCTCGACCCCTTCGCGAACCAGCGCCAAAGCCCGCTGCACGTAGTCCGCGGCCTGCTGCTGATCGCCCAGGCGCAGAGCCGCAGTACTCAGCGTGAGCAGGATTTGCAGGTGTTCGTTGCGGTCGGTCAGACGACCATTCTCATAGTAATTCAGCGCCTCGTCCAGGAAGCTGCGAGCGCGGGCGTAGTTGCCCATGCCGTGCGCGGCCATGCCCAGGCGGGTGAGCGCCATGGCTTCGTGCGCCGCGTTGCCGGTGCTGCGCGCCTGCGCCAGGGCGCGCGTGGCGTATTCCTCGGCCTGGGCACTGTTGCCCAGGCGCTGAAAGGCAGCGGTGAGTTCCAGCGCGCTGTTCATGAAAAATTCCGGCGGCTGATTGCCCAGGCGCAGAGCCAGGTTTTCGGCAGCCTGCAGATGGGTGACGGCCTGGTTGAAATCGCCGCTGCTCAGTTCCAGGCGGGCCAGCGCCTGCAACCAGCGCAGTTCCTGTTCGGCCTGCCCAGCCTGACGGGCCAGATGTACCGCCTGTTGCAGCAACTTGAGGGCGCTGGTGCGCTCGCCTGCGGCCAGCGTCGCTTCGGCCAACGCCCCCAGCAGGCGCGCGGCCAGGTGCACCAGCCCGCCCGTCTGCGCGGCTACAACGGCATCCTTGAGCAGGTATTGGGCATAGCTGGGGTTGTCCTGCTTGAGGTAGTCCCGCGCCAGATTCTCCAGCGTCAGGACGATGCCCTCGGTATGGTTGGCCCGCCGCGCCGCCTCCAGCGCCTGCTGATGATAGGTCTGCGCGATGCTCCATTGCTCCCGCTTGGCGTAGAAGGTGCCCAGGTTGTTCAGGCAACGGGCCAGGGCGCGCGCCTCGTTCAGCTCGCGGGCGATGCTCAGCGCCTCTTCCAACACGGGCTGCGCGGAGTCGAAATCGCCCCGTTCCACATACACCGCAGCGATCCCGCTCAGGAAGTATTCCACGCTGGCCTTTTCCCCTACAGTGCGGGCCAGCGTCAGGCCACGCTGATAGGTCTCCAGCGCAGTGTCCAGAAAGCCCTGTTCGAAGGCGGTAGCCCCTGTCTCCAGCAGTATGTTGATCTCCTGCTGCGCGGGCGTCAGCGCGACCGCAGCAGGCGAAGGAGTATCTCCCAACAGGCGCTTCAGAAACTTTGGCATGACCCCATCCTTACCCAGAAAACGCCCGTCCCAAAGGCGGGCCGCGTCATAGCAGGCGCATCAACAACGGCACCAGCATCTCCCGCGCCGAAAGTCCACCATGCCGGCTGAGCGCGCCGTTGCCGGGGTGCGGGCGTTCGCCGATGACAATCCCCTCGCGGGCGATCAGGGTCAGGTCGCCCAGGCGCGGGCCGGTCTCGCTGTAGATCGCTTCCGGGCCATAGAGACCCGCCGCCAGCGCGTCCGCAGGTGCCAGAGTCGCCACCTGCCCGCTGAAGCGCTCCGCCAGATAGGCGCAGACCACCTGGCGAAAGTCGTGCCGCAGGTAGAGATGTGCCAAACGCCCTTCCCCACCCAGGCCACAGCGCAGAGCTTCCATCACCGGCGGGTGCTGACTCAAATCCAGGTACTCGCGCACAGGAGCGTGCCCGTGATCGGCTACCAGCATGAACAAAGTACGCCGATCGCCCACGCCATCGCCCAGCAACACGTCGCGCAGGTCCTGCAGTTGGCGGCGCACCTCGGTGATCGTCTGCTCGGTCACCGTGCCGAACAGGTGCGAGATGCCGTCCACTGCCCCCCAATAGATGTTGACGAAGCAGCGGTTGCGGCGCGTGCTGTGCAACAAATGGCGCAGCTCCACCCACAGATCAGTATAACCGTAGTGCCGCGTCACCTGCCGGACGCCGCGATGCATCACGCGCGACAGGCCGCTGCCATACAGGTCTTTTTGCAGCAGCACATAGGTAGGCACGTCCCGCGCAGCCAGCGCCTCGGCGACCGTCTCCAGCGGCAGGAATTTCTCCAAGTCCAGCCCCCATTCTTCCAACACTTCGTCGCGGTGTTTGCCCACCAGGGGGCGATAGTGCAGCAGGCTGGCCAGCACGCCGAACTCGCGCAGCAACAGGCGCGTGCCCACCATGCCTGTCGCCACCGGTCCAGCGCCCGCCCACAGGCTGGGCAACGCTGCGGCGGTCGTACTGGGCATCACCGAGGTCAGCGGGGTCAGCGTACCCTCACCTACCAGGTCGGCGACCGCCTGCGCGGTGGCGGAGTCCTCGGCCAGCAGCGTTTGCAACAAGCGCCAGCCCAATCCGTCGGTGACGAAGAGCACCACACGCCGCACCCGTTCGCGCAAATGCGCCCACAGACGGGCGTCCAGCGGAGACTGACCCAGTCGCCCGTTGACATCCGGCCCGCCGATCAGCCGCACCACAGTGTGCGCCAGATTGCGAATGGACAGCCCGGCGTAGTAGGGAAACACAACCTCATCGGCCCAGGGCACATCCAGGGCCAGAGGACGATAGCTGAGGATTTGTCGCTCCAGTTCGGCAGCGAGAGTCGCGGTCACAGAGTCTCCTTGTCGGCGCTGCGCTGGCCGTGCCTTGCCATTATACCCTATCTTATCAGGCTGCCATTGCCCATGGGAGCATGGGGATTGTATCAGACCGCTTGCCGCTTTACCTCACCTCCAGCCTCGCTTCGCTCGGCTTGGAAGCGCGCCAGCGCCGAGCGGGGGTGAGGTAAGAGGCCCCGCGACGCAGTCGCGCGGGAGAGGGGATTGAGGGGTGAGGGACAGCCGACCGCGGCAAATGGCCTGTCACAGTTTGCACGCACCATTGTCGCGTCACCCGCCTTCTGCTAGACTCATAGATTGGCCTGTGCGCCGGTCACAGAGCCAGGATGTTCGCTTTTGACAGAACGGGATTTGGGCAGTACACTCTAGAACGCACGTTCCGACCATCCGTTCGCATGGCTGCCCCGTAGCAGGCGCTCTCCTCTGGCGCTAATTCGATCGCAGGTGAGTGCAGGAAGCCCCCTATGGCCCAGAATCAGATCGTCGTGCGCGGCGCGCGCGAGCACAACCTGAAGAACATTGACGTGATCATCCCCCGCGACAAGCTGGTAGTGATCACCGGCCTCAGCGGCAGCGGCAAAAGCTCGTTGGCCTTCGACACCATCTTCGCCGAAGGGCAGCGCCGCTACGTCGAGTCGCTCTCAGCGTATGCCCGGCAGTTCCTGGGGCAGATGGAAAAGCCGGACGTAGATCAGATCGAGGGGCTGTCGCCGTCCATCTCCATTGACCAGAAGAGCGTCAGCAACAACCCGCGCTCGACGGTGGGCACTGTCACGGAAATCTACGACTACCTGCGCCTGCTCTATGCCCGCATCGGCGTGCCGCACTGCCCCGTGTGCGGTGAAGAAGTAGTGGCGCAGTCGCCACAGCAGGTGGTGGACGCCATCGAACGCTGGCCGGATGGCACGCGGGTGCAAATCCTGGCCCCGATCATCAAGGATCGCAAGGGTCGTCATGAGAAAGTGCTGGAAGACATTCGCAAGGCCGGGTTTGTGCGCGCCCGCATCAACGGCGAAGTGCGCGACCTGGACGAAGACATCGAGCTGGAGCGCTACAAGAGTCACACTATCGAGGTGGTGGTAGACCGCCTGATCGTGCGCCACTATGACGACCCGCAGGGCGAAGAAGCCGCCGCCGCGCGCACCCGCCTGACCGACTCGGTTGAGACGGCCATGGAAATGGGCGGCGGCGTGATCATCGTCAACGACGTGACCGATCCGGCCCACCCCGTCGATCACCTGTTCAGCGAACATCTGGCCTGCGTACACGGACACGTCAGTCTGCCGGAGATCGAACCGCGCACCTTCTCGTTCAACAGTCCGCACGGGGCATGCCCCACCTGCCAGGGACTGGGCGTGCGCCGCGAGTTTGACCCCGACCTGATGGTGCCCAACCCCAACCTGTCGGTGCGCGAAGGGGCGCTGGTTCCCTGGGCCACCAGCAATCACGATAGCTGGACGCGCACCATCCTGCTGCAGGTATGTCGTCAGTTCGGCGTCCCCACCGACGTGCCCTGGCGCGATCTGAGCGAAGAACAACGCGCCCTGCTGCTTTACGGCTCGGACGAAGACGTGCGCATCGAGCATTACCGCGACGACGGCAGTCACTTTTCCTTCACCACACAGTTCGAAGGCGTGCTGAACAACATCGCCCGCCGCTACCGCGAGACCACCTCCGAGTACATGCGGGCCAGATACGAAGAATTCATGAGCGAGCGCCCGTGCGAGACGTGCAAGGGGCACCGTCTGCGCCCGGAAGCGCTGGCGGTGACGGTGGCCGGTCGCCCCATTCACGAGGTGACGGCCTTGCCGGTCAAAGACCTGCTGCGCTGGGTGCAGGCGTTGCGCGGTACCGGCCCCGATGTCAACGGACACCCTTTGCTCTCCGAACGCGACCTGCAGATCGCGCACCAGATTCTCAAGGAAATCGAGGCGCGGGTGCAGTTCATGGTCAACGTGGGGCTGGACTATCTGACGCTCAACCGCACGGCGGGCACGCTCAGCGGCGGCGAGGCGCAGCGCATCCGCCTGGCGACGCAGATCGGCAGTCAACTCACCGGCGTGCTCTACGTGCTGGACGAGCCGAGCATCGGCCTGCATCAGCGCGACAATGCCCGTCTGCTGGCCACGCTGGAGGGGATGCGCGATCTGGGCAATACGCTGCTTGTCGTCGAGCACGATCACGAGACCATGCTCGCCGCCGATTGGATCATTGACCTGGGGCCGGGCGCGGGCGAACATGGCGGCTATGTGGTGGCCGAAGGCCCGCCCGAAGCGATCATGAATCACCCCACCAGCATCACCGGGCAGTATCTGTCCGGTCGGGCGTGTATCCCCTTGCCCGCGCAACGTCGCCCTGGCAACGGGCAATACATCACTATCCGCGGGGCGCGCGAAAACAACCTGAAGAACATTGACGTCACTATCCCGCTGGGCAAGCTGATCGTGGTCACCGGCGTCAGCGGATCGGGTAAGTCCACGCTGATGATCGAGGTGCTCTACAAGAAGCTGGCTCAGGTGATCTATGGGTCGAAGGAGCGCCCCGGCGCACACGATGCCATCGAAGGGCTGGAATACATAGACAAGGTGATCCACATTGATCAGTCGCCGATTGGCCGCACGCCGCGCAGCAACCCCGGCACCTATACCAAGCTCTTCGATCACATCCGCGACCTGTTCGCCGAACTGCCCGAAAGCAAGATACGCGGCTACAAGGCTGGGCGTTTTTCCTTCAACGTCAAGGGGGGGCGCTGCGAGAACTGCGCGGGCGAAGGTCAACTGAAGATCGAAATGCAGTTCCTGCCCGATATCTACGTGCCGTGCGAGGTGTGCAAGGGTGCGCGCTACAACCGCGAGACGCTCCAGGTAAAGTACAAGGGCAAGAGCATCGCCGACGTGCTGGACATGACCGTCAGCGAGGGGCTGGAGTTCTTCGCCAACATCCCCGCCATCCGCCAGAAGCTGGAGACGCTGGCGGCGGTGGGCCTGGGCTACATCCGCATCGGGCAGCCCGCCCCGACCCTCAGCGGCGGCGAAGCGCAGCGCGTCAAGCTGAGCCGCGAACTCTCCAAGCGACCCACCGGTCAGACGCTGTACGTGCTCGACGAGCCATCTACCGGCCTGCATACCGCCGATGTCGCCAGGCTGATTGACGTGTTGCAGTCACTGGTAGACCGCGGCAACACCGTGCTGATCATCGAGCACAACCCGGACATCATCAAGGTGGCGGATCACATCATAGACCTGGGGCCGGAGGGCGGCGAAGATGGCGGCTACCTGGTCGCTGAGGGCACGCCGGAGGAGGTGGCGCAGGTTGCGGAGAGTCATACCGGTCGCTTTCTGGCAGAGTACCTGGAGCGCGCGCGGTGCAGGGAGTGAGCGCGCCCCTCATCTACACTTTGTGCATAAATCGGCGGGGTGGGGGTTTATCTTTGCTCAGCGGGCATTTGGTGCGTCTGCTCTGACGGTCCAACCCGCGTGATTGGCGGGACCGCAAGCCCGCCATACAATCCACTTGGTGAGCACGCTGAGCAGCGTAGAGAATTGCCTTATGACTCTGCGACCGGTGTGCGAGCGCTGCAGTGTGGCGCTAATCGTCGCCGCCCATATTTTGCTCGCGCTGACGTTCAGCGCTGGCCCGATCTTCGAAGGTCCTGATGAGATCGAGCATTACCGTTACGTGCGCTATCTGGTGTCGGAGCGCTCTTTGCCCCCTCCGACGGCACAGCCGCGCGGGGAATATCACCAAGCGCCGCTCTACTACCTGCTGGCGGCTCCGCTGGCCATGCTGACCGACGACCAGGACTTCGCGCAGATCGAGGGGCGGCTAAACCCCTATTATGGCGCGCATATCGACGCGACCGGCAACGACAACAAGAATCTCTACCTGCACACGCGGGCCGAGGCGTTCCCCTACACAGATAGCCCAACCGCGCGCGCCGTGCACCTGTTGCGGCTGCTGTCTGTGCTGCTAGGCGCGGGCACAGTCGTGCTGAGCCACGCGATCTTGCGCCTGTTGTGGCCGGAGCAGCCTAGCCGCCGTCTGCTGGCACTAGGACTGATCGCGTTCTGGCCTCAGTTCATCTACCTCTCCAGCGTGATCACCAACGATAGCCTGCTCATTACCCTGGCGACGGCTTGCCTGTGGCTTATCGTGCGGGCGATACGTACCGGCTGGAACCGCCGAATAGCACTCGCGCTGGGGGCCGTCCTGGGCGCAATGATGCTGACGAAGGTGAGCGCGGTCTTTGCGCTGTTGCCGGTAGTGTTGGCTTTCGCCATGGACCGTCGCGCCTGGCATGTTGCCCCCCTGACGGCAGCGGCAGTCGCGATCGTGGCAGGTGGCTGGTACGCGCGCAACGCGCTCATCTATGGCGATCCAACACTCACACAGGCCATGCTGCGCTCGTGGGAGTCGGAGGTCATCCGCCCCGGCACGCTGGCACTTGACGTGGCGTGGGAGCGTGTGCCGTTCGCCTATGAGACAGCGTGGGCGCGCTTCGGGCAAGGCGCGGTGCCAGTTGGACGAGGGATCTACGCACTCTTCGACGCGATGGTGATCGCGTCACTGGTTGGACTTGCAATGCGGATGGCCTGCGCGGTCTGGGTGACCCGCCACACATGGCTAGTGATGGTAGACACTCGGACCACGTTGGTCATCACAGCGTTCGCTGGCGCCTGGGTAGGGTCATTGTTCTACTTGGCCAGCGTGGCCTGGTCCGGCAACCAGGGGCGCTACGTACTGCCGGGCATTGCGGCGTGGACAGTCCTGATTGCCACGGGGCTGGAGGCATGGGTGCCGCGCCGCGTACGATTGCCGTTCGCGCTGGGCACGATCGCTATACTGGGCAGCGTGGCAGCGGTCTGTGCCTTCGGCTACTTCCTACCTGCGTACCGCGTGGCGTCTGTGCCAGAGCCTATCGCACATCCCCTAGCATATCGCTACGCGGGCGTCGCTGAGCTGATCGGCATGGCACCTGCCGCACCCAAGGCGCACCCTGGCGAGACGATCCGGCTCTCGCTCTATTGGCGAGCGTTGGAACCTGCTGATGCACACCTGCAAACCTACCTGCACAGCGTGGAATCGGCAGTCGTACGGCGCGACAGCCTGCCAGGCACGGGCAACTTGCTCGCCGCCGACTGGGAACCGGGCCAGACGTGGGCGGAGCACTATGTCGTCGCAATCCCGCCCGACACACCGCCACAGACAGTGTACACGCTGGTAGCCGGGCTGTACGATCCGGCGGTTGCGCGCCCATTGGAAGCCACCAACGCAGACGGCCAGCCCGTGACGCCGGTCATCGGGCGCATCGCAATTCGCGGGCCGCGCGGGGCAAGCGATCCGGCCTATCGTTTCGGCACTGTGATCGGCCTGGACGCGCCACGCCTGGCGCGCGAGGGCGACCGGCTGGCGATCTGCCTGCGCTGGACAGCGCTAGCTGCAACATCGGTCGATTACACGATCTTCGCGCACGTGCAGGGCAAGAACGGCGCGCTGCTCGCCCAGGCAGACGTCCAACCACGCGGCGGCGCGTACCCGACTGGCACGTGGTCGCCGGGCGAGGTGATCGACGATTGCATTGAGATGGACGTTCCTGCCCTGCCGGCAGGCGGGTGGCGCGTGGCATTGGGACTATACAGCCTGCCAGATCTGACCCGCCTGCCGGTGCGCGCAGCAGACGGCCAGGTGTTGCCGGACGATCAGGTCATTGTACAGCCCTGAGTGGCAAGCCGATCTCAAGGAGAGAGCATGGTGTGTTGTTGGTTCACTTCGGCACCGCTACCCAGCTATCTAGGGCGGCCTGCTCAAGACAGCCCAAGCTCCCCAGGCGCGCATATATGCGGTCACGCGGACCTCTCAAGAGCGCATCGGCAAGCTAGTTGAGCAGGCGGACGTATTCCCTCTCTGCCATCGAGAACACGGGCTGGCTGAGTCCCCGCCGACGTCCAGCACCTTCGTCAACGAAAACCGATCACGCTGCGCTGCTGGCCGCCGAATTACTCGGCGTGCTGCTGGTCGTCGGCGACTGGGTCTCTGGACCGCCAAAAGCCGCGCTTGCACATCAGCTATCTCAACGCCTACCGGCACCAGGCGGTGCCCGTCCTGCCGCAGACGCCTTACCACAGAAAAGTCAACGCTCTCGTCGGCGATGAAATTCATGCCGTTGTCTCAGGCAGGGGATAGATCACATCAGCCCGCAACGCATCGCGGGCGAAGGCCAGGGCGGCCAGGATGGCATCGCGGGTCAGGGGTGGATGCGCCTCAAGAATCTGCTCGACAGTTTCTCCCGCCGCCAGCTTCTCCAGAATCAGTTCGACGGTGATGCGCGTCCCGGCAATGACCGGTTTTCCCATCATGACCTTGGGGGGTCCGATATGACCTGTTGCTTGTGCATCGCCTTCTCTCCCCAATTCGCCGCTGCCACTATACACTATACTAAATACCCGGTCACAGTGATCTGAGGAGCGTACCCCATGAGACGACGCTGGCACCTGGCGCTCAACAATCGGCTGATTGCCTGGGCGGGCGTGCTGGGCATTGGTTTGCTGCCCTGCCCCGACTGTGGCCTGCCCCTGGCGATCAAAGTGTGGCCGTTCGCAGGATTGTTCTGGGTCTTTCAGCGCGTGCGGCGGCGCAGCGAACGGCACCTCGATCTGCTGCTGCTGGACAGCCAGCACAGCCACGATCCCCAGACAGCGGAACGCCCCGCTGCCGATCAGCCTTCATCCGAGACATAGGGCAGTTCGTCGCGCGGATAGGGCGTGCTGGGGCTGATCACGCTGACGCTGATCCACGCGCGCGTCCCATCGGCCATTTCCACATAGAGCCACTGATCGTCGCGGCTGCGCCCATAGAGCGATAGACCGGTGCGGAAAGGCACCGTCGCCACCACCGGATATTGCTGACCAGGGCCAGCGCGTAGATTGTTCTGCTCCGCGTTCGTCTCCACATAGCCGTAGATCGCTCCAAAGGGGCGCGGGGGTAGCGACGGCGTCTGCTCCAGGATGGGCATGTCTCCCGCCACGCGCACGTCGAGGGCATCCACCGGCAGCCAGCCCAAGGCTCCGTCGTAGCTGCGCACGGCGAGCCACTCCCCATCGAGACTGCGCCCCAATACGTTGACGGGCAATCCGGCGCGGATCACCGTGTTGGTGTAGGCTTTCAGCGTCGGACGTGCAAAGAGCGTCGCCTCGACTGTCAGCAGGGCGTTGCCGGGCAGCGGCACGACCTCGATGGTTGGCAGCACCTCAACAGGCAGGTGCGCCACCCACCCTGGATCGTAGGGCGTCACTGGCGAGACGCCGTCCGCCCCAACGCGCGCCGCGTAGCCCGCAAAGATCACAGTGCCGCTCTCGCTCAGGATCGCCTCACGAGACAGAGCGCTGACGAGCAGGGCTTCGCCGTCCATCTGCAGCAACGCCAGGCCATTCACCGCCACGCCAACCCCGTTGACGCGCAGCAGGGTGATCGTGCGGGGCGGCGATTGCACCAGCACGCCGGGGTGAGGCAGACCCTCACAGGGAAAGGGATTGGCAGCAGCGCGTAGAGTGAAGATCGTCTCCGGCGAGAGCGGCGGCGCGGGCTGGAACTCAACCTCTGCCGGGCCGAGCAGGATCAGCGCCGCCGCGCGCCGCGCGTCGAGCGGATCGGGCAACAACACCTGCGCCAGGCCCCATGTTGCCCCGTCACCGGGCAGCGCGCGCATCACCGCTACCTCTGCAAGCAGCGCCTTGCTGCCCTCCGCTGCCAGCACCTGCCCGGACTGCATCTCGATGTTCACGCTATCTGTCGCTGCGCAGACCGTGCCGATCGGCGCGCCGAAGCAATGCGTCATCATAGCGATGGTCGCTGCGTCATAGAGCGTTGCACACCTGTCGTCGCCTTGGGCACGGGCCATCCCTGTCGGGATGGACACAAGGGCGATTACGATCATCCCCGCTCTCAACCACGCCCGCAGACAGTCGCTCATGCCTGTCTCCTCCCTGTCACAGCGGCTAGTTTCAGGCGCTCGATTATACCCGCCGCTGCTGCCAACGCATGAGTACTGTTGACCGACGCGCACGCTACGACGCAGCGTCGTTTGTTCTTCACCCCAGAGCGCGCAGAGGTCACGGAGAGGGACACAGAGGTTTTCCTCATCTTTCCCCTCTGCGTTTCCTCTGCGTTCTCTGCGTACTCTGCGGTGAATTCCCCCCGCCACGAAACGCCCCACCTCCGCCCCGCGTGCGCTATAATACGAATCCCGCTGGACATCTGGGAAACATGCGAGGCCCGCCATGCCCGATCTCTTCGACTACGGTCGCCAGCAACATCAGCGCCTGACTGGCCCTCTGGCGCAGCGGATGCGCCCCACTACCCTGGAAGAATTCGTAGGGCAACAGCACATCATCGGGCCGGGGCGTCTGCTCCGCCGCGCTATCGAGGCGGATCAACTCACCTCGATCATCCTGTGGGGGCCACCGGGCACGGGCAAGACCACCCTGGCCAACATCATCGCGCACCGCACCCGCCGCCATTTCAGCCGCCTGAACGCCGTCACCTCTGGCGTCAAGGAACTGCGCGACCTGATCGCTGCCGCGCAGGAGCGGTTGGGCATGTATGGGCAGGGTACAGTGCTGTTCATTGACGAGATTCACCGCTGGAACAAAGCGCAGCAGGACGGCCTGTTGCCCTATGTCGAAGATGGCACGGTCGTGCTGATCGGTTCGACGACCGAAAACCCCTTCTTCTCGCTGGTCAACCCCCTACTGAGCCGCAGCCGCGTCTTCCAACTGGTGCCGTTGACCGAAGATGAGATCATCACCATCCTGCAGCGCGCCCTGGAAGACCCCGAACGCGGGTTGGGCCGCCTGCCCATCCGCCTGACCGACGAGGCAGCGCGCCATCTGGCGCGGGTGGCGGGTGGCGACGCCCGCAGCGCCCTCAACGCGCTGGAACTGGCCGCCAAGACCACCCCGCCCGGCCCCGGCGGCGCGATCCTGATTGACCTGGAAGTGGCCGAGGAGAGCATTCAGCGGCGCGCTGTGCGCTACGACAAGAGCGGCGACGAGCACTACGACACCATTAGCGCCTTCATCAAGAGTGTGCGCGGCTCCGACCCCGACGCGGCGCTCTACTGGATGGCCAAGATGCTCACGGCGGGCGAAGACCCGCGCTTCATCCTGCGCCGCCTGTTCATCCTGGCCAGCGAAGATATTGGCCTGGCCGATCCCAACGCGCTGGTAGTAGTGGCAGCGGCGGCGCAGGCGTTCGAATGGGTGGGGATGCCCGAAGGACACTACTTCCTGGCGCACGCCTGCCTCTACCTGGCCACCGCGCCCAAGAGCAACAGCGCCGGCGCGATCTGGAAAGCGCTGGATCACATTCAGCAACACGGCCCTGGCGAAGTCCCGCCCTACCTGTGCGACAAGACCGATCGCTTTTACGGCGACACGCGCGACCACTACCGGCAGGCCCTGCAGGATGTGAGCGGCGAACGCGGCGAGTACAAATATCCGCACGACTACCCCGGCGGCTGGGTCCCTCAACACTATCTCCCGCTCGGCATGGAACCGCCCGGCTGGTATCGTCCCAAAGACATTGGCTACGAGCGCACCATCCGCGAACGGCTGGCCGCACTGGGCTTGCTGAAGGACGAAACATCCTGAGCATAGGTGGGCAGGTAGTTATCCGTAGCGTAGCGACACTGTTGGCAGAGGGCTTCCGTCATCCCCCTGGATTTGTTTTCCTCTATCCTGAATACTGCGTATCGCATCTCACAGAATGAGGAGACCAATTCCATGTCTATCAATTCCATGTCTATTGTCATCCGTCTGTTCGTCGTGATCGCCCTGCTGCTGACCGCAACCCCTGTGCTGGCCCAGGACGATACCCACACCATCTCGTTCGATGGCTTCCGCTTCGCCTTCACCGAAGCCGTCGCCAGCCAGGTCACCGTGCAGCACTATCCAGGCGGCGCGCCGGACATTGGGCCGGGCGGTGCTGATGCGCCTCACCTGCGCTTCGAGCTATCGCACGTCTCGCGCGACCCCATGCCCGCAGCCCCGCCGCCTGTTGTTGGCGATGTGCGCGTCTATCAGATCGCCGACATGGCCGGATACGAAGGCTACGCGGAGCGCGTCGAGCAGCTCAAGGCGCTGCTGGCCGCACGTCCCGACCTGCAACCTTACGAAGTCGTCGTCGAGAACCTCACCGAGAACACGCTGCCATTCCTGCCCATCCTGCCCGCCGGACAACTGCTGCGCGCCCGCGCTGAGTATGTGGACACACCCGCTGTCAGCGGCATCAGTTACCTCGTCGTCTACCGCCTGGATGTGTCTCCACTGCTCAGCAACGATTTCATGTGGACGTTCCAGGGCCTCAGCGCCGATGGCAGCCGCTACGTCAGCGCCACACTGCGCCTGAGCACATCGCTCTTCCCCGCTGAGGTCTCCGGCGATTTCGACTGGGTCAACTGGACGCAAGAACAGTGGATCGCTGCCTTCAACGAAGGGATCGCCACCCTCAACGCGGCCCGTCCGTCGGACTTCGGCCCCTCGCTGGACGATCTCGCCGCTATGGTGAACAGCTTCGCCTTCAGCGACTGACCGTCTCGCTCATACCTTGCCGCCCCCTTGTGCGGCAGCCGCCAGGGGGCGGTTTGCTTTCTGCCGGAAAACCCTGTTTTCGTGCCAGCGAAGGGCCAGGAGCCTGCAAATAGTGTAAGGATACTATCCCGCCACGCCTCCGACTGCTTCCCTTACTTCGTCTTTGTGAGCACCACCTACCCCGTCGCTTCACCCTGCCCAACATGACATACGTTATTGTAAAAAATTACTTTTGCAACTTATATCTTATTTCTCGTGCGGATATAGTTGGCAATGCGATACCGTACACTCCGCTCTGCAATCCGATCCGCCAATCCACGTAAATGGGAAAGAAGGAGTTGTGCATGAAAAAGCGCTTTTGGGTACTCACAGTTCTACTCGCCTTCGCGCTGCTTCTGCCATTGGTAGCGCCAGCCAGCGCACAAGATAGGGCTGCGCGAGTCCGCATTGGCATTACCAGCGATCAATGGGGGCTTACGCCCTACGACTACAACACCGGCTATCCCGGCTACATCATGATGTCGTTGCTCTACGACAACCTGCTCTGGTTTGGGCCGGATGGTTCGCTTATCCCCTGGCTGGCTTCGGATTACGCGGTCTCCGAGGACGGTCTGGCCTGGACTTTCACTCTGCGTCCCGATGCTGTGTGGCACGATGGTGAGCCAGTCACGGCTGAGGATGTGGCCTTTACGATGGATTTCATCAAGAACAACCAGCATTTGCGTTGGACCGATCCTGTCACCAACCTGGTTGCATCAGTAGAGGTCGCAGATGAGCACACCGCCGTGATTCACCTCACTGCGCCATCGCCTGGGTTTGCGTACCTCATCGCGGCTGATGTGCCCATCCTGCCCCAGCACATCTGGCAGAATGCAACCCTGACCTGGGGCGAACCCGTTGATGTGCCGCCCATCGGCAGCGGGCCGTATAAACTGGTCGAACATCAGACCGATGTCATGTATCGCATGGAGGCCAATCCGGATTACTGGGCAGGCCCGCCCCTGGTTGACGAACTGGTATTCGTGATTATCGCCGACACCAATGCGCAGATGACCGCGCTCCGCAGCGGGGAAATCGACCTGGCAACCAGTTATGTGCCACCGGAGCTGGTCAACCAGATAGATGACGGGGCTAACATTGTTGTCGCCCGCACGCCGGGTTACGTGTTGGACTATGTGGGGATGCACGCCGACCGTCCTCCCCTGAACGACACGGCGTTCCGCCTGGCGTTGTCCTATGCAGTAGATGTACAGGAGATCACTGTCACACTGTACGGTGACTACGCTGTACCCGGTTCCCCCGGCTATGTGCCACCCAGCGCACCCTGGGCCGTATCCATTGATCCCCAGTATGACCCGGAGTATGCCGCCAAATTGCTCGACGAAGCCGGATACCTCGATACGGACGGCGACGGCTGGCGCGAGACCCCCGACGGTGAGCCGATCGATCTGGAAATGCATACTCCCACCAACAACCCCCTTCGGATGCGTGCGGGGGAACTGGTGGCCGAATACGCGGCGAAGGTCGGCATACGCATCCAGCCGGCACCGGGCGAGTTCAATACCTGGATGACGACCGTCCGCGAACGCGGCGACTATGAGATGTATCTGGGCGGCTGGTCTGCACCGGTTCAGCAGAACCCAGACCGTATGGCGCAGTTGTTCCACACCGAAGGCGCGCTCAACTTCATCGAATTCAGCCAGCCAGAACTGGATGAACTGCTGGATGCCTTCGCCATTGAAGTGGACTCGGCTCGACGCCTGGAGCTGGCAGCCGCCATTCAGGAACTCATCGCAGCCAACGCGCCGTACCTCTGCCTTTACTATCCAGACGCGCTGCAAGGCTATCGCCCCGCTGCGTACAACGGCTGGATCACGATTCCCGGCACAGGCATTTTCGACAAGCAGTCGTTCCTGCCACGTTAGCCTACCCGCTTCACCATTCCCAGAGGCATCCTGGTACCAGGGTGCCTCTGTTGGCATCAAAGGGGATAGTTTGGTGAGTCACACGATCCGGTTAGTTGGCGTCCGCGCCGTCACCTTCCTGGCAACGCTGTGGGTGATCCTCTCGATCAACTTCCTGATCCCCCGTCTGATGCCCGGCGACCCAACTCTGTTCCTGCTGGGGGGCGACATTGAGACAGCAGACCCAGCCGTGGTGGAGACGCTGCGCGCGCGGTATGGGCTGAACCACTCTCTATCCACCCAGTACCTTCTCTACTGGCAGAATCTGCTGCGCGGCGACCTGGGCTATTCGCTCCAGCGCAGGCAGCCTGTCGCGGACGTTATCGCTGGCAAACTTCCCTGGACACTCTTGTTAGGCGGCACCAGCCTCTTCCTGGCAACCGTGCTGGGCATAGGGCTGGGCGCGTGGTGCACCTGGCGGGGCCGGATATTCGAGACGGCAGGACTCGGATTGGCGATCGGCCTCAACGCAATGCCGGCCTTCTGGGTTGGCATTCTGCTGCTGGCCAATTTCGCATCTCGTCCGGGCAGCCTGCCCAGCTACGGCGCTTATACGCCCTGGAAAGACTTCGCCCCCTTCTCAACCGACTGGCTATGGGACGTAGGGCAGCATCTCATCCTGCCGGCAGTCACGTTGACCCTGGCATTGGTGGGCGACATCACTCTGCTCACCAACGCTGCCCTGCGCGATGTGATCCCCGAACCCTACCTGATCACTGCGCGCGGCAAAGGGCTTCGCGAGCGCACAGTCCTGTTTCGCCATGCCCTGCGCAACGCCATGTTGCCGCTGGTCGCGCGGATCGGGCTAATGGCAGGATTGATGTTCGGCGGGTCAACCCTGGTCGAGTCGGTTTTCTCGTATCCTGGCCTTGGATTGATGCTATACGACGCCGTCATCGCGCGTGACTTCGCGCTGCTGCAAGGGGGGCTGCTGGTGATCGTCCTGGCGGTGCTGGCAGCCAACACAGCAGCGGACCTCCTGTATCGCCTGCTTGATCCACGCCTGAGGACGGGCACATGACAACACGCGTCGGGCTGGTGATTGTGGTCTGTTTTGCACTGATGGCCTTGCTGGCACCGTCCATAGCGCCGTACGATCCTTATGAGCGTGTCGGCAAACCTTTCCAGCGCCCCTCTGCCCTGCACTGGTTAGGCACCAACGATGTTGGTCACGACATCTTGAGCGAGTTGCTGGTCGGCGCGCGCGTGACCTTGTTCGTCAGCGTCATAGTTGGGCTGCTTACTACCGCCATTGGCGCGGTCATGGGTTTGCTGGCCGCCTATGGCTCGCCGGTGCTATCCGCGCTGGTCCAGGCAGCGATCAACACGGCCATCGTTATACCCCGCCTGCCGCTGGTGATCGTCGCTGCCGCCTACACCGGGCGCGGATTGACAGCCCTGATCCTCGTCCTGGCTGCCGTGTCGTGGCCTGGGATTGCGCGAGTCGTCCATGCCCAAACCTTAACCATCTGCCGCCATGAATACATTACCGCTGCGCGCAGCATTGGGGCAGGGCCGTTCTGGATCGCGCGTATGCACCTCTGGCCAGGTGTGCGCACCCTGGTCTGGACACAATTTCTGCTTGCGGTCAACTCCGCTGCGCTGAGCGAGGCCGGGCTGTCCTTCCTGGGGCTGGGCGACGCAACTCGCAAAAGCTGGGGCACCATGCTGCACTATGCTCACGCTCGCAGTGCCTTTCTGACCAACGCCTGGTGCTGGTGGGTGCTGCCACCTGGATTATGCCTGGCCTTGTTCCTTTTGGGGCTGATGTTGCTGGGCCGCCCTTCTGACTCCCGCTCGAACAATCACTGACACAGGAGTGACATTGCCGTGAATGAGTTCGTCCCCCTCGATTTTGCCGCGGCCTGGCAGGCGTTCACCAGGCAGCGCTACGGCGACCAAACCGACAAAGATGATCGGGCCATGTGGGCATCGTTTGCTGAGCAGTACGACGAGCGAACGCGCTTTTCAGACGGTCTGCAAACGTTGCTAGAAGCGCTTGTACACCCCGGCGATACCGTGCTAGATGTCGGCGCAGGTACCGGTCGTATAGCGCTACCGCTGGCCCGCATTGCCCGTCGGGTCACAGCGCTGGATCACTCTCCGGCCATGCTGGATGTGCTGCGGCGCAAGATGATCCAGCAGGAAGTCAATAACATTCAGATAGTCGAAACGACCTGGCAGCAAGCTGAAGTCGAACCGCACGATGTGGTGATCGCCATCTGGTCTCTTTACCGCCAGTCAGATATACTCACCGCCCTGCGTAAACTCGTGACTGCCACACGCCGCACCTTGGTGATCGCCGATGGGGATTCCGGCATGAGACCGCCGCACGAAATGCCCCATGCCGATCTGCTGAGCGAAATCTGGGGCGGCGGAGCTGGTCAGGGCATTCCCAATTACCTGTATTTTGCGGGCATGTTGTGGCAGATTGGCGTGCGGGCCAATGTGCAGGTGATCTACGAGCAGCGCGCTTATCAGGGCGCGACGCCCGCTGAGATCGCCAGACAACTAGTTCCGGCACGCGCCACCCCTGAGCAAATCGAGCGTTTCTCGACACGGCTTGAGCCGTTGCTTTGTCGTAATGGTAACGGGTACAGCTATCGGTACACAGTTCCAATAGGTATAGTGACCTGGACAAGAGGTTGACCAGATGATCATCAACGGCCACGGACGCACTTACCAATCTTGGGGGCGCTATCCCAAGGTCAAACGGCAAAACGTGGTACGCATCCATTGGCGCGGTGACAGCCTCGACCTGGCGCACATCAACGGATCGGTGTTGCCGCGTGGCCTGGGCCGCAGCTATGGCGATAGTTGTCTGAATGAAGACGGCACATTGCTGGATACGACGCCTCTCAACCGCTTCATCGCTTTCGACGAAAGTGCCGGGCTGCTACGCTGCGAAGCGGGAGTGACCCTCGCCGAAATTTTGCGCCTCATCGTGCCGCGCGGCTGGTTTTTGCCCACCACGCCCGGCACCAAGTTTGTGACAGTGGGCGGCGCGATTGCCAACGATGTACACGGCAAGAACCACCACAGAGCCGGGACTTTTGGTCGCCATGTCACTCGCTTTGAGTTGCTGCGTTCGAACGGCGAACGGCTGATCTGTTCGCCGGACGAAAACGCCGACCTGTTCCGCGCAACCATTGGCGGCCTGGGGCTAACCGGCCTGATCCTCTGGGCTGAATTCCGTGTTCAGCGCGTCGCTGGTCCTTTCATCGCCAAAGAACAGATTCGCTTCAGTTGCATTGACGAATTCTTCGAGATCAGCGCCGACTCTGACGAACGCTACGAGCACACGATGGCCTGGGTGGACTGCCTGGCGACAGGGCGGAACCTGGGACGCGGCCTGTTCATGCGTGGTAATTACACCAGGCCGAAACCTATTCCCCGCCAAACCACAGAGCCGCGCTCGCTGTTCACGATGCCGATCCAGCTCCCGGCATTTGTGCTCAACCTGATGACAGTGAGAGCATTCAACAGCCTGTACTATCACTCGCAGCTTCCCAAACGGACGTTCCGCACTGTACCCTATGACCCGTTCTTCTACCCTCTAGACGCTATTCACGAGTGGCATCGGCTCTATGGTGCGCCCGGTTTTCTGCAATATCAGTTCGTAGTCCCTTACGCTCAGGATCGCACTGCGATCAAAGCTATCTTGACGGAGATCAGCCGGTCGGGAGTGGTATCGTTCCTGGCTGTATTGAAAGTGTTCGGCGACGTGCCCTCGCCAGGAATGTTATCTTTTCCTCGCCCAGGCGTGACACTGGCCCTGGACTTTCCGTTTCGCGGTCAGCGCACTCTGGCCCTGCTCGACCGTCTCGACCAGATCGTGCAAGCGCACGGCGGCGTTGTCAACCCGGCCAAAGACGCGCGCATGTCAGCAGCGAGCTTCCAGGCCTTCTACCCTCAATGGCGCGAGTTTGCGCAGTATATTGATCCCAAATTCTCGTCGAGTTTTTGGCGGCGCGTCACGCAGGCATCCCACGAGTGAGGAACGACCATGAAACTGTTGATAGCCGGAGCGACCTCGGCGATCGCGCATGAAACGGCCAGGTATTTCGCCGCCGATGGCGCGGAGCTTTTCCTGGTGGGGCGCGATCCCGAAAAACTGGCCGCGATCCAACATGATCTTCAAGTCCGTGGTGCAAAGCGGGTGGTCTCTTACGCGCTTGATCTGAACGAACTGGAACGACACGAAGCCATGATCTCAGAAGCATATGAGGCGTTGGGCGGGTTGGATGCCGTATTGATCGCGCACGGCACCCTGCCCGATCAGGCTCGCGTGCAGCACAACCGTGCAGAGACTCTCCAGGAATTTCAAACCAATGCCCTGAGCTACATCTCTCTACTCACCATCCTGGCGGAGCGCTTCGAGCAACAACGGCGCGGCTGCATAGCGGTGATCTCGTCCGTGGCTGGCGATCGGGGGCGCGGCAGCAATTACGTCTATGGCGCAGCCAAAGGCGCGGTTAGCCTGTTTGCCAGCGGACTGCGCGCGCGTTTGAGCAAGGCGGGAGTGGCCGTCGTCACGATCAAACCTGGCTTCGTGGACACCCCCATGACGGCCCATCTCAAGAAGAATCCGCTTTATGCCAGCCCTGCCAGGGTCGGTAGACGCATATACGTCGCCATGCTCAAGGGTGAGGATGTGGTGTATGTGCCCTGGTTTTGGCGATATATCATGGGCATCATCCGGCTTATCCCGGAGCGGCTGTTCAAGAGACTCCCGCTGTAATGGGCATGGCCATCTGTATCACACTGGCTCCGGCTGCGAACTGATCGGCGGGTTGGGCGCGTCTGCCGGTAATATCTCTCGGGTACATGCGAGGATTGTCAGCGATTTGCTCGATGCGGAGGCGTTTGCTCCATCCCCGCTCGACACTCGCGCGCCTCAGCGAAATGAGACTCTGCTGCGCCCGATGACCCTCATCCCCCGGCCCCTTCTCCCGCGCTGCGGGCGAAGGGGAGCGCCTGGGCGAGAGCAAGTAAGTCCCCTCGCCCCGCGACGTCGTCGCGAGGGAGAGGGGATAGAGGGGTGAGGGGCAGCAGACTGCAGCAAACTGCCCGTCACATTGTGCACGCACCCGCCCCGTCCCCCTTTTTGCCACTGTTCTGGCCCCTTGCTATAATGCGCTCGCACTGGGCTACCCACGTTTCCGGAGCGACGCGCCATGCGTTCCTACCGCCGACTCGACCGGGTTCGTCGTGACGAAAGCAACGACACCCTGCTCTTCACCTGCTCGCAGGAGCCGGGCAATTCGCCTGTGCTGTGGATCGGGCACGAGGGGATGTATATCAACATCTCCGCCACCTATGGCCCGCTGGAAATCGCGCTGCGCCCGCGCCTGCGCGACCTGAAAACCGGCCTGGCGCAGCTTCGCCCGACAGAACGCCTGTCGGTGATGCGCATGGTGGGCACCGGCCAGGCCAATATCGAGCTGGGTCTGTCGCAGGAAGGCGAGCTGCTGTTCCGCCCGACCCTGGTCTCTGATGCCACCGGGCATCTGGCGATCAACCTGGTGCTGACACCGGAAGCGCGCCAGCAGCTATTTACCTGGCTGGGGATCGCTCAGGACGCCTGAACAACCCTTGACATTTGACTGCCGACGGGGAGAGCGCCGCGCCCGCCAGGGTTGAGCGGCCACCGAAGGGGCAAGCGGAAGCGGCCTGGACTGGGGCCTCCGCGAAACTCTCAGGTTGACGTACCCGTCGCGTAGAGCATCCTCTGGAAAGCGTTCGCGCGCCGAAGGGGCAATCTCGCTGCAGCGAGAGAATCTCTCAGGCCAATGACAGAGGCAACCAGTCGCCCAGACTGGCGTGCCTCTTTTTTATCCGGAGGCTATGCTACACTGGGGACAGAGCAGGAAAGACTGACTCGACGGAAATGATCTCTATTAAGGTGAAAGGAACAACTTCTATGGCCGACTGGAAAACCCCCGACAATGTGAAGTACACCGAGAACGACGAATGGATTCGCGTGGACGGCGATACGGCGAAAATCGGCCTGACCGATTACGCCCAGGATCAGCTCTCCGACATCGTGTTCGTAGACCTCAGCGAGGTCGAGGTGGGCAGCACCGTCACCAAGGGCGAAGCCTTCGCGACCGTGGAAAGTGTGAAGGCCGCCTCCGATGTCTACGCCCCCGCCAGCGGCAAAGTGACAGCTATCAACACCGCCCTGGAAGACACGCCGGAGATCATCAACAGCGATCCCTATGGCGACGGCTGGCTGATCGAGATCAAGCTGAGCAACCCCGCCGAACTCAACGATCTGCTCGACGCTGCCGCCTACGCCAAACACTGCGCCGCCCGCAGTGCATAGGTGTTCGCCAATCAGGGGGCATCTGCCGGTGCCCCCTTCAGCAAGTCTATAGTGTTGAGGAGCACACTGCATGACCTACATTCCGCATACTGACGCAGACCGCGCCGCCATGCTCAAAGCCATCGGCGTCGAGTCCTTCGCCGACCTGTTCGACGCCGTCCCCCCAGAGAATCGCTTCCCCCCGCTCAACCTGCCCGACGGCCTCAGCGAAATGGAGGTAGCCGCTGAACTGAACAGCCTGGCGCGGGCCAATGTCTCGGCCAGCGATTACGCCATCTTCCTGGGCGCGGGGGCTTACAATCACTTCGTCCCCAGCGTGGTGGATCACATCCTCCGGCGCGGCGAGTTCTTCACCGCCTACACGCCCTATCAGCCGGAACTGAGCCAGGGCACCCTGCAGGCGATCTTCGAATATCAGAGCATGATGTGTATGCTCACCGGCATGGACGCGGCCAACGCCAGCCATTACGACGGCGCGACCTCCCTGGCCGAAGCGGTGACCATGGCCAACGCGCACTTCCGCGGCAAGCGCCCCAAGGTCATCCTCAGCCCTGGCATTCACCCGCAGTACCGCGCCGTGGTGCGCACCTATCACCAGAACACCGGGCTGAAGTTCGTCGGCGACAAGGGCAGCGCCACCATCCCCGACCTGGTGGACATGCTCGACGACGACACGGCGCTGCTGGTTGTGCAGTATCCCAACTTCTTCGGGCAGATCGACGATTTCACCGGCCTGGCCGACGCCGTACACCGCGCCGGCGCGTTGCTGTGCATCGTGGCCGACCCGATCGCGCTGGGCCTGTTCAAGTCGCCCGGCGAATGGGGTGCGGATATCGTCGTCGGCGAGGGGCAGGGGCTGGGCATCCCGCTCAGCTTCGGCGGGCCGTACCTGGGCTTCTTCGCCACGCGCACCGAATATGTACGCAAGATCGCCGGGCGCATCGTCGGCGAGACGGTAGACGCTGACGGTCGCCGCGCCTACGTGATGACCCTGCGCCCGCGCGAACAGGATATCCGCCGCGAAAAGGCCACCAGCAACATCTGCACCAACCAGGGCCTGATGGCGCTGGCCGCCTGTGTCTATATGAGCGTGATGGGCAAGACGGGCCTGCGCCGCGTTGCCGAGCTGTGCTATCACAAGGCGCACTACGCCGCCCAGCAGATTGACGCCCTCGACGGCTATAGCGTGGACATGAGCAAGCCGTTCTTCAAGGAGTTCGTCGTCACCTGCCCCAAGCCGGTGAGCGAGATCAACGAGTTCTTGCTCGAACATTGGGGCATCATCGGCGGCTATGACCTGAGCCGCGACTATGACAAGCGCGAGAATCAGATGCTGATCGCCGTCACGGAGATGAACTCCAAAGACGAGATCGATTCGCTGGTGGAGGCGCTCAAAGAAGCCAAAGCGCCCCATCTGCACCTGTCGCACGAGCATTGAGCTTTCAGTGATCGGTGATCGGTTTTCAATCAAGAACTGAACACAGGCCATCCGCCACTGAACACTGATAACTGACGACTGATAACTGTCCGAGGAACCCATGATGACCGAACTGATCCTGAACAAAAACGGCGCTCCGCCTCCGCTGGAGCCGCTCATCTATGAACTGAGCGTGCCGGGGCGCGTGGGTGTGAACCTGCCCGCGCCCGACGTGCCGCTCGCCGACCTGCCCGCCGACCTGCTGCGCACCTCGCTTGACCTGCCGGAAGTGAGCGAACTTGATGTGGTGCGCCACTTCACGCGGCTGAGTCAGTTCAATCACGCCATAGACATCGGCTTCTACCCGCTCGGCTCGTGCACCATGAAGTACAACCCACGCCTCAACGAAGACATGGCGCGGCTGCCCGGCTTTGCGACCATTCACCCCCTGCAAGACCCGGCCACCGTGCAGGGTGCGCTGGCGCTGATGTATCAGTTACAGGAATGGCTGGCCGAGATCAGCGGGATGAAGGGCGTCAGTCTGCAACCGGCGGCGGGCGCACACGGTGAATTTGCGGGCATCCTGATGATCCGCGCCTATCACCTGGCCAACGGCGAGCCACACCGCACCAAGATCATCGTGCCCGATAGCGCACACGGCACCAATCCGGCCACCACCGCCATGGCTGGCCTGCAGGTCGTCGAGATTCCCTCGGACGCCAACGGCGACGTAGACCTGGACGTGCTGCGCGGCGTCTGTGGCGATGACGTGGCGGGCATGATGATCACCGTGCCCAACACGTTGGGCGTCTTCGAGGCGCACATCAAGGAGATCGTGGACATCATTCACGGCTGCGGCGGCCTGATGTACATGGACGGGGCCAACATGAACGCCATGTTGGGCGTGGCCAAACCGGGCGAGCTAGGCTTCGACGTGATGCACTACAACCTGCACAAGACGTTCAGCACCCCGCACGGCGGCGGTGGCCCCGGCAGCGGACCAGTGGCCGCCAACGAGAAGCTGCTGCCCTTCCTGCCCGGCCCCATCGTAGACATCCTGGAAGAGGGCGACGACGAAACCCCGCCGCTCTACGGCTTCGTCATGCCCGAAAAGAGCATCGGGCGGCTCAAGGCTTTTTGGGGCAACTTCGGGATGCTGGTGCGCGCCTACGCCTATATCGCGCTGCACGGCGCGCAAGGGCTGCGCGACGTGACCAACCATGCCGTGCTCAACGCCAACTACGTCCGCGCCATGCTCAAAGACACCTACCCCATGCCCTTCGACCGCATCTGCGGACACGAGTTCGTGTGCATGGGGCACTGGAAAGACGCTGAAGGCGTGCACGCCCTGGACATCTCCAAGCGCCTGATGGACTACGGCTTCCACCCGCCGACGAACTACTTCCCGCTGATCGTGCCCGAAGCGCTGCTGATCGAGCCAACCGAGACGGAGTCTAAGCAGGAATGCGATCGCTTTATCGCAGCCATGAAGGAGATCGCCCGCGAGGCGCACGAGTCACCGGAGCTGCTACACGAAGCACCGCATAAAGCGCCCGTCAAGCGCGTGGACGACGTGCGCGCGGCCAAGCAACTGGTGCTGTGCTGTCGTGTCTTGCCGGAGGGCGAAGGCGAGGGCTAGCGCCTGCCCACACCAAAGATTTTACCGCAGAGGTGCGGAGGGCGCAGAGAAAGATGAGTCTTGCTCTTCTCCACGTCCTCTGTGCCTCTGCGGTTTAGAATCTTCGTGTTCCCCAACAATGAAGATGCGCCCAACCATGCGCCGCCCTCTCGCCCCACTGAGCGCCGCCGCGCTGATCCTCGCGCTGCTCACTCTGATCGTCACGCCTGCCCGCGCCCAGGGCGACCCCTTCCCGCGCACCGTCGTAGACGACACGGGTCAGGCAGTCACCGTGCCCGCGCGACCGACAACTGTCGTCACAGTGGGCGAGACTCCGGCGCTGGCGCAGATCGTCGAGGCGGAGGCGCTGCGCCCCCTGCCCGTCCCGCCGCCGGACGCGCTCGCCTGGGAAGGCGTCGGGTTGCTGGTCATCCCCCATCTGCACGCTATTGCCTATCCGGCGCTGGTGAAGTCCGCGCAGGACGCCGGCGTGTCTGTCTTCACGACAGCGTTGCTCCCCAGCCTGGAGGCCTACCGCGCGCACATAACCGCCCTGGGCCGCGCGACCGGACGCGACGAGCGCGCCGCGGCGGCGCTGGGTCGCCTGGACAGGCGCATCGCTGCCCTGCAAACCAGGCTGAAAGGCGTCGGTCCCGTGCGTGTCCTGGTGTTGACGCCGGAGCGCTACACCTTTGGGCAGGGGACGTTGATCAGCGACCTGATCGCAGCGGCGGGCGGTGTGAACGTCGCTGCCGGGGCAGGATACGGAGACATCCGTCAACTCACCGACGCAGATATCCGCGCCCTTGCTCCACAGGTCATCCTGCTAACTCCGGCCTGGGCGCAACAGACTGAAGTCGCGTTGCCCGCCCTGAAGGGTGCCCGTTTGCTCCCCCTCCCCTTCGGCCCCACGCAGCCGCCTGACCCCGCCGCGGCTCTGCTCGCGCTGGCGCTGGCCCTGCATCCGGCGCAGATGCTCGGCTTCTGCCACTAGAAGCGCCGCCCGCCGCCTGCGTGATGGCAGGTGTGTTCTATCTCAGTACCAGAGCACCAGCACCGCGACCGCTACCCAGATCAGCACCAGCGCGAAGATCAGCATCAGCCAATCGCGCAGGCGCAGACCAGCAATGCGGCGAGGCGGGGCCGATCGGTGCTCCGCCACTGAGGGGGATGAGGCGACCGTCACTGGCGGGGCGGGTGGCGGCGGCCCAGTTTCCGGCGCGGGCGGAGGCGGTGACGCCGTTTTCAACCAGGCCAGCACCTCGTCCAGCGCCGCGTCGAAACCGTCGGCTGCGGCGACTGACGGCGTGCCCGCTGCGTCCGCCGCAGTGAGTGTTGGGGTCTCAGGTTCTGTTGGCCCCGGCACAGCAACTGGCTCGGCGGGCGGTGCAATGGAACTGGCTCGAACGGTCGCCGGCTCTGGCCTCGCCCCCGGCCAGTGATGCGACAGCAACGTCACTTCTGCCGCTGTTCCATCGCCGCGCTCAACTTCCAGGAGGTGCGTCGCCTCGACCAGCGGCTGCCCGGCCTGCCAGACGGCGAAGCGTAGCGTCACCGTGCCCACCTGGTGCGGCGTGAGCGCAAACCACACGGGCAGCGGCTCACTGCCCGGCGATAGGGTCGCGCGGACGGGCGGCGTGTGCACCGTGCAGCCCTCCGCCGCCAGCCGCACCTCGACTGCGCCAGCGCTGAGCGGTCCCCTGGCCCGCGCCTGACAGGGCACAGGGGCAGGCACGGCCTCGTCTTCGCCCCAACCGACCGACCGCAGGCCGATCAGGCGGCGCAGCGCTTCGGCGGAAGGGAGGGGACTGTCGGCCCCCGCCAGCCACAGCGCGACCCGCAGCGGATACCCCACGGCACCTGTACGCGGCGCTGCGGTATCCAGCCGAACATTCAGTGGGCCGCGCGGCCCTACCAGAGGTTCGCTGGCACGGGCGAAGTGCGCCGGGATGTGCCAGTGCACCGTCCGGCGCAGCGCTCGCCGCCCCTGGTCGAGCGCCCCAGAGACCGGCTGACCATCCAGCAGGGCCAGGTAGAACGTCTGCCAGAACGTCAGCGCTTCGTTGGGGGGCAAGACGCCCTGCAAAGCAATCACTTCGGGCACGCCCGCCAGCACCAGCCAGGGTGCTGCGCCCGCGGGCAGATCGTCCGGAGCGACATAGCCCGCAGCCCCGCCCAACGACATCAGCCGCAAAGCCCCTCCCCGCAACGCCGCCGCGATCAGTTCCGCGTCCACCGGGTCGGAGGCGTCGCGCTCACCCAGGAAAAGCAGGCGACCGGTGCGCGTCAGCGCCGCGTGCCCCTCGAAATGCAGGATATGCGGCACGCCCGCCAGCAACCAGTCCATGAAGGCATCCCACGTTGGCGGCAGCAGGCAGGCCAGGTCGAGTTGCCCGAACTGCAGGGGCATGGTCAGCGCCTCGGCCAGGGCCTGATATTGCGGCACCAGGGCAGGCTGATCGGCGGGATGCGCAGCGACGTACAACACGTCGCAGGGCGAACGGAGTGCCCCGGCGGGCGGCGGTTCTGGGCAGAGCAGCGCGCGCCGCAAAGTCAACGCGCCCGTTTGCAGGGGAAAGCGCGTGCCGTCGTGTAACAATTCCCAGGGATAGCGGGTAACACGGATGGCCGGGCGGTCGAAGCGCAGTTCCAGTTCCAGCGGGACGCCCTGCACAGTCGCCTCGGCCAAGGCTGCCCGATAGACTTCCTCCAGCGGGCCGGGGAACAACGCGCGAAACAGTCCGCGCCCGACATCCTGGTGAAAGGTCGGTTGACTGGCCATGCGCAACACGTCTTCCAGGCGCTGCAACACCACATGCGCCACCTGGCCAGCGCCATAGGGCGCGTCGTGCACGGTCACCGACAACCCCTGCTCTTGATCGCTCAGTTGCAGCACCACCCGTGGCGCGTTTCTGGCCATGGCGTCCCCTTTCCGGCACATGCCTCATTCTAACCGCGCCAATGGGCTGTGCAAGTGCCTGCCGCCCGCCCCAGCACAAAACAAACCCCGCAACCAGCCCTGCCCCGGATGCGTTATAGTTATGGTAGCACGACCGCCCTGGGAGCATGCCCCCCGGTTTATCAAGGAGCAAGCCATGTTCGCCCGTCTGCACAACAGTTGGGAACTGGTCAAAGCCAGCTTCGCCGTCCTGCGCGCCGACAAGGAACTGATCCTGTTCCCCCTGGCATCCACGCTGGCCACCCTGGCAGTGATGATCGCCTTCGCCGTGCCCCTGGCTGTTGCCGGGGTCTTCGACCGCCTGGCCGACACCGGTGAACCGGGCGTCTTCGGCTACGCTATCGGCTTTCTGTTCTACCTGACCATGTACTTTGTCGTCATTTTCGCCAACTCCGCCCTGGTAGGCGCAGCGCTGATCCGCCTGCAGGGAGGAGACCCCACCCTGGCCGATGGCCTGCGCATTGCCCGGCAACACATCTGGCAGATTCTGGGCTACGCGCTGATCTCGGCCACTGTGGGTATGATCCTGCGTGCCCTGCGCGAGCGCGGCGGTCTGGCCGGACAGGTGATTGCCTGGCTGGGCAACATGGCCTGGAGCCTGGCTACCTATCTGGTGGTGCCAGTGCTGGTGGTGGAGGACATCGGCCCGCTGGAAGCGATCCGGCGCAGCACTTCGCTGCTCAAGCGCACCTGGGGTGAGCAGATCGTGGGCAACTTCAGCATTGGCCTGGTCTTCGGGCTGATTGGCGTGGCGGCCCTCCTGGCAATGGGCATTCCGGTCTTGCTAGTGGCGGCGGCGACTGGCTCGGCGCTGATCATTGCCCTGGGTGTGGGCGTGATCATCCTGGTGCTGGCGGCCATCAGCCTGGTAGGATCTACGCTGAACGGCATCTATGTAGCGGCGGTTTACCGCTACGCCGCCGAAGGCCAGATCAGTGCACATTACTTTCAGCCGGAACTGATTCAGGGTGCGTTCCGGCTCAAGTGACACAGCACGACGGAAAGCGCAGGGCAAACCGGTTCATGAAACGCTGGTGGCAGCACAACGTGGCAGCGCATCCGACCCTCGCCGCAGCAGGGACGGCGCTGGCGGGGTGCCTGGCGCTGACCCTGTTTGCGCTCGGCAGCGATGTGATCCTCGACCGCGCGCCCATCCGCGAAGCAGACGCGCAGACCGCCACCTGGTTCTACGAACACGTCAGCCCGCCCGTGCACGATCTATTCACTGGGGCGACAGCCTTCGGCTCGCCCGTGCTGTGGGTGCTCGGCTTCGGGGTGGGCATCTACTTCATCATCCGGCGGCAATGGACGCTGCTGGCCGGGTGGGCGCTGGCGATGGCCGCTGGCAAGTTATGGAACGAGGCGCTCAAAGCCTGGCTGGGGCGTCCGCGCCCGGCTTTTCCCGGCTGGGACAATCCCGCCAGCGGCTACGGCTTCCCCAGCGGCCACGCCATGCAAGCCACACTCGCCTATGGGATGCTCGTCTACCTGGGCTGGCGACGGATACGCCCGCGCGGCGCACTGCTGGCGGGCGCGGCCCTGCTGGTCGCGTTGATCGCGCTCAGCCGGCTGATATTGGTGGCGCACTTTCCTTCAGACGTGATCGGCGGGCTGCTGGCTGGCGCGCTGTGGCTGCTGACCAGCGTTGCCTTCACCGAGGCCCTGTGCGTCCGCGCCACGGCCCGGCGCTCTCCGGCCCGACACGCAGTGGAACAGGAGGTCCTATGAAACGCATTGCGGTACTGACCAGCGGAGGCGACGCCCCTGGCATGAACGCGGCCATCCGCGCCGTCGTGCGTACCAGCATCGAGCGCGGCTGGGAAGTCTTCGGCGTCGAGCATGGATACCGCGGCCTGCTCAACGGCGAATTCGTGCCCCTCAACCGGCGCGATGTCGGGGGCATTATGCAGCTTGGCGGCACGATCCTGGGCAGCGCCCGTTGCCCGGAGTTCAAGACCGACGAAGGACGGCGCAAAGCCGTGCGCGAACTGAACCGGCGTGGCGTCGAAGCGCTGGTCGTCATCGGCGGCAATGGCTCGCAGGCGGGCGCTCAGGCGCTCTATCAGTTGGGCTTTCCCGTGGTGGGCGTGGCATCTACCATTGACAACGACCTGGCCGGTTCCGATATCACGCTGGGCGTAGATACGGCGCTCAACATCGCCCTGGAGGCCATAGATCGGCTCAAGGTGACCGCGTCGTCGCACGAGCGGGCCTTCCTGGTAGAGGTGATGGGACGCAACTGCGGCTACCTGGCACTGATGGCGGGCCTGGCCGGTGGAGCAGAGGCCATCTGCGTGCCGGAGTTCGAGACCTCGCCCGAAGCGGTCGCTGAGGCCATCGCCACGGCTTACGAGCGTGGCAAACCGCACGCGCTGATCGTCGTGGCCGAGGGGGCGAGCTACAACGCCACCCGCCTGGCCGAGTACTTCCGCGAGCACAACGAGGAACTGGGCTTTCAGTTGCGCGTGACCATCCTGGGCCATGTGCAGCGCGGCGGGACGCCCGGCGCGTTCGACCGGCTGTTGGGCACGCGCTTCGGGGCCTACGCGGTCGAGCAGATCGCCGCGGATAACTACGGCGTGCTGGTCGGGCAGATCAAGGGCGAGATCGTCGCCACGCCCTACGACCAGGTGATCGGTCAGCCGAAACCGCTCGACCCGCGCCTGCTAGAACTGGCTAACGTCCTGGCCAAGTAGGAGTCCGGGCGCGAGGGGCACTCGTCGGCGGGAGCGCCGCGTCTCTGCGCCCTGCCCTGAGCGAGCGCTGAGTCCTATCAGCATTCCCGGACGTTTGGGGCGAAATCTCGTTGACCAAACGGTGGCTCATTGCGTATAATCCGCTTCTGCAACATAGAAGCAGGCCATCGGTGATCAGCCATCGGTTTGCAGACACCGCTTATGTGCGGTGACGCGCCCGTTGCAGGTCACTGTTCACGGATCACTGAGCACTGAAACTCACTGCGAACATACCCGCACCCAGTCACTTCACAGGTCAACACTCAACGAGGTGGTGAATGCGCTTAATTCTCGTGCGGCACGGGCAGGCAGAGCATCGCGGCAACGAGGAAGATAACCTCTACCTGACCGAGTTGGGTAGGCAACAGGTGGAACTGCTGGGCCAGTGGCTGGCCGAAAACGAACCGGAGATCACGACTATCGTCAGCAGCCCGCTGAGACGGGCGCGCGAGACGACCTCTATTCTCAACCGCTATATTCACGCGCCGGTCAAGGTGGACGACGATCTGCGCGAGACCACGCACGATCTATACATGAAGTTGCCGCGATTGGTGCACCCGTCGGACAATGGCCCGCACTATTTCATCATGCCCGCCGACAACTACTATCAGCGCTTCGCCGAGCAGACCCGTCGGGTGCTCAACCGGTTGATCGAAAACCCTGAGGCTCCGCAGACCAAGCTGGTCGTCTGTCATGGGGGGACGGCGGGCACGATGGTGCGCATGTTGCTCAAATGCCACCATCTCGACATCTGGATGCACAACACGGCCATGCACTACCTCACCTGGCAGGACGGCCTGTGGGTGATCCGCGGCATCAACTATGCGCCGCACCTACCCGCCAACATGCTGACCGGCTAGGGCAAGACCTTATCAGTCGCCCACTGAGACGCTGGCCTGGGTGGCCAGACGTTGCACATACTGACGTACCATCAAGGCGACTGTCGCCCCTTCGCCGGCAGCGGCAGCGGCCTGTTTGGTGCTGCCCGCGCGCACGTCGCCCGCCGCGAAGACGCCGGCCATGCTCGTCTCCAGGTTGTCGCGCGTCTTGATGAAGCCCCAGGCGTCCGTCTCCACATAGGGTGCGAACGGCTCGCTATTGGGCCGCATCCCGATCAGAATGAACACGCCGTCGGGGTGATCAATCCGTTCTTCGCCTGTCACGCGGTCGCGCACGCGCACCCCCGCCAGCGTGCGCTTTTCGCTCACCAGGAACTCGCGCACTTCCTGGTTGGTGCGCACGCTGATTCTGGGGCAGTCGTGAATCTTCTGCTGCAGGATCAGGCTGGCGCGCGGCTCTGGTTCGACTTCCAGGATGGTGACATGCTCGGCGAACTGACAGATGTGTAGCGCTTCCTGGAAGCCGCTGTTGCCCCCGCCGATGACATAGACCTGCTTGCCCGTGTAGAACGGTGCGTCGCAGGTGGCACAGAAGTGAATGTTGATGCCGATCAACCGTGATTCGCCGGGGACGCCCAGCCGTCGGTAGGTGCTACCGGTGGCAAGAATCACGGCAGCAGCGCCGTATTCGTGGCCATCGGCGGTGCGCACCAACCGGTAGAGTCCGTCTTCGCCCAGGCCAGTCACGGTCTGCGCCTGCAGGATTTCCACGCCGAAGCGTTCGGCTTGGCGACGCAACCGGTCGGCCAGCTCTGCCCCATTGATGCCCTCGTCGAAACCGGGGAAGTTATCCATCTGGCGGGTCATCCCCACCTGCCCGCCGACGCCGCTCTTCTCGATCACCAGTGTCGAAAGCCCCTCGCGGCTGGTGTAGATAGCCGCCGTCAAACCCGCTGGCCCGCTGCCGACGATGATCACATCGTAGAAACGCTGACTGGCCTCCAGCTTGAGGCCCAGTTTGCGAGCCAGTTCCTCGTTGCTCGGCTCGACCAACATAGAACCGTCGGGGAAGATGATGGTGGGGATGCGGCGCATCCCGTTGTTGAGTCGCTCGACCTCGGCGACGAATTCCGGCTGTTGATCCAGGTCAATGTAGTGGTACTGGACGCGCTGCTCGCCGAAGAAGGCTTTGGCGCGGCGGCAGTCGGGGCACCAGTTGGCCCCGTACATGAGGATCGTTCCTGCGGTGGGCGCGAGGGATGGATCGGTCACGGTTATCTCTCCTCGGTGCAAATACTTTGGGAACAAAGTATATCACAAGTCGCCAGAATCGGCGCAGTTAGGGTAATCGCATCAAAACCAGCCAGCAGAACCATGGGCAGAAGTAAGCTCAGGTGTGATCTTCTGGTTGACCTCACCCCCACTCGGCGCTGGCGCGCCTCG
>Ga0116210_1000223_pt1 | contig 61782 bp, 59 predicted proteins | sample TshhotsprinmetaG_FD_94483 | JGI IMG/M metagenome (GOLD analysis project Ga0116210, IMG submission 94483) | Hot spring microbial communities from South Africa to study Microbial Dark Matter (Phase II) - Tshipise hot spring metaG | ecosystem: Environmental > Aquatic > Thermal springs > Hot... | reverse complement strand
GCCATTCAGGCCGAACATCAACGCAATCTCCTGGTCTGGCTCGAAGACCAGTTCCGGTCGGGCATCACTGCTGAACAGCTCTATGCCCGCCTACCAGCATAGTAACAAAGTGCAAAGATAGTGATACCTGGTCGACCGTGGCTTCGGTCGTCTGAAAGGCAAACCTCTGTCGCTGACACCGATGTACCTGCATAGCGATACCCGTGCCACCGGCCTGATCCATCTGCTTTCGATTGGACTACGTATCCTTACTTTGATCGAATACCAGGCGCGCACAGGGCTGGCTGAACGCCAGGAGAAGCTGGCTGGTTTGTACGCTGGAAACCCCAAACGTACCACTCAGCGACCGACCGCTGAAGCCCTGCTTACGGCCTTCAAGGGCATCTACCTGTCCACAGTTACGATTGGAGACCAACTTCGCCGTCATGTGACGCCACTTTCGGCACTTCACGAGAAAATCCTATCCCTACTGGACTTCCCAGTCGATATCTATAGCCAGTTGGCCGAGGAATTCCCTGGACCGGCCGGCTAAATGACCGAACCATGAGTCCAAAGTCCAAGATTTCTCCAGATACCCTGTGATTTCATCCGAAGATCAAGATTACCAGCAGGCTGATCGTCACAACCACGCCATTCAGCAGGTTGTGTGCCAGGATCGGCCCGACCAGGCTGCGCGTCCTGACGAACAAGAATGCATAGAAAAGCCCGAAGATGACGACGGTCACCTGTTGCAGCCAGTTGAAATACGTGATCCTGAACGGATTCAACTCAAAATTGACGTGCCCGAACATGAAGCATACCGTCACGACGATCACCGCCAACGTGACGTTCGTCTTCTCGCCGTAGCCGAGTTTCCGGCCCAATGCCAGCATGGACGTGATGACCAGCGAGCGGTACAGGATCTCCTCGCTGGTGCCCGAAAGCAAAACCTGAAAGAGAAAGTGGTCCCCGAAATTAGCCGCCGAAAGGGGAAACGGGAACGGGGCCGGTGTCGTGCCCGACAGCATCATCGCCGTGGCAATGCTGCCTTGCAAGATGAACCAGGCCCCGCAGAACTGCAGCACCCGCTTGACGGCATAACGCCACTGATTGGTGTTGAAGCCAAAGTTGGCCAGCGAGAGGCGCAATGCCTTGGCCAGCGCCAGGATAACGGCGAACGCCAGCGCGGCCTGAAACACATGGTGCAGGGTGATGTACAAAAAGGCGCCGTCGGGGTCAAGCCGGCTCCAGGCCGGATAGATCCTCCCGGCAAGGGCAAACGACACATCGCTGATAACGCGAGTGACCACCAGGAACAGGCCCGCCAGGCCGAGAAGCGCCACCGACCTGCCGAGAACAGCCGGCAGCGCGTTTGGTTTGAGCGTTGCGTTCATTTTTACTCCCCGCATTGTCGCCAGGTCTGTAACCCGCTGCGTCACACGTTGTACACGACGTTGGAAAGATTGCGGAAAGACGAGATCGTCAGGCCAATAGCGAACGCACCCATTACGATCCATGAGCCGATCATGCCAATATAGACCCCGATAGGGAAGACAATGCCGGCCAGCGTCTGACTGGCGGTTTGCGCAAGCACGACGACGCCGTTCATGGTGCAGAACACCAGCATCGGCGTCGCAAGCAGGTACCCCAATGGCTGGCGTCGCAGCAAGGCGACGCCGGTGATAATGGTCGCGGGCATGATGACGGCCGAGTCAAAACCGTGCGTGAACAGCGTCGTGTAAGGCCCCAGGAGCTCGGGCGCCTCACCGTGAAGCAAAGGGCCGACCAGTTCGCTCATCCAGAGCAAAAACGTAACGACGCCGGTCACACAGACAAAAAGCGCCATGCCGCGATGGGGAAAGCCCGGCAGTATGCGCCGGGCCAGCGCCTGCGCATCGAACGTGGTCAGTGCCACGATCACGGCAAAGAGACTGGCAGAAAACAGGGCCGCGTAAACCAGAAACAGGGAATTGAATGCGGCGCCAGCGAGCATCGAAATGCCATAGTAGAGAAAGTAGAACAACAATCCGATCATGATGAGCGCCGCATTGGCTGAGCCGCGCCGGTAACGCCAGTAGCAAACCGTCAACAGCGGCAAGCCGATGATCAACAATGCGGCGTCCGCACCCCTGAATCCAGCCCCCGCAACACGCGTGTCGTTTTCGTACAGACCCAGTCCATACATCTCGACGGCCTGCCCGCGCACGGTGGTGAATGTGAACGGACCGTCGCCGCCAGGCGCGAACAGACCTGCGCCTGCGGCGATGAGCGCCAGCAGCGCAATCAAAGGTACAAGCCAGGTCAAAGTGGTTCTACGCCTCATCTTTGTACTCCCATAGCAAGATCTGTTCGACAGGCCGCCGCAAAGATTTAGGCAAAGGATCGGCATAGCCGAAGCGCACCAACAGTTGCTCGATTACGCCGGACAGGCCCAGGGCGCTGCCGAACTGGCCGCGCCGAACGGCGACCTCGATGGGTTGGTTCAGGAAGGCCGACTTGATGTCCAGCGCGGTCATCTGCAAGTGCAAGGCCAGCCGCTCGTAGACCTGGCCGACGCGCACCCAGGCGGCCTTGCCCTCCCCGGTCGAGGCGATGACCAGCACGCCGGCCGAGCTCGCCAGCTTGGCCGCGTCCGCGTCGGCTTGTTGCTGCGGCTTGGTCCCGGCCACAAACATCCGCCCCAGCCAGCCCGGCACTTCGGGATTGCCCGAACAGCGCGAATAGAGGCCGTCGCGCGTGGCCAGGGCGGCCCGCTGGTTGAAACGCAGCCAGTGAATCAGCTCGTCCACGAACGCCTTGTCCCCATACTGACTCAGGTTGCCCTGCCGGACGTACTCCTGCACCTGCGCCATGTCGCCGGCCGCGGTGACCGGCCGCAGCGTCACGCCCGGCTCCAGGGGCGTGGACAACACCCGGTCGAGGTCGGCCGCTGCGACGGGCCGGCCATCGTAGGCCGAGCGCGTGTTCTGGCGCCGGGGGATAGCGTCGAACAGGAGGCCGGCCTGAGGCGTATCGGCCGCAAGCTGTACGCGGATGACGTCGGCCGCATCGGGGTAGGTCACTTCGGCGCTGTACCTTGCCGCACGCGCGGCCACCAGCAGGTTTTCCAGCGCGCAGCCCAGGCTGATCCACAGCTCGCGGTCGTGGGGGTCCACCACCGGCAGACGGCGGCTGTAGTCGGGGTGGATCTCGATGGCGTCCTGGCGGACGGCGAATTTCCAGGGCTGCGTGTTGTGCCCGTTCGCGGCCAGCGTGGCGTAGCGGACAAGTTCCTTCAGGTCGGTCGGCATTGCTCTTTCCTCTCCAACAGGCTGCCAGGTCTGCGCGGCCTGGCCGGCGTAGTCGAGCCAGGGCGCATATTCGGCCAGCGCGTAGCCGCCTACCGCGGTGACACCGACGGCGGCGGTCAGCCGCAGGAACGCACGGCGGGTCAGGCGGGGGTGTGGTGTGGTGTTGGTCACGGTGGCATTCCTCTGCAATGATATTGTAGGGGCGGCGTGACCCCGCCCAGGGGGGCGAGGAGACCTCGCCCCTACGCGGCCAATGCCGCCGGCACCCAGCCTCGGATCTGCGCCCAGTCGCGGTGGTCCGCCTCGACGGCCTTCACCATCCCGGCGATGAGGCGGTCGAGGAAGGAGAGGCGGCTGAAGTCCATCTTGCCCTCGAAATAGACCTCCTCCGCGCCGTTCAGCAGCGGCCGGACGGCGTTCAGGTAGGCGTGACGGGCGGTGCGGCTGGCCTCGTCGTCGCCGGTGTTGAGCATGTGCACGGTGAAGAGCGCCACAGGCACCGCATTGAGCGTGGCCTGGTTGGCCTTGACGAAGTCCACTGCCTCGGGCAGCCAGTTGCCCATGCGGATGGCGCTGCCCAGCACCACGGCTGCGTAGCCGGCGAGGCTCGGCTTGCTCTTGACGGGCTTGACGTCCACGGTGTAGCCGCGGGCGGACAGGGTTTCGGCAATGGCGGCCGCGACCTCGGCGGTCGAGCCGGCGCGGGTGGCGTAGGTGACGAGAACACGGTTGTTCATGGTGGGTTCCTCTCCGAAGGTGAGTTCAGGCGTCTCGACCGCGGGCGTGCGGGTGGCCGCCACGCCCAGGCCAGAGCCGGCCAGCGCCATGCCGACCACGGTCAGGCCGGCGGCTTTGAGAAAACGACGACGGGAAAGTGTTTGGGTTGGCATGATACCTCCGTTATTTGTGTCGGGCGCAATGGGCAGATGCCATCTGCTCCTACCACCATCCCCCACCCTCGTAGGGGCGGACGGCGTCCGCCCTATCGGCGTCCGCCCCGGCACGCCAAGCGATCATTTTCAAACCACGGTCTCCAGGGCCAGGATGGTGCAGCCCAGGTTGTGCAGGTGCCGCACCAGCCCCACGATGCCGGACTGGTCGGTATGGATGTCAGACAGGCAGGCAGCGTCGCCTTGGTGGGCGAGGAGCGTCCCCGCCGGGCAGTACGCGGCCACGAACTCCTCGTCCACCTGCCCGCGCAGGGTGATGCGGTAGGTTCGCGGATCGTCCGGCCAGTTGGTGTGCGCTGTCATGGTGTCCTCCTCGCGTTTCGCCCTCAGTCTACACCGGGGAAAACAAAAACGGACTACATGATGATGTAGTCCGTTGGCTGAAAAAGATGTAGTTATCACGTGCCAGGCACTTCATAAGTGCCTGGCACGTTGCTTGCGGTCATGCCATCAGCCCCAACTCCCGCGCTCGAGCCACGGCCTGCGCCTGGCGGTTCACGCCCAGCTTGCCGTAGATCTCCTTGACGTGGAAGCGCACCGTGTTGAGGCTGACCACCAGCCGGTCGGCGATCTCGGCGTACTTGAACCCCGCGGCCAGCAGCCGCAGCACCTCCAGCTCGCGCTCGCTGAGGGGTTCGACCACCTCACCCCCCTGGCCCCCTCTCCTGAGAGGCGAGGGGGAGGTTAGGGGGAGCCAGGCGGGCCGGCCGAGGCGCGCCAGCAGGGCCTCGAGGGCCGGGCCTTCGTCCAGGAAGGGCCGGATTGCGCCTTCCGGCTCGGCAAGGGCCAGCGCCCGCTCCAGATAGCGCCGCGCAGCCCGCAGGTCGTCGGCCGCCAGCCGCGCGGCCCCGAGCAGCGCGTGGAGCAGCGTACCGTGTCGGCCGCCGGCATCGGCCGAGCGGATGATGCGTTCCGCCAGGCCGGCCGCGCGGCTGTCCCCACGGCCGGCCAGCAGCCGCAGCCAGGCCAGGTGCACCGGATCGGTGTGGACGGCGACGGGGTCGTCCAGGCCGATGCCGCTGCCCCGCAGGTGCGCCTCTGCCGCTGCGTCGTCGCCCCGCGCCAGCGCCAGGCGCGCCTGCTCGCCGATGAGCGGCGGCCGCAGCCAGCCCGGCGCGCCCGCCGCCAGCAAGCGGGATGCCTCGGCCAGCGCATCCGCCGCGTCGTCCAGCGCGCCTTCCGCCTGCAATAGCCGCGCCAGGTTGAGCTGGCTGTAGATCAGCGAGGCGTTGTGGCCCACGAGGGCGCTCAGCCGGATGGCGGTCTGGAGGTGTTCGCGTGCCCGGTCGAGCTCGTTCCACTGGTAATGGATCAGCCCCAGCGCGCCGTGCACTGCGCCCACGATAGTGGGAGGCGCCGCGGCAGGCGCGGCCGACAGCGAGGCTGCCCCGCGTTCCAGCCGGTCGAGGGCCTCGGTCGCGGCCTGGGCCGCCAGCCGCAGCCGGCCGTACTGCGTCGCCATCAGGGTCAGGTGCGACACCGCCAGCATCTCGGTCACCCGGTCGCCCGAGGCCCGGCTGGCCCGGATGGCATCCTGGAGCGCGGCGACGGCCCGGTCGTAGTCGGGCAGTTGGCGGTAGGCGCCGCCCAACGCCAGCGAGGCCAGCCCGATCAGCCGTTGGTCGTCGGCCGGGGCGTGTGCCAGGGCCTGGCGGCCGGCCTCGATAGCCTCGGCGATCCGGCCCTGCGCCTGCAACAGGTTGGCCCGCAGCGCCAGGCATTCGCTGCGCCAGGCCGTCGCGGACGTGCCAGGCACTTCCGAAGTGCCTGGCACGTGGATCGCGGCTTCTGTCTGCGCCAGGTGCGGCGCGACCTGCGCCAGGTTGCCCCGCAGCAGGCTCATCCAGCCCAGGTCCAGGCTGATGCGCGGGCTGCGGTCGCGCAACCCGACCGGCAGGGCGCTCAGCCAGCCTTCCAGCGTCCGGGCGTAGCCGCGATTAAGCAGCGCCCAGCCGTGGCATTCCAGCAGCGCCACGACCCGCTCGTGCTCGGCCGCGGCCAGCGCATGGCCGATGGCATCTGCGGGCATCCCATGCGCCTCGTACCAGCGACTGGCGCGGTTGTGCAGGCCGGGGACTTCCTCCGGCCATGTGCGGCGCAGCTGCGCTTGCAACAGCTCGGCGAACAGGTGATGATAGCGATACCAGCGCCCCTCGTCGTCCAGGGGGATGATGAAGAGGTTGGCGCGTTCCAGGTGTTCGAGGACGGACCTCGCTCCCCTCCCCCGGCCTGCAGCCACCCCCTCCCCTCTCTCCTGAGCGTAGTGCTGCTCAGGAGAGGGGGGAGGGGGCCGGGGGGTGGAGGGTGAGGTCACCGCGTCGCACAGCTCGGCCGTGAGCTGCGCCAGGATGGAGGTGCGCAGCAGGAACGTCTGCACCTCGGCCGGCTGCCGCGCCAGCACCTCCTCGGTCAGGTAGCCCAGGATGAAGCGGTGCGTGCCGCTGAGGCTCTGGACGAAGGCGGAGGCGTCGGAACGGCCCTGCAGGGAGAGCCCGGCCAGTTGCAGGCCTGCAGCCCACCCCTCGGTGCGTTCGGCCAGCCGGGCCAGGTCCGACTCGGACAACGGCAGCCCCATGCCGTCGCGCAGCAGGGCCGCGATCTCGGCCTCGCCGAAGCGCAGGTCGGCCGCGCGCACCTCGGTGAGCTGGTCGCGGGCGCGCAAGCGGGCCAGGGGCAGCGGCGGGTCCTCGCGCGTGACCAGCACCAGGTGCAGGCCGGCCGACGGATGCGCCAGCAGGTCGCCCAGGATGCTCAGGATGGCCTTGTCCTGGATGACGTGGAAATCGTCCAGCACACAGACGATCGGCATGGCTGCGACCAGGTCGTTCAGCAGTGTCGTCGTCAGAACGGCCGGCGGCGGCAGCTGGCCTGCGCGCAGGGCAGGGGTCAGCTCAGCGCCGATGGCCGGGGCCACCCGCTGCAGGGCTGCCACGAAATAGGTGAAGAAGCGCAGCGGGTCGTCGTCGGCCTCGTCCAGCGCCAGCCAGGCGACCGGCCGGTCGAGCCGGGCCGCCCACGCCGCGGCCAGGGTGGTCTTGCCGTAGCCCGCGGGCGCGGCGATCAGCGTCAGCGGCCGGCCGGCGGCCAGCCCGGCGTCGAGCCGCGCCATCAGCGCCGGCCGCGGCACCGGATGGCGCGGGGCCGCGGGCCGGTGGAATTTGGCCGCGATCACGGTGGGTTCGGGCAGAGGGCCTCTCAGCATAGAGGAATTATACTCGCGATCGGGGCCTCCGGGCAACCGGGCCGGGATGTGGGGATGAAGAGTGGACAGGGGAGTCCGCCGATCATCGGCGCCCAAGCTGATTGCGCCTCAGATATCTGGGAAAGACGGCGCATTCTGCCTTTGACAAGGCAACCGTTCTACCACTATACTGGACCGCAGTGATCGGCGCAACAGGGACGCAACGGAACAGGGCAAATGGCGCGAAAGAGGTCGCTGTTCGACCGGCTGTGGCCCGGCCGGGCTGCCAATGACAGGCAGAGCGAGGTGTTCGGCCCCCAGCAGGAGGCTTATGTGCTCCGGCACGCAGGCGTGCCGGAGCACATTCCGGGGCTGATGGCCGGTGTCTCCGCCGCGGCGCCGTGCCTGGTGGACGATCATCTTTGCTTCACGAAGGAGAACTGGCTGATCTTTGTCGGGTATCCCCTGGAGGGGCCTTTCTCGGTTGAGCGCTGCACGGCCGCGGTGAACCGGGCTGTGGCGCAGTATCATCCCCGGGTGATATGGTTTATCGGGCCGCAAGTGCCGGCAGAGCTGGCAGCGAGATGCTGCGCGCGACAAACGGATGTCTACTACCGGCTCGATCTGCCCGTAGCACTCAAGCCGGCGCTGCGACGGGCCATCCGCGCGGCGGCTGCCAATCTGACCGTTCGCGCCGGCCGCGCGTACAAGGCCGAACACGTCGCGCTGGCCGACGAACTGATGGCGCGGACGCCTCTGCCGGCCATGGTGGCCGGCCTTTACCGTGCCATGCCCGACTACGTGGCTCGCTCCGCCACCGCCACCGTGCTGGAGGCGCGCACAGCCACTGGCGCACTGGCCGCTTTCTACGTCGTCGAAGAGGCGGCTCCTGCGTTCGATGTCTATGTGCTGGCCGCATACACACGCCATCCCTACGTCCCTCACGCTTCTGACCTGCTCTGCGCCGCGATGATCGAACGGGCACAGGCAGCCGGCAAGCACCTGATCCATCTCGGCCTGGGTGTCAATGCGGGAATTCGACGTTTCAAGGAGAAATGGGGCGGCGTGCCCTTCCTGACCTATGAATTCTGCGAATGCCGCTTCTACAGCGGTCATCCGATGGTTGATCTCTTGTTGGAGTGGAAACTATGATCCCCTGGCCCTGGCGTGAATGGCCGCTGCGCATGGTCTGGCGCGTCGAGCGCAACGGCCGGTGTTCACATCTCGTCGGCACCGCGCACTTTTTCCCATACAGTTTTGCCCGTCCCCTGACTCGGCTGATCCGTCCTGCCATCGTTGTGCTGACCGAAGGCCCGCTCGATGCGGCCAGTTCAGAGGCCATCGCCGAGTACGGCCGGTCGGGGACCAACAATCTGGCCGCGCTTCTGCAGCCTGACGCCATCGGCCGGATCGAAAAGATCCTGCGCGAGCGGGCCAACCATGACGGTGCAGCCTGGTTCATCCCGCCCCCAGGGCCTGTCTACTTCGAGGCATACACGACCGGCGTGCGGCCGTGGGCGGCCTTTTTCTCGATCTGGGGCGCGTATCTGGGTTGGCGCTACTCCGTGGATGCAGAGGGCTACCGCATCGCCGGCAAGTTGGGCAAGCGAATTGGTTCGCTGGAGACGTTGGAGGAGCAGCTGGCCGTGCTGGACAGCATCCCTGTCGAGCGCATCGTGCGCCAGCTCAACGACGTGGCCAACTGGGATGCCTACCGGCGGGAGTATGTGCGCCTCTACCTGGCGGGAGACCTGGACGGCCTGGTTGCGCTCACTGCTGGTTTTGTGACTCGTGGCCCTGCGGTGGTGGGCCGGCGCGACAGCAGCATGTTCGCCGCACTACGGCCGTTCTTCGACGCCGGGGACACGGTGGCGTTTATCGGCTTCCCGCACGTGCCGGGCGTGACCCATTTGTTGCGAGAGGCCGGTTACGCTGTGACGCAGGTGACCGCGTGATCGCCCCCGGGGAGCGCAGCTACATCGCAGCGCGTGCCTGCGTGCCGGAACACCTGCCCGCCTATGTGTCGGCCATCACCGGCGGCGAGCCGCATCTGTTCGGCGATTTCCTGGTCTATACCTGCGCTGATCGGTTGATCTTCGTGGGCTATCCTTTGAGCACGGCGTGCGACGAGACGGCCTGGCTGGCCGCGTTCGACGCGGCGATCGGTCGCTTCCGGCCCCGGCTCGTCTCGATCACCGCCGCGGCGTTGCCGCCGCGGCTGCGCGACTGCCCTGCATCTCCGGCCGACGCCTACTACCGGCTCGACCTGGCCGATGTGCGGCCCACGAAGAAAGTGCGCAACCTGCTGCGCCGTGCCAGCCGCGAGGTGACGATCGGACAGGCCGCCGCCCTGGGTCCCGAGCATCGCCGGCTGGTGACCGATTTTCTGGCCACCGTGCCGGTAGATGAGGGGACGCGCTTTATCTTCGAGCGGCTGGAGCGGTATGCGGGACCGCGGCACGGGTTTGCGACGTTGATCGGCCGGGTGGCTGCCGGGATCCGATTGAAGTCCCTCTGGCGGTTCCATTCAGCCCAAGACGCGCAGGTGCCCGACCTGGGCGAACCGTTGATCCTCGAGGCGCGCAATGCGGTCGGCAGGCTGGCCGCGTTCGACATCGCCGCGTTCGGCGGGGAGTATGGGTTCTATCTGTTCAATTTTCGCGCGCGCGAACGCTATGTGCCCGGCGCGTCCGACCTACTGCTGGCGCGGCTGATGGACGCGGCGCAGGCGCGCGGCAAGCGGTATCTCAACCTGGGTCTGGGGATCAACCCCGGTGTCGCTCATTTCAAAGAGAAGTGGGGTGCCATGCCGTTCCTGGCGCACGTCGCCTGCGTGTGGGAGCGGCCGCAGCGTGCGTGGGAGCAGGCGCTGGACGCGCTGTAGGCGCGTGCCACCATGCAACCCAGGCCCGTCTTCTGCGTAAAGATGAGTAGACAGATGTCCGAGCGGGCGCACGGACACTGGCGTCCGCTCATCGTTGCAGGTGGAGGGAGTCATCGTGGAAAACAAGAAACTTTATCGGAGCCAGACCGATCGCATCCTCGCAGGCGTGTGCGGCGGCCTGGGGCAATACCTCGGCCTCGACCCGACGGTGATTCGCGTCATCTTTGCCGTGCTGACGGTGTTCAGCGGCACCGGCTTGCTGCTCTACATCATCCTGATGTTGATCATCCCCCTGGAGCCGAGCGGCAGCATGACGTCTGGTCGGCCAGAGGATGAGGCGAAAGGCTGACCGGCAAACGGAGCGCGCGCGCGGCGCCTTCGTTGGAGGCGCGCCATGCGCTCCGTCTTTCGGAAGGGCAAGGGGAGCATTTCATGGAACGTTCGCGTAGATCGGCGCTCGGCGTGGGCATTCTGTTGATCGTGCTGGGCCTGTTCCTGCTGGCCCGGCAGATCTTTCCGGAATTTCTCGGCTGGCACGGCCCACTCATCTGGCCGATGAGCGTCATCGGCTTTGGCGTTTTTCTGCTGTTGCTGGGCCTGGTCACCGGCAATCCAGGGCTGGCCGTGCCCGGTTGCATTGTCGGCGGCATCGGTGCCCTGCTCTACTGGCAGAATCTGACTGACCGTTGGGACAGCTGGGCCTATGTTTGGACCTTGATCCCCGGTTTTGCCGGCGTCGGCTCGGTGATTGAGGGCTTGCTCACCGGCCGTCTGCAGAAGGTGACCGGAGGCGGCTGGACCATTCTGATCAGCCTGGTGCTGTTTGCCATCTTTTCCTCCCTTCTGGGCGGCCCGCAGTTGCTGGGAGTGTTCTGGCCGGTCCTGCTGATCCTGCTGGGGCTCATCGCCCTGGCCCGTTACTTCATCTGGTCGCAGCGAGGATAGGCATTGAGGGGGAAGCATGAGACAGAGCGGCATATTCTGGGGTTTTGTTTTGGTCATCGTCGGCACATTGTTGTTGTTGAACAACCTGAACTTTTTGCAAGTGAGCTGGGGCGTGATCTGGGCGCTCTTCCTGGTGGCTCTGGGCCTCTGGTTTCTGTGGGGCGCGTGGGCCGCGCCGCGACGGGCCGTGGATGTCGAGACGGCGACCATCCCGCTGTCAGGCGCAGACCGCGCGGAGGTCAAAATCGAACACGGCGCCGGCACGCTGACGCTGACAGCCGGCGCGCCGGCCGACGCATTGCTCACCGGGCGCTTTGGCGGCGGGCTCGAGTGCCACACGAAGCGCGATGAGGGTGGGGTGGAGGCCAGGTTGCGTCCGGCCATCGCTGCATGGTTCCTGTGGCCCTGGAACTGGCGCGGCCCGCTCGACTGGGACATCCAATTCAACGACGCCGTGCCGCTCTATCTCAAAATAGAAGCCGGCGCCGGCCGTGCTCACCTCGATCTGACCGACCTGCGCGTGGCAGCGCTCAAACTGAGCACGGGCGCCAGCTCGACCCGGCTTACGCTGCCGGCACAGGCCGGCTTCACCCGGGCGAAGATCGAAGCGGGCGCAGCGGGTGTGGAGATCACTGTGCCCGGCGGTGTGGCCGCATGTGTGCGGACGGAGGGCGGCCTGGCTGCGATTGAGATAGATGCGTCGCGTTTTCCGCGCTTCGGCGATGAATACCGCTCGCCCGCATATGAGAGCGCGGCCAACAAAGTCGAAATAGAGATCGAAGCCGGCGTCGGCGCGGTGAAGGTGCAGTGAAGCCTTTGTGCTGATGCGAATCTCTCCACGTGCCAGGCACTCTGCAAGATGCCTGGCACGTGATGCGGCGTCTCTCCCACGTGCCAGGCACTCTGCAAGATGCCTGGCACGTGATGTGCCCTCGCAATCCAACCATATTCACCCGTGAGGAATCCCATGACAACCCGACTGAACCCGACCACCCGCAATTCGCTTGTCGCCGGCCTGGCACTGATCGTTTTCGGCGTCCTGATGCTCCTGGGTCAGCTGGAGCTGCTCGGCCGCCTGGAGCTGCTGATCGTGCCCACGCTGGCCGTAATCTTCCTGGCCTGGGGCCTGATAACGCACACATTTGGCCTCGTCATCCCGGGCGGCATCCTGGCCGGCATCGCCCTGGCCAGCTACCTGATCGAGCAGCCGTTTGCGACCGCGTCCGAGCCGACCCGAGGCGCGATCTTCTTGCTGGCCTTTTCGACGGGCTGGGTGCTGATCGCTCTGCTTTCCCTCTTCCTGTCGGCCCGTTTTCAGTGGTGGCCCCTGGTTCCGGCCGGGGTCATGGGTGCCATCGGCGCCCTGCTGCTGGCCGGTGAGGCCGGGCTCGGGATCCTGCGCGTGCTGGGCTACGTCTGGCCTCTCATCCTGATCGCTGTCGGCGTCTGGATCATTCTGCGACGCCGTCAGTAGTGGTTGCACCCCCGTCAGGGCTGGATATATCAGAATGGCGGCCGCCGGCGACGTGCTTGCGCGATTGGCCGGGTTGTGCTAGGATGATGCATATCTTGCTCTGCGAGGAAAAAAGCCATGTCGCCAACCAGATCGGGACGCGCGCTGGCATCAGCAGTCCTGATCTTCTGTTTGTGTGCGGCGCTGATCGGTGCCATTCCATCCCCTGTCGGAGCTATACCCGTCGGCCCCGATCCGGACGACCCAGACTTTCTGCCGGCCAGGCCTGTGGGCCCCCTGCCGCGCACCACGATCACGACCTACCGCATTCAGCCGGGGGACACCCTGTGGGACATCGCGGCCGCGTTCGACATTGACGTGGACACGATCCGCTGGGCCAATCCGGCAGTCGCTCAGAATCCCGACCTGGTGCCCCTGGGCACTGAGCTGATCATCCTGCCTGTCAAGGGTGCGTATGTGACGGTGCAGCCGGGCGAGACCGTGACGCTATTGGCCGCGCGCTGGGGCGTCGCGCCGGAGGATATCGTCAACTACCCGTTGAACAACTTGCGGCCCGGCGAGCCGTTGCAGCCGGGCATGAAGCTGGTCATCCCGCACGGCCGCCGCGACGTGAATCTGGCACCGCCTGGGCCGCCCCCGGCGGGTTTCACCTACGCCTGGCCGATTCGGGGCGCAATAACCCAGGGCTATTCGGCCAGCCACCGCGCGCTCGACCTGGGCGCACCCTACGGCGCAAAGGTCTACGCCGCGCGCGCCGGCCGGGTGACGCTGCGCCAATGGTCAGTCGTGGGCTACGGCTTCCTGGTGATCATAGATCATGGCGATGGCAGCCAGGCGTACTACAGCCATCTGAAGGGCGCGTGGGTGAACGTGGGCGATTGGGTGGCGCGCGGCGACCTGGTGGGCGAAGTGGGGAGCACGGGCAACTCCACCGGGCCGCATGTGCATTTCGAAATCCGCGTGGGCGGCGTCCCGCAGAATCCTCTCGATTTCTTGCCTCCGCGGCCCTGAACACGCCGGGAGCGCCACAGGCATGGCGCTCCCGACAGCCTCTCACCATATCCGGTTCAGGCGTATCTCCATCGCCTCGCGCCGGATCTGCCCCATCCAGACATCGCGAATGTTGCCCGCGCGGTCAATGATTATGGACGTGGGAAAGCCGCGCACCCGATAGAGGTCGTTGGTGATGGCGCCGTCGGCATCGAGCACGAGCGGAAAGGAGATATTGTTCTGGCGGGCGAAGGCGGCCACCACCGCCTGGCTTTCCTGGATGTTGACTCCGACGACGGTGAAGCCGCGCGTCTGGCCATACTGGCGATGGAGCGCATCCAGATCGGGCATCTCTGCCTTGCAGGGCGGACACCAGGTGGCCCAAAAATTGAGCAAGATGACCTGGCCGCGCAAATCGCGCAGGCGCAAGAGCCGGCCGTCCACGGTTTGCAGCGCGAAATCGGGCGCCGGCCGGGCGGCCTCGGCCGCCGGCTGGGCCTGGCTCACGATTTTCTGCCGATCCTCACGCCACAACCAGAGGCTCAGGCCAAGCGTCGCCAGGCTGAGCGCGACCAGCGCCCAAAACAGCCACGATCGCGGCAACCTCATGCCTTCTCGACCCGACAGCTCCGCGTGACCTCGGCCTTGCCGCGCACCGTAGCGATCGCCGAGCAATATTTCTCTTCGGAGAGCTGCGCGCTGCGCTCCAGCGCCTCCAGCTCCACGTCGCCGTAGGCTACATATTCCAGATGGATCTTGGTGTAGTATTTCGGATGTTCGGGATTTCGTTCGGTGGTCGCGAAGATCTTCAGGCCGGTGATCGGCTGGCGCTTCTTTTTCAGAATGCTGATGACATCCATGGCGGTGCAGCCCAGGATGCCCATGAGCATCACTTCCATTGGCCGCGGTCCGGTATTGTGGCCGCCGACCTCTTCCGACGCATCCATCACGATGGCGTGGCCCGAGTCGCTGCGCGCCACGAATTGCATGTCCTCAACCCAGGTAACGTTTGCGGTTGTCATAACGTATCCTCATCCATTCTTTGAAGGTCAATCCACGTTTGGTTGGATGCTGGGTGACGGCAGGCGTTACAGGTTGCCGCGGCTGGCGATACAATTCCAGGACAGCCTCAGCGATCTGCGCAGAGGCGTCGCATTGCGCCAGCGCGTACGATTGGACGGCCATCTGCGCCAGCGTCGGGTTGTCGGGCCGCAGCAGGTCGCCGACGAGCGCGCCAACCCGTTCCGGCTCGCGCGCGTAAATGCCGGCGCCGTGCTCTTCGAGCCAGGTGACGTTGCCGTCCTCCTGGCCGGGGATGTGGCCCGTGATGATAACCGGCAGGCCCGCGCAGGTGGCTTCGGCCAGCGTGCCCGGTCCGGCTTTGGTGATCAACAGGTCGGCTGCGGCCAGCCAGTTCGGCATGTCTTCGACGAAGCCAAGCACCTTCACTGGAATCGGCCAGCGTTCGGCCAGCAGTTGTTTTTGCAGGATCTGATTGCGGCCAGCGATGATCGCCATCTGCGCCGGATAGGAGGCGCGCGCCAGGTGACGGGCAATGGCGCGCGCCAGCGGCATCAATTTGCCGATGCCGGCACCGCCACCGGTCAGCAGCACTAGCGGTCGTTCTGCTGCCAGCCCCAACTGGCTGCGCGCTTCGGGTTTGGGGCGCCCCCACACGCTGGCGAAAGCCTTGCGCACCGGCAAGCCGAGGATGCGGATGCGCTCGGCCGGAACGCCGCATTCAATGGCTGTGCGACGGGCCGGCTCGGTGGCGACCACGGTCAGGTCTACCGCCGGGCAGAACCAGGCCACTGGCGGCGTGACCGGATCGGTGACGACGGTGACGAATGGCGCCGGGTTGCCCAGCTCGCGCAGCGCGCGCAGCGGGATCTCGGTTTGCAGCGGGTGCACGCTGATGACGATGTCCGGCCAGTCGGGCGCAAAGGCTGCTGCGACTTCGCGGCGCACCAGGGGGTAGGCGGCGCGATAGGTGAATTCGACCCGCTTGCGCGAGGCGAATGCTCGATAGACCAGATGATACAACCATGGCGCGTAGTTCACCCAGGGGCCGTAAGTGAGCGACATCGTGTTCCAGGGAAAATCCACGTAGTCGTCCACCAGGCTGATGATCGTAACGCGTGCGCGACCCTCCAGGGCCTCGGCCAGGCTGCGGGCGGCGCTCAAATGACCGCCGCCGGTATGCGCCATCAGAATGGCGATGCGGGGCAATAAGTCTTCTGTGACCATGTCCTCACGCCGGTAGGAGTTCTTGTGCGAGTTGAGCATAAACTCGCGCCGCACGCGTCACATCCGCCAGGACCACCTGTTCGTTGACGGTGTGCACGTGGCGCTCGTCGCCCGGGCCAAAACCGATGGTGGGGATGCCGGCAGTCCCCAGAGTGTAGGCGCCGTCGGTCGAAAACTGCCAGGTGGTCAGACGCGGCGAATAGCCCAGGCTGCGCTCGACGGCCCGTACGGCCGCGCGCACGAGCGGGCTTTTTTCAGGCATCAGCCACGGCGGATAGTATTTGCGCACGCGGCGGACGAATCCCGTGTAGGTCTGTACCGTGATCTCCGTGGTCGCGATGTCGGCGTGCAGGCCTTCGCGACGGCTGATCTGTTGCAACTCGTTCACCGCGCGCGCCTCGGTCTCGCCCAGTGTCAGCCGGCGGTCAACGACCAGATCGCAGCGATCGGGGATGGCGTTGCGGCTGCCGGCCGTGCTGCTGATGTGCGTGACCGCGATCGTGCCCTGGCCCAACACGGGGTCGGTGAGCAGGCTCGGCTGGAGCAGTTCGATGCCGAAGATCAGGCGAGCCGCCGCGTTGATGGCGTTGACGGCCTGCTGCGGCGCAGCCGCATGGCCGCTGCGGCCGTGCACCGTCACGTCCAGCTCGATCCGGCCGCGCTGGCCCAGCGCGATGGCCAGATTGGTCGGCTCGCCCAACACGACGAAGTCAGGCGCCAGCCCTTCTTCTTCGCACAGCACCTGTGCGGCCATCCCCTCGCACGGCTCTTCCTGGACAACGAAGGCGACGAACAGGTCGCCGCCGAGTTGTGTCCCACTTTCGGCCAGCAGCTTGACGCCGAAGATCATCGCGGCCAGTGCGGCTTTCATGTCGGCTGCGCCACGACCGTAGAGGATGCCGTCTTCCACGACGCCAGCGAACGGATCGCGCGACCAGGCGCCGCGGTCACCCACATCTATGGTGTCCATGTGGCCGTCGAAGAGCAGGCGCGGGCCACGGCCCGCGCCATAGCGGCCGATGACGTTGCCCATCCGGTCAGTCCATACGTCGTGAAAGCCATGGCGTTTCATGGCCGCGGCCAGCAGCTGGGCGACGGCGCTTTCCTGGCCGGATACACTGGGCGTTTGCACCAGCTTGACCGCCAGTTCGACCAGTTCCTGCATGTCAGAAGTGGTGAGCGTCTGCACGGTCAATAAGCTCCATCTCCGAACAGGATTTGTGGGATCGTGCGCAGCATGATGCGAATGTCGGCCCCCAGCGACCAGTTCTCTCCGTAATAGATGTCCAGCATGACCATCTCGTCGAAAGAGAGGTCGCTGCGGCCGCTGACCTGCCAGAGGCCGGTGATCCCGGGCTGAATGTCAAGCCGTTTGCGCTGCCATTCCTGGTACTGGGCGACTTCGCTGAACAGCGCCGGCCGCGGCCCGACGATGCTCATCTCGCCCCGGATCACGTTGATGAACTGCGGCAGTTCGTCCAGGCTGGTGCGCCGGATGAAGCGGCCGACGCGCGTGCGTCGGGGATCATCGCGCATCTTGAAGAGCGGCCCAGAGGCCTCGTTGTGCGCGGCCAGCTGCTTTTGCTGGGCCTCTGCGCCCGCGTACATGGACCGGAATTTGTAGACCATGAACGGCTTGCGATTCTTGCCGGCGCGTTCTTGTTTGAAGAAGACCGGCCCCGGCGAGTCCAGCTTGATGGCGATGGCGATGATCAGCCAGAGCGGCGCTGTGAGCAGCATGAGGAGGATCGCCAGGCTCAGGTCGAGCGCGCGTTTGATGATTAGGTTCCACCCTGTCAGCGCGGTCTGCTTGATGCTGATGAGGGGAATGCCGTTGATCGTTTCCACGTCCACGCCGCCCAGGCTGAGCTGGAACAGGTCGGGCACGACGCGCGCGCGCGCCCCAGCCTCTTCGGCCTCCAGCACGAGGCGCATGGTCTTGCGGTGATATTGCCACGGCAGCGTGATGATCACCTGATTGATGCCGTGCGTTTGAATCACCTGAGAGAGGTTATCGGTGGTGCCCAGTGCCTTGATCGGCCCGATGTCGGTATGGCTTTTGGCCGGGTCGTCGTCCAGGAAGCCGACGATCTGATAGCCCAGCTCTGGCTGCGCGATGATATTGCGGATCACGGCCCGGCCCATGTCGCCGGCGCCAACGATCAACAGGCGGTCTATGCCCGCGCCGGCCTGGCGCAAACGCCCCAGGATCGTGCGGCGCACCAGTCGGGCCGTGCCGACCAGGATCAGGATGAGGAGGCCGGCATAGATGAAGATGATGCGCGAGTAAAAGAGGCTGCGATAGAAGAAGACAAACACGATCATCAGCATAATCGCGGTCGTGGTCGCGTTCAGCACCCCGTAAAGCTCGTCGAAAAGCGGTCGAGTGCGCCGCAGGTCGTAGGCGCCTTCCCGCCGCATAGCCAGGAGGAGTACGATTGTTTGCAGGATGACCAGGGGCAGATAGGCACTGTAGGGGACGTTGTTGGCCGGATCTACGGAGCGAAACAATTGTAGATCGTAGCGCAACCAGTAGGCGATCCGGAACGCCGCATTGATCAGAATGGCATCGAGGAACAGCGTCACCCAGGGCATCCACCGTCGGACGTCGCTTTTCACGCTGATTCTCCTAATGCGGCATCGTATACGGCCGCCGTCTCCGCGGCCGTGCGCTGCCATGAGAAACGGCTGGCCTGCTCCAGGCCGACCGCGCGCATCCACGCGGCCAGATCAGGCCCATCGAGCACGCGCGCCATGGCCTCGGCCAGCGCCGTCGGATCGTTCGGCGCGACCAGAAGCGCGGCGTCTCCTGCCACCTCGGGCAACGAGGAGACGTTGGATGTGATTGTCGGCGTACCGCAAGCCATGGCTTCCAGCACCGGCAGTCCAAACCCCTCAAAAAGCGACGGATAGACGAAGATCTCGGCAGCGCGATACCACCACGGCAGCTCTTCGGCCGGAACGAAGCCCGGAAAGATCACTCGCTCGGCCAGTCCCAATTGCGCGACGCGAGCGAAAATCGTGTCGTAAAACCAGCCTTTGGCGCCGGCGATCACCAGCATCGGCGCGGTACCGGCACCGCGCCACTGGCGCTGCGTCAGATGCGCGTAGGCTTCGATCAGCCGCTCGATGTTTTTGCGCGGCTCCAGCGTGCCCAGGAACAGGATGAATCGCTCCGGCAATCCCCGGCTTTGCCGAAATGCAGCCACCGCCTGGCGATCGGCCGGACAGAAATCCGGCGTCACGCCGTTCGGCACCACGACCACCTTTTCGGCGGCCGCGCCGCACAGCGCGATCACGTCCTGGCGTGTGCTCTCCGACACGGCGATCACGCGCACGGCTTTGCGCACCGCCACGCGCGTCATCCAGGCCAGATAGGCCCGGTTGAAACGCCGGAATGCCCGCGGATACCTGAGAAAGCTCAGATCATGCACTGTCACGACGGCCGGACAGGCACAAGCCACCGGCAGCGCATAGGCCAGCCCGTGCAGCAGCGCCAGATGGCGAGACAACGCGGCCAGCCGGGTTTGTTCCCAAATGATGCGCCGCCACGGCGCGCGCGTGCTCCAACGCGAACGCACGACGGCGAGCCCGGCCGGTGCCACAAAACACGCGTCGTGCAGATAGGCGACACAGGTCCATGTTCGACCTCGCGCCGATTGCGTGGCCGGCAGATGACGCAACAGGTTCAGGATGTAGCCGTTGATGCCCGCCCCGCGATAGGTAGGTGCCAGCGACAGCAGATGCGCATTCAGGCCGATGCGCTGTGATAGATCTGATCGTATGGGCACATTGTCATTATAGCATAGATTGTCGTGACGCAAAACCTCATCAGTCTCCTGCAGCCTGCCCCGCAACAGATTGTGTTGACGCTTTCTGTGCCAGGATCGTCCGGTAAACGGCATGAGTGGCCGCGGCGACCTGCGCCTGCGTGAAGCGCGCCAGCACGCGCGCCCGGCCGCGCTCGGCCAGCTCACGGCGCAGCGCCGCCGCGTCTATCAGCCTGGCCAGCGCCGCGGTCAGGGCCTGGACATCGCCCTCCGGGAAGATCAGGCCCGCGTCGCCGATCACGTTGGGGATCTCGCCGCAGGTCGAGCCGATGACGGGCACGCCACTCGCCATCGCCTCGATCAGAACGCGGCCGAACTGTTCCACCCAGTTCGGCCGGCTGACGGACGGCAGCACCAGCACGTCGAAATCGCGGTAGAGCGCCGGTATCTGGGTCGAGGGGCGATGTCCCAGGAAATCTACCTGCTCGCGGATGCCCAGCGTCTCGGCCAGGCCGGCCAGCCGCGACCGCTCCGGCCCGTCGCCCAGCAAGCGCAACCGCCAGCCGGCCGTCGGCAGCCCGGCGCACGCCCGCAGCAGCACATCCACGCCTTTCTCCGGGATCAAGCCGCCGGCATAGCCGATGCGGAAAGTCGTCGTCGTCTTTTCATCGGCCAGAGCCGGCCGGAAGATCTCAGGATCTACGCCGAATTGCGGGATCACCGTGACCGGCCCGCGGTAGCCTTTGGCCCGCAGCACCTCCACCGCCGTCGCGTTGCCGGCGATCACATGAGCGGCCCGACGGTAGTTCGCCTTTTCGAAGGCGCGGAAAGGCCAGGGATAGCGCCGATTGAGATTCTGCCAGGTGAAAAACAGTCCGGCCGCCGCGACCGCCTCGGCCAGGCGCAGCGCATGCCAGGTCGCCAGGTTGTAGGGCTCCTCGTCCATGTGCACAATGTCGGGTCGGAGCTGCCTCAGGAGCCGTCCCAGCGTTGGATAAAAATGGAGATGATACTGCCCGGTGAACCGGAGCGGCGCGACGATCAGCGTATAGCCGTGGATGTGCGCCCGCTCCAGCACGACATGGCTGCGCCGATCGCGCCACGCAGGCGGCACGATCGCCGTCAGCTCGATGTCGGGCAGCCGTGCCAGCTCCTCCAGTTTGCGCTGATACGCGCCCACCACCAACGCTTTGGAAATCATGACGACGCGCATGATCCGCTGCCCCTCGTCGTTGCCCTATCTGAAATAGACCGACAGAAGCCGGTCGAGCGCCGGGCCGAGCCGATCGCGCAGCAACGCGAGGACTTCGGCCTCGTGTGCCAGCCGATCCTGGTAGCGCTCGCGGTACGTCTGCACGAAGCCGGTGAATGCCGCTGGGCCCATGAGTCGGCGCACGTCGAGCCAGAAGCGCGTGCTGCTAACATAGGCTGCCTGCACATAGGTCGTGGTGTCGGAGAAATGGTAGATCGGCTGGTTGATCGGCAGCGTCGGCATGTCGCGCGAAGGCGCTTCCCACCAGGCGAGATGGGCCGGATGCAGGGTTTCATAGTAGAACACCTCACCGTAGCGTGCCAGGCCCTCGTCCAGCCAGGGCTCGTGAGCCTGGTCGTTGCCCACCACGCCGTACCACCACTGATGGCCCAGCTCATGGACCACGAAACGCACCAGCAGGTCGGCACCGAAGCCGGCATCGGAGGACGGAGGTTGATAGGCGGCGAACCAATCCCGGCTGAATGTCATCAGCGCGCTGTATTCCATGCCGCCGAACTGGACGGCCTCAACGATCAGCAGTTCGGCGTAGGGATAGGGGCCGTAGGCCTGGACGAAGAGCGGCAGCGCCTCCTGCACGCCGCGCAGCGCGGCCTGGGCAGCCACGTCGTGCTCGGGCAGATGATAGACGCGCACCGATATCCCCTGCACGTCGGCCTGGCTTGCCATCAGCCGATCACTGACCGCGAACGCGAAGCCGCGCGCACGGTCCAGCCGGAAGCGCCAGACGCCCTGCTGTGCGTCGGTCAGGCCCGCGGCGATCACCTGATGGGATGTCGGCGCGCGGACCGTCACCTCGTAGTCCGCCGTTTCATACACGATGGGGTCGCCCACCGGATGGTAGGGCGTGATCAGCCAGCGGCCGCCGCCTCTGGTCGCTGCGGCGACGTAGGGTGCCAGCACAGGATACCAATAGCCTGCGATCATTCCCAGCTCGGACCAGCCCAGCGCATGTATGGCCGAAATCCCCTCGTGGCCGGCCGGAGGCAGATGTACTGCGTAATCCAGACAGACGGTGAGGATCGCTGCGCGCGTCGCCGCTGTCGGCAGGCGCACGCGCAGGGTGGAGTCCTCCAGCAGCACAGCCGCCGGCTGGAGCAGGTCGGCGGCCTCGGTTTGCAGCGGCGAGAGTGCCAGGCGCACGGCCTCGAGCGCGAAAACGCCCGTCATGCCATTCGTCGGCACGTTGAACACGATTTCGCCCGTCTGCAGGCGGACCGGATCGGCCAACGCGATTGCCTGGCGCACATGAAGCCGATGGGTGGCCGGGTCGGCCGTCACGTCGAACCGATAGCGCGGCCGGTCGGGGGCGACAGGCAACGGCAGGCAGGTGTCTGTCGGCGCAGCAGGAGAGGGCGTCAGAGCAGGAGCGGGCCGGGTCGCGGCAACAGGCGGAGTGGCCGCGGCCGATGGGACGGGCGATGGCGTTGACACGGCCGGCGGGACGGGTGATGGCGCGACTGACGCTGGGGTCGGCCGCGGCACGCTCGCGATCGGCGCGGGGACGCCAGCCGCCGACCGGTGCGCACAGCAGGCCAGTAAGCTCGCCAGCAGCGCCAGGACGACGATTTGGCTGAAAACCCTTGCTTTTGTGGCGCGTTTGGTGTACAATCGTTCTTAGTAACCTGTTCCGTCAAATGGACGGCCCTGGCTTTCAAAGTATCAGTCGCAGCTCCGTCGCTGCCAGGAGGCGCACCATGGAGGTGATCAAGGTTTCAGCTCAGTCCCGTTCGACAGCCGTCGCCGGCGCCATTGCCGGCGTGATGCGAGAGCGCCGCCACGCCGAAGTGCAGGCAATCGGGGCTAGCGCCGTGAATCAGGCGATCAAGGCCATCGCGATCGCGCGCGATTATCTGGCGCTCGACGGCATCCAGATCATGTGCGTGCCGGAGTTCGTTGAGGTGGACATAGATGGCCAGGAGCGCACGGCCGTCAAGCTCATCATCGAGCCTCGCCCATAGCGACGCCGTCGGAGACCTCAGCTGCGTGTGGATCGGATAGATCGAGAGACTAGCGTTTCTTCCGGCGGCTCCGGGAACGCGTCCCTTGCTTGGCAGCCGATGCCGGTTGGGCAGGTTTTGGCGCGGGCTGTTCGGCTGCCTGTGGTGCTGTTTCGGCAGTCGTCTCGATCATTTCTTCGTCCTCAGCGAGCCTCGTTTCCTCCTCAGATGTCGTCAGGAGCGCGCGGCGCTTCGGACAACCGGCGCACCCGGCGGGCGCCGGCATGGCTGGCCGCTCCGGCAATGTGACTTCGACGTACTGGCTGCTCTCGCCGGGCCCTTCCACCAGCACGGTGACCGAGTTGCGCAGTACGTTCAGCTGTTTGACTTTGCCTCGCCCCTGCGGCGTCTCGATGATGCTGTTGAGCTTGGGCATGTGTTGCCGGGCCTCGGCATACAAGTCGTTTTCATAGCTCAGGCAGCAGAGCAGCCGGCCGCATACCCCTGAAACCTCCGATGAGTTGAGGGGCAGGTCCTGTGTCTTGGCCATCTTGATGGAAACCGGTGCGAACTCGCGCAGCCAGCTGGCGCAGCAGAGCGGTCGGCCGCACCGACCATAGCCGCCCAGGAACTTGGCCTGATCGCGCACGCCCACCTGGCGCATCTCGACGCGCGCGTGGAGGAGCTGGCCCAGCTCGTGTACCAGATTGCGAAAATCAATCCGCTGTTCGGCGGTGAAGTAGACCACGACGCTGCTGCCGTCGAGGCTGAACTCGACCTTGACGACCTTCATGCCCAGCTGGAGCGCGTCGGCGCGTTGCTGACACAGGGCGCGTGTTTCCGGTTCTCGGTGTGCCAGTTGATCGCGCTGCACCATATCCCAGGCAGTAGCCCGCCGGATCACCGGCTTGAGCGTCCCGCTGATCTCGTTTGGCTCTACCTCGCGCGGAGCAAAGACGACCTGGCCCAATGTGCGACCCCGCGCAGTGTCTACCACGACGCGGTCGCCGGGCTGCAAATCGTCATGGCCGGCCGGATCGAAGTAATAGATCTTGGTTACCGGTTGAAACGCCACTCCCACAACTAACGGCATCTCTCACTCCTCACCACACAATTGTAACATTAGAATCTGTAACGTTAGAATCACGCGACGATCGGCTTGGGCAGGCGCAAGGCCAGCACATCCAGGGCCAGCCGCACGTTGACATTGGCCCGAATGCGCTGCAACGTGCGCATCAGGTCGGTCAGCGTCGCCTCGACCTGCTCGGGGCGATAGAGGCCAGCCTGCTGCACCAGCTGGCCGCGACGATCGAGATTGACGATTGCCTCGGGGGCGCCGCGCTGCACCAGCAGCACATCATGCCACCAGGCAGCCCATAGCCCCAGGGTCTCTTCGATCAGGTCGGCCTGGTGGCTGAGCGCCTCGGCCCAGCTCAGCCGACCGCCATGGCCCGCCGTGGTCAGCGCCAGCAGCTCATCCAGGCAGCGATTGCGCACCGCGTTGACTTCGGGGTGCAAGCAGGCCTCTACGGCCCAGCCGACGCGGCCGCCGCTGAGCCGGGCGAGCAGTTCCGCCTGTGTCGGCTCCGCGGCAAAACGCGCGGTGAGCATCGCCTGCACCTGTGTCAGCGGTGCCGGCCGCAGGTTGATGATCTGGCAGCGTGAGAGCACAGTCGGCAGCACCAGATCGCGCCGGTGACTGGTCAGCAGCAGGATGACGTGCGGCGGCGGCTCTTCCAACGTCTTGAGCAGCGCATTCGCGGCCGGCGCAGTGGCGCGCTCGATCTCGCGCAGGATGAACACCTTGCGCCGGCCCTCCAGCGGCGACAGCGCCGCGTCGCTCTGTAAAACGCGCACCTGCTCGATCTGGATGGTGTTTTTCTCGGCTGCGATGATCTGCAGATCGGGATAGCGGCCCTCGGCGATGCGCCGACAGGTGCGACAGGCCGTCGCGCGCGCGTCGGGATCACCGACCGCGCAGGGCTCGCCGGTCTGCTTCTCGCACAGGATAGCGCGCGCAAACGTGCGCGCCAGGGTCGTTTTGCCTACCTGCGCCGGCCCCGTGAATAAGTACGCGTGGCTCAGGCGATCATCGGCGATAACCTTCGCCAGCAGGTCAACCGCCCATTCATGCCCGATAATCGACCAGTTCGCCAACTTCCCCCCTGCCGTCTCCCCCTTCTCCCGTCTTCCTGTTCTGCCGCTGTGCTGATTTCCCCACGTCTCCTATCGTTACGCTTTTATCCAATGAGGCCGCAGGCCCAAGGCACGTGTCACCGGCACGACAAACAACAATCCGCTATCTGGATCAGTGAAGTCGCCCACCTTCTCTTGGGTGGCGGCCAAAAACCGGTCGAGGTCGAAGTCGTCGTCCAGCAGCACAAAGACTGTGCGATGGTGGTATTCCTCACTCTCTGTCAAATGACGCAACGAGGGAATCAGCGGCAGATCATCGCGCCGCGCAAATGCCTGCTTCAACCGGTGTAGCCCAATGCTCTCCAGAATCGTGACACCTGTCACGCCGAGACGCTCCCAGGTTCCGAGAACCTCCTGACACCGATCTAAGTTCGGCAATACCGCAACAACCAGGTTAGGCATGGCTCAACTCCTTGTGCGCAAAAGCTTGCCGCAAGAATAACGGCGTCACCAGCGTCGTCACCAGGACAATGATCGTCACAACGGCAAACAGATTGGGCTCGATGATCCCCTCGTTCACGCCCACCGCGGCCACGATCAGGCCGACTTCGCCTCGACTGATCATGCCCAGGCCGACACGCAACGCCTCAGGATTGGTGAAGCCACCCAGGCGTGCGCCGATGCCACAGCCGACGATTTTCGAGACAATAGCAACGACGACCATCACCCCGGCCAGCAGGAACGTCGGCCCGGTGAGCAAATGGGTGTCGGTTTTCAAGCCGATGCTGACGAAAAAGATGGGGACCAGGAACGCGTAGGTGATCGTGTGCATGTTGCGGCTGATCTCGACGCGCAGACGGCTGCGGCTGAGGCCCATCCCGGCGATGAACGCGCCGGTGATGGCAGCCAGACCGCCCACAACCTCGGCCGACCAGGCAAAAGCGAGCGCAGCGACGAAAACCAACGTCGCCAGTCCCTGACTGATTGGCTGACGATTGACCCAGGTGGCCAGCCACGGCAGGAGCAAGAAGCTCGCCGCAAGGGCCACAACCAAATAGAAGGCCATTTTCAACAGGACGAACAGCACAGACATCAGGCTCGCTGCACTGCTGTTGAGTGCCAGGAAGAGCGACAAGAGCAGGATGACCAGTACGTCATCCACGACCGCCGCGCCCAACAGCGCGATCCCTTCTCGCCGACGCAGCACGCCCAATTCGAGCAGCGTTTGCGCACTGATGCTCACACTGGTGGCGGTCAGGGTAATGCCGGCGAACAGCGCCGGACTGCCGCGATAGCCGAACGGCAACACGGCCAGCGCGCCGAGCACCAACGGCACAATCACCCCGCTGATGCCGGCGAGGATGGCGACGCGACCGGCATGCCGCATCTCGTCCAGTTCTATCTCCAGCCCGGCCAGGAACATCAGACAGATCACCCCCAGCTCGGCCAGCTCGTAGACCGCCTCGGTCAGCAAATGCGGCTCCGCGGGATTGGCCAGGATCTGCCAGTGGAGCAGGTCGATCAGGCTGGGGCCCAGCAACACGCCAATCAGCAATTCACCCAATACAGCCGGCTGACGCAGGCGCACGGCAAGCCAGCCGCCGGCTTTGGCGGCGGTGATGATGATCATGAGGACAAGGACCAATTGCAGGAATGGCGTCATGATGATGGAGCCCCATTGCGAGATGAGATAAAATCGCCATACTTTGGGCCCCAGCGGAAGCCCAACCGGTCATGGCAAGGCCATTATACCCTGGGTCAGTCCGCCAACAAAACGGGGAAAGCTGCTCCGGAGAATCTGAATGTGCTGGCTCAGGCAAGGCTCGAATCGGGCAGCGGCGTCAGCCAGCAGGCCTGATACGCCGCCAGATTGGGTTGGCTTTGCCCGTCAGCGGTCGGCCAGGTCGCGCCGCTGATCAGATCGCGCCAGCCGTGAGGCGCGCGGCATTCTCCGATGGTGGTTGGCACGACGAGGGTTTGCGGCTGCGGCAAAACGCTCGTCAGGCACAGCACCGGCTGGCCGACATGCGGTGGGATGCGCAGCACGGCGAAGACGCCCGGCCCCAGGTCGAGCGTTTGCTGGGCGCCGGCCGGGTGAAAGGCCGCGGCAGTCCGACGCACCCGCAGCAGGTGACGATAGCCGTTGAACACCCGCTGTTCATGGCGGGTGACATCGGCCAGCACAGACTCCAGGTCGACGCGTGCAAATTTCTGGCGGTTCAGCGAGCGGGCCCGACCCGTTTCGGCAAAACAAGCATGGCAGTTGCGGGAGCCGAAAAGGCTGTGAACGTAGATGCCCGGCACGCCGGCCAGCGAGAGCAGGATAGCCTGCGAAGCCAGGAAGCGCGCCACATCGCACGGCGGATCGGGCCGGCCAGGGTCGTTTAGAAAATCGTAGAGCGTGATGTTCAGCTCGTAGACGCTGGTCGAGCCGTCGGAATTGGCTTTGTATGAGACCTGGCCGCCATGCGCCAGCGTCTGCTCCACCAGGCCCTGCACCTCGGCCTCGCTCAGGATGCCGCGCGCCGGCAGGACGCCGATGCCGTCGTGGGAAGCGATGAAGTTGAAGAAGGTGGCGGTCGGCGCAGGCGGCTGCAGGGTGGCCGCCCACTGTGTCAACCGGGAGGCATCGCCGGTTTGAAGCGCGTGCAACGTCAACGGCGCCAGCGAAAAGTTGTAGACCATCTGGGCTTCGTCGGTGCTCCCCGTCTCGGCCAGCGGCCGGCCGAAGTAGCTGATGTTGTCGGCGTGGGGCACATTCGTCTCGGTGATCAGCAGCACGTGAGGCGCAACGGCATCCAGGACGGCTCGCCACAGCTTGACGACCGCATGCGTCTGCGGCAGGTGAATGCACGGCGTGCCGATGGTCTTCCACAGATACGCGATGGCATCCAGGCGGATAATCTCGGCGCCGTGCGCGACGTAGTCCAGCAGCACGTCGGTCATCTCCAGGAGCACCTGGGGATTGGCATAGTTGAGGTCTATTTGATCGTCGCTGAAGGTGGTCCAGACATGGCAGATGTGGTGGCCCATCGCGCCGGCCACCGCGACCGGCGTCAACAGGGGCAAGGCGCGCGGCCGCATCACCTGCGACAGATCGGCGCTGGGGTCCACGAGGATGAAATAGTCCCGATAGGGCGCCTCTCCGCGGCGGAAAGCCTGAAACCATGCGCTGTGCTGCGAGATGTGGTTGGCGACGAAGTCGAACATCAGGCGGTAATCGCGGCCGATGGCGACCACGTCGTTCCAGTCGCCTAGCGCCGGGTCAATCTGATGGTAGTCAATCACCGAGAAGCCGTCGTCCGAGGAGTAGGGAAAGCACGGCAGGATGTGCACGCTGCTGATCACGTCCCGCAGGTGATCGTTCAGGAAGGCGTGCAGCGTGCGGAGCGGCGATCGGTCGGCCGCGCGGAACTGATCGCCGTAGGTGATCAGGATGGCATCGCGTTCGGTCAGGCCGCGGCGATCAGCCGCCGCGGTATCGGCCCCCGGTCCGGCCGGAGCGGTCGCCCGTCGCGCGCGAAAGGCAGCCAGCCGACCGGCCAGGAGCGGCCACACCTGTGTCGCGGTCTCGGCGCCGTAGAGGCAGGTCAGCAGGTTGACGATGCGGCTGGCGGGGTCGTTCATGGCCTGACAGCCTCCAGCAACGACGCCAGCAGCGGCGTCACGGCTTCGTAGGAGTAGCGGCTGCGGGCCAGTTCATAGTTGCGCTCGACCATGCGGCGGCGCCGCACCGGATCGGCCAGCACGGCGATCGTGGCCTCCACGGCTTGATCGGTGATCGTGCCGGCGATCTCGATCAGGTCGAAGCCGACCGCCGCGATATCGGCCGCGTAAACGGGATAGCGATTGACCAGCGCCGGCAACCGGAAGTAGATCGTCTCCAGCAGCGCGTTGCCGAATCCTTCGATGAAGCTGGGATAGGTGACGAAATCGGCGTGAATGTAGGCGTCCCACAAGGAATAGATCTTGCGGCCGTCCTGCCAGCCGGCTTTGGCCGCGAAACGGTCGGCGACATAGAGCAGCGGGACATCGGCGGCCCGCGCCCACGCCAGCACGCGCTCCAGATATTCCAGCCCCTCGTCGCCGGCCGGATGCGTGATCACCAGCACGGCCTCTTTGCCGGCCAGTCGGGCCCGGTTCGGCGCCGCGCGCAGCCGGCGTACCAGCTCGATCGTCAGCTCGATGCCTTTGCGGCCGATAACGCGGGTCGGCTGCAGAATGAACAGTTGATCCTCGCGCAGCCCCAGCGCCTGGCGCAGGTCGGCGTTGAAATCAGAGATGCCCGGCGCGGCGGCCGCGAAATCGAAGATGTTGGGGAAGACGGTCGCCGCGATCCTTTTGCGTTCCCACAGCGCGGCCTGAGCCAGCGAGTTGATGACCAGGTGGCGCACCGACGGCAAGTTCGGCGGGAAGCAGCGCTCCAGGACGTCCGGGATACAGTTGACGGCGAAGCGTTCGCGCTCCCAGGGCAGGTCGTGATTGTGGGCCAGGGTGGGGATGCCGGTCTCGGCGATGTAGTCGTGCAACGCCACAGCCAGCGGGATGTGCATGGGGATGGCGAGCGCGTTCTGCACGAAGAGCACTTCCACGCCGAAATCAGCCACGAAGCGCGTGATGACGGCCTTCAGTCCGGCCGCCATCGTCGCGATGCGTTCGCGCAGGCCGGTCGCGGCCTCCGTTGTGCCGAAGCTGTGATCGTGGATCCAGCGCGCTTCCGGATGCGCGAAATGCATCTCCGGCACGAGCCGCCCCTGTTCTGCGACCAGCCAGGGCTCCAGCTCGCCGGCGCAGTAGCATACCTGGTGGCCCAGCCGGCCGCAGATCGTGGCCAGCTTGGCGATCTCCAGAGAGACGCCGTCGGCGCCAGCGATGCGGGTCGAAATAAAACCGATCTTCATGCGCTTGTTCGCAGCAGTCCGCTGCTGGGTGTCGAGTTTGATTTCCGGCATTAAAGCGCGCGACCGGTCGTTTTGTCAAGCAGGCGCACTTTGTCCGCACTCAGCTTCAACCAGACCGGCTGATCGGCCCGGAAAGGCGCGTCGGCGCGCGCGTTCACCTTGATCATCGCCTCGGCCGTGCGCACGGTCAGCAGGGTGTGAGAGCCGAGCGGCTCGACGACCAGGATACGGCCGGGGAGCGTTGTCGGCCCAGGCCCGGTGAGCGGTTCGATGTTCTCGGCCCGGATGCCCAGCCAGACCTCCTGGCTGCCGACGCGGCGCGCGGCATCGGCCATTTCGCCCACCAGCATCAGGCGCGCCTCTCCGACTGTCAGCCCGGCGCCGCCGTCGATCACGCGGGCGGGCAGGAAGTTCATCGGCGGGTTTCCGATAAAGCTGCCCACGAAGTGCGCGGCCGGCCGATCGTAGACCGTGAGCGGCGAATCCACCTGCAAGATCTCGCCCTGTTTCATCACCGCGATGCGATCGCCTAGGCTCAACGCCTCCACCTGGTCGTGCGTCACATAGACCACGGTCGTCTGCAGCTCTTCGATGAGGCGCTTCAGCTCGGCACGCATCTCCAGGCGCAGCAGTGCGTCCAGATTGCTCAGCGGCTCGTCCATCAGCAGCACGTCCGCGTCGTAGGCGATGGCGCGCGCCACGGCCACGCGCTGGCGCTGGCCGCCGCTCAGCTGCGCGGGATAGCGGGCCAGCAATTCTTCGATGTGCAGCAGCTCGGCGGCCGCCTGCACCCGGCGCTTCACCTCGACGTCCGGCTTGTGCTGCATGCGCAGGCCGAACGCGATGTTCTCGAAGACGGTCATGTGCGGAAAGACGGCATAGCTCTGGAACACCATCGAGATGCGCCGCTGGCGAACGGGCAGGTCGGTCACATCCCGGTCGCCGAAATAGACCCGGCCGCCGTCCACCTGCTCCAGCCCGGCGATGCAGCGCAACAGGGTGGTCTTGCCGCAGCCGCTCGGCCCCAGTAGCACGATGAACTCGCGATCGGGGATGACCAGGCTGACATCTTTGACCGCGACGACTTTTCCGAATTCCTTGCGCACATTTTCGATGCGGATTTCGGCCATAGAGCACACCTCGTTAGCGCAGTTTGACGCCCCACAGGCTGAATAGATAGCGCCGGGCGAAAAGCATGAAGACAATGGCCGGCACCAGGATGAAGAAGCCGCCTGCAAACCGGAACGGGATCGGCGACTGATTGAGCTGCACGATCAATCTGGCCGGCAACGTCTGATTTTGAAGGGTGAGGATAGCCGCGGCGAAGACCTCGTTCCAGGACAACATGAAGGTGAAGATGGCCGAGGCCGCCAGTCCGGGCAGTGCCAACGGCAGGGCCACCCGACGGAATGCACCCGCGCGCGTGCAACCCATCGTCATGGCCGCCTCCTCCAGGTCTTTCGAGACGCCGACGAAAATGCTGCTGGTGACCAGGATCGTGGTCGGCAGGGCCATGGCCGTGTGCAGCAGCGCCACGCCGAGCGCGGAGTCGTCCAGCCCCCAGGAAATGTAGGTGGTGATGAGGGGGATGGACAGGATGACCACCGGAAATGCTCGCGTGGAGAGGATCAGGATGCGATAGATGTCGCCGCCGGGGAAAATATAGCGGGCCAGCGCGTAGCCGGCCGGCGCGCCGATTGCCAGCGAAATGACCAGGGTGAAAACGGCGACGAGCACGCTGTTTTTCACCGAATCCAGGATGCCGTAGCTGTTGATGAAAAAGGAGATCGTCTCCAGGCTGATCTGGGTCGGCAGGAGCGGCTTGGGATAGCCGTAGACGACCGCGCGCGGGCTAAAGGCCATCACGGCGATCAGATAGATCGGTGCCAGGATGTACAGGGCAACCAGGATGGCGGCCAGATAGACGAGAACGCGGCTGAGACGCCGTGAGAGCGGAGGGGCGGGTCGAGCAGTCATAGACGCACCTCCTCTAAACGGTCAGCGCTTCAGTGCGCGTGCGCAGCGCGCGCAGGTAGATGACGGTGGAAAGGAGTGAGATCGCCAGGATCAACGCGGCGTAGGCCGCGGCCACGTTCAGGTTACGCCATTGACTGTACCACTGGTACGCCTCGGATGCCAGCACTTTGACCCCGTCGCCAGTGAGGGCCACCACCACGGCGAACACCTGGAAGGCCAGGATCGTGCGCAGGATGAGGGCTACCTGGATGCTGGGCCGCAGCAGCGGCAGCGTGATCCGGCGCAGACGGGCGAACCAGCCAGCGCCAAACACCTCGGCTGCCTCATGATACTCCTTGGGGATGCCCTGCAGGCCGGCCACCAGGATCACAAAGACGATAGATGTCGCGCGCCACACCTCGGCCAGGATCACCGCAATCAGCGACCAGGTGGCGCCGTACTGAAGGAAGATGAAGGGCCGCTCTAGCAGGCCCAGGCCCTGCAAGATCGTGTTGAGGTAGCCGCGCTCGGTGAAGATGCTGAACCAGACGATGCCCGCGGCCAAGTCTGACACGGCGATGGGCAGCGCGTAGAAGTAGATCAGCGCGCCGGCGCCGCGCAGTCCGGCCGTGGCCAGCAGTGCCATGATCAGCGCCAGGATGAATTGCAACGGGATGATGGTCACCACCAGGATCAGGGTGGTGCGTAGCGCCGGCCAGAACGCGGCATCACCGATCATGCGCTGGAAGAACTCTGCCGTCCAGCGGCCATCGTCGGCCCGGAAAGCCAGGCCAAAGGCCTGCACCATCGGCCAGGCGAAAAAGACCGCCAGATAGGCCAATGAGGGCAGGAGCAAAAGATAGGGCTCGAGGTTAGCCCTGCGTCTGGGCTTCATGGGCGCCTCCTGGGCAGATGCAGACCCAAAGGGCTGTCACAGCCCTTTGGGTCTGCATATCATCTACTTCAACTGACACGCGGCCGTGCTCGCCGGATCGGGCGGCCAACACGGCGCACCGGTCTCATCGAGCAGCTTCTGGAGGTTGGCGCCCTCCTCTGTCAACACTTTGACGATATCCTCATTCTTCAGCACGATGCGGGTGAAGGCGTCGCGGTAGATCTTGTTGATCTCGCCGCCTTTCGCGCCCAGGCCTACCGGCAGCAGCGCGGGCAGCGCATCCGGCGATGCCGACTGCTTGCTGACCGCCTCCCCTTCCATACGGATGCCCACGGTCACGTAGCCCGGATAGGAGACCCCTGTCACCGGGAAGAATGCGATCTCGCGCAGGATGTTGATCTGGACCTCATCCTGCAGCAGATAGCGCACCATTTGCTTCGCGCCTTCAGGGTTGGGTGCGGTCTTCGGAATGGCCACGCCGACGATCACCGGCATGAAGCCCAGCCCCTTCGGGCCTTTCGGCGCCGGGAAGGCCACGAAGTCGTTCGGTTTCTGTTTGAAGGCCTCGACCAGGCGGGCGGTGTGATCAAATGCCACCCACACCTCCTCCGATAGCAGCTGTTCCTGCATGAAGCCGTAGGTGGTGGCCTGCGGGTTGACGTATTGCCACAGGTCTTTGATGAACGTCCACATCGCCTCGGCCTCTTTGGTCTTGAAGCCGGTGACCATGCCACCGGTGTAGGAGGGATAGATGTAGCCCTGCAGGAAGCGATGCATCAGCCCGCGATCGCTGGCCGGGAAGCCCAGTTTCTTCTCTTTGGTGGCCTCGGTGATGTTCTTGCCCCAATCGCGCAGCTGTTCCCAGGTCAGCGCATCAATGTTCGCGCCTGCGGGCAGGTATTGCAGCGCCTTCTTGTTGGCGGCCATGATGTAGGTCGCCTGCATCACAGGGATGTAGTACTGTTTGTCGGTGCCCAGCTTGCCCAGCTTCATGAAGGCTTCCGGGATGTTGCGATCTTTCAGGTTGGGCACCATATCGGACAGGTCGAGCAGGGCATTGGCAGCCAGCAACGTGGGATAGGTGCCGTGCAACGAGATCAGCACGTCGGCCGTGCCTTTGCCCGCTTTGGCCTCGGCCAGCACGCGATCTATCAGCGCCGGTTCTTCCATGCCGATGAACTCCGGCTTGCCCGGGAAGGCCTTGAGCACCACCCCACGCATCTTTTCCTGCTCTTCCACCGGATTGGCCTGCGTCGAGAGGATCGTGACCTTGCCGTAGTTGGCCGGGGCGGCCGTCACCTGCACCACCTTTTCGACCGGCTTTTCGACGACGACGGTTGCCTGCACCACCTTTTCGACCGGCTTTTCGACAACGACGGTCTTTTCGACTACCTTCTCGATGACCTGCGGCGTCGGCGCGGCGCACGCCGCCACGAGCGCCAGGATCGTGACAAGTGCCAGAACGGCCCATACGCGCTTCATTGTGCTTTCCTCCTGAGGTGTCATGAAATTCCCTGATCCGAAGAAGTGCAAACGAACATCAAGCGATCGTAACCCCACCTCCTTTCTCCGTCGTGAACCTGTGCATGTTCGCACCGCACGACTGGCGCACCATCAGCTTCGGCGCCAGGATCACCTGGTGTGGGGTCACGTCCAGCCCTTTCAGGAGCCGGATGAGCATGTCGCAGACCGTCTTGCCGATCTGATAGATGGGCTGGTGCACCGTCGTCAGCGGCGGATGCGAATGCTCGGCCATGGGGATGTCGTCGAAGCCAGTGACCGCGACATCGCGACCCACGATCAGCCGCCGTTCCTGGATGGCACTCATTGCGCCCAACGCCATGAGATCGTTGCACGCTGCAATGGCGGTGGGCGGCTGGACGCTGTCCAGCAACTGGAGGGTGATCTGGTAGCCGCTTTTCTGGGTGAGATCGCCCGGCCTCACCAGCGAATCAGCGAGCTCCAGGCCGTAGGTTGCCAGGGCCTGGCGCAGGCCGATAAGGCGATGCTCGGCAAATGACAGATCGGCCGGCGGGGCCAGGCATGCGATGCGCCGGTGCCCCAGGCCGATCAGATGCTCGCCGATCATTCGCATCCCCTGAATGCCGTCCACATCCACGAACGGGAAGTCCATGTCGCCCTCGATGCGGCCAAAAGCGACGAACGGAAAGCCGATTTCGCGCAGGTAGCGAATACGGGCATCCTGCCGCCGGGTGCGCACGATGACAAAGCCGTCCACCTGGCGGCTTTGTACTTTCTGGCGATAGACTTGCAGTTCGCGCTCGCCGGGCGGCTGCGTCGAGACGAGCAGATCATAGCCGTGCTCGGCGGCCATGTTGCCGACGCCGGCCAGGAACTCGCTGAAGAATGGATCGGAGAAGCGGGGCCCGAAGGTGGGCAGGATCAGGCCGATGGTATCGGAGCGGCGTTTCTGGAGGCGCTGAGCCAGAAGATTCGGCGTGTAGCCCAGCTCGTCGGCCACGCGACGCACGAGGGTCTTCGTCTCCGCGCCGACGTCATCGTAGCCGGCCAGCGCGCGCGACACGGTGGTGATGGATTTTCCGGTACGACGAGCGATCTCTTTGAGCGTGACGGCCATCGGCGTTCCTCCTGTTTTGAGACGGGTTAGCAGCTTGCCGGCCAGGATCAAAACGTTTTGGGAGACTTTTCCACTATACACCAAAACGTTTTGGATGTCAAGGGGGAATTTTGTCTTTTCGCCTCAAAAAGAGTATGATGACTTCGTATCTCGTTTCGGCCACATCATCCATCAGGAGGAAGAACCTCATGGGACATATCATCGTGCTTGAGGGGCCGCGCACCATCGGCCTCGAGGCGGTGCCCGATCGGCCGCTCGAGGCGCACGAGGTGCGCATCCGCACCCTCTATTCCGGCATCAGCGCTGGCACCGAGCTGACCGCCTACCGCGGCAGCAACGTCTATTTGCGCAAACAATGGGATGGCCGCCGGCGCCTCTTCTTGCCGGCCGAGACCCCCACGAAGCAGTATCCCGTGCGCGATCTGGGCTACGAGGAGGTGGGGGAAGTCGTCGCAGTGGGGCCCGAGGTGAGCCGGGTCAAGGCGGGGGACATCGTCTACGGCACGTGGGGGCACCGCACGCATCACGTCGCCGCGGAGGAGTACGCGGCGAGCCGGCTCCTGCCTGCCGGCCTCGACCCGATCCTCGGCATCTTCTCCCACATGACCGCCATCGCGCTCAACGGCATCCTGGATGCGGCCATCCGCCTGGGCGAGACGGTCGCCGTGTTCGGCCTCGGCGTGCCCGGCCAGATGGTCGCCCAGATGGCGAAACGGTCCGGCGCGACGGTGATCGGCGTGGACCTGATCGCGTTTCGGCTGGCCAGGGCGCTGGAGCTGGGCGCCGTGGATCACGTACTCGACGCCCGGGAGGGCCAGGTGGCCGAGCGGATCAAGGCGCTGACCGACGACCGCGGCGCGGATGTCTGTATCGAGGCGTCTGGCGCCTATCCGGCGCTGCATGAGGCGATCCGGGCCGCAGCCTATTCGGCGAAGGTGGTGGCGCTCGGTTTCTTCCAGGGGCCGGGCCTGGGCCTGGAGCTGGGCGACGAGTTTCACCACAACCGGATCAACGTGGTGTGTTCCCAGATCGCCGGCGTGGGGCCCGAGCTGACCTATCGCTGGAACCGGGACCGGTTGGTGCGCACCGGCATGCGACTTCAGGCCGAGGGAGTGCTCCGCTTCAGGCCGCTCATCACGCACATCGTGCCGTGGCAAGAGGCCTCTGAAGCGTTCCGGATGCTGGATCAGCATTCGGAAGCCGCGCTGCAAGTGGTGCTGGATTTTCGGGGAGCGGATTAGCGGCACGCTTTGGATTGCGGGAACGTGTTTCCGTTTTGGATTGCGGGAACACGTTCCCGCTTTGGATTCGACAGTGTTGGATTTTCGAGGAAAGGGACTGTGAAACTCAGGCGGCGACATGCCGCCGCAAGCCAAAGTGGTGGTGTACCACCGCAAGCCAAAGCGGTGGCGTGCCGCCGCAAGCCAAAGCGGTGGTGTACCACCGCAAGCCAAAGCGGTGGCGTGCCGTCGCAAGCCAAAGCGGTGGCGTACCACCGCAAGCCAAAGCGGCGACACGGCGCCGCAAGCCAAAGCGGTGGCGTGCCGCCGCAAGCCAAAGCGGTGGTGTACCACCGCAAGCCAAAGCGGTGGCGTGCCGTCGCAAGCCAAAGCGGCGACGGGCCGCCGCAAGCCAAAGCGGCGACACGTCCCGCAAGCCAAAAAGGGGTTGGTAAGTCATGAGATTGAAGACGGCTATCTTCGGTTGCGGCGGGTTTGCGCATCGGCACGCGGGGAACCTGGCCGCTCATCCCGACAAGTTCGAGCTCGTCGCGTTCTGTGACCGCCACGTTGAGCGGGCCCAGGCCTTCTCGGATCGGTACACGGCCGGCCGGGCCGCGATCTTCACCGATCACCACGAGCTGTTCGACCGTGTGGCGCTTGACCTGTGCGTGATCTGTCTGCCGCCCTACGGCCACAGCGACGAGGTCGAGCGCGCGGCCGCGCGCGGCATCCATCTGCTGATCGAAAAGCCGATCGCGCTGACTGCCGAACACGCCTGGCGCATGGTCGAGGCGGCCGAGCGCAGCGGCATCAAGACTCAGGTGGGCTTCATGTTCCGCTTCGGCGCGGCGATCGAGCACCTGCGAGGGCTGCTGGATGCGGGCCGGGTCGGCCCGGTCGGGCTGATGGCCGCGCGCTACTTCTGCAACGCGCTGCATGCGGCCTGGTGGCGTGATCGTTCGAAGTCCGGCGGCCAGCTGGTGGAGCAGGTGATCCACATGGTAGACCTGATGCGCTACGTGATGGGCGAGCCCGCGTCGGTCTACAGCCTGCAGAACAACCTGTTTCATCGGCACATGCCGGATTACACGGTCGAGGACGTTTCGGGCACGGTGATCGGCTTTCGCAACGGCGGCATCGGGGTGATCTATGCGACCAACGGCGCGATCCCAGGTCGCTGGATCAACGACTATCGGGTCGTGGCGGCCAGGGTGACCGCCGAGTTCAATGACGCGAACCATGCTACGTTCACCTACACGGACGGGCCGGAGCTGCGGAGCGAGACGGTCGCGTCCGAAGAGGGCTATCACCTGCGGGAATTGCTCGATCTGTACACCGCGATCGTCGAGGATCGCAGCACGCGCACCCCGATCCGCGAAGGCGCGTTGTCGCTGGAGCTGGCGCTGGCCGCCCGGCGCTCGGCCGAGACGGGCGCTCCGGTGAGATTCGAAGGAGGATGAAGGCGCGGCAGGAGCGTCGGCCGGTGGCGGAGGAATCCTGAATTGACAGGATGAAAGGATCTGGGCCGCCCGCGAATGCACCTGTAATGCGAGATCGGTCTGGCATTACAGGTGCATTTTTTTTCGTCTGCCGTGGCCGAGGCTACGGCATGGGCACACGGCTACCGACGCGCGCGCAGCGCCAATCCGGCGCCTAGCACGAACAATGAGAGGCCGCCGAGCGCCAGCAGGCTCAGGTCGCCGCCGGTCTTCGGGACGGTGACCGGCGCAGCCGCGGCCGGCGCGGCTGTCGCTTTGATGGCAGCGATCTGCGTCTTGATGAAGGCCGCGATCTCGGCCGCCTGTGCATCGGTCACCTGCGTGGCGTTGAAGCTGGGCATGGCTTTGGCCGGCGTCCGCAATTGTTTCAGGACGACCTCCGTGCTCACATCACGGTTCTGATCCACGAAGCGCGCCTTGATCATGGCCTGGCCGAAGTTGCTGTGGCAGGCCTCACAGCGTTTTTGCGACCATAGCTGCTTTCCGACGGGATCGGTTGCGGGAACCGGCACGGAATAGGCCGTGAAAGAAGTGGGTTTGGGCAGGGTTTGCATGTAGGCCCACATGTCGGTGAGCGTGGCGTCGCTGATCTGCTCGACGCTGTACGTGGGCATGTTGGCGCGTGGGGTGCGCACTTGCTTGATCCAGTCGGCGGCTGTTTTGCCGTCGCCGGCTCGCGGGCCGGCAAATTTGCCCTCGCCGTTGGGCCCGTGACAGGATTTACAGTTGGCGGCATCCCAGGCCGCCTTCCCCTTGACCGGATCGCCCGTGCTCTGCGCAGCGACGGTTGCTGCAAGCGCAGCGATCAGCAGCAACGGTACCACAGTAACGATTAACATCCGCTTGATCATCGTAGGATCTCCTCTCCATGGTTGGCAAAACTGTCGGAGCGCTGGCAGGTCGAGAATCACTTCGTTTCGAACCGGGCAAATTTACGCAGATGTAGCGTGGGGATCTGGCTCGTCAGGCCTGGAGATGGTCGCCAGGAGCAAACGGCGGCCATATCCACAGGCTCTTTTCCTCATATACTCTCCTTTCTGGCCGTTGTCCGATTGGTGCGATGCTCACAGACCGACATCAGACCACGATCTATACTGGGCATGTTCCGATTGTGGCCTGACTTGCTGGCGTAAGTATCATGATTATAACCAGAATATTTTCGCGTGCAAATCGCTCGCGCGGCGCGCCGGGGTTGTGGGCCAGAGTGGCCGTCTGATGGCAGCGCCGCGTGATATGTGTTTGGACAGATCGGGTGACCAGGAACGAGATGACAAAATGAGGAAAGGAACGATGCAGGAAATGAATCAGCGGACAAGCGAACAATGGATGGGTAGATCGGCCGGTCGGATGCGGGCATTGATCGTGGGGTTGGCTGTGTTCGCCCTGGTGTTGGCGGCGTGCGCGCCGGCGGCGCCGACTGCAGCGCCGACTGCAGCGCAGCCGGCCGAAAAACCGGCGGCTACTGCTACCTCCGCGCCTGTCGCGGCCGAAAACCCCACACCGGCTGCGACTCAGCCCGCGGCGACAGCCACGCAGGCCCCGACTGCTACGGCACAGCCGGCTCCGACGGCCACGCAGGCTCCCGCAGCCGGCCAGACAGCCACGGTCAGCTTTACGAAGGACGTACTTCCGATCATGCAGCAGAGCTGCATCAAATGTCATGGCGGTGAGAAGACCGAGGCCGGCCTGTCGCTCAAAGATTATGCCGGGATCATGGCCGGCTCGGAAAATGGGCCGGTGGTGATGCCCGGCAACGCCGCGGAGAGCGATTTCGTCAGGCTCGTCGCCCAGGGGAAGATGCCGAAGCGGGCCAACCGTCTGCCCGACAGCCAGGTCAAAATCCTGACCGATTGGGTGAATGCCGGCGCACCCAACAACTGACCCCACTCTCAAACAGCCATGCGCCAGAGGGCCGAGCAGCCCTCTGGCGCATGAGGCACGATCAATAAATCCAGGGTATGAGCTTCTTCACCCGACGGCGATAGGCCGGATATCCCTCGTGCTTCTCCATCAGCCACGTCTCCTCGCGCCGCGATTTCAGGTCGAGGAACACAAACAACACCACGGCAAGCCCGATCCCGATCCACGTGCGCATCAGCAGGCTCCAGCCAAGGGTGCCCAGGATCAATCCGGTGTAGATCGGATGTCGCACCAGGCCGTAAATGCCGGTGGTGACGAGCTGGCCGCCTTCGACTGGCATGGGAAAAGGGCTGAGGTTGCGGCCGAGTTGCCATAGGCCAAGCGTGCCGAAGATGCCGCCCACGACCAGGATGATTGCGCCCACCGCTTGCAGCCACGGCGGGGCCGGCCAGCGGCCCAAACGGGCCGCCATGACGATGAGTGCAAAGAGCACCAGTTGGATCAGGAACCAGCCCTCGCCGCGCTTGCCCACAGGCTCTCCGTAGAATCCGTTCACTTGTGACAGGTCAGCCGCCAATGTCGGCTGCTCTGGGCCAGCAGCCGATCGGCTCCCGGCGGCCCCCACGTGTCCTTCTCGTAGAATTCCAGCGGCGGCGCGGTCTCGGTGCGCCAGCCTTCTGCCTCTCTGCGCGGCTGATCTGCGGCGTCCCAGCCGGCCTGGATCGGGTCAATGATCCGCCAGCTCAGTTCGATCTCGTCGGCGCGCGCGAAAAGGGACGCGTCGCCGTTGAGCGCGTCGAGCAGCAGCCGTTCGTAGGCTTCCGGCAGCGCGGTCTGGCCGAATTCCTCGCCGAACTGGAAATCCATCTCCACCGAGCGCAGGCGCATCCCGGCGCCGGGGATCTTCGTCTCGAAGCGAAGGTGCAGCCCCTCCTCCGGCTGGATGCAGAAGGTGATGAAGTTGGCGTGCGGGCTGCCCGCCTCTCCGGCCGGGAACAGCTTGTGGGGCACATCTTTGAACTGCACCGTGATCTCGGTTGCTTTGCGCGCCAGCAACTTGCCGGAGCGCAAATAGAACGGCACGCCCTGCCAGCGCCAGTTGTCTATCAGCAGGCGCACCGCCGCGTAGGTTGCCGTGGTCGAACCCGGCCGCACCCCCGGCTCGTCGCGATAGGTGCGATACTGGCCGCGTACCGTGGCGGTGGCCACTTCTTCGGCCCGCATCGGCCGCACGGCCTGCAACACCTTCACTTTTTCATCGCGCAGGAATTTGGCGTTGAACGCCGCGGGCGGCTCCATGGCGATCAGCGTCATGAGCTGGAGCAGGTGGTTTTGGAACACGTCGCGCAGCACGCCGGCCGTATCGTAGTACCCAGTCCGTGGCCCCACCGCTACCTCCTCGGCCACTGTGATCTGGACATGATCCACATAGTTGCGATTCCACACCGGCTCGAAGATGGCGTTGCCGAAGCGGAAGACCATGATGTTCTGCACGGTCTCTTTGCCCAAGTAGTGGTCTATCCGATACACCTGGCTCTCGTCGAAGACCTCGTGGATCTCGGCGTTCAGTGCCTGGGCGCTGGCCAGATCATGGCCGAATGGCTTCTCGATGATGACTCGCACAAAGCCGTCTCCCTGGCCGGCGCCTCGGCGGTTCAGCCCCGCTGCGCCCAACTGCGCCACGATCACGGGATAGAGATGCGGCGGCGTCGCCAGATAGAACAGGTGGTTGCCGCATGTTTCGCAGGCATCGTCTAGCGCGACCATCTGCCGGGCCAGCGCCGCATAGGTCGCCGGATCGTCGTACGAGCCCTGGCAGTAGTGGAGGTGCGCTGCGAAGCGATCCCAGGCGGCTGCGTCATGATTGGCAAGCCGGGCGTGCGCCTGTACACCCGTGCGCAGATGGGCTCGAAACTGCTCACCGTCGAATTCGCTGCGCGCGACCCCGATGATCGCATAGCGTTCCGGCAGGCGGCCTTCGACATCCAGGGTGTACAGCGCCGGGATCAGCTTGCGTTGGGTCAAATCGCCGCTGGCCCCGAAGATGACGATGGTCGTGCGGGGCGGAACAGGCGTGATCAATGGAAAAACGGAGTTTGACATAACGCCTCATCTTTTTGAAGTGCCGGCGCCGACCATCAGCCGGTCATCTCCATCTGGGCGATTTTATCCAGGCGGCGACGATGGCGCGCCTCGCCCGTGAACTGCGCGTTCAGAAAGGCCCGGACCAGTTCGGCCATGAGCGCCGGCCCGATGACGCGTGGCCCGAGGCAAAGGATGTTCGCATCGTCGTGTTCGACGCACTGATGCGCCGAATAGACGTCGTGGCACAGCCCGGCGCGGATGCCCCGCAGCTTGTTCGCCGCAATGGAGGCACCCACGCCGCTGCCGCACAACAGGATGCCGCGCTCGGCTCGGCCCTCCTGGATGGCGCGACCGACCGCCAGCGCGAAATCAGGATAGTCCGAGGGCTGCGCATCGAAGGCGCCCAGATCCAGCGCCTCGTGACCAGCCGCTTTGACCACCTGAATGACCGCCTCTTTCAGTGAAAACCCGGCATGATCCGCCCCGATCGCCACTCGCATCGTTACCAACCTCCCATCGTTCGCAACAGTGTGAAGATCGCCAGCCCTATGGCCAGCGCAAACCCCACCACGCCGAAGATGCCGCTGCGGTCGAGCCGACGGTCGGCTGCCAGCGCCAGGCCGACGATCAGGCCGCAGCCGGCGGTGATTAGCGTCGTCCATGGCTGATTGAGCGTCGCTAGCCCCAGCAGCGCGACCGCAGCCGCCAGGGTATACCAGTTCGAGACCGACATCAAGGCCCTCGCTCCGCCGGCGCGGCTAGTGCCGCGTCGATTTGACCAGTTTCACCAGTTGCGCCGGAATGCGGCCGCGATTTTGCGCAGTCACGCGCACCTGTACCACGTCCGTACGACCCAGCCGCTCGGCCAGTTCGTTCACCAGCGTATCGCGCACGATCACGAGCGCGTTCGGCACGCGCAGCGGATCGGCCAGCGGTTCAAGCGCAAAGGCGAAGCCCTGCCCGTCATGGAGTTCCAGCGGACCGATCTCATCTATCACGATCCAGTCCGCGTTCGCGAGCAACGCGGCCGCCAGCGTGCGCCGCGCCCATTCCACCACTTCTTCGTTCATCCGATACACGCCGACCGTAGCCGTCTCGTCCGGTTCGGCGAGCCGCGCGAACGTTTGATGTTCGCCGGTCGCCAGATCCATCATCTCGATGCCGACTTTTTCGCCCGCCGCGTTCAGGAGGGGCGGCGACACAAAGCCCGCCACCCTGAAACCGGCCGCGCGAATGCCGGCAATTGCCTTCCAACAGGCGGTTGTCTTGCCCTCGTGCACGGGGCCAGTTAGAAGAATGAACATCGTTGTTCAGTGCTCCCGATCATTTTTTTACTGCCATTCGCACAGCGTCTCGACGTAGGCCGCCGATCCATCGCGCAGCCAGCCGTCGAGCTGCGCCTGGTCCTTCAGGTTCTGCCCGCGGCGTCGCGACACGACGATGAACCGGCAATCCAGCTCGGGCAGCGCGGTCATGTCGCCCCACAGCTTCTCGAACTGCGCCACCGGATAGACATCTTCCTGACCATGTCCCCACCGCTTTTTGACATCTTTGAGCGTGACGTAGGTGGGCATGCGGCTGGCGACCGTCCGAATGCCGGCCGTGATTTTTTCGTCGTTCGTCAGATCGTCCCGCGTCAGGCCGAAGGCCGCCAGCAAACGGTCAATATGCAACCAGCTGGTGTTCGCGTTGTAGTAGGAGAGGCCGAACTCGGCCTCTTCGCGCGGCATCGCCAGTCCCTCGATCAAGCGCGGCCGGCCATCCACGCGCGCCAGCCCGCCACCCCGATCGTCCAGACAGCGCGGGATCACCTCGAACGTGAACGCGCCGCCCAGCCGCATCACCAGGCCGACCACGGCCGGATCCACATCTGTGCCCAGGGCATCTATGTTGTGCACCATCAGATATTGCAGGCCGGGGTGATCGGCCAGCAGCCGGGCCAGCACGCCGTTTTTCAGCATGTTCGGCACTTCGTACCAGTGGCCCACCGGATGGATGCACTGGAGCGGTACGTTGTCGGTGTAGTCGCTGCCTTCGCCGGCCCGTTGCGCCCAATTGGTCAGCGCGGCGCGCAGGCTGTCGCGCACCTTCTGCTGTTGCTCGTCGAGCAGTTGCTGCGGCATCTCCTCCCAGGCGAAACGCAGATCACGCGTCATCGGGATCATGCGCAGGCCGATGGCCCGGCCGGGCGAGAGGATCAGCGGTCCAGGGTAGCCATATGGCCGGCCCGCGGCATCGCTCTCGGTCTGGAGATACGCGGCAATCGGGCCGTGAGTCAGGTAGCTGGTGGTGATGACGTGCGGCAGGACGCGGCCGGCCAGCCGACCGATGCGCCGGCTCTTCGCCAGATGTACTTCGATGAAGGTACGATGTCGGCCGCCCAGCTTGCAGAACGGATGCAGCGCCTTCACCACGCCGGCGCCCTGCGTCCAGCGGCTGCCGATGCCGCCGGCCAGGCTGACCACGGCGACCGCGCCGGCAGCCAGCGCCTCGAGGCCGGCGCGCCGCAGTTCGGCCGGGTCGCCAGCCTGCGCCAGGTCGGTCACGTCTTCGGGTCGCACATCGCGGATGTCGGTGTTGGCCGGCAATCGGTTCTGGGCCAGGCCGATGCGGCCGGCGCGCAGCTCGGCGCGGATTTGCTCGTGCTGCACGCGGTCGAAGCCGTGCTCGGCCAGGATCGCCTCCAGGCTCTGGCCGACAGCTTCCTCCTGTCGCGTGCGCGGCAACAGGCGATCGAACAGCACCGACACCATGCCGGCCATCGCCGGCTGGGTGCGACACGCCGCGCCGAAGCGATCCAGGTCCGCGCGGCGTGCAGGCGGCAACTGCCAGCGCTCGCGGCGCAGCAGCTCTGGGACGATCATGGCGTAGTAGCCGGCCGGCATGAGTGGCGGCGCAGCGGTCGGCATGGCGCTCTCCTCCAGCAGCTCTGCCCATGTGCCGCGCTCGTTGATGGCGAAATCATAGACCACCGGCTCCATGGCGAACGGCATGGCCGTCTCAAGCTGGCGTTTGGTCGTCCGCATGATCTCGGCCATGCGCTCCTGCGCGGTTGCTTTGATGGTCGGATCGAAGATGAAGCCCATGCCGCCGCCCGACATGCCGCCCAGCATCCAGAAGCCCCAAAACTGCGCGCCAAAGGCCGCGCGCGCGGCCTGAATCAGCCGTTCGGTATACAGATTGCTCGCCCAGGGGATGATCGCCTGGATCGGGCCGACGAAGTTGCGCGTGGTCACCGTGCCGATGCGCCGGATGTCGCCCGCGCACAACGCGGCCACCACCTGGTCGAGGATGCTGCACGCCTCTTTGCGGCCTTCCCACTCAGCCTCGGAGCGCAGCAGGTATTTCTCGGTGACCATCTCCAGGATCGGGCCAACATTCTGCGCCAGGCCGCCGTGGACGAGCACCAGGCTCTCCTGCAGGCGCTGTCGCGTCTCGGGCGTCACCTCGTCGGGGCCAAAGATGCGGTGGTCGGGCAGCAGCCGGCCGCGGCTGATGCCGAATTCCGGATCGTTCTCATCGGCCGGTACGCCGTAGATCAGCTTGATGCCGGGCCAGAGGCCGCCGGAGTCCTGCCAGCCGCCGCCCGAACCGGCCAGCCATTCGCCCAGCAGCGCGCGTGCGGCCACCAGCCGGCGTTCGCTCTCGGCCAACGGGCCTGTTAACGAGCGCGCCTGGCCTGTGGCACGCATGCAGACGGCGATCAGACAGGCCAGCAGGCTGGTGGAGACCGCCAGTCGCGAGCCTTTGGGAATGCCGTTAACGTTGCTGACCAGTTCGATGCCGTGCCCCGGCCCGACGATGCGCGCCAGCAGATCAGCCAGGCTCTGCTCCGAGCCCTCGATCCCAGGCGGCACCAGGCCGGCCGCGATGACGGCTGCTTTCAGCAGGCCGAGATAGTCCCGGGCGTAATCGAACACTTCGGCCAGCTGGGTGATGTTGGCCGTGGCGCCCAGGTCCACACTGGCCAGGCGCAGCAGCGGCTCGTCAATCACGCGGAAATAGGCCTCGACCGGCGGCCGCGGCGCAGCATCGCGGCCCCGCACGCCCAGATCAATGGAAACGTTGAGGACGCGCGCGCCCTCCGGATAGTCCATGCCCAGGAAGAAGATGTCGCTCCAGGCGCTGTGGCTGAGATCCATGCGCACGGGGGTCGCCTCGCACAGGATCGGGAAGGGCGCATCGGGTGCAGGTCGGCGCAGCAGTTCGGGTCGCACGCGTAGCGGCTGGTCGGCCGGGTGGCCGACGCGAAACATCCACTGATTGCCGCGCACCGAGCGCACGCTGCGGCGCACCTGGTCGGCCAGTGTCTGGAAGCCGAGGCGACGATAGGCCTCGGCCAGCGCGCTGGAGATGGCCTCGTTGGGCCCCTGGGCGGCCTGTACCTGGAGAAACGTGTCAATCGCCTCCTCGAAGCGGCGTTGCAGCAGGTGAGTGTATCCTTCCCACGGGATGAATCCCACGCTGCGCAGTCCGCTTTTGAGCGGGATGTGAAAGCGATGAGTGGCGTACAGGAAGAAGAGCGCGCGCACGCGTTCGTACAGATTATCGCTGACGCGGCGGAAGGCATCCAGGCTGATGCACTCGGCCAGCAGCTCGGCCAACGAAGCCGAGCGCGCAAAGGCATCCAGCGAGCGGTTGCGGATGGCAGAGTCAGGCGATGTGATGATCTCGATGAGACGATCGGTCATGATTCCAGCTCTCGTGTCATCTGATGGTTCGAGCAAGCGCTGTTGGCTGAGGCCGTGCGGTACGACATTCGGACAGTACCCGATGCAGGGCCGCTGCCACAGCACGTGCATCGGCCAGGCTCCAGACCGCGCCATCTTCGTGAAACAGGCGGTTGATCGCGCAGGCGCGCTGCTGGCTTTGGATTGCGCCGTCTCGACGGCGCTTTTGCCAGCGGCGGTGTGCGGCCGCAATCCAAATCCCTTTTGGATTGCGCCGTCTCGACGGCGCTTTTGCCGCATTTGCAAGCGGCGGCGTGCGGCCGCAATCCAAACCTTTTTGGATTGCGCCGTCTCGACGGCGCTTTTGCCGCATTTGCAAGCGGCGGCGTGCCGCCGCAATCCAAACCCGGTTCCTCAGCGTTCCGGCCGCTGCAGCTCTCGGATGGCTAGCAATTCCAACAACTGGGCCAGCACTTCGTCCCGATCTTTCCCATTGAGCGCCAGTGCCATCTGGGCGATCAGTAGGCCGTATTTGACGCCGACATCGTGACGCCACCAGGGCCGTTCCAATGCCAGATAGCGCTCGCGGCGGGCCAGATCGGCCAGCGATTGCGAGAAAGCCGCGCCGCTGCCGTCGCCGGTCGCCGCGATGCGCGCCGACAACAGCTCCATGGCGGTCGGGGTCAATACGTGCATACCGAAGAAGCAGAGATAGTGTCCGGCGCGCAGGCCCGGCACCAACAAGCGTTGTTCGGCCTCGGTCGGCGTCGGTTTCTCGATCACATCTTCGACGATGTAGAGGTCTTGTCGGCCGGGCACGCGGCGGCCACCCACCGTACCGTAGTAGGGCAACAGGCTCTCGCGCGAGGCCTGCACCGCTGAGACCGCGCACGCCTCGGCCTCGGCCACCTCGACCAGCTGCTGGGCACAGCTTTTCTGGCCGCGGCTGACGTAGAGGTGATCGCCGACCAGGTGCAGGAACGGCTGCCGGCTGACAAAATCCTGCGCGCACCGGATCGCGTGGGCATAACCGGCCGGGCCGGTCTGCCGGACGAAGGTCAGGCGGCCCGCGTGTTCGCCGACCGTCTGCGCGTAGGCCGTCTCGTCGCCCGGGCAGACAACCACGCAGATCTCCTCGATGCCGGCGCTCAGCACCTCCTCGACGATGATGCGCAACACGGATTTGGCCGCGCCATCGCGGTCTATCAGCGTCTGCAGCGGCAGGGTGCGCTGGCTGCGCCCGGCCGCGGTGATGACGGCTTTGGTGATTTTCATAGGAAATCCCTCAAGCGTGTATGTCGGATCGCTCGTTTCATTCACTGGCGCGATAGTACGGCAAATCGCGCCAAAACGCAAGATGGGTCAGGCGGCTTCTCGCGGTTTGACGTGCCAGGTATCTTGTCGGTGCCTGGCACGTGGGCGTTGTCACAATCTCCGCCGAAGCGGATTTCTCTCGCGTCGTTTCAGCCAATCGCGTGTTATTTTCACTGAAACCCGCCTCATGGCGCAAGCAGACCGTGATGATCGGCAATTGTTCACTCCAGGAGGTTCCTTTGGCGCATTCCGAAACGACCCCTTCGTCCGCCCGGCGCGTCGCGGTCACGGGTTTGGGGCTGGTGACGCCTGTCGGCAACGATGTGCCCAGCAGCTGGCGCGCCATCCTCGCCGGCCGCTCTGGCGTGGCGCTGATCAGCCAGTTCGACCACAGCATGTTCAAGACCCACATCGCCGCCGAGGTGAAGGACTTCGATCCGACTCGCTACGTAGACAAGAAAGAGGCGCGGCGGATGGATCGCTTCTTGCACTTCGCGGCTGCGGCCGCGCAGGAAGCCATTGCCGACGCTCGACTCGATCTCTCGTTCTACGGCGCCGAGCGTGTCGGCGTGCTGATCGGTTCGGGCATCGGTGGCATCCACACCCTCATCGAGCAGCACGATCTGATGCGCGAGCGCGGCCCGCGCCGCGTCAGCCCGTTTGCAGTGACGGGCCTGATGCTGAACAGCGCGGCCGCGCACGTGAGCATCATGACCGGCGCGCGCGGGCCGAATCTGGCCATCGCGACTGCCTGCGCCACCGGCAGCCACGCCATCGGCGAGGCGGCCGAGCAGATCCGGCGCGGCCGCGCCGATGCGATGATCTGCGGCGGCAGCGAGGCGGCCATCATGCCGATGGCCGTCGCCTGCTTCGAGAACATGGGCGCGGTGAGCGGCCGCAATGATGAGCCGGAATGCGCCAGTCGGCCCTTCGACAAAGACCGGGATGGCTTCGTGATCGGTGAAGGCGCGGGCATCTTGATCCTGGAACGGCTTGATCTGGCGCAGGCTCGCGGCGCGTCGATCTACGCCGAGCTGGTCGGCTATGGCCTCTCCAACGACGCGTATCACATCACTGCGCCGCTTGAAGACGGCAGCGGCGCCGCGCTGTGCATGGAAAACGCGCTCGCTGATGCCGGCCTGGCGCCGGAAGCTGTGGACTACATCAACGCCCACGGTACCAGCACGCCCCTCAACGATGCCAGCGAGACCATCGCCATCAAGAAGGTGTTCGGCGCGCACGCCTATCGGCTGGCCGTCAGTTCCACGAAGAGCATGATCGGCCATTTGATGGGCGCGGCGGGCGCAGTCGAGGCGGTTTTCACCGTGCTGACGCTGCGCGATCAGGTTCTGCCGCCCACGATCAATTACCAGACACCCGATCCGGCGTGCGATCTGGACTATGTCCCCAACTCGGCCCGGCCAGCCAGAGTGGACGTGGCCATGTCGAACTCCTTCGGCTTTGGCGGCCATAACGCCACGGTCGTCTTCAGGCGGTTGTGATGTCAGATCGGCGACGTGTCTCGCGCGGGCCGCGCTATGCCCAGATCACCGGCTGGGGCATGGCCGTGCCCGAAAAGGTGTTGACCAACGATGACCTGGCCCGCATCGTGGACACCTCCGACGAGTGGATCGTTTCACACACCGGCATTCAGCAACGATGCATCGCCGGCGAGCGCGATACGACGCTGACCCTGGCCGTGCGTGCCGCGCAGGAGGCGCTGCTTGTGGCCGGCATTGTGCCGACCCAGCTCGATCTGGTGATCGTCGCCACCGTCACGCCGGAGTATCTTTTCCCGTCCACGGCCAGTCTGTTGCAGGATGCGCTCGGCGCGGCGCACGCCGGCGCGTTCGACCTGAGCGCAGGCTGCTCCGGTTTCATCTACGCGCTAAGTATGGCGGCCGACGCCATCCGTTCCGGCAGCGCAGAGCATGTCCTGGTGGTCGGCTCCGAGACGCTATCGCGCATCGTGGACTGGACCGACCGCAATACCTGCGTGTTGTTCGGCGATGGCGCGGGCGCGGTCGTCGTCAGCGTGTGCGCCGAACGGTGCGGCGTGATGGCTTCGGTGCTCGGCAGCGATGGCTCCGGCGGCGAATTGTTGATTGTGCCCGGCGGCGGCAGCCGTCACCCCCTGAGCCAGCAGGTGCTGGAACGCCGCGACCAGTATGTGAAGATGAACGGCCGCGAGGTCTACCGTTTTGCTTCGACGGTGATGCCGCGCGCGACCGAGGCGGTGGTGCAGAAGGCCGGCTGGCAGCTGCAGGACGTGGCCCTGGTGATTCCCCACCAGGCCAACGATCGCATCATCGCGGCCGCGATCAAACGGCTGGGCCTGCCGGCCGATCGTTTCGTGGTTAACATCGCGCGTTACGGCAATACCTCCTCGGCCTCGATTCCGATCGCGCTGTGTGAGGCCATCGCCGAAGGTCGGGTGAATGCCGGCGACCGCCTAGTGTTGGTCGGCTTCGGTGCCGGGCTTACCTGGGGTGCCCTGGCGCTGGAATGGGGTGTGCCGGAACCAGCCCGGCCGCGGCCGTTGTTCCTGCGCTGGCTGGCGACATTCTGGTACTTCCTGGCCGGCATTCGCTCGGCCATCCGGCGCACCGAACGCGCGCTCTACGATCGCACGATGGGGCCAGAGGGCGCTGAAGGTGTGCGCGGCAAGCTGCGTGAACGCTCCGATCGCCTGCGCGCGGTGATCGCGCGGCGTTTGGGCCGACTACGGCCAGAGGCCGGGCCGACCGCAGAAAAGCCGACTGCCGAAGACGACGATGCCGCCCGCCAGTAGCACGCGATGGTGAACGTTGAGGATTTATTCCGGTAATGGGAAATGCGTCCCGTGGCTGACGGCCGTACGACCATAATGAACGTTAAGAATTTATTCCGGTAATGGACGACGCGTCTCGTCACTGACGGCCGCACGATCATTTATGGTCGTGCCACTGAACAGCGGCCGGTCCCAGAGGGAGGCCTCGCGCTCAACCAGGCTTGAACCGCCGCGCGCCGGCTAGAGCCCCGTTCACGGGGCGCCGTATGGTAGCCCGGCGACTTCGCACTTGCACCGTACTGCGTTTGGTGCAGTGCAGGTGTCGCCGGGCGGACCCGGCCGCCGAACTGCGCGCCGGAGAAGCCGATGGCCTGTTTTTCGAGTTTCCATAATCGCGCGCTCCTGAGCGGCGGTTGTTCCGTTTTTTTCTTTTCGCGTGACGCGGCTATAATGGCCTGGAATATGCCATGAAACGCGCCATCACGCTGTCCGTTTTCCTGCTTCTCGTCGGCCTGTTGTTGAGCAGTTGCCGCGCGGCGACTGCTCAGCCCACGCCGACGCTGACGCGTTCTCCGGACGCCACCCGAACCGCAGCGCCGCCCCAGACGCCGCGACCCCAGGCAACCGCCACAGCCGCGGCGATCACCGACACGCTGACCCTCACCTGGTGGACGCCGGAATTTCTCAGCCCGAAAGCGGCCGCGCCCACAGGCCCTCTGCTCGCGGCGCAGATCTCAGCTTTCGAGGCTGCGCGCGGTGGCCAGGTGCGGGTGAATCCGGTGCTCAAAGCCAGATATGGCAAAGGCGGCCTGCTCGACTTCTTGCGCACTGCGCAGCCGGTCGCCCCCAGCATCCTCCCCGATCTCGTCGTCATGGACATCGCCGAGGTGGAACAGGTGGTGAGCCTGGGCCTGGCGCAGCCGCTCGACGACCTGTTGCCGCGCGAGATCACGGCGACGTTATATACTTTCGCGCGCCAGGCAGGGCAATTCGACGGCCGTACCCTGGCCGTCCCCTGGGTCGCTGACCTGGAGCACGTCATCTACGACCGCGAGCGGATGTCTCAGCCGCCGAGCACATGGACAGGCGTTGTCTCGCAGAAGCTCACCTATGTTTTTCCGATCGGCGCGCCACAGCCTCCATCTGCGGCCGGTCCAACCGAAGATGTCCAGCCGGTGTTCATCAGCCATTACCTCTCGGCTGGGGGCGCGCTCGATGCCCGCAGCCGGCGCCTGAACTTGCAAGAACAGCCGCTGGTACGCGTTCTCGGCTTCTATCGCGATGCCAATGAAGCACAGCTGCTGCCGAAGAATGCTTTGAATATCATCAGCCTGGACGACGCGTGGAATGCGTTCGGTCAGGGCGGGTTGACGATGGCAAATGTCAGCGCGCGACGTTATCTGGCCAACCGCGATGCCCTGCCGACCGCCGGTTTTGCCGCCATGCCCGGCTGGTCGAACCCGGCGCCGGTGGTGGCCCGTGGCTGGGCATGGATCATCACGACGACCGATCCGGCGCGGCAGCGGGCGGCCGCCGATCTCATCGCCTGGCTTGTCGCGCCGGAGCGCAGCGGGCCGCTGGCTCAGGCCGCAGGCTGGCTGCCCTCGACGCCGGCCGGGCTGGATACCTGGGGTGCCTCCCCATACTTCGAATTCTTGGATGGATTGCTGGCGACAGCGGTCGGGCAGCCGGTGGGGCCGGAATATGCCCAGACCGCGGCTCGACTGCAAAAAGCAGTCGCTGCCGTCCTGCGCGGGACGACCTCGCCGGCCGAGGCAGCCCAGACAGCGATGACCGGAAAATGAGATGAACCTCTCTGCCGATTTTCGAGACCAGATCAGCGCCGTGCTGGAGGCGGTCCTGGCGGCAGTGGATCCCGCAGCAGCGGTGGCCGCGCAGGTTGCCGTGACGGGTGATCGGCTGCACGTCGGCGATTGCAGTTATCGCCTGGACGAGATCGAGCGCATCGTGGTGGTTGGCGGCGGCAAAGCCGGCGCACCGATGACGGCTGCGCTCGCCCGCATCCTGGGCCCGCGCCTCATGGCCGGCGCGGTCAATGTGAAATATGGCCACACGGCCACGACGAGTGGTGGCCGCGTGCGTTTCGAGCGACGCACACAGGCTGACCCGGCCATGCCCGCGTCGCCTGCATCGGCGTCGTCGGTTGCGCGCTTCGGTCACACGGAAATGACGGCATCGGTCGCGCCGGCCAACGCGTTCGGCCCCGTCCAGATCACCGAGGCCGGTCACCCGGTGCCCGACGCGGCCGGCCTGGCCGGCGCGGAACGGATCGCCGGCCTGCTGCACGGGTTGACTGCGCGCGATCTGGTGTTCGTGCTGATCTCGGGCGGCGGCTCCGCGCTGCTGCCCCTGCCGGTGACGGGCATCTCGCTGGCTGATTATCAGGCGCTGACCGCGGCACTGCTGCGCTGCGGTGCGGACATCACCGAGATCAACACGATCCGCAAGCACTGCTCTCGGCTGGCAGGCGGTCAGTTGGCGCGGCTGGCCGCGCCGGCTCGGGTCATCACGCTGATCCTGTCCGATGTCGTCGGGACGCCGCTCGACGCCATCGCCTCTGGCCCCACTGTGCCCGACCCCACGACCTTCGCCGATGCTGTCGCCATCCTGCGGCGCTACGGCCTGCTCGAACAGATCCCGGCGAGTGTGCGCCGTCACCTGCTGGCCGGCGCGGCCGGCGCCGTCCCGGAGACGCCGAAGCCGGGCGATCCGCTGTTCGACCGCGTGACGAACATCGTCATCGGCGACAATGCCAGCGCAGGCCGGGCCGCGGTCACGGCAGCACAGCGCCTGGGCTTTCACAGCGTGTTGTTGACGACTTTCGTGCAGGGCGAAGCGCGCGAGGTGGGCCGGGTTGTGGCCGGATTGGCACAGGGGGTGGCTGCCGGGCAGTCCGATTTCAGTCCGCCGGCGTGTCTGATCCTGGGCGGCGAGACGACGGTGACGATGCGCGGCGGAGGGAAAGGCGGCCGCAATCAGGAGCTGGCGCTGGCCGCAGCGATTGCGCTGGACGGTTATGCCCTGCCTACAACGCGCCAGGTTGCGATCGTCAGCCTGGGCACCGACGGCACCGACGGCCCGACCGATGCCGCGGGCGGTCTGGCGACGCCGACGACGCTGGCACGCGGCCGCAGCCTGGGCCTGGACGCGCGCGCGGCACTGGCCGACAATGACAGTTATCATTACCTGGGTGTGTTGGGCGACCTGATCGTGACCGGGCCGACGAATACGAATGTGAACGATTTGATCTTCGTCTTTGTCGTTTGAGCCCTCAGGCGATCAATACGATCCGCGGCGGCTTCTGCGGCGAACAGCCCCGCAGCCAGCCGCGTGCGCCGATCTCGGTGAGGATCTGCGCGCCGGCATACCACGTCAATCTTTGCTCTTGCCCGCCGGTCAAAGAGGCCAGCGTCAACAGGCAAGCCGCTTCATCCAGACGGCGGCCGGTCTGTTGGGCTAGGTACAGGGCTTCGGCCAGGGCCGTGAGCGCCTCTCTCCTTTCCATCTGCTCGGCCAGACAGCGCAGCGCGATGATGACGAGCGCGCGCGAGCCGCCCTCACGTGCCAGCGCCAGCGCGCGCTCGGCCAGAGCAATCGCCTCGGCGGTCTGCCGGCGCAGGGCCAGACAACGTGCCTGAGTGACATAGTTGCAGAGCAGCCCTTCGGGCCGGCCGCTCTTTTCGGCAAATTCCTGTTCGATCTTCAGATCGGCCATGGCGCCGGCCAGATCACCGCGATGAAGGCGGGCGATGCCGCGATTGCCCAGCGCGCGCATCATCTCGTGGTGATCGCCGATTTGCTCGGCCAGGCTCCGTTGGCGCTCGAAACAGGCCAGCGCCTGTCGCAGACGACAGCGACACAGTTCGACCAGGCCGAGGTTGCCGATGTTAATGGTCAGTTGCCATTTGTCGTCCTGCACCTCGGACTGTTGGATGAGTTCGCGGAAAATGGCCTCTGCCCGGTCCAGGTCGCCCCGACTCCAGGAGACCAGACCCAATGTGCCGTGCGCGCGTATCGCGCTCCGGTAATCGCCGTGGTTGTGATAGTGAGAGATGGCCCGTTCCAGATCGTGCGCGGCCTGCTCATAGCGCACCGCAGCCCAGTACATCACCCCACGCACATTGTAGGCATCCGCCAGCAGGGTCGTTTCCTGGCCGGTGCCGACGCGCGCCGCTGCGCTTTCGAGCATCCGCACGGCCCGATCGGCCCAGGTCAGGGCATCTTCCAGCTGTCCCATGCGGCGCAGGATGCGGCCATAGGCGAAGCATAGCCGCGCCATGTCGGGCAGGTGTATCCAATCGGCATCGTTCACCAGGCCGGCCACACGTGCTAATAATTCGCGTGCGGCAGCGGTCTCGCCCTGGCGCAGAAGAACGAACACGATCAGATCGAGGGCGGCGACAGCGACCTCCGTCAGTCCGGCACGCAGCGTTATTTCCAACGCGCGATGGGCCGTCCGGTGGGCGAGGTCCACCTGACCGGAGGAGAGATAGCTGTTGGCGAGCGCGTGAAGCAGGCGGGCGTGGCGCTTATCATCGCCCGCTTTGGCGGTGATCTCGACGCCGAAGCGAAGCAGAGCTTCCCACGCCGGGCCATAGCCCCAGCGGGTTGGCCACGGATCAAGCCTCAGGATCAGTTCGATGATCCGGTCGTGCAGGTGCGATGCTGCCCGGGCCTGATCGAGCAACGTGAGCAGGCTGGCGCAGTGTTCGGCCAGTTCATTTGTCAAGCCGGACTCGTGGCCCCTGATCTGGCTCTCGGCCCAGGTCAGACGCGCGTCGAGGTGGCGCGCGTGATAGTCACGCCAGCGTCTCTGCTCGTTAATCCATGCCAGGTCGGCGGCGGCCGTCACGGTCGTCATTCGATCTGGTCTGCCTCCCATCCGCTCACCACGTCGCTTTTCAGGAAGAGGACGGTCAGCGGATGAAGCCGATAGAAGGGGCGCTGGAGCGTACCGGTGATTTGCACCAGGCAGTGGTCCAGCAGCTGGGTCAGCGCCTCGCGCAGCACATCGGCCGAGAGATTGCTGGCAGCTATGATCCAGTCCATGTCCTCGCCGTCGGGCGCCACGAGAAGCATCTCGATCAACAGTTGGCGCGCGGCCTCGGACAACAGGAGCCAGGTTCGGCGGTAAATGTAAGTATACAGCGTGTATGCAGCGCCGCTGGCGCGCTGCAGGTCGTGACGGATGTAGGGGAGGGGCACTCCGTGATTGAGCAGGCCGGCGATCAGCTTAAGCGCCAATGGCAGGCCGCCCGCCAGCGCGCAGAGCTCGATCAGTTCATCGTCGGATGGCATCGCGCGGCGTCGAGCTCGCGCCAGTTCGTTGCGCACCAGCATCAGGCTGTCTTGGGTCGAAAGAGGCGGCACCGGGAAGCTCTGGACAAACCCATACTCGCTGAGCGAGTGGCGGCTGGTGATGAGGGCTCGGCTGGGGCCAAGCATGCGGTGCAGTCGCGGTGCCAGGGCGCGATAGTCGGTCATCGTCTCCAGGTTGTCCATGATGATCAGATGTGGGGTTGCGTGCAGACGGGCTTGTAGCGTCGTTTCGCGCGCGTCGGGGTCGGCGGTCAGCAGTGTCTCGTCGCCCAGCTGACGGCTCAGCTGCAGCAGGAGTTCGGCGAAGGTGAGCGCGGGTTCGGGCAATGTCTCGAGCATGCCTGTGCCAGACAGGAAACGATGCTGCTGTGCGCTGACCCACAGGATCGCAGCAAATGGCCCGCGTTCGGCCAGCTGCAGCGCCACGGCCTGCGCCAGGGTTGTCTTGCCGATGCCGCCCAGGCCTTCGAGGGCGACGATGGCCGGGCCGGCCTGATCGATGAGCAATCGGATTACCGCGGCGGTCTGTTCCTGGATGCCGACGAGATAGAGGTAATCGGGCGACGTCAGATAGCGGTCGAGGTGCAATCGGCGCTGCCGTCCTGCGGCCGCCAATTCGGCCTCCCGAAGCTGATCGGTCAGCAGGGCTATGCCGGCTTCGACGCGGCGACGGAAATGGCGCTCGCTGACGTGAGCAGCCGCGGCCAGCGCCTCTACGGGCAGGTCTACATCACAGAGATAGCGGTGATAGAGGGCGCTCCATGCTTCCAGGCCGGTGTCGGCCCAGGCAAAGTCGAAGGCGAGCGCTGCCTCGACGTCGGCCCTGGCGACCGGATCGTCTGGCGGTATCGAGTTCGGGCCCTGGGGTTTTTCAGAGCCCCGGGCCTTGTGGCGCAGTTCAACAAGCTGCGTCTGGATCAGTTCTTTCAGATAGCGACGGATGTGGCGAGTTCGTTCGGCCGCTGCGTGCATCCCAGGGGGCAGCAACACGGCCGGAAATGAAGCGACCGTGTGTTCTCCACGTGTCAGGGCACGCAATAGCTGTTTTACCGTTTTTTGCGTGATCGCCTCGGGAGGCATAAAACCTGTCCGATTTCTGTCCGAAATTCACTCGACGCGCCGTCGTCAGTGAAATATACTTCAAATGCTCGTTGTTTGGAGCTGCACGGCATTTTTGCGGATAGCGCGCAGAAGCTGCCTGGAATCTGCGAGCGCGGCTTGACCGTTCGGGGCATAGAATGGTCGCAGTCACGCTCGTATGTCGACGCCATGGGGGTGGCGCTGATTCCGGCGTTTCGTGCAGCGGACATGTCTCACCTCGTGTCGTGCAGCTCCGACACGGTTTTCATTTTAGCATATATCTGGGCGATGATGAAGTCTGGCCCCGTGTTTCGTTGCGAAGGCCAGATCGGGCCAGATGATGGGAAAGCAAAAACGGGAGGTGCGCCACCGCGTCGGGACGCGCACCTCCCGTTTTGCTTTGTCGTTGGAGCGCCAGACGCCGCGTTGTGGCTCTGGCGCTGCGGCTGTCGCTTTACTTGATCTCGGCTTTCGCGCCTTCGGCCTCGATCTTGGCCTTCGCGTCGGCTGCCACTTCCTTGGAGACCGCAGTGAGGACGGTCGCCGGCGCGCTCTCCACCAGGTCCTTCGCTTCTTTCAGGCCCAGGTTCGTCAACGCGCGCACGACCTTGATGACGTTGATCTTTTTCTCGCCGACTTCCTTCAGGATCACGTCGAATTCGGTCTGTTCTTCTACAGGCTCGGCCGGGGCCGCAGGGGCCGCCGCGGCGGCCGGCAGCGCGCCGGCGGCCACCATCATCGGCGCCGCTGCGCTGACGCCGAACTTCGCTTCCAGGGCCTTCACGAGCTGCGACAGCTCGAGCACCGTCATTTTTTCGATGGCTGCAATCAGTTCTTCCTGAGTCATGGATGGTTCTCCTGAGTTTATAAGACTAGAATCTTTCTTTTTTGCTTTCGATCCGCCGGCCGACAGATGATGCAAGCGTTCGCGCATCGGTCATCGCCGGCGGGCATTCGGCCTATGCGGCCTGTTCCAGTTGCCCAATGCGGGCGTTGAGCACATTCAGGAAGCCGCGCAACGGCCCGGCCAGCACGTTGACCAGCCCTGCGAGCGGTGCCTGCAGCGCGCCGACGACTTGGGCGCGCATCTGATCGCGGCCGGGCAACTCGGTGAGCGCCTGGACGCCCGCTTCGTCGAAGGCCGACTGCCCGATGATGCCGCCGCGCACGGCCAGGACTTTGGTATCTCTGGCCCATTTGCTCAGCGTTTTGGCTGGCGCGGCCAGGTCGCCGAAGCAGAACGTGAGCGCGACCGGCCCCTTGAGGAGCGATTCCGGTGCGGCCATGCCGGCTTCCGTCAGCGCGCGGCTGGCCAGGGTGTTCTTGGCGACCATCAGTTCGCTCTCGCAGCCGCGCAGCTCACGGCGCAGCGCCTCGAGCTGTTTGACGGTCAGGCCGCGATACTCTGTGACGATAACGGCCTGGCTCCGGCGTAGTCGTTCGACATAACCGTCAATGATCTCGCCTTTTTTCGCACGAGTGATAGCCAAACGAGTTTCCTCCTTTCCGATTCGAGATTGACACGGCACACAAAAAAGCGCCTCTGCGCTGCAGACAGGCAGGCACAGAGGCGCGAAGCTCCCTCGAGAGTTCGATCCACTTTGCCTCGGCAGGCCGGCGCTCCGATTAAGTCCCTGGTAGGACGCCTGCTGTCTCAGGCGCGAATCCGCTATGCGATTGTGAGATGTCTTATGCCGTTGCCGTCCTCAGCGAGAGCGCCTGGTTGGTGTCCACGCGGATGCCCGGTGCCATGCTGGATGTGAGCGTGACGCGACGGATGTACTGGCCTTTGGCGCCGCTGGGCTTGGCGCGCTGCACAGCTTCCATCAGCGCGCTCAGGTTTTCCAGCATTTGTTCGGGTGTAAAGCTAACTTTGCCGATCGGCACGTGCAGGTTACCGGTCTTGTCCACTTTGAACTCGACGCGGCCCTGGCGAGCCTCGCGAATGGCACGCGGCAGGTCATCCGGCTGCACGATGGTGCCGGCCTTTGGGTTGGGCATCAGGCCGCGCGGGCCGAGGATGCGGCCCAATCGGCCGACTTTGCCCATCACTTGTGGCGTGGCGATCGCCATGTCGAATTCCAGCCAGCCGCCCTGGATCTTCGCGATCAGGTCGTCGAGGCCGACATAGTCGGCGCCGGCCTGCTCGGCCAGCCGTGCGCCATCACCCTCGGCGAAGACGAGGATGCGCACCTGCTTGCCCAGACCCGCAGGCAACAGCACGCTGCTGCGCACCTGTTGATCTGCGTGCCGCGGGTCAACGCCCAATCTGATGTGCACCTCAATGGTGCCATCGAACTTCGGATATGAGACCTTTTTCAGCAAATCAACCGCTGCGGCCGGCGAGTAATACTGCAACCGGTCCACGAGTTTGGCGGCTTCGATGTACTTTTTTCCGTGTTTGGCCACTGTGATGCTCCTTGTCCCGGTCAGGTTGGCCGGGTGTGGTGATAGCGGACGTTTCCCGCACTCGGGCGGGGCGCCCTCCCACCTGCTGACGCCGACCGCGTCAGTCGGTGACTGCGATGCCCATGCTGCGGGCCGAGCCCTCGATCATGCGCATCGCCATTTCGACATCGTAAGCGTTCAGATCCTTCAGCTTGAGCTCGGCGATATCGCGCACTTGCTTGCGTGTGATCTTGCCCACCGGTGCCTGGTTGGGTTTGGCCGAACCTTTCTGCACTCCGGCCGCCTGTTTGATCAGCTCGGCGGCAGGCGGCGTCTTCGTCACGAATGTGAAGGATTGGTCGGTGTAGATCGTGATTTCGACCGGCACCACTGTGCCCGCCATGGATGCCGTGCGGGCGTTGTATTCCTTGCAGAAGGCCATGATGTTGACGCCGTGTTGGCCCAAGGCCGGGCCGACGGGCGGCGCCGGATTGGCCTTGCCGGCGGCGATCTGTAGCTTAACGATTGCTTTGACCTTTTTCGCCATGAACGACTCCTATGCCCAAAGAAACCCGCTTTGATCGCCGCGGGCCTCTTAGATTACAGTTTCTCGATTTGCAGCAGGTCTACTTCGATCGGTGTTTCGCGATTGAAGAAGGACACCAGCACGCGCGCTTTGCCTTTGTCAGCGTAGACTTCATCCACGGTGCCGTGGAAGTCGGTGAAGGAGCCTTCTATGATGCGCACTTTGTCGCCCGCTTTGACTTTGACTTCGGCGACCGGCTCTTCGGCTTCCATGCGGCGCATGATGCGCTCGACTTCTTCCGGCCGCAGAGGGGTCGGTTTGTTGCCGATGCCTACGAAGCCGGTCACGCCGGGCGTGTTGCGCACGACATACCAGGACTCTTCGTCCAGGATCATCTGGACGAGCACGTAGCCCGGATAGATGCGCCGTTCGACGATGCGACGTTTGCCGTCGCGTAGCTCGATTTGCTCTTCGGTTGGTACGATCACCTCATGAATCCGATTGGCCATTCCCATGGATTCGATGCGGTGTTCCAGATTTTTTTTGACTTTGTTTTCGTACCCCGAATAGCAATGGACAACGTACCACTGCGGCCTGGCTTGGGTTTCGGCCGGGCCGACATCGTCCGGCGGCATCTCTTCGCCAGGTTCATCGGCTCGCTTGACGTTGCCTGCGATCCCATAGCTATCGTCATATGCCGACAGGCTATATATATTTTGTGGATCCAGTTCCTGCCAATCGTCTGTACTCATCGCTATCCAGCCGTCATCCCAGTGTTTGCGTCGGCCGCGGTCAGCTCACCAGGAGCCTGATGATCTCGGCAAAAATGAGATCCACCGCTCCCAGAAAGATCGCCATGGCGATTGTCACTGCCAACACGATCAGCGTCAGGTTGGTGGCTTGCTCGCGCGTTGGCCAGGCGACCTTGCGGATTTCCGCGCGGGTCTCTTTGAAATAGCGGACAATCGCATTGTCCGGTTTGGGTGTCTCCGGTGACGTTTCCTTGCCGCTCACACATCCCTCCGCAACATACTGGCGACCGGCTCGTTAATTGTCTGGTCGCATACGATTCAAGACACCGTACCCAGGCGGCGTTTGATGAAGATGATGCCGCACCAGGACGGTGTCTTGCCGAAAGAACTCAATCTATTGCAGATACAGGCGTGGCAGGACTTGAACCCGCAACCCTCGCTTTTGGAGAGCGATGCTCTGCCTATTGAGCTACACGCCTACGCCAAAGCCGACAGAACTGTGCCGCCGACAATCCGACTATTTCGTCTCTCGATGCACCTGATGTTTGTGGCACCGCGGACAGTACTTCATTAGCTCCAGGCGGCCCTGGGTGTTCTTACGATTTTTTTCGGTCGTGTAAGTACGTTCCTTGCATTCGGTGCACGCCAGTGTCACGACCAGCCGATTTGCTTTTTTCGCCGTAGCCATAGATCACAATTCCAAATGATCACGTTTGGCGCCTGACGCATGACAGGCCCACAATGGTACACGTCAGGCGCCAGGGTTGTTATTCGAGAATCCTGGTGATGACGCCGGCGCCCACCGTGCGGCCACCCTCGCGGATGGCGAAGCGCGACCCCACTTCCAGCGCCACCGGCACGATCAGCT
>Ga0116210_1000222_pt1 | contig 62116 bp, 58 predicted proteins | sample TshhotsprinmetaG_FD_94483 | JGI IMG/M metagenome (GOLD analysis project Ga0116210, IMG submission 94483) | Hot spring microbial communities from South Africa to study Microbial Dark Matter (Phase II) - Tshipise hot spring metaG | ecosystem: Environmental > Aquatic > Thermal springs > Hot... | reverse complement strand
TCCAACTCACCCCATGTCGCCTCTACCAATCTCGCATATAGAAGCCTGGGATGGTCTTCCTTCACACTCCCTACTACCCCTTTTTCATGATCCTCGCGCCTGCTTCCTATCGCGGCGCAACGAAGAGAGTACCGAATACCCTGAAATCTGTCAACACCCCCTGAGTAAAAAAGCAGGGGGCTGGCCGCCCCCTGTGGGAGAAAAGCGTGTCTAGCTGCTTAGCGCAGCCTTTAGCTGGGGCATTTGTTTTAGCACCAGGTAGCGAATAACGCCCGTCCCGCCGGTGCCGCGCAGCAAGAGCACCAAGGAGGCCTTATCGCTGATGCGGCTGACAATGACGGTTTTGCCCAGGTACTCGAGGTTCAGGCTTTGCACCGAGGAGAGGTGGTATTTTTCGCCCATGACGCTGCTGATGGAGAGCAGGGTGTGTATGTAGGTGGCCAGCAGATCGGGTTCATCCAGGGTTTGGCCCAGCCAGGCTAATAGCTGGCCGCCGCTACCCACGACAAAGACGCTCTCAATCTCGGGCTTATCCAGAAAGGGCTGTAGTTCGTTGAGCAGGGCCTGCGATGAGGGGGTTGGCTGTGGGTCTGTGTGTACTGCCGGCGCCGGCGGTGGGGGAGGGGGTGCGGGGGGCTGACTAACCGGTGCGGTGATGGGTGGCAGCGGTGCTGAGGGCTGGTTTGCAACCGGGACGGCCTCATCCCTGGCTTGATTTGACTGCTTGGCAGCGTTGAGGGCGCGTTCAATTTTGGGAAAGAGGTCGTCGGGTGTAAACGGCTTAGAGACTACGTCGAAGGCCCCTGCCTGCTGGGCTTGGGTGACCACACTCTCGTTGATGATGCCGGAAATTAGAATGACGGGGATGTTTTGAGTTGAGGCCTGCGTTTTGAGCATCTGGCATAGCTCAAAGCCGCTCATGCCGGGCATTACCACATCGGCGATAACCAGGTTGGGGGCGTGGTGATTGATCGCATCAAGGCCCTGCTCGGCCGACTCGCTGGTGGTGACCACCAGGCCGCGCGACGACAAAAGCTTCTCAAGCACCTTTCGCACGCTGGTGCTGTCGTCAACAACTAAAACTTTGGATCCTTGCATAACTACCCTAATGGTAGAGCTATCTGCGATGGGGTGTGGTGATGTGTGACCATCACGCCGTGCTTAGGGTAAGCCATCTGGTGTACGAAGATGGTGAGTTCTGGAGGAGGCCACCCGATCAATTCGCAGTTCTGCCTTGTTGTTCGCTGATGAAGGGGTGGGATTAACTGTGCAGGCTGTTTACCCGGCGCCATTGCGGTTCATAGGGCTCGAGCCCTGGCCAAAACACCCGCCCAAAGGCGGGCGCCGGGCTGGTTTTTATGCAGCATCAATTGATGCCTTGCTGGCGGTGATCCATCTCGACAGCCATTGAAAGCAGCAGTTGGTCGGTGCTTTTGCGAATGGTGATGGGCTCCAGGAAAAAATCGGCTTCGGTGAGGGGTTCAAAGTGGAAATGGCCGCTGGGCCGGTTTTCAACCTGAAGCAGCAGGTGCAGCACAGCATCTTCACCGCTCTTGCCGGCGTACTCGGCGTGGATGAGCTGCCCTTTACTGAAGAGCCAGCTGGCGCTCTCCCCCTCGACCTCGACCCGAAGCCGGCCGGTTTTGGCCGATTTAGCCAGCCACTGGGCCAGTTCAAACAGGCTCATGTCGCCCAGTCGTCCTTGTATACCCTGGGTTGCCGGGTTGGCAGCTTCGGGGGCGTGGGTTTTACGGGTTAGCTCGAGGATAAGCTTATAGGCGCTGCGCACCACTTCAGCCGCTGGTGTGTCGGGGGGCAGCACCAGGTCGAGGTCGCCCACTTTGGCCGGGGTGGTGTGATCGAGCAAAACAAAAGGAACCAGAGCAAGCTGTGGGTCGGAGCGCACCATCTCGAAAAACTCGGCACCTGCCAGGTCGCTCAGCGAGGCTGTGCTGACAATGACGTCGGGTCGGTGGCGTTCCAGAAGGGTCATGGCGTAGAGGGCGCTGTCCTCAACCTGGACATCAAACCCCGACAGCACAAAGCTGTCTTTGAGCGCGACACCACGCTTGGGTTGACCGGTCAGGATCAGGGCTTTCATCGATAAATCTCCTTTTTCAAGCGAGCCTCTTGGAGCATATGACTATATCTCTTGCAAGAACCGGCCCAATTCTACCTCGTCGGCGGGCTTGGTTAGATAGGCATTTGCACCGAGTTCAACAGCGAGGTCGCGGTGTTTGGTTGAGGCTCGAGTGGTCAGCACCGCAATGGGCAGGTGGGCCAGGTTGGGGCGGCGTCGCACCTCCTCCAGCAGTTCGAAACCCGACATGCGGGGCATCTCGAGGTCGGTCACCACGGCCTGGAAAGGTTGCTGCTCTAAAAGCTCGAGGGCTTCCTGTCCGTCCGCAGCCGTGACAACCTGATGGCCGGCTTTGCGCAGCATCTGGGCCACCACTTTCCGCACCGAGAGTGAGTCGTCAACCAGCAGAACCGGCAGGCGCCGGTTGAGCGAGGCTTTGATGGGGGTTTGGGTGGGCAGGGTGGTGTTCAGGCTGAGGAGACCGCTGGGGCTCAGTACCAGAATCACCTGGCCGGTGGGCGAGACGGTGGCGCCGATGAGGTGGGGTAGTTCGGAAAGAGGGCCTGGGAGGGGCTTGACCAAGGCCTGTTGCAGGCCTATAAAGCGCTCGGCAGCCAGGGCAACCAAGTTGCCACCGCGGCCTTCCACCACGGCCAGCGCATACTCTTCCGACTCAGCCGGGGGTAGCCTCAGCAGCTCGCCCAGGTGCTTGATGGGAACGGCCTTCCCTTCGTAGGCCACCTCGTCCTGGCTGGCAGGCGCGGTGAGCAGGGTGACCAGGCTTTCGCGGGGCAGGGCCAGGGTCTGCCCGCCGGTTTGCAGCACCAGGATGTCCGAGACCACCAGGCTTTGCGGTATGCGTAAGCGAAAGGTCGTGCCCAGGCCGCTGTGGGTTTCTACGGTTAGGTCGCCGCGCAAGCGGCGGATGGTGGTTGCGACGGCATCCATGCCCACCCCGCGTCCGGCCACATCCGAAACCACCGGAGCGGTAGAAAGGCCGGGGAGGAAGATGAGTTCCAGGGCTTCCTCCGGGCGCATGTTCTCTACCTGGGCCTGGGTGCGCAGGCCCTTCTCGACAGCTTTTTGCTTGACGGCCTCGAGGTCGATACCCCGCCCGTCGTCGCTGATCTCCAGCACCAGGGCACCGCGCTGCGGCTGGGTGCGGATGGTCAGGGTGCCCTTGGGTGTTTTTCCGGCGGCGAGGCGTTCTGCGGGGCTTTCAATTCCGTGAATTACGGCGTTGTTGACCAGGTGGAGCAGCGCCTCTGAAAGGCCGTCGAGCAGCACGGAGTCGATCTCGACCTGCTCCCCTTGAAAGAGGAGCTGTACCTGCTTTTCACCGGCGATTTGTTGTACCTGGCGGGTGAGGCGCTGGTAAAAGCGGCCGATGGGGATGAGCCGGGCCCGGCCCACCTCGTTGCGCAGCTCTTGCGAAAGTTTGCCGAATAGCTCGGTTTCCTGGCGGAAGGCTTTGATCTGCTCGCTGAGGCTGTTGCGCACCTCGGCCAGGTCGCTGGTCATCTCCTGGATGGAGCGGGCCAGGATGTTGAGATCGTCGTAACGGTCGAACTCGAGCTCGGTAAACAGTTCCTGAACGGTTTTGCCCAGGGTGCTCTGGGGCTGGGATGCCTGGGTTTCCTGGGCCAGCGAGAGCCTGGGGTTGAGGTAGCGGGCCTCGAAGTCGGCGGTGGTGCGCATCAGCCGCTGGCGGGCCATTTCAAGGAGCTGATCCATCTCCTCGAAGCGCTGGGCCAGCAGCTCCAAACGCGAGCGGGCCACCAGGGTCTCACCGGCCAGGTTGAGCAGGGCATCGAGGCGCTCGAGGCTCACCCGCACCGATGCCGTGCTGCTGGGACGGGTTTGTGGAGCAGGGGTGCTGGGTGGGGCCGGCGCGGCCGGGGCTGGGGCGGGGGTGGGCGGCTCCCGGTTGAGCAGCAGGGCCAGCCGGTTTTGCAGGTCGATAAGCTGCTGGTGGAGGGTTAGAGCAGCCTGGGGATCTTTGCCCTCGGCCACCACGAGCATCTGGCTCAATACCTGCGAACCTTCCAGCACCAGGTGGGCGATCTGCTCACTCCAGGGGGTCTGGCCCTCGCGCACCGCTACCAAGAGATCCTCGAGCTGGTGGGCCAGGGCCCCAATCGGCTTGCAGCCCACCGAGTAGGCCGCCCCTTTGACGGTGTGCATCGCCCTGAACAAAGCCCGCAGGTGCTCGCCGTTTTCGTCGCCGGTTTGTAAACCGGTCAGCGCATGGGTTACGTGATCGAGGTTCTCGAGGGTTTCGGGGGCGAAGAACTCCCAGAACTCGGCGTTTTGCCGATAGAATGCCTGCAATTCTTCCACCACCCCCCCCGGGGTCTGGGGGGAGGCTTGTGGGGCCTCCTCGGGCTCATCGCTAACGAAGGCTTCGGGGTTGAGCGCGGCCAGCTCCTGGATTAGAGCAGCCGCTCCCAGACGACCGAGCTCGAGGCCCACGCGACCTTCCTGGCCGTGAATGGCGATGTTCTCCAGCGCAGTGGTGAGCACCGCTGTAAGCTGGCCTACGAACTCGACCACCTTGGCCTGCTGCTGCTCGGTATAGCGGGGGGCGGCCTCCAGGATGCGCTCAGCCAGGGCGCCCAGGTTGGCGATCTGGGGAAAACCGTACAACCCCGCCGAGCCCTTGAGGCGATGGGCCATAACCACCAGGGGTTCGTGGCGTTTGATGGCCAGGAACTCGGCGGCCTGCTCGAAGACCGCTACAGTCTCCCAGGCCTCTTCCAGAAAGCTTTGCAGCAGATCGGGTACGGTTGCGGCAGACATAGCAGCTCCTAGTCGGGCAGGCGGAAGCGACCCAGGCTTCTAGAGAGTTCCTGGGCCAGCACCCGCATGGCCTCCGCGGACTGACGGCCTTCCTGGCTTTCGGCCCCGGTCTTTTGTGCAGTCTGGGTGATTTTTTGCACCGCCTGATCGACCCGTTCCACCACGGCCACCTGGCTCTGGGCCAGGCCCGAGATTTCCTGGGCCAGGCTGGCCGATTGCTCAGCCAGTCGGGCAATCTCCTCGAGGCGGCTCCTGGCGCTGTTGGCTGTGCCGTAACCGGTCTCCACCTCGCGCACCCCTTCGCGAACCAGCTCCACCACCCGGCTGATATCGGTCTGTACCTGCTGCACCAGGTTGTTGACCCGGCTGGTCTCGCGGGCTGAGTCTTCGGCCAGTTTACGGATTTCCTCAGCGACGATGGCAAAGCGGCGGCCCGCGGCCCCGGCCCCCGCTGCCTCGAAGGAGGCGTTGAGGGCCAGCAGGTTGGTTTGCGAGGCGAAGTCCTCGAGCACCTTGGTGATGCTCTCGATCTCAGCCGAGCGTGCGGCCAGCGCGGCGATGTTCTCGGCGATGGCCTGCATCTCCTTGCGGATATCGCTCATACCCGAGAGGGTCTGGGTCACCGCCTGGCGGCCTAGCTGGGCCGACTCGAGGGTGCGAAGAGCGGCTTCCGCGGTGATGCTCGCGCTTTGGGCCATCTGCCGGATGTTCTTGGCGGCAATTTGGGTCTGGTGCTGTACCTGGCTTACCTCCTGGGCCTGTAAGAGGGCCCCGGAAGCGATAGAAGCGGTGAGCTGATCCATCTGCATGGCGCTCTGGCTGACCGACTCGGCTGCTTGCTTGACCTCCTTGAGCAGTTGCGCGATTTCCTCAACGGTCAGGTTTACCGCATCCACCACGTTGCCCAGCACATCGTCGGTGACCTCACCGCGCTCGGTAAGGTCGCCCTGGGCGATTTTGGTAGCCACATCCAGGAAGCGGCGCACGTTTTCCTGAAGCCGCAAGCCGCGCTGGCGTTCTGCTTCTTGCTGCTCCAGCAGGGTGCGCAGGGTAAGGATGGACTGGTTCAGGGTTCTACTGACCAGCCCCAGCTCGTCGTTGGAGCGCAGGTGGGCCAGGGTGGAAAGGTTGCCCTGCCCGATGTGCTGGGCGACCCGTGTGAGCTCCTGCACCGGGGCCAGAATCGAGCGCAAAACCCCTACGATCAGCCAGAGGGATAACATCAGGGTGGCCACCACGATGAACAGGCTCAACACCTGCCCGTTGACCAACTGCCCTAAGCGCTGATCGAGCAGGTTGTTGAGCTGGTTCAGGGCGGCGGTTTGTACGGCAAAGTAGGCCTCAATGGGGCGGCTAAGCTGATCGAAGTAAAAGGTGGGCTCGAGGCCAAAACGCCTGCTCAGTATCTCCCGGCGGGTCAGCTCAACCGCCGACTCGGTGATGGCCCGGGCCGCGCCCACCTGCTCCTGCAGGCTCTCGCCCAGCGAGGGGTTGCTGGCCAGGGCGTTCTGTACCGAGCGCTCGAGGGCTGCCGTCACCGAGGCCACCTCGCCGAAGCCGGTGCCCCGATTGACCAGCGAGGCCAGAAGCCCGTTCAGCCGTCTTTCCTGCTCTGCGGTGAGCTGCTTGGACTGCAAGACCGTGGCCCCGATGCCCTGTATCTGGCTCAGGGTTTCCATGACCGGCGGCAGGCGGTATACCACCGAATCCACCAGCCAGTAGCTCTGCACAGTTGGGTCTAGAATCAGGTTGGAACCGATGGCCATCTGCTCGTATAGCCCCAGTAGCTGCCCGATGAGCCGGGTGTGGGCTTGAAAGCTTTGTGTGGGGCTATAGCGCATGGCCAGCAGGGTATCCCAGTCGGTTCTGATGGCAGCCAGCCTATCCCCAATGCCGTAAGGGTCGCCTTCGGTGCGGTTCATTCTGTCGAGCAATTGCAGGCTGCGGCTGATCTCCTCGGCTTTTTGGGAGCGCGGCACGACCAGTTCCTGGTTGCCCGAGAGGGTGGCTGCGCTCATGCTGCGATGCTCGGCCATGGCTTTGATCAGGCTGCCGGTGCTTTGCAGGAAGAGCACCCCCTGCTTTTCGGTTCGCACAAAGTTGATGTCTCTTTGTTGCTCAAATACCAGTGCGAACAGCAGGTAAAAAATGGGCAGCAGCAGGGGAACGACCAGCAGTGCCAGCTTGTAAGGGACGCGGAGGTTGCCAAAGAACCCGGTGTAAGGGGCCTTGAGGGCCTCGGCATCCACCCGCACCTTGCGGCTCTGGGCGCCCAGGAGGCCCACCTGCTTGATTTCGACCTCGCGAAGCTCGCGTTGAAGCGCCATAGTACATCCCTTTAGGCAGGCAGCCGGAAGCGGGTCAGGCTTTGGCTGAGCCGCTGGGCCAGGGCCTGCAGCTCCTCGGCGGTCTGACGGCCTTTACGGCTTTCCTGGTCGGTTTGCAGGGCGGTGTCGTAGATGTCCTGCACCACGCTGGTCACTTCTTCCACGCGGGCCACCTGCTCCTGGGCGGCCTGGGCTACGTAGCGGGCTGCCTCGGCGGATTGCTGGGCCAGGGCTGCGATCTGCTCGAGCTTGCTTCCGGCCTCGGTGGCAATGCGGTAGCCTTGCTCCACCTCGCGGGTACCGCCTTCTACCGAGATCACCACGCCTTGAATCTCGGTTTGAATGCCCTTGACCAGCAGGTTGACCCGCTGGGCGGCCCGGGCCGAGTCCTCTGCCAGCTTGCGCACCTGGTCGGCCACCACCGCGAAACGGGCCCCAGCCTCACCCGCACCGGCCGCCTCGATGGCGGCGTTGAGGGCCAGCAGGTTGGTTTGCTTGGCGATGCGCGAAATGGTATCCACCACCTCGGAAATTTCCAGCGAGCGGTCGGAAAGGGCCTTGATGCTCTTGGAGATGCTCTGCACCTCGCGGCGGATGTTCTGCATACCGCTGAGGGTGTTTTGCACAGCCCCCTGACCCTCCAGGGCCGCTTCTTTAGCCTGCATAACCAGTTCGGAGCCCTGCACAATCTGCTCGGCCATGCTGCGGATGGATTCGGTGGTGTCGAGCGCCTCGATGCGGGCCCGGGCTGAGAGCTCGGCCTGCGACTCGGCTTTCTCCTGCACGCTTGCGGAGCTCTGGGCCATCTGGGCTGCACCCCGGTTGACCATCTCGGCGGCGGCCTGCACCTGCTTGAGCAGATAGGCGATCTCCTCGACCGTCAGGTTTACCGCGTCGACCACGTTGCCCAGCACATCCTCGGTCACCCGCCCGCGCTTGGTCAGATCACCCTGGGCGATGTCCATGGCCACGTTGAGGAAAGCGGCGATGTTTTCTTGCAGGAGCTGGCTCTGGCGAAGCTGCTCGGCGTCGGCCTCGGCCTTGGCCTTGAGCTGCACCACCGTGTCGTTGAAGGTGCGGGCCAGCGAGCCCAGCTCGTCGGAGGACTGCACGGGTACCTGCACACCCAGGTCGCCCTTGCGCAGCCGCATGGAGGCGTTGAACAACTGCCCCAATGGGCGGGTGATGGAACGCACCACAGCCCCCACAATCCCCAGCACCAGCGTCACAGCCAGCGCAATAATCACGAACAGTAGGGTCTGCTCGTGTTGGAGCTCTTGCCAGGTTTGAAGGGTGTTGTTTTGCAGCACCTGCAGAGCGTTTTGCTGGAGCTGTGCCACGCTGGCGTCGATCTGGTTGAAGGTGCTGGCGTACTCGCTGGGGCGCAGGGTAGGCCGGGCGGTAGCCAGAATCGAGTTGGTTACGAAGGAGTTGATAAAGCCGGTCTCGGTGAAGACCTGCTCAATTTCGAGTGTGATGTCTTCCAGGCCCCGCACCTGCCCCGACCGGCTCTGGGCCAGGCTGAGCAGGGTGCTTTCGGTTCGCCTGGATATCTGCTCGAGCAGGTTGATGATCTGCTCCCGCTCGTAGATGAGCGCGGAGCCTCGAGCCAGCACCTCCATACCCAGGAAGCGCAGCTCGGCCAGGGTCTCGCGCAACTCGGGCAGGTGCCGCAAGGTGGTTTCGGCTAAGAGGAAAGACTCCTCGCCGATGTTGAGCAGCATCCCCGAGGAGAGGCTTGGCTTTTCCAGGGTCTGCTGTAATTGCACCATCATCTGGTGGTGCATTTCGAAGATGGCGTTGTTACCGGCTGCCTGGCTCTGGTTTTTGATTCCCGCCCACCTTTGACTGAGCTCGGAGATGGACTCGCCGATGCCAAAGCGGTCTTGCATGGTCTCGTTGAGTTGAGCCAGTTGGGCTAGCGCGTTATCCACGTCGGCAGCTTCTTTGCTCAGGTTGCTTCTGAGGCCCAGGCTTCGATCGTCCAGGAGGTAGCGCCGGTGTTCGTGTAATTGCTGGGATACCGCATCGAGGGCCAGCGCAAGCTGGTAACCCTGTAGCTGGCTATACAGCCGTTCGTTCTGGCGTTGCTCGAGGGAGAAGATAATGCTAATGGGTACGAAGCCTACCGCCACAAACGCCAGCACAATCAGGAGCAGCTTTTGCCAGATCTTAAGCGAACCCAAAAACCCGCCGGTCGGCAGGAACTGTGTGGGGGCGGCTGGCCTGGGGCGGCGCACGGGGCGCACAGCAGTTTTTGAGCTGCGCTGGGTCATGCTTCAGCCTCCTGGGCCTGTTCTGTGGGGGCCTCGAGCAGGGATGAAATGAACACCGGTAGCCCCAGCACCACCACCGCAAGCAACACGAAGATATTGAGTGTGACCAGGCTGCCGCTGGCGATCATGTTGTGAATCTGGGTGGTGCCGGTGTCGGTAAAGCGCGCGGCCAGCATGGCGGTGTAGTGCATGAAGGGGATGGCCAGCCCGGTGACGGTGGCGGTGGCTAGATTGCTGAATGGAACCCGGCTCAAGACCGGGCTGACCAGCATCCACATACCGAAGGTGCCCAGCACCACTGCCACCAGAACTGAAAGCACCACCAGGGCTGGGTCGAAGGTGAGCTGGGCATCGAGGCGCATGGCAAACATGCCCACATAGTGCATGGTTCCGATGCCCGCTCCCAGGAAGAAGCCGGAGCCCAAAATCTGGCCTGGGCCCACATTGGGTCGGCTGATCAGATGGAACGCGGCGGCAGCCCCCAGGATGGCAAAAAACATCGAGACCAGGGTGATAAGCGGATCGTAAGAGACCAGCTTGGTGATCTGGAGGGCGGTCATGGCTGTGAAGTGCATGGCCCACACCCCCAGCCCGTAGGTGGCGGCCCCCAGCCACAGCCAGTTTTTGCTGGCGTGGGCTTGTCGCAGGCGGCTAATGATAGTTAGTGCGGCATACGACGCAAAGATCGCGATAAGAAACGAGGCCCCGACCAGCCAGGGGTCGTGGCTCATGGGAAGGTGGGTTTGTTCCATATGGGACTCCTTTGGCGTACGAATGTTCGCTGCTCTTGCAGGATGGCCTGGTTCAGGTGAACGGGGTGGTTCGGATTGCCGGGGCTGGTGCAGGGGCTGCGGCCGATATCCGGGCGGTGAGGTGGGCCAGCAGGCTGCTGGGGTTCAGGATGCGGATGCTTTTGCCGCCGTCCTCCAGCACCGCACTGAACAAGGGTTCTTGGCTTGGGGTAGCCCAGGTGCCACTCAGGTTGGTGCGCAGCCCGGTCACCTCGTCGATTGTGAAAGCGATGGCCTGCCCCTCGACCTCGAGCAAAGCCGCCAGATCGGAACCTGTGGGCGGAATCTGCAACACCTGGCTCAGGTCAAACACCGACACAATCCGGCCCTGGTTGCTCAGGAGTCCCAGCAGGGGTGGAGGGGCCAAGGGAATGGGCGTGAGCTGCGTTACTTCCAGCACTTCTTTCAGGGCTTTGGGCTCAACGCCCAAAAAGACGCTGCCAAGCCGCAGCACCCAGATTTTGTCGATGCCGATCTTATTCATAACGCAAGCCGTTTGCAGATAGTTGCAGATGCCTGTTCAACTGGAACCACCGGGCCGGCTAGAGGATTTCCTGGACAGCTTTGCGCAGGTCTTCGGGGGTGTAGGGTTTGGTCAGGTAGCCGTTGGCCCCCTGGCGCTTACCCCACTCGATATCGGTGGGCGCGTTCTTGGAGCTGATGATCAAGACCGGAATGTGCTTGGTGGACTCGTTGCGCCGGAGGGCGCGGAGCACCTCGTAGCCGTTGCGACCGGGCATGACCACATCGAGCAGAACCGCGTCTGGCTTTTCGGCTTCGATGCGCTGTTCGACATTCTCGCTCCCCTGGTACAGGATCACCTGGTGGTAGGGTGCAAGTGATTGCTCGATGAGCTTAAGATCTGCCATGGAATCGTCTACGGCTATAAGCTTTGCCATTTTTACCTCCAGATTTGCGGGCAGGGTGGCGATGACAGCAAATGAATACTACTACCCGCAACATAACCTAAAGTTACGTGAAGCGTGACCCCCTGGATGTGACGAATGCACAAGCGTAGAGCAGGCGGGCGTTACGCTTGCCTTTCTTTAGCGATAAAACCGGAAACGTTTGGCTTAAATTTAAGTCATCTGGCTCATCTGCTGGGTGGAGGAGGAGATTATGTTCAAAAACATCCTGCTGGCCTTCGACGGCTCAGTCCATGCGCAGAAAGCGGCCCAGGTGGCTGCCGACCTGGCCCGGCAGTATCGCGCTTCGCTGTGCCTGGTTCATACCTACGACCCTGTGCCCGATTATCTGGGGGAACCCTTTTTGCAAGAGGCCATCTCCAGGCGAACTGAGGCGGCTGACCAGGTGGTAGCCCAGGCCCGGGCTTTGCTGGGTGATGGGCCCCAGCTCGAGGTCGAGGTGCTGGAGGGCCCGCCGGCCGAGGCCATTTTGCGGGTGGCCGAGGTTCGCCAGGTAGATCTGATCGTAATGGGCACTCGAGGCTTGAGCCAACTGCAGGGCTTGCTGCTGGGCAGTCAGAGCCAGAAGGTGCTTACCCATGCCCAGTGTCCGGTGCTGCTGGTGCGCTGACGTTACGGCCTGAACCAAGGGCCGGGCTAGTTCAGGCGGGCGCGCAGCTCGAGCGCTCTTTTTTTCAGCTCCTCCAGCGTTTGTAGGTTGGCTAAGGTGGCGTTGCGGGTGTTTTCCAGGCGCGCGCAAGGGGTGCGGTACAGGCTGTTGAAGCGCTCGCGGGTGCGGTGCATCTCGGTATTTAGGGTCTCGCTTAGGGCTTGCTCGAGGGTATTCTTGAGCTCGGTTAGCCGCTCACGCAGGCGGGCTTTGGCCACCTCTTTGCGGCGAGGCAGGATGGAGGTGGCCAGGATGGCCCCAAACACCGTGGCAAAGATGCCCAGGATATCAAAGGCGATTTTCTGGGCTACCAGCAGGATGGTCAGGCCAAGGCCCATGACCCCTACCTCGGCCAGGGCGGTGCCGCGCAGGCTTTCTTGGATAAAGTCGCGTAGCTGGATGGCCTCGGCCTCGGCGTCGAAGGAGCGCAGGGCCTCCTCTAGATTGCCTGCGATGGTGCGCTCTTCGGGGCCAGCCTGCTCAGCATGCCGGAGGCCAGGGGCCTCCCGAAGCAGCACGAGGGCGTCTTCTAGCAGCTCGCGGTCGCGCCGGGCCAGCCAGTTCATGGCCTCGAGCACCCGGCGTTCGATTTCCTGGTTGGCCCCTTTGACCACCTCGTCTATAAAGCTTTGCTTGAGCTTGCTGGACTGCAGAAGCTCGAGGAACCTGGAGAATCGCACCTTTTCGTCCAGCCAGCGCTCGCCCCGGGCCCGTACCTCGTCGATGGCCTGGAGGGCCAGGGCGACCTGCCCGCTGAAGTCGCGGCGGGTACGCTCTTCGTGCCGCTGGAGCAGGTGCTCCAGCTCGTGGCAGGTGGCAAGCTGCTTCTCGGCTTCCTTAAGCCGGGCCTCCAAAGCAGGCCTGGCGTCATCGGCAAGATGGGCCAGCACACCCAGAGGAGAACCGAGCTTAATAGAGGCCGCCTCGTGATTAAGCACCTGCCGGATATGGGCTTCCAGCTCGGGAACGCGGCTGGCGGCGGTTTCGCCTTGCCTGGCCCGGCGGGCCGAGACCGCAAAGAGGGGGGGGATCTGCCCCAGGGTTTGATCGGCCGCTTTCCTGACAAACTCGAGCACCTGCTGCAACTCAGCCTCGCTGAGCAGGTCAATTTTGTTTATGACCAGCACCACCTTTTTTCCCCAGGCGCGGATTAGACGGAGGAAATCGGCCTCGGACTGGGTGAAGGGGCGGTCGGCGCTGGTGACGAACAAAATAAGATCGGCGCGCGGGAGAAACTGTTCGGTCAAGACCTGATGATGCTGGAGGATGGCGTTGGTGCCAGGGGTATCGACCAACCGCAAGTCCTTGAGCAGGGGGTGTGGCAGTTGAACCAGCACCAGCTCAGGCGACTGGGGCTGTAGCTTGGATTCAGGGCCATAGCCGATTAGGTTGATGCGGTCGGTGGTGGGGGTGACCCCCTCCTTCAGGAAGTCTTCGCCCAGCAAGGCATTGAGCAGCGAAGACTTACCGCTGTTGTACTCACCGATAACCACAAGCAAAAATGGACCCTCCAGATCCAACAAAGCCTGTTTAAGCGCTTCGGTGTCGAGGCCCACTCGAGCCAGGGTATCCAGCCCTTGGGCGAGCAGCGCGCGTATATCTTGGGCTAGAGCCAGGGTTTTTGAATCCAGCATACGGAGATTGTATCGCAGGGTTTTACAAACGCTTTTGTGTTAGGCAAAGCCAGGCAGCGATGCCCAGGAGGGCCCGCCAGCGTGCGGTATGGCGGTTGTAGCCGGGTTATCCTTGAGCGACCCGCGTGGTGCAGTTGATTAAGACGGGTTTGCTGGGTTTGAGCACCTGAAAAAGCGCCGAATAATCCGATGGGGAAGGGAAAAGCTGGCAATGGCGACCCGGCTCGCGTCGGCTGGCGATTCAACAACAGGTTGTGTTGTGCATATCAAAAGCACACAAGATGTTGTATAGTGAAGTTCAGTGGAGAAACAATCTAAAAGCACCGCTCGTCCGCAGTGCACAAAAGGCTTTTGGGTTTTGTGCAACGGGCGAATCATCCGCTGGATAGCGCATGGTTTGGGAGCTGGGGCCTAGATATCTCCACACTGGATTGCGAGGAGGTATACACATGCCTGAAAAAGCCAAACCTGAAGAAGCCAAAAAGCCCGCTGCCAAAAAACCTACCGCCAAGGCCGCGGAGAAGAAGACCGCGACCAAAACCGCTACTAAGACTTCTACCAAGGCTCCGGCCAAGAAAACCACGGCCAAGGCGGCAGAAAAGCCCACTGCCAAAGCCACCGCTAAACCGGCTGAAAAGACCACTGCTAAGAAGGCCGCTTCCAAAACCGCTGCGAAAACCACCAAGACCGCCGCTAAAGCCGCAGCAAAACCGGCGGCTAAAAAAGCCGCTGCTCCCAAAAAGTCGACGGCCAAGAAGTAGGGGTTTTGGGTTGACCGGCCCCATAGCGGGGCCGGTTTTTACCTGCCATGCCAGGCTTGCAACGACCTGACCGGCAGGTTGGAGTGGCGTGCGCGCAGGATGGCCTCGAGGCTCCACCTGGCCCCCTCGAGCGTGGTGATGAAGGGCTTGCCGGTCTCCACCGCGCGGCGCAGCTCGGGGTCGGGGGTGAGGGCAATCAGCAGGTCGTAATCCCCTTCCGAGACCTCGAAACCGGCGGCCTCCCAGTCGGGCTTGAGCTGCTCGGCCCCGATGAAACGCACCCTGCCGGAAAGCGGCAGCCGCTGGCCCACCCCCAGCTCGGCCCGGTAATAGGCCAGGTAGGGATCGGTGTCGATGCCCATGCTCTCGCCGGTGGAGCGCATCTCGGGCCCCAGCACCGGGATCACCCCAGGGAACTTGAGCCAGGGAATCAGAACCTCCTTGACCGCGTAGAAGCTGGGGGTGGGGTCCTGGGTGAAGCCCAGCTCCTCCAGGGTGTGGCCCACCGCAATCAGGGCCGCGTACTTGGCCAGCGGGTGGCCGATGGCCTTGGAGACAAAGGGCACCGTGCGCGAAGCGCGGGGGTTGGCCTCCAGGATGTAGACCACGCCATCTTTGATGGCGTACTGCACGTTGATCAGGCCCCTGACCCCCACCGCCAGGGCCAGCTTGCGGGTGTAGGCCTTGACGGTCTCGAGCTGTTCGGGGGTGAGGGAGATGGGGGGCAGGATGGTGGCCGAGTCGCCGGAGTGCACCCCGGCCCGTTCGATGTGCTCCATGATGCCCGCTACCACCACCTGCTTACCATCGCACAGCGCGTCCACGTCGAGCTCGAGGGCGTTTTCTAGATACTGATCCAGGAGAATCGAGGGCCGCTCGGCCAGCGCCGCGTAGATGCCGCTCAGATACCAGCGCAGCTCCTCGGGGTTGCGCACCACCTGCATGGCCCGCCCCCCCAGCACGTAGCTGGGCCGGGCCATCAGGGGATAGCCCAGGGTTTCGGCCAGTTTGAGGGCCTCCTCGGGGGTGCGGGCCACCGCGCCTTTGGGCTGGGGGATGCCCAGCGCGGCGCAGAGCTGGTTGAACTCGGCCCGGTCTTCGGCTTTGTGGATGGCTTCCCAGCTCGTCCCCAGCAGCGGCACGCCGGCCTCGGCCAGCTTTTTAGCCAGCTTGAGGGGGGTCTGGCCGCCCAGGGTGGCGATGACCCCAATGGGTTTCTCGTGCTCGGCCAGGTTGAGCACATCCTCCAGGGTAAGGGGTTCGAAGTAGAGGCGGTCGGCGGTGTCGTAGTCGGTGGAGACGGTCTCGGGGTTGGAGTTGACCATGATGGTCTCGTAGCCCCGTGCCCCGGCCTCGCCGGGCCGCTCAGGCGGTATCGCTGCTTCGCGCAGAGCCCAGACCGCGTGCACGGTGGCGTAGTCGAACTCCACCCCCTGCCCGATGCGGATGGGGCCGCTGCCCAGAATGACCACCTTGGGTTTGGAGGTTGGGCGCACCTCGTCTTCCAGCTCGTAGGTGCTGTAGTGGTAGGGGGTGTAGGCCTCGAACTCGGCGGCGCAGGTGTCCACGGTTTTATAAACCGGCTTGCAGCCCGCCGCCAGGCGCTGCTTGCGGGCCGCGGCCTCGGAAACCCCCAGCAGCTCGCCCACTCGAGCGTCCGAGAGGCCCAGGCCCTTCACGTAGCGCCAGTCCTCGAGGTCTTCCAGGCGGTGCGGCTCGGTCTCGAGGTCGTGTTCGGCCTCCACCACCTCTTTGAGCTGGGTCAGGAACCAGGGCTCGATCTTGGTTTTTTCGTAAAGGTGGTCTACCTGCACGCCCCGCCGCAGCAGTTCCAGGACTGCATAAATTCGCGTGGGGCTGGGGTAGAGCCGGGCCTCCAGCTCCTCGGTGGTAAGGCCCGAGAACTCCGAGCGCACATCGGCCTCGAGGCTCCTGAGGGCCTTGCCAAAGGACTCCTTGAAGGTGCGGCCAATGGCCATCACCTCGCCCACGCTTTTCATCTGGGTGCCCAGCCGGTCGGAAAAGCCGCTGGGGTTGGTGTTGGGCAGGGTGCTGAACTTCTCAAAGGCGAAGCGGGGAATCTTGGTGACCACGTAATCAATGGTGGGCTCAAAGCTGGCCGGGGTTTTCTGGGTGATGTCGTTGGGAATTTCGTCCAGGGTGTAGCCCACCGCCAGCAGCGCGGCAATTTTGGCGATGGGGAAGCCGGTGGCCTTGGAGGCCAGGGCGCTGGAGCGGGAAACCCGCGGGTTCATCTCGATCACGATCATCCGCCCGCTCTTGGGGTCAATGGCGAACTGGATGTTGGAGCCCCCGGTCTCCACCCCAATCTCGCGGATGATGGCGATGGCCGCGTCGCGCATGCGCTGGTACTCCACGTCCGAGAGGGTCTGGGCCGGGGCCACGGTGATGGAGTCGCCGGTGTGCACGCCCATGGGATCCAGGTTCTCGATGGAGGTGATGATCACCACGGTATCGTTCTTGTCGCGCATGACCTCGAGTTCGTACTCCTTCCAGCCCACGATGCTCTCCTCCACCAGGGCGGAGTGGGTGGGGGAGAGCGAAAGCCCCCGGCTCAGGATTTCCACAAACTCGGCTTCGTTTTCGGCGATGCCGCCGCCGGTGCCCCCCAGGGTGAAGCTGGGCCGCACCACCACCGGATAGCCCGTCACCTCGCGGGCAAAGGCCAGGCCCTCTTCCAGGCTGTGCACCATCTTGCCCCTGGGCACATCCACGCCAATCTTGAGCATGGCTTTCTGAAACTCCTCGCGGTCTTCACCCTTTTTGATGGCGGCGGCGTTGGCCCCGATCAGCTCGACACCGTATTTTTCCAGAATGCCCTGTTCGTAGAGGGCCATCGAGAGGTTGAGCGCGGTCTGGCCGCCCAGGGTGGGCAGGAGGGCGTCCGGGCGTTCGGCAGCGATAATTTTTTCCAGGAACTCCACCGTGAGGGGCTCCAGGTAGGTGCCCTCCGCGAGCTCGGGATCGGTCATGATGGTAGCGGGGTTGGAATTGACCAGCACCACCTGGTAGCCCACGCTGCGCAGGGCCTTGACAGCCTGGGTTCCCGAATAATCGAATTCTGCCGCCTGGCCGATGGTGATGGGGCCGGAGCCGATAATCATAATCTTTTTCAGATCGGTGCGAGCAGGCATACCAAGGGGAGAGCATAGCACTTATCGGGGCCGGTGGCTACCCGGTTTTTGCATAGTGTTGCGCGGTTTGAGCATAAACACGCAAGCCCCCGGCCTGGGGGTTGGATTACTTTAGAACCCGGCAATCGTGCTAGACTCAAAAAGTAGTTGCGTGTAGCAAAACTATTGTCAGGCCATCCCAAACAAAAGGAGTCGAACATGCCAAAGGCCGTGCAAACCATGATCTCGAGCAAACTCGCCCAGAAACTTCAGGAGCAGGTCGGCCACGAACTCGGCGCGCACCAGCAGTACCTGGCCATCGGCACCTACTTCGCCCAGCAGAACCTGGACAAGTGGGCTGCGCTCTTTTACCAGCAGGCCGCGGAGGAAAAAGAGCACGCCATGAAGATTGTGCGCTTTCTGACCGATGTGGGGGAGGTGGTGAACTTCCCGGCCATCCCGGCGGCCTCCACCGGCTTCAAAAGCGCTGCTGATGCGGTAGCACAGGCCCTTAAGTGGGAGCGCACCGTGACCGAGCAGTTCCAGACCATGGCCAAAATTGCCCTGGCTGAAGGCGACTACGTGGGCTTTCAGTTCTTGCAATGGTTCTTAGAAGAGCAGGTCGAGGAAGTGAGCAGCATGGAGAAGTACCTGGCCCTGGTCGAGAGCGGTATTAACCTCTTCCAGGCCGAGGCCTTGCTGGAAGTTGAGGCTTAGTCCAGCGCTTTCCTTCTTGGCTGGGGTGAAGGCCCCGGCCTTTTGTTTTATCGTTGGAGCTATGCAAACCATCAAGCCCGAGCTGCTCAAAAGCTTTCTTCAAGAGAACCCGGTGGTGGTGGATGTGCGGCCGCCTGAGCAGTACAGCCCAGGCGACCTCGAGGGCGCTTTGCACATCCCTTTGCGCGATATCCAGCAAGGCCACCACAACCTGCCCAAAGACCGCCCTTTGCTGCTCATCTGCGAGCGGGGGGTGATGAGCGAGCTGGCCGGGCTTTACCTCGAGGCCGCCGGCTACCAGCAGGTGTACCATCTCGAGGGCGGCCTGCAAAAGCTGCGCAAGGTGGCCGAAGGGCTGTAGCCCAGTTTACTCGGTGCGCTTGGGCAGCTCATCCAGCCGCAGGCCGTGCCAGGTTTCCAGGTGCGCGCGGTGGGTTGGCAGGTAGGCCCCCGGCTTGAAGAAGCGGTCGTAGTACTCGAGGTCGAGGTGGTGGGTCTGCAAAAACATCAGGCTGTAGATGGTGGGGACGGTGGCGGGGAACTTCCCAAAGGTATCGAAAAGGTACTGGGCCTGGGTAGCCACCACCTCTACCAGCCATTCTTCGTGCGGGAAGGCCTGGGCGCGCACCGCCGGGGCGTTTTTCCAGGGGCCGGGGGTTTCGGGGTTAAAGGGGCCGCCTGGCTGGTATTTACGGGCCACCACAGCCTCCACTGCCTGGCGCATGCTGGGGTAATGCGGGGGGCAGTGGCCCTCAAAAACGCCCTCGAGGCCGGTGGGGTTGGGCCGCGACCAGCCGGGCTTGAAATCGTAGCGGAAGCCCAGCCCCGGCACCTCGGGGTCGCCCGAAGCCCCCAGGGTTCGCACCCGGTCGAGGCCATTCAGCATCCAGCCGCCCAGGCCCATGGCCTGCTGCATCAGGTGGCCGGCAAACACCGCGGTGCTGATCTCCGCCGAGACCTCGGCCAGGGTGGCCTGGTCAAAGGCGGTGAGGGGGTAGGGCTTGTCCACCGCCACGTAATCCCTGAACTTGTCCAGGCCGGGGATGCTCCGGTTGTGCACGTCGTCGTAGAGCACGAAGCCGTTTTGAGCGATAAACAAAAGCTTGAGAAGCTGGTGCTGGGCCACGTCGGCCACCGGCCAGACCAGGAGGGAGCCGGGCTTGTTGGCGTTCCAGGCGTTGTGCCCGGCCATATAGGGCTCCCGCGGGGGTATGTAGAGCCGCTGGTCGGACAGACGCTGGATGTACTGCCGGTGGGCCAGCAGCAATTCCCACACATCCACATGCCCGTGTTCGTTGCGCGGTACGGGTGGCGCGGCGTCGCGGGTTTTGAAGATATACGTGCCGCTGTCGTCGGTGAAGAACACCTGGCTGGTGTGGAAGCCCGCCGCGCTGGGGAAGGTGCGCCCGGCGGCCATGCCCGCGTAGCTGGGCAGGTAAGGGGCCACGTTTTTGTGGTGGCTGATCAGGTTGTGCCAGCCGGTCAGGCCGCCCACCGTGGTCAGGATGATCAGGCGCTCGAGCTCGGAAAGCGGGTAGGGCTCGTAGCGTGAGCGGTAGGCCAGCGGCCCCTCGGGCAGCTCACCCCCCAGGGCAAAACGGCGGCTGCGGCGGCCAAACAGGGCCTCGGTGAGCGGAAACTTTAGCAGCGCCTCGAGGGCCCGGCGCTCGTGCGGCTGGATGATGGGCTCAGACTCGGCGTGTGGCATTTTTTCCAGTCTATCCCGGATTTGCAAAACAAAACGCCCCCTGCTCGAGACCTGGCAGGGGGTTGCAGGTGTTCCAGGCTACTTTTCCGCGCCTTTTTCGATGGGCACCCCCACCGCATTGCCCCACTCGGTCCAGCTCCCGTCGTAGTTCTTGACGTTGGGGAAGCCCAGCAGGTGCTTGAGCACAAACCAGCTATGGCTGCTGCGTTCGGCGATGCGGCAGTAGGCGATTACCTCCTTGTCGGGGGTGATGCCCTTGCTCTCGTAGATGGCCCGCAGCTCTTCGGCGCTTTTGAAGGTGCCGTCGGCGTTGACGGTGGTGGCCCAGGGGATGTTCTTGGCGCCGGGGATGTGGCCCCCGCGCAGCACCCCCTCCTGGGGGTACTCGGGCATGTGGGTCTTCTCGCCGGTGAACTCGGCGGGGCTGCGCACGTCTACCAGGGCGCCCTTGCCGGCCTTGACTTTTTCCAGATGGGCCAGCACCTCATCGCGGAAGGCCCGCAGGTTGGGGTCACGCTGGCCGGGGGTGTAGGAGCCTTTGGGGTAGGTGGGCACCTCGGTGGTCAGGGGTTTGTTTTCCTGAATCCACTTAATGCGGCCCCCATTCATCAGCTTGAGCTTCTGGTGGCCGTTGTAGCTGAAGAACCAGAAAGCGTAGGCCGCCCACCAGTTGTTCTTGTCCCCGTACAACACAATGGTGGTGTCGTTGGAGATGCCCAGACGCTCAAACAGGGCGGCCAGCTCGTGGGGCTGGATGAACTCGCGGATGGTGTCGTCCCACAGATCGGCCTGCCAGTCGATCTTCTGACTGCCGGGAATATGCCCGGTGTCGTAGAGCAGGATGTCCTCGTTGACCTCGAGGATGCGCACCTCGGGGTTGTTCAGGTTTTCCAGCACCCAGTCGGTTGAAACCAGTACGTCGGGGTTGGCGTAGCTCATCTTAGATTCCTCCTTAGCACAGCCTCAGTTAACCCAAAACAGCTTAGGGTAAAGATGTTCAAGGTTACGCTGACATAGATTACAAAAAATGTAATCTATGAATGGCATCATATCCAAGATTGGCCATTGAATGCAAGTTGGGCCATTTTTTGAGTTTACCGCGCCTTTGATTGAGGGTCGGTATCAGCCTTGTTTGAGCGGCGGGTAAGCAGCTCGCTCGAGGGCAGCAGGTGCCCCAGGCACTCGGTGTAATCCACCCCCTGCTGAAAGTCGGCGGCCAGGTCGGCCACACTCACCTGGCTCAGGATTTGCAACGCGGCATCCCGCACCTTGAGCCAGACCACGCTCCGCGCATGGCAGCGTCGCTCCTCCACGCAGGCTTTGGGCCAGTTGAGGCTTACGCAGGCCAGGGGGGCGATGGGGCCGTCCACCGCCCGGATCACATCGCGCAGGTTGATCTCTTCAGCCGGGCGCGGGAGGGCATACCCCCCGCCCTGGCCTTTTTTGGAAAGAACCAGGTTATGGCCTACCAGGGCGGCCAGAATGCGTGCCAGGTAGGTGTGCGGTACGCCGGTGGCCTTGCTGAGTTCCTCGCTGCCAACAAGGCGATCCGGGGCCTGGGCACCGAGATAACCCAGGATTTTGAAGGCGTAGATATCGGTTTTGGAGAGGCGCATGGCCCCAATTTAGCCCAACCCTCGCGCCTCCGGCAGTTCTACCACCGCGCGCACAAAAGCGTTGCCCACCGCGCGATCGGCCAGGGCCAGCGGGCCACCGGCCTGATAGACGCCGCTTCTACCCTCGAAGTACAGGTCGTAGAGGTGTCCGTTGAGCATGGGGTTGAGGCCGTAGCGAAGGTGCTCCCGGTTTTGCAGCTTTTTAGCCAGCCCTTCGCGCAGCCAGACCTCCCCCTCTACCTGGCTCGCATCGGCGCTCCAGGGGCCGTTCCAGCGGGCAGCGTTGGCCGAGGGTTGTACCACCAGCCAGGCCCCGGCGGCATCGGCCTGCTCGAGCAGGCTTTCGTGAAAGGCGTCCAGGCAGATCAGGTTGGCGATGGGGCCCAGCCGGGTTTTTAGTATCTGCCTACCAGGCCATCCCCCTGACAGAAAAGCCCCGCGTTCGTGAGCGGTGAGATTGACCTTGGGCACCCGCCCCAGGATGGTACCCTGGGGTGAAACAACCAGCGACAGGTTGTACACCCGCCGGCCCAGGGCGTGTAGCTGCTGTGCGGGTTCCCAGTCCATGAAGGGGCTGAAGATGCTGCCGGCCACCACATAAGCCCTGGCGGCCTGGGCAGCCTCCCGAAAAGCCTGCTCGTACACCGGCCAGACCTTCCGGGCCCGCAGATGATAGAACACGGCAGGGCTCAAAACCCCCAGCCCCAGCGCTGCTCGCCACTCTTCTCGTAATAGCCTCAGCGCTGCTTGCAGGCTGGTTCCGGCCTCCCGAACCGCCCTGGGGGTGTCCAGCCAGAACAATAGCGGCAGGGCGAAGGCCTCGGGAAAGGCGATGAGACGGGGTTCATGTTCCGGGAGCCCGTGAATAGCGGCTTGAGCCAGCCCCCGCACATACTGCCTGAAGCCCTCGGCGCTGGTGTAGGGCTGGGTGTGTAGTTCGGTTTGCACCGCAACCAGGTGTACCCGCATTGAGCCTACCTTACTACAGACGCGTACCGGGCGGATCATAAAAGAGGTCTTAACGTCCCTCACACACAGCCGCGGATACCCCGGGGTTAGGGTAAGGGCATGCGTGGTTTGCTTATTTTGCTGGTTTTAAGCTCGATGGCCTTTGCCCAGATCCGAGTGACGCTCGAGGCCCCACCCCCACCCACCCTTACCATCAGCGCCGACATCCGCATTGCCCTGGTTCCGGGCCTTGTGGTGGTGGAGCGGGTGCCTGAACCCCAGGGGATTCTGGTGGTCTACCGCAGCAGCCGGGCGGCTGAGGTGTACGCCTACCACCACCGCGACCTGGTGGCCCGCGGCTGGACGCGGGTCAAGTATCAGGCCGGCGGGGGCCATTACAAGTCTGAGTACCGCAAGGGCCGGGCCAAGGCCAAGCTGGAAGTGCGCGACCGTCGGGGCCGGATTGAGGTACGGGTCAAGGAAGGCTAGACAGCCGGACGGCTCCCGGCTACACTAAACAACGCTTGGGGCCGTGGCGCAGTTGGGAGCGCGCTTGAATCGCACTCAAGAGGTCGGGGGTTCGAGTCCCCTCGGCTCCACCAAGTCCAAAACAGTGAGAATCCGAGGGTAGACACTCTCGGATTCTGTTTTCTGCTGCTTGATGCAGTTGTAGGAATCCGTGCCCGGATTGTTGAAATGGGGTTTGATCTCCATGGACGTTTGTCGTTTAAAATGTCTAGCTCACCACCCAAGCGCTCCACAGTGCGCCGCCCAGCCCAAAAAGCCCCAGTAAAGGAATAGGGGGAAATTGGCGCAGCAGGAGGCCCAGCGCTAGCAATGTAGCAACCAGTTCACCCCAGCCCACCAGGGTTTCGCGTCCCAATAGCCACAGTGCCCAGGCGATGAGTCCCAGGGCCGCCCCTGAGGCCCCCTGAAAAAAGGCTTCGGCGATGGGATGCCCCTGCCAGCGGTGCAGGAGGCCGGCCACCAGGAAGGTAAATATGAACGAGGGTAAAAAAATGCCCACGGTTGAGAGTACCGCTCCAGGGATGCCTGCTGCCAGGTAGCCTGCCGCTGTGGCTGTGGTTAGCAATGGCCCCGGTGTGATCTGACCCAGGGCCAGGGCGTTCAGGAGGTCGCTCGAGCCCAGCCAGCCCCGGCTTACCATCTCCTGCATCAGCCCGATCAGCGCGTAGCCCGAGCCGAACAGAGTGGAGCCCACCAGCAAAAAAAACCAGAACAGGCTGAGGGGCTCTATGCTCAACACCCTTGCGCTTCTGCCCAGTACCATCAGCAGACCCACCAGCAACACCACCGCCCACTCCACCACACCCAGCCCCGCCATCGCCAGCCCCGCCAGGGCCAGCACCCAGGTTTGGGGTTGTTTTTTGGGGTGGGGCAGCAAATCCCAGAGGGCCTGGGCAATCAGGGCCACCACAGCCAGCTTGAGCCCCAGGAACGCGCCCTGTACTAAAGGTAGCGCGGCTGCTCCGCGGTACAGCATTACCAGCGCCAGCGTGACCCCCGCCGCCGGAACAATAAACCCGAGCCCCGCCAGCAGCAGGCCCCAGTGGCCTGCTCGAGCGTACCCCAAGAGCATGGCCGTCTCGGTGGAGTTGGGGCCCGGAATCAGGTTGACGGCGGCCAGCATCCTTAAGTACTGCGCTTTGCTCACCCATTTACCTTCCCCGACCAAAAAGCGCTGGAAAATGGCAAAGTGGGCTGCCGGGCCGCCAAAAGCGGTCAGGCCCAGCCAGACGAAGGTTTTCAGCACGGGCCAGAGCACCGCGTACAGTATATGGTCGCGCGTCATTACAGTGTCTTGACCTGCCGTGTGTTTATCGGTATTGTTGCGACGTATCGAAAGGAGGCTTCATGAGGCTGGTAAAAGTAGTTGGGCTCGTTGCGGCTTTAAGCCTTGGGGGTGCCCTGGCCCAAGACCGCACCCAGACCCTTATTTATGGTGGGGACTGGTCTGATCTCATCACCATGGATCCCCAGGTTTCCTACGAGTTTTCCGGTGGCCTGGTCACCGACAACCTGTACGAGACCCTGGTCAAGTATGAGGGGGCCGACCTCTCCACCCTCAAGCCGGGCCTGGCCGAGAGCTGGAAGGTAGACCGGGGCCGGGATACCTGGGAGATCACCTTCCGCCTGCGCCGGGGCAGCAAGTTCTCCAGCGGCAACGAGGTGACCGCCAAGGACGTGGTTTATACCTTTGAGCGCGCCCTAGCCCTCAAAGGGCCAGGTTCTTTCCTGTTCACCGAGATTGCCCAGCTCAAGCCGGGGGCTACCAGGGCCGTGGACAACTACGCGGTGGTGGTGAGCCTGCCTAAAACCGCCTCGCCGAGCTCCTTCCTTTCGATTCTGACCTTCAATATCGGAGGTATCGTAGACTCCGAGACTGTGCAGAAAAACGCCAGGAACAACGACTTTGGCAAAGAATGGCTCACCAACAACTCGGCCGGCTCGGGGCCTTTCCGGTTGGTGCGCTGGGATCGGGGTTCGCAGGTGTTGCTCGAGGCCAACCCCAACGCCCGCATCAAGCCCAAACTGCAGCGCATCATTCTGCGCGAGATCAAGGAACCGGCGGTGTTGCGCACGGCCCTCGAGTCGGGCGAGATTGATATCGCCGAGGGGCTCACCCCGGAAGCCCTGCGGGCCCTGGCCGGCAACCCCCGCTTTAAGACCCTCAAAGCCGATAGCCTGCGCCTCAACTACCTGGGCATGAACGTCAAAGAAGGCAGCCCCTTCGCCAACAAGCTGGTGCGCGATGCGGTGCGCTACAGCATCAACCAGGACGAGCTGGTGAGCGGGCTGGTGCAGGGTAACGGCACCAAGATCCAGACCCTGATCCCCAAAGGGCTGCTGGGTTACGACCCCCGCACCCCCTACACCTTCGACCCGGCCCGGGCCCGGCGTTTGCTGGCCCAGGCGGGGTATCCGAACGGCCTCGAGTTCGAACTGCTGGTGAGCACCGGAATCTGTGGTGGGGGCATCCCCTGTGCGGACATCGCCGCCAAAGTTCAGGCCGACCTGGCCAAGGGGGGCTTTAAGGCCAACGTCAAGGCCATCGCCAACGCCGAGGTGCTGCGCACCTACCGGGCCCAGAACCACCAGATGGTCTTGGTGGGCTGGAGCCCCGACTTCCCCGACCCCGACGGCAACGCCACCCCCTGGGCCAACTTCGAGGCCCGCAGCCTGGCCTGGCGCAACGTCTGGAACGATCCCACCGCCATCCGGCTGACCAACCAGGCGGCCCTCGAGACCGACCCGTCCAAGCGGGTGGCCCTCTACCGGCTCCTTACCGACTATGTGCTCAAGAATGGCCCCTACGCCGTGCTCTATCAGCCGGCCATTCCGATTGGCCTTTCGGTCAAGGTGGAAGGGTACGTGCGCAACGCCCAGGGCCAGGTGCGCTTCGAGAACATCAGCAAACTGCCCTAAGTCAACCCCAGGGTTCGGGGCGCAGGGTGCCGGTGGGGCCCTGGGTTCCGAACCCTAAACCCTGCATATGCTTTCATACTTTTTCCGCCGCCTTTTCTTCGTGGTTTTTGTGGTCTGGGGGGTCACGTTTGCTACCTTTTTTATCGCCAATGTGGTGCCGATTGACCCCGCCATTGCTGCCCTGGGGGACAACGCCCGCGAGGAGCAGATCAAGGAATTCCGGGAGCGCTACGGCCTGGATAAACCCATCTGGCAGCAGTACCTGATTTACATGGGCCGCCTGCTATCCGGAGATCTGGGCAACTCGCTGCGCACCCAGCGGCCGGTGGCCGAAGACCTGAAGGAGTTTTTTCCTGCGACCCTCGAGCTCTCGGTAGCGGCCTTTTTGGTGACGCTCCTGCTGGGTGTGCCGGCTGGCATTCTGGCTGCTTTGCGACAGAATAAGGCCACCGACGTTACGGTGCGCATCCTGGCCCTCATCGGCGGGGCCACCCCGGTGTTTTTCCTGGCGGTGCTGCTCCAGTACGTGCTGGCCCGGGAGCTTGACCTGCTGCCGGTGCAGGGCCGCCTGGACGGTTTTACCTTTCCTCCACCCAGGATCACCGGCCTGATGGGCCTGGATGCCCTTCTGGCCCGGGACTGGGCGGCTTTCCTGGACTCGCTGCGGCACCTGGTACTGCCGGCTTTTGTGCTGGGTTTGTTTTCGGCGGCCATTCTGGCCCGCATGACCCGTGCCACCATGCTCGAGGTGCTCTCGCAGGACTATATCCGCACCGCTCGAGCCAAAGGGGTTCCCGGCAGGGCCGTGGTCTTTCGCCACGCCCTCAAAAACGCCTCGCTGCCGGTGCTCACCCTGCTGGGGGGGCTGCTGGGCGGCCTGCTCTCCGGTGCCGTGCTAACCGAAACCATTTTTAGCTGGCCCGGCATCGGGCGCTACGTGACCCAGTCGGCCACCAGCCTGGACTTCCCCGCGGTGATGGGGGTCACCCTCCTGGTGGGGCTGGTGTACGCCCTCATCAACCTGATTGTGGATCTGCTCTATGCCTTCCTCGACCCTCGCATCCGCTATGCCTAAACCGGTGGAGTACCCATGGCTGCTGTAGCCTCTGTTACACGTCCGTCCCGCCCGCTGCGGCGCTTTCTGCGCAACCCAGGAGGCCTGATTGGACTGTTTTTGCTGGTTTTGCTGATTCTGGTGGCCCTGCTGGCGCCGGTCATCGCGCCCGACCCCATCGAGCAGAACATCGCCCAGCGCCTGCAGCCGCCCTCGGCAGAACACTGGCTCGGTACCGACCAACTGGGCCGCGATGTCTGGGCCCGGGTGGCCCACGGCGCGGGTATCTCCTTGCGGGTTGGGTTTGGCGTGGTGATTCTGGCGGTGTTGATTGGGGTGGCGGTGGGGCTCCTGGCCGGCACCCTGGGTGGGGCCTGGGACAACCTGCTGATGCGCGTGACCGATATCTTTTTTGCCTTCCCCTCGCTCATCCTGGCCATGGCTATTGCCGCCGCGCTGGGGCCCAACCTCAACAACACCATCATCGCGGTGGCCCTGGTGAGCTGGCCCATCTACGCCCGGCTGGTGCGGGCCAATGTGCTGGCCTTGCGGGAGCGCGAGTTTGTGGAGGCGGCGCGGGCCCTGGGCTCCTCGCAGGGGCGTCTGATGCTGCGCCATCTACTGCCCAATACCCTCACACCGGTCTTTGTGCAGGCCAGCTTCGATGTGGGCGGGGCCATCCTCACCGCCGCGGGCCTGTCGTTTATCGGCTTTGGGGCCCAGCCGCCCACCCCGGAGTGGGGGGCCATGGTCTCCGAGACCCGCAGCTACATCGCCGAGGCCATCTGGGCCCCCACCGCACCGGCCATGGGCATTCTGCTCACCGTGCTGGCCTTCAACCTGCTGGGTGATGCCCTGCGGGACGTGCTCGATCCCAGGGGGCGGGATTGAGAGTGGAGATGCGGCCCGCCTCGGTGGAGGAAGCCGCGGTGGCTTCCGATATCCTCAGCGAAGCTGCCCGGTGGCTGATGGAGCGGGGCCAGACGCTCTGGCACCTCGAGGAGCTTACCCCCGAACTGCTCCGTCTGGTAGCCCGGCAGGGTGAGCTGTTCCTGGCCTACTGGCAGGGGCAGGCGGTGGGCACCCTCATCTACCAGCACACCGACCCCCTCTTCTGGCCCGAGGTTCCGGCGGGCACCTCGGCCTTTGTGCACAAGGTAGCGGTGCGGCGGGCGGTGGCCGGGCAGGGGGTGGCCGCGGCCATGCTGGCCTGGGCCCAGGAGCGGGCCAGGGCCGAAGGCCTGGCCTTTCTGCGCCTGGACACCGACTTCAATCGCCCGAAACTGCGCAGCTTCTACGAGGGCCTGGGTTTTGTGTGCGTGGGGGAGAAGCGGGTGACCCGCATGGGCTACCCCCTGCACGTGGCGCTGTACGAGTTAAAGCTATAACCCCCCGCAGCCCCGGGGGGCCGAAGGGTTTCCCAGCATACGCCACTCGCCACCCGGCCACTGCCCGGCCTGGTAGTAGATGTGACGGGGGCTCTTTGGGTCTTCGAGCTCACCTGCCGAGGCCAGTGCGACCTCGAGGGCCAGGCACTGCTCAGGGGTGGCGCCAATGGTATAGAGCTGGCCCCGCTGCGGCATCTCGGCCAGGGCAAAGCCATCGCTCAAGGAGACCCATTGGTGTAGCCTAACCTGCACCACGCAACCATCGCTTCCCAGGGCCTTTAGGTTCATAACCTGTCCGGTGGCGGTGTAGGTGCGGTAAGGGGCGGGGGGCTGGGTCTGCGCTGCCTTGCGGCTTTGTACCCACAGGCCGCTGCCGGCCTCGAGGGCTGCCAGCGCGGCCAGCCCCCCCAGCATCCACCACAGTTTCGGCCAGGCCATCCTTCCACCATTAGGCCTGGTGGGAGGGGCCTGGGGTATGAGGGCTGGCTAAAGGCGGGTTTAGTAAGAGGGCTGGTACTCGCCCCACTCCTCGCGCAGCACGCCGCAAATCTCGCCCAGGGTGGCCCGGCGCCGGAAGGCCTCGAGGATATAGGGCATCAGATTCTCCGGGCCCCTGGCGGCTTTTCGCAGGGCCTCGAGGGCATTGGCAGCAGCCTGGCCGTCGCGCCCTGCCCGGAAGGCCTGAATCTGGGCCTTGCGGCGATTGGCCAGCGCATCGCTGATTTTTTGCACGGGGGTGTGCTCGTTGAGGGGGGAGTCGGGGTTGTTGAAGCGGTTGACCCCCACGATAATCCGCTGGCCGCTTTCCACCTGGCGCTGGAACTCCCAGGCCGCTTCCTCGATCTCCCGTTGGAAGAAGCCGGCCTCGACCGCTGCCACCGCGCCCCCCAGCCGGGCAATCTGATCGAGGTAGTCCTGCGCCTGGGCCTCGAGCGCATCGGTCAGGTGCTCCACGTAAAAGCTACCCCCCAAGGGGTCTACTGCCCGGGTGATGCCCGACTCGTAGGCCAGAATCTGCTGGGTGCGCAGGGCCAGCAGGGCGCTTTTTTCGGTGGGCAGGCCCAGCGCCTCGTCGTAGGCGTTGGTGTGCAGGCTCTGGGTGCCGCCCAGCACCGCTGCCAGGGCCTGGTAAGCGGTGCGCACCACGTTGTTCAGGGGTTCCTGGGCGGTGAGGGTGGAGCCGCCGGTCTGGGTGTGGAAGCGCAGCGTCCAGCTTTTGGGGTCTTGGGCCTTGAACTCATGGCGCATGATGCGGGCCCACATGCGCCGGGCTGCGCGGAACTTGGCGGCCTCCTCGAGGATGTCGTTATGCGAAGCAAAGAAGAACGAAAGCCGGGGCGCAAAGGCATCCACATCCAGTCCGGCCTCTATGGCCGCCTGCACATAGGCCTTGCCGTTGGCGAGCGTAAAGGCAATTTCCTGCGCGGCGGTGGAGCCGGCTTCGCGGATGTGATACCCCGAGATGCTGATGGTGTTCCACTTGGGCACCTTCTCGCTGCAGAAAGCAAACACATCGGTGATAAGGCGCATGGAGGAGCCGGGGGGAAAGATGTAGGTGCCGCGGGCGATGTACTCCTTCAGGATGTCGTTCTGGATGGTGCCGCCCAGCTTATCCCAGCTCACGCCCTGCTCCTCCGCCACCAGCAGGTACAGGGCCAGCAGCATGTTGGCGGGGGCGTTGATGGTCATGCTGGTGGTGACCTTGTCCAACGGGATGCTGTCCAGCAGGGTGCGCATGTCCTCGAGGCAGGCGATCGAGACCCCCACCTTGCCCACCTCGCCCACGCTCAGGGGGTGGTCGGGGTCCAGGCCGAGCTGGGTGGGTAGGTCGAAGGCCACCGAGAGCCCGGTCTGGCCCTGCGAAAGCAGGTAGCGGTAGCGGGCGTTGGACTCCTCGGCGCTGCTAAAACCGGCGTACTGCCGCATGGTCCAGGGGCGGTCGGTGTACATCCGGGGGTAGACCCCCCGCGTGAAGGGGTACTCCCCAGGGCGGCCCAGGCGTTCCCTGTAGCCCTCGGGGAGCGATTCGAACAGGTATTCAACTGTGGCGGGCATGGGTTCTCCTTTCAACAACTTGGCCCTTGTGTGGGGTTTGCAAGAGGCTGCCAAGGTTTAGCGTTGCTGACCTGGCTTAGAAGACCACATACAGCAGCAGCAATACCAGCGCGGCGGCGCCGAAAATCAGGAGGAGTGGGGGCAGCAGGATGGAGTAAGCCGCAATGACCAGGGCTATAAAATCCTTCCAGTCGGGTTTGATCTCCCCTTGAGGTGCATCTTGGTTTTTAGGGTCGTGCATACCCTGATTGTAAACCTTCCTGAGGCCCCATTCAGTCCCAGCGATCCGGCTGGGCGGAGGCCTGCCCTGACCTGTGCCTGACACATCGTCCTGGTTGACCGTATACTAAAGCGAGCTTTTACCCAAGCCAGCCTGGCTTGAATCTCTGGAGGATTGAGCGTGAATGCCCGTGCAATTGTGGTGACATCGGGGAAAGGTGGGGTAGGGAAGACCACCACCACGGCCAACGTGGGCGCTGCACTGGCCCGCCTGGGCGAGAAGGTGGCGGTGGTGGATGTGGATGTGGGGCTGCGCAACCTGGATGTGGTGATGGGCCTCGAGGGCCGGGTGGTCTACGACCTGATCGATGTGATCGAGGGCAAGTGCAAACTGCGGCAGGCCCTTATCCGTGACAAGCGCATCGAGGGGCTGGCCCTGCTGGCGGCCTCGCAAACCCGGGACAAGGAGGCGCTCGACCCCGAGAAGTTCCGCCAGATTGTGCGGGCCTTGCTGGAAGAGGAGGGCTTCGACCGGGTGCTCATCGACTCACCTGCCGGTATCGAGAAAGGCTTCCAGACTGCTGCTACTCCTGCCGAGGGGGCTTTGGTGGTGGTGAACCCGGAGGTCTCGAGCGTGCGCGACGCTGACCGGATTATCGGGATGCTGGAGGCCCGCGAGATCCGCGAGAACTTCCTGGTGATCAACCGCCTGCGCCCCAAGATGGTGCAGCGCGGCGACATGCTCTCGGTGGAGGATGTGGTGGAGATCCTGGGCATCAAGCCCATCGGCATCGTGCCCGAGGACGAAGGGGTGCTCATCTCCTCCAACCAGGGGGAGCCTTTGGTGCTCAAGAACGGCAGCGGGGCGGCCAGGGCCTTTGTCGAGATTGCTCAGCGGGTGCGGGGTGAGGACGTACCCTTTGCCTCCCTGAACGATGCACCGGGTTTTCTGGGCACCCTGCGGCGGCTGTTTGGGGGTAGATGATGTGGCCCTGGCAGCGCAAAAGCAAAGACACCCTGAAAGAACGCCTCAAGGTGGTGCTGGCCTACGACCGGGCCCACCTGAGCCCGGGCATGGTGGAGCAGCTCAAGCAAGACCTGCTGGCCGTGCTGAAGCGGTATTTCCCCGATGAGGAGAACCTGGAAATCCACGTCGAAACCATGGACGACAAAATGAAGCTCCAGGCCGATGTGCCGATTCCCAAATGATGGATTGGGCAGCCATTGGCTAGTGATCGGCCTTGAGTTCGACCTCGAGCGCCCCGAAATTCTCCTGCTGGTGTAGCTCCACCTGGCCCTGCTTTTTGGCTTCCAGAAGGGCGGCAAAGGCCACGGTCTGCTCCTTCCAGCCGCGAAGCGGCAACTGTCCAAACAGGGCCCGGCGCAGGCCCCACAAAAAGCCCTTGATACGATCCCAGGCCTCCTTAAGCCCGAAAGTCTCGGGCTCGAGGTGCAGCTCGGCCCGCCGCGCGAAAGGCTCAACCGCCCGCACCAGCAGTTGCAGGGGCATGGGGCGCAGGCGGCGGTCTTTAGGGAGCGGGGGTGGGGGCACCGGCAGCACCCGGGCCCGCTCGCGGGAGCGCTGCTCGAGGAAGGCGATGGCCTCTTCCAGGGCCACCAGGGTCTCGAGGAAGGCCGGATCGCTCTCCTCGAGGTAATCTTCATCCTCGGTCGGCACAACCTCGGGCCGCCTGGCGAAGGCCCGCAGTTTGAAAAGCACCAGCTCGGCCAGGATGGGCAGCAGCTCGCTCCGCTCGGCAAGCCCCAGGGCCTGCACCTGGGCCAGGGCCTGCTCGGTGAGGGCCAGCACCGGCAGGTCTTTGGCGGCAATCCGGCCTTTGCGCACCTGCTCGGCCAGCTCCCTGGGGGTTCCGCTGAACTGCTCGAAGTGCAGAGTAATCACGGTCTACTTAGAGGCCACTTTTACCGGCGCAGGTGTTCCGGGAGTCTGGCTTCTGGGCCGGAGCAGCCCGAACTTTTCCCGCACCTCTTCCATGGTGGCCTGGGCGATGCGGCGGGCTTTGGCGGCGCCTTCCTCGAGGGCCCCCAGCACCCGCTCGGGGTGGGCCCGCAGCTCCTCGGCGCGCTCGCGGATGGGGCGCAGGGTTTTCATCATCTCCTGCATGAGAAGCTGCTTGACCACTAAGGTGCCGATACCCCGCCGGCGGTACTCCTCGCGCAGCACCTGCACCAGCTCGGGCGGGGCGAAGTACTGCAGAAACTTGAAGACCACGCTGCGCTCGGGGTCGCCGGGGTCGGAGAGCCGGATGCGGGCCGGGTCGTCGGGCATGGTGCGTATTTTGGCCCAGATGCTCTCCTCGTCCTCTAGGAGCCCGATGGTGTTGCCCACGCTCTTGGACATCTTGGCCTTGCCGTCGATGCCGGGCACGCGGGGGGCGTGGGGGTTCAGGTAGATTTCCGGTTCGGGGAAGGTCTCGCCGTAGGTCTGGTTCCAGCGACGGGCAATCTCGCGGGTGAGCTCGAGGTGCTGGGTCTGGTCGTCGCCCACCGGCACGGTATCGGCTTTGTAGAGCAGAATATCGGCGGCCATCAGCACCGGGTACATCAAAAGCCCCGCCGGCACCGACTCGAGCTTGGCGGCCTTGTCTTTGAACTGGGTCATGCGGGTCAGGTCACCGTAGGGGGTCTGGGTGGTGAAAATCCAGGCCAGCTCGGTGTGTTCGGGCACGTGCGACTGCACGAACAGAATGACCTTGTTGGGGTCGAGCCCGGCGGCGATGTTCACCAGCGCCGCCTCAAAGGTGCGCTGGCGCAGGAGGTCTTTGTCGTAGGCCACCGGGTTGGTGGGGGCGTGGTAGTCCACAATGCAGTAAATGGCGTCCTGCCCGAGCTTCTCGCCTAAGGCGATATAGTTGACCATCGCACCCAGGTAGTTCCCGATGTGCAGGTCGCCGGTGGGCTGGAAGCCGGAAAAAACTCGTTTCACGCTGGATAGGATAGCAGGCCAGATGGCTTCGTGCACCCTGGGAAAACCAAAACTTGAGCCGGATACGTATGCTAACATAGGCCGAGCATGAGCCTCGAGGCCTTCTCAGACGAAGCTTTGCTGGCTTTGGTGGCCAGGGGAGAAGAGGCCGCCTTGCAGCAGATCTTTCGGCGCTATGCAGGGGCTTTCCTGGGCCTGGCACGCCGCTTAGGCCTCGACTCAGCCAGCCAAGAGGATGTGGTGCAGGAAGTTTTCACCAAGATCTGGAAAAACGCCCGCGAGTTTGACCCCCGGCGGGCCTCGGCACGGGCCTGGCTTTTAGCCATCGCCCACCACACCACGGTGGATCACCTTCGGCGCCTCGAGGCCCGTCCCCAGGCCCTCGAGCCCACCGAGGAGGAGCCCGAGGCCTTCGATCTGCCCGGCCCGGGCCTGGACGAGGAACACCACCTGGATCGCATCCGGCTCCGCAGGGCCCTGGCCCACCTCGAGCCCGAGGAGCGGGAGGTTATCGAGGTGCTGTTCTACCAGGGGTATGCCCACCAGGAGGCGGCCCTCAAACTCAACATCCCCCTCGGCACCCTCAAGACCCGGGCCCGCCGGGCCCTGGCCCGCCTGAAGGAGGAGCTGCGTGAAGCCTGAGGAAGTGCGTGAACTTCTGCCGCTGTACGCCCTGGGGGCCCTGGAGCCCGCAGAGCGGGAGCGGCTCGAGGCCGCCCTGAAGCGCTACCCCGAGCTCTGGGCGGAAGCCCGCGCCCTTCAGGAAACCGCCGCTGATCTGGCCGAACTCGTTCCCCCGGCCCCGGTGCCCGCGGGGCTGGAGCAAAAGGTTATGGCCGGCCTGCGGCCCCGCCGCCGCCTGCTGCTTACGGGCTGGCTGGCCCGGGCTGCGGCGGTGCTGCTGCTGCTGGGGCTGGGCTACACCGGGGGGTGGGGTGCTTTCTGGCTGCTCTCGCTGCGCGACCCGGCGACCCGGGTGGTGGCCCTGGCCAGCCCCAAGGGCGAGGTGGTTGGGCGGGTGATTCAGCGCAAAGACAACGTGGCCCTGGTGCTGCTGGATCGCTGGCCCCCGCCGGGCCAGGTCTTCCAGGCCTGGGGTCTGGCGCAGGGCGGGCCCACCCCCCTCCCCACCTTCCGCACCCCGCTCAAAAGCCTGCGGCTGCCCCCCCAGGCCCAGGCGGTGGCGGTCTCGCTCGAGCCCCCCGGCGGCAGCCGCCAGCCCACCACCCTGTTTGGTCTCCCGCAGTAAAAGCCTGCGGATCGATTTTTTGTGCCATGGGCATTGCAAAGCGATTGGCGATGCCCGGCTTCGCATGCTTCCAGCTTCCCGTCCGGGGCTGCGGTGGTGACCGGGGTTGGGGCTGCTTAATCCAAACGCCGCCTCCCCTGCGAATAGCAGGGTGGAGGTGCAAAATGCAAACGCAACCCCAGAATCTGGCCCGCAGGAAGTTCGTTAAGGTTTTGACCGCCGCCGGCCTCTCCACGGCCCTGGCCCATAGCCTGGTGGGGCAGGCCCTGGCCCAGTCGCAAAACGTGAGCGACCTGGATGTGCTCAACCTGGCCCTCACGGCCGAGTACCTGGCCACCGATGCCTACACCCGCGCCCTCACGGTGAGCTTCCCTGGCGAGATCCGGGATTACCTGGCCGAGGCCCTGAAGCACGAGGAGGCCCACGTCAAGGCCCTGACCGACACCATCCGGGGCCCCTTCAACGCCACGCCCGTGGCCCGTCCGCAGTTTACCTACGGCGATCTGCAGTTCAACGCGGCCAACCGGCTGAAAGTGCTGGAAACCCTGGTGGCCCTCGAGACCGCCTTTACCGGGGCCTACCTGGGGGCCATTCCCCTGATTCAGAACAAAGCCGTGCTCTCGGCGGCGGCCAGCATCGCCATGAACGAAGAGGCCCACCTGGCCATCCTGCGCGACGCGGTGCTGACCCTGGGCGGGCGGGTGGAAGGCCCGCAGACCCCGGTGGGCCGGGCGGTGGCCGTGGCCATCACCCCCCAGCAGGCCACCCAGGCCGTGCAGGGCTTTATTCGTAAGTAGGGGGAGTCCATGCAGCGGCGTGCATTTGTAAGTGGAGTGGGGGCCAGCCTGCTGTTGCTGGGCCTGGGCAGCGCCCGGGCCCAGGGGATGGGCGGTGCGGTGCGGGCGGTGGTGCTGAGCGGGGCCGAGGTGGTGCCCAACGCGGCCAACACCCCGGCCCTGGCGGTGGTGCGCCTCGAGCTCATGGGCTCCACCCTGAGCATCCAGGGCGCGGTCGCCAACCTGGCCGGGCCCTTCCGCGACTACACCCGCGACCCGGTGGACGACCCAGCGCTGAACGCCCGGCTGACCAGCGCCGTACACCTGCACCGCGGCCCCAAGGGGCAGAACGGCCCCCTGTTGCAGGCCCTTAAGGTGATGCCGGCGCCCGATGGACGGAGCGCTACCTTTATGGATCGCCTCGAGCTAAGCCTGGACGACCTGAACCGCCTGTACCGGGGAGAACTCTACTTCGATATTCACACCGCGGCCTTCCGGGCGGGCGAGCTGCGCGGACAGATTCAGATCATGTAGGGAGGTAGGCTATGAACCGTAGGGAGATGCTGAAGCAGACTGGGCTGATGGGCACGGGCCTGGTGCTGGGGGGTGTGATGGGGGCCTGCGCCACCACCCCCGGGATGAGCCAGAGCCCCAACCAGGACGTGGCCGTTTTGAATTTTGCTCTCAACCTGGAGTACCTGGAGGCGGCCTTCTACCTGGCTGCGGTGGGGCGCATTAACGAGATCAAAAACATTGGCGGCAGCGCCGAGATCCGCCTGCCTTCGGGCTTTGACGGCACCAGCCCAATCGCCGGGATGAGCCAGGAGGTGCTCGAGTATGCCCAGGAAATCGCCGAGGATGAACTGGCCCACGTCAAATTCCTGCGCCAGGCCCTGGGGTCGGCGGCGGTGGATCGCCCGGTGATCGACCTTGACCAGGCTTTTCGGGACGCCGGGAATGCCGCCAGCAATGGGGCCATCACCAACTTCAATCCCTTTGCCAACGAACTCTTCTTTATTCACGGGGCCTTTATCTTTGAGGATGTCGGGGTGACCGCGTACAAGGGGGCCGCCAAGCTCATCACCGACAAGAACAATGTATTGGATCCGGCCGCGGGCATTCTGGCCGTAGAGGCTTACCATGCCGGGCTCATCCGGCTGCTTTTGCATGAACGCAAGGACATGATGGTGACCTCGAGCCTCAGCGTGGAACAGGTGGTGCAGGCCATCAGCGACCTGCGCGGCAGCGTGGGTGGGGGCAAGGACGAGGGCATTACCAAGATGGGTAAAGCCAACCTGGTGGCCGCCGATGCCAATGCCGTGGCCTATGGGCGCACCACCAGCGAGGTGCTCAAGATCGTGTATCTCACCGGCAACGCCGGCGTGAGCATGGGGGGCTTCTTCCCCATGGGGCTCAACGGCAGCATCAAGACCACCTGAAGCCATAGCGCACAACCGGGCGGAAGCCCCGCCCGGTTTTTCTCGCAGCCGCTTGAGGCAGGCTCGAGGGGGCGCTTCTTAAGACCGGTACAGGCTGGCGTAGGCGTTCATGGCCGGGGCCCCGCCCAGGTGCACATAGAGCACGCGGGCGCCCTTTTCGAACTGGCCTTTGCGGGCCATATCGATGAGCGCGTGCATGGACTTACCTTCGTAGACCACGTCGGTGATCATACCTTCCAGGTGGGCGGCCAGCCGGATGGCCTCGAGGGTGCCTGGGTTGGGCAGGCCATACTCCGGCCCTGCGTAATCCTCAAGCAGAATCACGTCCTCCTCGGTGATTTCGCGGCCCAGTTCGACGGCCTCGGCGGTGAAGCGGGCGATCTTGTGCACAGCGGCGCGGGTCTCGGCTGGCTTGGCCGAGGCATCGATGCCCAGCACCTTGCGCGGCCTGTCCTGGGCTGCAAACCCCACGATCATCCCGGCCTGGGTGCTGCCGGTCACCGAGCAGACGATGACGTAGTCGAAGAAGAGGCCCAGTTCCTTCTCCTGCTGCGCGACTTCCTCGGCGAAGCGGGCGAAGCCCAGCCCCCCGAGCGGGTGATCGGAGGCGCCAGCGGGGATGGCATAGGGTTTGCCGCCCCGTTGCCGCACCTTTTCCAGGGCCTGCTGCCAGCTCTCCCGCAGGCCAATGCTGAACCCCGCCGGGCTGAGCTCCACCTCGGCTCCCAGGATGCGCGAGAGGAGGATATTGCCCACCTGGTCGTAGAGGGGATCCTCGTAGTTGACCCAGTGCTCCTGCACCAGGAGGGCTTTGAGGCCCAGGTGGGCTGCCACAGCGGCCACCTGGCGGGTATGGTTGGACTGCACCCCGCCAATTGAGACCAGTGTGTCGCAGCCCTGGGCCAGGGCGTCAGGTACCAAGTACTCCAGCTTGCGCACTTTATTGCCACCAAAGGCCAGGCCACTGTTGCAGTCTTCGCGTTTGGCCCAGACCTCTACCCCCAGATACGCGGAGAGCCTTTTGAGGGGGTGGATTGGCGAGGGGCCAAACATCAGGGGGTAGCGAGGAAATTTCTCCAGCTTCATACCTTCTCCTTTAGAAACTGCACCAGGCGCTGGCCGGCCTCGAGGATGTGTTGTTGTAGCAGGCGGGAAGCCCTTTCGACCTCCCTTGCCCGGCAGGCCTCGAGCAGCAGGCGGTGCTCGAGGTTGGACTGCTCGCGGTGCTGCATGACCGTGAGGATCATGCGCATGTAGCGGTCTACGTTCAGGTGCAGCAGCTCGATGGTGGAAAGCAGCCGGGGCCGCTCTGCGGGGCGGTACAGTGCGGCGTGGAACCTCCAGTTGAGCTGGCTCAGGCGCTGCCCATCGTGCACGCGCTCGGCTTCGTCCAGGGCGTCCTCGGCTTCGCCGAGCTGGCCCTTGCCCAGCCGGGGGATGGCCAGGCGCAGGGCCAGGGGCTCGAGCGCCGCCCGCATCTCGTAGATTTCCTCGAGTTCGGCCAGCGAGAGCTCGGCCACCACCGCACCCCGGTGAGGGTGGAGGATCAGCAGCCCCTCCGCCGCCAACTGGCGCAGGGCCTCGCGCACGGGCATGCGGCTCACGCCGAGCTCCGCCGCCAGCTCCTCCTGGCGCAGGATGGTGCCGCCGGGATACCGCCCCGCCAGAATCCGCTCGCGGATTTGCCGGGCCACCCGCTCGGGGGAGGTCAGGGATGCGCGGAACATTCCAGCACTGTATCCTTTGTATCCAAAATTTGCAACCAGGTACAACCCCTGTCCCCAGGGCGATGGCGAAACCAACAAGCAAGGCCCCAGTGTGGGGCCTTGAGCTGCTTTGAGCCTGGCAGCAATGGCTGGCTATGCGAGCCTTTTCTCCATGCAGAGGCTCACCGGGTCTTCAAAGTAGGGGCCAAACGGGGGGATGCGCCGGAAGCCGAAGCGCTGGTACAGGCCGATGGCCTCGGTCTGGAAGATCCCGGTCTCGAGCCGCAACACCCGCAGGCCCCGCTCGTAGGCATAGGCCTGCAGATGGGCCAGAAGCCGCTTCCCCACACCCTGCCCGCGAAACGCAGGCCGCACGTACATCCGCTTGAGCTCGGCGTACTCCTCGCCAAATAGCTGCACCCCACCACAGCCCGCCGGCTGGCCGTCCAGGTAGGCCACAAAGAAAGCAACCTCCTGCTGGATGAGTTTTTCTACGCTATACCCGTGACGGCTTTTGGGGGGGTACAGCGGCTCCAAGACTGCATCGAGCTCGGCGATCAGGGCCCTGGCGATGGGGCTGTCCGGGGGTTCGGCCTGGATGTGGAGGGGCATACCCTAGCTTAGCGCTTCTATGCCCGGCAGGGTGCCGAGTTCCAGGAGCTCGAGGCTGGCCCCCCCGCCGGTGGAGACATGGCTAAACTTATCGGCCATGCCCAGCTTGTTGGCCGCCGCCACCGAGTCGCCCCCGCCAATCACGGTAAAGGCGCCCTCGAGGCGAGCGATGGCCTCGCCCACGGCCAGGGTGCCCTTGGCAAAGTCATCTACCTCGAAGACCCCCATGGGGCCGTTCCAGAGCACCGTCTTGGCGCCTCGCAGCGCCTCGGCAAAGGCTTTGGCACTCTCGGGCCCAATGTCCAGCCCCATCCAGCCGTCCTCGATGGCGTTGGCGGGCATAATTCGGGTGGGCGCCCCGGCCTCAATTTTTTGCGCCGCCACCACATCGGTGGGCAGCAGCAACTTTACCCCCAGGTCGGAGGCCCTTTTGATAAGGTCGCGGGCCAGATCCAGCTTGTCGTCCTCCACCAGGCTCTTGCCCACCTGCCCCCCCTGGGCCTTGATGAAGGTGAAGGCCATGGCCCCCCCAATCACCATCCCGGTCACTTTGGGCAGCAGGTTCTCGATCACCCCAATCTTGTCCGAGACCTTGGCCCCGCCCAGCACCACCCAGTAGGGCTTTTCGGGGTTGTGCAGCACCTTACCGATGCTGCTGACCTCTTTTTCCATCAGAAAGCCCGCGTAACTGGGCAAAAACCGGGCCACCCCGGTCACCGAGGCGTGGGCCCGGTGGGCCGAGCCAAAAGCATCGAGCACAAAGGCATCCCCCAGTCGTGCAAACTTCTTCGCCAGCTCCTCGTCGTTCTTTTCCTCACCCGGCTCGAAGCGCACGTTGTCCAGCAGAATGACCGAGCCGGGGGGCGCGGCCTGCACGCGCTCCAGGGTGGCCTCGCTGGCCGGGGTCAGCTCCGGCGAGCCCCCGATGAAAACCACCGGCTTGCCCAGGTGTTTTTCCAGAACCGGGGCCACAGGTGCCAGGCTGCTGGCCTCTTCGTAGCCGCCCTTGGGACGCCCAAGGTGCGAGAACAACACCAGGGTTGCGCCCTGTTCCAGCAAGTGCTTCAGGGTTGGGATGGCCGCCGCCACCCGGGTCTCGTCCTTGACTTTGCCCTCTTTGATGGGCACGTTGAAGTCTACCCGCACCAGCACGCGCTTACCGGCAGCGTTGAAGTCTCTGAGTGTTCGCATGGTTGACCTCCTAGACAAATGCCCTCTCCCACCGGGAGAGGGGTTGGGGTGAGGGGTGGGCAAAGGTGAAGCCGCTCACCCCCTGCGCCCCCTCCAAAGGTGCGGGCTTATAGCTTTTTGCCGATGTACTGGGCCAGGTCGGCCACGCGGCAGCTGTAGCCCCACTCGTTGTCGTACCAGCTCACCACCTTGACCAAGTTACCCACCACCAGGGTGTCCAGGGCGCTGAAGATGGAGGAGTGGGGGTCGCCCTTGAGGTCGCTGCTCACCAGGGGCTCCTCGGTGTAGGCCAGGATGCCCTTCATGGGGCCTTCAGCAGCCGCTTTCATGGCGGCGTTGATCTCTTCTTTGCTGGCTTCTTTGCTCAGGATGGCCGTAAAGTCTACCACCGAGACGGTGCTGGTCGGGACGCGGAAGGCCATGCCGCCAAACTTGCCTTTGAGCTCGGGGATCACCAGCCCCACCGCCTTGGCCGCGCCGGTCTCGCTGGGCACGATGTTGAGGGCCGCCGCCCGGGCGTCGCGGGGGTCGTCCTTGACGGCGTCCACCAGGCTCTGGCTGGCGGTGTAGGCGTGCACGGTGGTCAGGAGGCCCTTTTCGATGCCGAAGTGGTCGTTGAGCACCTTGGCCACAGGGGCCAGGCCGTTGGTGGTGCAGCTCGCGTTGGAGATGACGTGGTGTTTGGCGGGATCGTACATGTGCTCGTTCACGCCCATCACCACCGTGAGCATGTCGCCCTTGCCCGGCGCGCTGATGATGACCTTCTTGGCCCCCGCTTTGAGGTGGGCTTCAGCGGCCTCGAGCTTGGTAAAGCGCCCGGTGGACTCGATGACGATATCGGCCCCAATCTCACCCCAGGGGATGTTGGCCGGGTCTTTCTCTTCGTATACCCGGATGGTCTTGCCGTTGACGGTGATGGTTTTCTCGTCGTAGCTGACAGTGCCCGGGAAGCGGCCATAGTTGGAGTCATACTTGAATAGATGGGCCAGGATGGCGTTGTCCGAAAGGTCGTTGATGCCGACCACCTCCACCCCGCGTTCCTGCAAAATCCGGAACACCTGACGGCCAATGCGTCCGAAACCGTTGATGCCTATTTTCATGTGATCCTCCTGTTTGGGATTAAACGCTGGATAGCCTCCGCGTTCCGCAGGACACTATAACGCCTCTATCCCAGGACGCCTAGACTTAAGGATACCCTTTTGCGCTGCACGCGACGAAAAATCCAGCAACGCCACCTTTCGCACAGGTTTTTTTGAGGCCGACTGCCCTGTGTGGATGATGCGCCTCAATTGCCGGCTCAAGCTACGCCAGTCCAATGTAGCGCAGGTACCACTGCACAAGGGCGGTTCCATAGAAGAACGCAACCAGTCCGCCAATAGCCAGATACGGCCCGAATGGTATTTGACTCTCGCCGCTATACCTGCGCATGATCAGACCGATGACAGCGCCAGCAAAAACGGCGATAAAAACGGCCACCAGCAGGTTGGCAAAGCCCAGCCAGACCCCTAGAAATCCGGCCAGCACCACATCGCCATAGCCCATTACGGTCACGTACCCTTGCGGGTTTTCTTCGGTGGATGGGGGCTCCACCTTATCGGATGGGTTGCGGAGCCACCAGTACAGCATGCCGGCCAGGGCCATGCCCCCTGCGCTGACCAGCAAACCCCGAAGACTCTCCAGCGGGGAAAGACCCAGCGCCCAGGCAGCAAGCGGGGCCAGCGCAGCAAGACCGAGGGTCAGGCTGTCGTGCAGTGCCCATACCTTACCTGTGCGGGCGTTGAGCGAGGCGTTTAGCAGCCCCACCACAAGGCCCAGCCCGCCCAGCCAGGTGCCCCCTACGCTGCCCAGCATCCCACCCCAGGCCCCAAGCATGGCAGCCAGATGTACCAGGTGCACACCGAAGGGGCCTTCGCGAGGGCCATCCTTGAAGCGGTTGTACAGCCATCCGCCATAGCCTGCGAACAACGCGACCAAGCCGGCGCCCATCAGGCCGCCTTCCAGAGCGGTCTGAAAGCTATGTGGGAAACCCAGCGCCCCCGCCCCCAGCAGGCCCAGGAAGAATCCGGTGAAATTGAGTGAATTGGGCAGGGTTTTGGTGTCAATGTCAATAAATGACAGGGCAATTAGCAGGGCGATAAAGGCCCATATAAAGACCAGATCGGGGAAAACGGGGTGCAAAATTGCGGATAGGCTAAACAGGGCTGCTGTCAGGGCTTCTACCAGCGGGTAACGCACCGAGATGGCAGCCTTACAGTTTCTGCACCGGCCACCCTGCAGAACCCAGGAGGCAATTGGCACCAGCTCGGCTGGGGAAAGGGTGTGCTCACAATGGGGGCAGCGCGATCGCGGCCAGACCACCGAAAGACCAGCCGGAAGGCGATAAATGACCACGTTCAAAAAAGAGCCAATCAGGCTGCCCAGTATAAACGCTAAAGCGGCCAGCGCAGGTAGAGGAAAGACATCCACCCTGTTATTGTAGGCTCTGAGCGCCGGGCTGCTTGTGATGACAGTGTGAACCTGGCTGGCCCGGTTTTCGCCTGTGTTTGGCTGGGGGGGTGGCCCGGCGATGCCAGGGTTGGCAGTGAGATTTGTTTGGTGGAGCTTTTGTTGGTGTTGAATGACTGCTAGGAGGTGTTGGGTTCTTGCAGTTGCTTACCAGTCCTTTGCTAGAGGTGCCCCATGGCTTCACCACCCGCCAGGGTGGTGTGTCGCCAGCCCCGTTCGACAGCCTCAACCTGGGTCTGTCCACGGCAGATCATCCAGGGCATGTGCTGGAAAACCGGCGCAGGGTGCTGGCGGCTTTCGGGAACCCGCCGGTGGTAGCCCTAAGTCAAGTTCATGGCAACCGGGTGCATGTGGTTGAGACGGCTGGGGAGTGGGAAGGGGACGGGGTGTTGACCGCCACCCCCGGACTGTTGCTGCGGGTTACTGTGGCCGACTGCTACCCCATCCTGCTCCACGATCCTGTTAGGCGTGTGGTGGGGGCGTTGCACGCAGGCTGGCGGGGGGTGGTTTCGGGTATTTTGCCGCGGGCCCTGGAACTGATGCAGTCCCGGTATGGCTCGAGCCCCGAGAACATTCGACTGGCGGTGGGCCCTGGCATCAGCGGCCCCAACTTCCAGGTGGGCCCGGAGGTGCTGGAGCAGTTTGAGCGGGTGGGCCTGGCTTTTGCTTGGCCCGATCCAAAGCATCCAGGCAGATACCGGCTCGACCTCGAGCGGGCCATCCACGCCCAGGCCCTGCAAGGTGGGATTGACCCCCGGCATTACTGGGCGTTGGGACGCTGCACCTATGCCGATACGGCCTTCTTTTCGCACCGCAGGGATCGGGGTCAGACCGGCCGTATGTGGGCTGTCATAATGCTGCCCAACCATTAGCCCTGTTCTTCCTTATAGAAGTTTTCGTTACACTGGAATGGTGCTCAAGCCAAGGGCCCAGCTTAACTCGGTGACCGAAGTGACCCCCGCCTGGCTTCAGGAGCGGGGCTTGCGGGCAGTGCTGCTCGACCTGGACAACACCTTGGTGCCCTATAGAACCTATGGCGAGGTTCCCGAGGCCTTGCAGGCCTGGCTACAGACCCAGAAGCAAGCGGGTATCCCGGTGATGCTGGTTTCCAATGCCACTTCCCGGCGGGTGCGCTACTGGTGCGAGAAGCTGGGAATTCCGGGCTTTGGGCCGGCAGGTAAACCCTGGTTTGGTTTTCGCGAGGCCCTGCGGCGGCTGGGCCTGCGCCCTGAAGAGGTGGCGGTGGTGGGTGATCAGCTCTTTACCGACGTGCTGGGGGGCAACCTGGTGGGGATGTACACCGTGCTGGTACCGCCGCTGGCCCAGAAGGAACTGGGATACACCCGCCTGGTGCGAAAGCTCGAGCGCTGGATACTGGGCAATACCAACCGCAAACGTCCTGTGGGAGCCCAAGAGGAATTTGACCCAAAAGATTTTGCGCCGAACCCCAGAATAAGCAAAGACTAGGAGGAAGCCGCGTGATGCCTTGTAGGTATACAAACGTTGCCCTGTTCACTGGCTCATTGGTCTTGGGTATCCACTGCTTGGTGTAGGAGGACTGGTTGAATGGCCAACGTCTTGACAATTGGAGATAAACGGCTGGGCGCTGCCCTGTTGGACATGGGGCTGCTGGGGGATGAAGAACTGCAGCGAGCCCTCGAGCAGCACCGTGAAGTGGGGGGGAACCTCTCGGAGATTATCGTCGACCTGGGCTTGCTCTCTGAGCGACGCATTGCCCAGGCCATTGAACAGGCCTTTGGTATTCCGCTGGTGGAGCTAGCCGACATGGAAATTTCACCCGAGGCCAAGTCGCTCATTCCGGCAGAGCGGGCGCGGGATCTGGGTGCCATTCCCTTCAGCGTGGAGGGGGGCACCTTGCGGGTGGCCCTGCTAAACCCGTTGGACAACCTGGTGCTTGAGGAGCTCGAAGACCTCACCAATCAGATCATCGAGCCCTACCTGGCTACCCCGTCCTCTTTTCGCTACGCCCTGGCGGTGCACTACCCCGAGCTGGGCCTGCCGGTGCCCCCGCCGCCCTCGGCTGCCTCGCAGGGCGAGATGCAACTGGGTGAAATCCTGGTCAGCAAAGGCTGGCTGAGCCGGGAGGATCTCGAGGCCGCTTTGGTTGAGCAGGAGAAGACCGGTGAGCTATTGGGTCGGCTGCTTGTGAACAAATTCGGCCTGGCCGAGGAACGGCTTTACCAGGCCCTGGCCGAGCAGGCCGGTATCGAGTTTAGGGCGGAACTGGACGACCTCGAGCTGCAACAGGAGGTCTCGGCCTATTTGCTGCGCCCCGATGCGCTGCGCTACCAGGCTATACCAGCCCGTCAGGATGGGCAGCAGGTGCTGGTGGTACTGGCCGACCCACGCCACCGACACGCTGTGGCCCGGTTGATCGAACGCCCCACCAAGTTCATCCTGACCCTGCCCAAGGTTTGGGAAGCCTTGTTTGGCAAAGCCTATCCTGAAAAGAGCCGCCTGGGGGAAGCCTTGGTGCAGGAAGGTAAGCTGGGACGCGCCGCTTTACAGGATGCGCTTTCGGTGCAGCGCCGCATGGGCAAAACCCGGCCTCTGGGCGAAGTGTTGGTCGAACTGGGTTACGTGAGCGCCCAGGATGTGGAAGAGGCCCTGGCCAAACAGCGGCAGGGCGGGGGCCGCCTCGAAGACACCCTGGTGCAGTCGGGCAAGATCAAGCCAGAGATGCTGGCGAAGAGCCTGGCCACCCAGCTTGGCTACCCCTACATCGACCCCACCGACTCGCCCCCCGATCCTTCGGTGCTCACCATGGTGCCCGAAAGCACGGTTCGGCGCTACACCATTTTTCCCCACCACCTCGAGGGCAACACCCTGGTGGTCTTGATGAAAGACCCCCGCAATATCCTGGCCATCGACGACCTACGCATGATCACCAAACGCGATGTGATGCCGGCGGTCTCAGCGGAAGCGGCCATTACCAAGCTTATCGAGCGGTTCTATGGCAGCACCACCGGGGTGGAGGAGCTGGCCCGGGAGTTTGAGGGTAAGAAAAGAGAAGAAGAGGCTGCCGATACCAGCGCCCTCGACGATAACGCGGTGGTCAAGCTGGTCAACAGCATTATCCGCGAGGCCTTCTTGCAGGATGCTTCGGACATCCACATCGAGCCCCGCCAGTCGGATATCCTGGTGCGCATCCGAATCGATGGCACCCTGCGGGAGTACATGCGCCTGCCCAGGGGGGCCGGGCCGGCGATTGCCTCGAGGATCAAGATTATGGCCAACCTGGACATCGCCGAGCGACGCCTGCCCCAGGACGGCCGGGTGCGCTACCGCGACCGTTCCATTGACCTGGATCTGCGTCTTTCCACCCTGCCCACCGTATACGGCGAAAAAATTGTAATGCGTCTGCTGCGCAAAGCCGCCGACATCCCTGAAATTGAGCAGCTCGGATTCGCGCCGGATGTGTTTCAGCGCTTTGAAGACGTGATTTCCAAGCCCTACGGCATCTTCCTGATTACCGGGCCTACGGGCTCGGGTAAGTCCTTCACCACCTTCAGCATTCTGAAGCGCATCGCCACCCCCGACAAAAACACCACCACCATCGAAGACCCGGTCGAGTACGAGATCCCCGGGATTAACCAAACCCAGGTGAACCCGGTGGCCGGCCTGACCTTTGCCAAGGCCCTGCGGAGCTTCCTGCGGCAAGACCCCGATATCATCATGGTGGGTGAGATCCGCGACTCTGAAACGGCCAAGATTGCCACCGAGGCGGCCCTGACCGGTCACCTGGTGATCGCCACCCTGCACACCAACGATGCCGCAGGGGCCGTTACCCGGCTGGATGAGATGGGGGTGGAACTCTTCAACATCTCGGCGGCGCTGGTGGGGGTGCTGGCCCAGCGCTTGGTGCGCAAGATCTGCGAGCACTGCAAAATTCAGGTTGAGCCCGACCCAACCGTGCTACGCCGGCTGGAGCTGTCCAGGGAGGAGCTGCGTGGCAAAACCCTCTACAAAGGCACGGGGTGCGATAAGTGCAACGGCACCGGCTATAAGGGCCGTACGGCCATCCACGAGCTCATGGTGCTCGACGATGAGATCCGCCGGGCTATTGTGGAGGGGCAGTCGGCCACCCAGATTAAGGAGATCGCCCGCAGGGGTGGTATGAAAACCCTGCGCGAGGACGGTATTCAAAAAGCTTTCCTGGGCCTGACCACCCTGGAAGAGGTGATGGCCCGCACCAACGAGTAGGGCCGGTGGCTGCGGGAAGCCAATCAAGCGCTGTTTTCTGAGAGGGCTTATTGAGCCGATCCCCAGATGGGGCGCAAAGCGGTAGAATCGCTTTGCTATGAGCTGGCCCGATTACCTAAAACAACACCAAGCGGCTCACCTCGAGGACTTCCGTGCTTTTTTAGCCATCCCCAGCATCTCGGCCCAGCCCGCCCGCCAGGCCGACGTGCGGCGGGCTGCGGAATGGCTGGCCGGGCGGTTTCGCCAGGCCGGCTTTACCGCCGAGGTGTGTCCCACCGCCGGGCATCCGGTGGTGCTGGCCGAGTACTGCCCTTACCCCGACCGGCCCACGGTGCTTTTCTACGGCCATTACGACGTGCAGCCGGCCGACAACCCTGAGCGCTGGAACTCCCCGCCCTTTGAACCCACCGTGGTGGATGGGCGCATCGTGGCCCGCGGGGCCTCGGATATGAAGGGGCAGGTGATGGCCTTTCTGCTGGCCGCCGAGGCGCTGATCGCTACTGGGAGCCTCCACCTCAACGTGAAGGCCCTCATCGAGGGGGAGGAGGAGATCAGCAGCCCCAGCCTGCCGGCATTTATCGAGCAGCACCGGGAACGGCTGCGCTGCGACATGATCATCAACGGGGATAGCGGCCAGCTTTCCGAGACCACCCCGCTGCTGAGCCTTGGGGCGCGGGGTATTTGCGGCCTCGAGTTCGACCTGATCGGCCCCAGCCACGACCTGCACTCGGGCTCCTGGGGCGGCCAGGTGCAAAACCCCCTGCACGCTATGGCCGAACTGATTGCCTCGTTGCACAACCCCGACGGCAGCGTGGCGGTCGAGGGTTTTTACGACGATGTGGAACCCCTCAGCCCCGAATTGCGCGAGTGGTACAAGCGGATTCCCTGGAACGAAGCGGAGATGAAACAGAAGCTGGGGGTGCCCGAGTTTTATGGTGAGGCGGGTTATTCCCCCTGGGAGCGCATCACCGGACGGCCCACCCTCGAGGTCAACGGGATGTGGGGTGGCTACATGGGGCCGGGGGGTATGACGGTGATTCCCTCCACCGCGCATGCCAAAATCACCTGTCGCCTGGTACCCTACCAAGACCCCGATAAGATCGTGGCCCTGATCAGGTCGCACCTGGAGGCCCGCCTGCCCAAAGGTGTGCGCCTGGAGGTGCGGGTTAAGGAGTCGGGGGCCCCGGCGTTTCGCATGCGGGCCGACCACCCGGTGGCCCAGGTGGCCCGGGAAGTCCTCACCGAGCTGTACGGGGTGCCGCCGGTGGAGACCATGTTTGGTGGCTCGGTGCCCATTCTGAGTACCCTTAAGCAGCAGCTAGGCCACGATCCAGTGAGCTTTGGTTTTGGCCTCGAGGACGAGCTGATTCACTCCCCCAACGAGTTCTTCAGGCTCTCGAGCTTTGAAAAAGGCAAGCAGGGCTATGCCCGGCTGCTCATGCGCTTGGCTTCTTAGCTGTGGCCGGCCTGCCGCCAGAAACCCGCTCCAACAGGCCAGGCCCCACTAAAGAATTGCTCAACGCCAAGGTTAACTTTGGCTGAATGGGCTCTCACGACGGTCAGTCCCAGTATCCTACGCTGGGGGTGGAGGAGGCCATACATGAAGCGAATCTTCTCAACAACCCTTGGACTCTTGCTGGCAGGCTCTGCCCTGGCCGCACCCGAACTCAGCCCGCAGGGCATCATCGTCAACCCGGTGCCCACCGACCTCCAGGTGCGGGTCTGGGTCAACAAAGACCCCGGCAAGACCGGCAACCCGGTCTACCAGATTGGCGAGCGCATCCAGGTCTCGGTGCAGGTTAACCAGGACGCTTACGTCTACATTTTCAGCGTCAAGTCTACGGGCGAGATCGGCCTGATTCTGCCCAATGCCTTTGATCAGAACAACTTCCTGCGGGCCGGCGAGACCCGCACCTTCCCGCCCGCCACCGGCGCGCGCTATACCTTAGATGTGGCCGGCCCTGAAGGGCAGGATCGGGTGCTGGCCGTAGCCAGCCGCCAGCCCCTGTCGCTGGCCCAGATTGCCGATATCCAGACCGGGCGGGTGAACCTGCAGGGTGCGGACAACCTGGCCCGGGCCCTCTCGATTGTGGTGACCCCGCTGCCCCAGCAGGACTGGGTTTCCAACGTAGCATTTTTTATCGTGGGGCGGGCGGCCGTCACCCCTGTACAGCCTGTGCAACCCGCCACCGGTACCCTTAGTGTGAACTCGAGCCCCACAGGGGCCCAGGTGCTGGTGGAGGGCCGGGTGGTGGGCAACACCCCCCTCAGCCTGGTGCTGCGCCCAGGACGGGTGGATATTGAGCTGCGCCTGGGGGGCTACCAGACCTTCCGCACCTCGGCCCAGATCCGGCCTGGCGAGACCACGGTGGTCAACGCCAGCCTGGTGCCGGTGGTGCAAAACGGGCTGCTACAAATCAACTCCAACCCCCAGGGGGCCCAGGTGCTGCTCAATGGCCGGGTGGTGGGGACTACGCCGCTGAATCTGACCGTACAGCCGGGCCGCTACGACCTCGAGCTCCGTCTGAATGGCTACCAGAACTTCCGGGCCAGCCTGAGTGTGGGCAGCGGCCAGACCGTGCCGGTGAACGCCACCTTGCAGGCCCTGCGCGGGACGCTCGAGGTCTACACCAACGTGGAAGCGCGCATCTTCCTGGATGGCCGCGAGGTGGGCCAGACCCGGGGGGGCTTCCTGCGCCTGGAGGAGCTCGAGGGCGGCAGTGTCCAGGTGGTGGCGCTGGCCCCGGGTTACCGTGTGGCGTTTAGGGATGTTCGAGTCGAGGCCGGCCGCACGCAACAAGTGCGCCTCGAGCTAACGCGGGCTCGATAGTCAAAACCCGCCAGCCGCCCCTCTATTCTTCCTCCCCTCGCACTGCAGGGGAGGTTTTCTATATGGAGGTCGATTGAGCCCCAGCTTCCTTCAAACACAACACAAACAAACCACAATGGGCAGTGCTCGATACACTGCCCATTGAGCAAGCCCGTATTTTGCTGCTACTTGGCTTTCTCGTAGAGCTTCTTGGCGATCTCGTAGAGCTCCGCGGGGTGGAACTCGGGGGCGAACTCCGCCGCGTCGTGGCCGGCGTCAAACACCGGGCCGCCCTGGGGAGGCCCGTCCACCACCACCACCTCGCTCCCGTCCTCGGGGGAAGCCCCCCGCCAGATGAGGCCGAGGTCCTTGTAGTCCTCCGGGCTGAAGCGGTAGAGGTTGCGGTGGAAGCCCTGCTCCATGAACTTCTTGGCCTCGGGGAACTGGCTGTTGTCGATGCGGGGGATGGGCAGGAGCTTGGTCATCTCCACCCCGGTGAGGCTCTCCAGGGCCTTGCCGTAGGCGGCGGCGTGCACCCCGCCCCGCACCAACAGGTAGCCGATCATCTCCCGGGCCACGGGGTTGTCCGTCATCTCGTAGACCCGGAGCTTGTGGGTGCGGGCGGCCACCTCCAGGAAGAAGTTGTGCAGGAGATCCAGGATGAGGTTGCCGCTGGTGAAGACGTACTCCCCGTTCCAGTGCTCCCCCATGGCCCCCATGACCAGGCTGTTGCTCCCACCCGCGATGAAGTGGGCGGCGTTGCGGGCGTCCTTGGCGAAGCCCAAAGGCGCGGCCACGGGGTTTACCCCTTCCTCCTGGCCCTTCCCGGGGTTCTTGGCTAGGAGGGCGTTGATGGTGGCGGCTACCAGCTCAATGTGCCCCAGCTCCTCGGTGGCGATGTTGGCGATGAGATCGTAGTAGGGCTTGAGGGCCTGCTTCCCCCGGAAGTTGAAGGACTGGTACATGTAGTTCATCAGGGTGGACATCTCCCCGAACCGCCCACCTAGAAGGGCCTGTACAGCGCTCGCTGCATTGGGATCCTGCTCCTTGGGCGCGGGAAGTTCAATCTGCAACCGGTCGATCCTCAGGAACATCCTAGTCACCTCCTTGCCGGAGATTTGCTCCGGACGGTTTCAGGGTAGGATGCCGGAAGAAATAAGTCCAATAGATTATGACCCGTGCTAGTATAAACTAGATTTATGAACTTGGACCAGCTCCGCTATCTGGTGGCCCTGGACGAGGAGCGCCACTTCACCCGGGCAGCAGAACGGGTCTTCCTGACCCAACCGGCTTTGAGCATTCAGATTAAGCGCCTGGAGGAGGAGCTGGGGGTGGTGCTTTTTCACCGAAAAAAGCGCCCATTGGAGCCCACCGAGGTGGGCGAGCAGGTTATTGTCCAGGCCCGCAAGGTGCTGGAGGAGGTTGAGCGGCTCAAGGCCCTGGCCCGGGGGGAGGAGGGGTTCTTCCAGGGGCCTTTTCGACTGGGGGTCATCCCGACGCTGGCCCCTTATCTTCTGCCGCGGCTGCTACCCCGGCTGCGGGTGCGCTTTCCCGGCCTCGAGCTCTCCGTTCGGGAAGAACCCACCCCCAGCATCCTGCAGGGGCTGGTGGAAGGCCGCCTGGATGCAGGTCTGATTGCCACGGAAGAGGAGGCCCCCGGCCTCGAGGTTCACCCCCTCTTTAGGGAAGCCTTTCTGGCCTATGTCTCTCCGGAGCACCCCCTTTATGCCCGAACCGCCATCCATCCCCTCGAAATTCCCCTGGAAGACACCTGGGTTCTGGCCGAAGGACACTGTTTTCGGGAACAGGTGCTGGCTGCCTGCAGACCAGGCCAGGGTTCGAAAGGGGTGGAGTTCCAAAGCGGGGATTTGGAAACCCTCATCCGACTGGTAGAGGAGGTGGGGGGGCTTACCCTCCTGCCGGAGGTGGCCATCTGGACCCTGCCCAAGCCCAAGAAAATCCATCTGCGCCCTCTAAGCCCCCCTGGGGCCGGGCGTACAGTCTATTTAATTTTGCGCCAGGGAGCCCTTAAGCGACCTGTGGCCCTAAGGCTGGGTGAGGAAGGCAGGGCGCTGGCCCTGGCCTTGCAGCAGAGCGGGCATGGGGAAAAGCCACTCAGCAAAAGTTAGAAAACTTCCAGAATGGCAAACTTCAGATACTGGGTCTCGGGCACATTGAGCAACACCGGGTGATCCCAGCCCTGACCGCGTTTTTCTACCACCCGCACAGCGCGGTGGGCATCGGCGGCAGCCTCGGTGAGCATCTGGTAAAAGAGGGCTTCGCTCAGGTGGTGGCTGCACGAGGCGGTGGCCAGGATGCCGCCGCTGGGCAACAGCTTCATGGCCCGCAGGTTGATCTCTTTGTAAGCGGCGTAGGCCCGATCCAGGTCGCGTTTGCCCTTGGCGAAAGCCGGGGGGTCGAGCACAATCAGGTCGTACCGGGCTTTGCGCCGCTCCTCTTCGCGCAGAAACTCAAACGCGTTGGCCTCTCGGAAGGCGATGTTGGCGAGGCCGTTGGCCTGAGCGTTTTCCCTGGCTCTTTGCAGGGCGGCCGCCGAACTATCCACCGCTGTAACCTGCTTGAAATTTTGAGCGAGGTGGAGGGCAAAGGAGCCGTGGTAACTAAACACGTCCAGGGCGCTTTCTCCCCTAAAAGTTTTCAACCGGATGCGATTGTCGCGCTGGTCGATGAAGGCCCCGGTTTTCTGGCCTTCCATCAGATCGACGCGGTACACGATGCTGCCTTCCCGCACCATGACCGCGCTGGGTACCTGGCCCAGCAGGGGTCTGACCTCCAGGGGCAGGCCCTCGAGGCTGCGGGTTTTCTGGTCGTTTTTGGCTAGCAGACTTTGCAGGGGAAGCTCATCCTGCAGCACTTCTACCAGGGCGGGGGTCAGCGGCTCGAGGGCGGCCGAGCCTATCTGTAAAACCCCATGACCAGCGTAGTAGTCAAGCACCAGTGCGGGCAGCAGGTCGCCTTCGGCGTGCACCAGCCGGAAAGCCCCCTGGGGTTCTTGGGCAACCGCCTCTTTACGCCGCTGCAAGGCTTTACGCAGGTTTTCCAGCAGGGCCCTCTGGGGATCTGTGGCTGGGCCGAAGTGAAAAACTCGCACGCTGATCTCCGAAGCCGGGTTGTACAGGGCCCAGCCCAGCACCCTGGGGCCGGCCTGCACCGGGTAGAGGCCGGGCTGTGGGGGCCCTTCCAGCACGTCGCTTCGATATACCCAAGGGTGGCGGGCCAGCAACCGGGCTGCACCTCTGGCGTTCACGCGGACATTCATCCCGTGAGTCTATCGCTTTTTGCTGTTATATCAATCTGCAATCGCCCGATGCTTTTTGCCCTCGAGGCACTTTAATCTGTGCTTCCAGACCGTGCGTTCTTCAAGCTAACTAGTGTATGCTATCTCGCGTTGACACGAATCCTGAGAAGCCGCTATGATTCTTGGGGTTCATCTTTGAGCAAGTTTTCACTTGCTCGCTTTTTCGATGTGCCGAGCAAAGCGATGGCGACCAGAAAGGAGGGAACGTGGCTGGATCAGGACTCATAAAAAGCCTAGCGGAGCGCGAGCAGGCCCTGGCCAAGCAGCTCGAGGAGGCCAAGCGGGCCGCCGCCGCCAAGGTCCAGGAAGCCGAAGCCAAGGCCGCCCAGATTTTGGCCGAGGCCGAGCAGGCTGCACGGGACTTGGAGGCGCAGTACCGCGCCCGCACCACCGAAGCCGTGGCTAAAGTTGAGAGCGAAGCCAAGGCCAGGGCCGAAGCGGAGGCAAAGGCCATTGGCGAAGCGGCAGCGGCAAAGGTGGCCGAGGCGGTTCAGGCGGTACTGAAGGAGGTACTGCCTTGATCGCTCCTATGGAGAAGTTGATTGTGGCTGGCCCTAAGCGGCTGGCCCGGGAGCTTTTGGCCGAGCTGCAAAAGGCTGGGGTGGTGCACATCGACCCCCTGCGCCCGGATGAGCTGGGCGAGTATCGTCTATCCCCAACCGAAGAAGCCGAACTCAAGCGCTGGGAGGCGGTGGTTTCGCAAGCCGAACAGTCGCTGACGGTGGTTGGTCTGGCGACGGTGCCCAGCAGCAAACCGTTTACGGGCTCCCTCGAGGAGGCCGAGGCTGTGCTGCGTCCGGTGGCCAGCCGGGCCGAGGTGCTGGGCAAAGAGCGGGCGGCCCTGGAGGAGGAAATCCAGACCATCGAGCTGTTCGGCAAGGCCGCCGAAAAGCTGGCCGCGCTGGCGCATGGGCTCGACGAGAGCCCCCGCCTGGGGGTCATTCCCTTCCTGGTAGCCAAGCCCGAGGAGCTCGAGGCCGTTCGCAAGGCCCTGCAAGAGGCCCTGGCCGATCGCTTTGTGCTCGAGGCCGAGCCCCTGGAGAACCAGCTAGCCGCCCTGGTGGTGGTCAAGCGGAGCGAGCTCGAGGCGGCGCGCTCGAGCCTTTCCCGTCTGGGCCTGGCCGAACTGCGTTTTCCGGGTGCTTATGGGGCCATGCCCCTTGGGAAGGCGGCGGCCCGCATGAAGGAACGGGCCAGGCTGGCCCCCGAAGAGCTGGTGGGTATCCGCGAGGAGGTCGCCAGGCTTTCGCGGGAGTCCGGGGAAGCCCTCATAGCCCTGTGGACCCGGGCCAAAGACGAGGTGGCCCGCTACAAAGCCGTTGCCGATATGGCCGCAGGAAAGTATGGGGCCGCCCTGATGGGCTGGGTGCCCCAAAAGGCCAAGGGAAAAGTGGAAGAAGCCCTGGGCCGCCTGCGCGACCAGATCGTCTACACCTTTGAACCGGTAGATGAGCACCACGAGAGCCACCAGGTGCCGGTGACCCTGGAGAACCCGGCCTGGGCCAAACCCTTCGAGCTCTTGCATGGTTTTCTCAACACCCCGGCTTATGGCAGCCACGACCCCACCGTGATGATTGCCATCTTCTTCCCACTTTTCTTCGGAATTGTGGTGGGTGATATCGGAATTGGGCTGCTGTTCTTGCTGGCTGCCCTATGGCTGGCCGGGAAGTCCCGTCGAGGGGAGACCCTGCGCATCGATTTTCTGGGAGCTGCCTTCGGGCCCGATGTGCTGGGCAAACTAGCCACCATTGGCAAATGGATGGCGGGCTGGGCAATCTTCTGGGGGGTGTTGTACGGGGAGTTTTTTGGCACCTTCCTGGAGAAGTTGCGGCTGCCGGGCATTTTTGGTCTCAAAGACGGCTGGCGGGTGTTTTATCCAACCGGCCCCAGCTATGATCCCGACACCTATTACGGGCTAATTCCCATCATCATCAACCGCCTGGATTTTGCCCAAACAGCCAATGGGCTGATGGTCTTTGCTATCCTGTTTGGGGTGTTTCAGGTTCTTTACGCCTTCTTCCTGCGGATGCGCCTGGGCCTCAAGCATGGGCACATGAAGCATTTCTGGGAAGGCTTTGGCTACTTCTCGGGCCTGGTGGGTCTGGTGGCCTTTGCCTACAACTTCCTGACCCAGGCTAATATCCCCCTCCTCAACGTCATCTTTGGGGTGGGCATCATCTTATTTTTCGTCGGTGTAGCCCTCTCGCGTGAAGTGCTGATGATCGCTGAGCTGCCGGGCAAGGGTGGGCAGATTCTTAGCTATATTCGTTTGTACGCCGTGGGAGTGGCGGGGGGTGTGCTGGCCAGCCTGGCCAACCAGGTGGGTTTTGGCCTGGCAGAGCGTTTTGGCTTTATTGGCGGGATACTGGGCTTTTTGGTTGGTTTGCTCCTGATTCTGGCGATTATCGTCATTACCACCCTGGGTCACGTGATTCAGCCCATCCGTCTCTTGTGGATCGAGTTTTCCACCAACTTTGGTTTTTTTGAGGAGACCGGGAGGCCGTACAGGCCTTTTCGCTCGGTCAGGTCAGATTAAAATGCTCGGGTGCACCCTTATGATGTAGGGGTGCCCTTTCGTCGCCCAACGATACAAAGTCTCGTTCAGTCTAGTTCACCAACGTGCTGTAGCGCGTGAAATCAGTGAAGGAGAGAATCAGTATGAAGAACCTCAAGCTTACCAAGACTCTGTTGATCGTCGCTATCGTTATCCTGGCTACGGTGGCCTTTGCTGCTGAAGAAGGCGCGGCAACCGGCGCTTCGTTCGCTGCCATTGGCAAGGGACTGGCTATCGGCCTGGGTCTGCTGGGTACGGGTATGGCCCAGAGCGCGATCGGTGCAGCGGCTGTGGGTGCGGTGGCCGAGGATCGCCGCAACTTCGGTACGGCTCTGATCTTCTTCCTCATTCCCGAAACGCTGGCTATTTTCGGCCTGGCCTTCTCGTTCCTCATCAACTAGCGCGATGCCAGATAGCCAGTGGTATATCCGCCATTGGCTATCTGCAAGAAGCTTATAGAGGAGCCCAATGTCAAAACTCGAGGACATTCTGCAAAGTGAAGTGGCCGCCGAGATCAGCGCCATTGCTTCCGAAGCCGAGGCAAAGGTTCAGTCGATTCTAAGCCAGGCTGCGCAGCAGGCCGAGGCCCTCAAGGCCAGCAAAGAACGCCAGCTCGAGGCCGAACACGCCGCGGCTTTGCGCCGGGCCGAGAGCGCGGCGGAGCTGCTGGTCAACCAGGCCCGAATTGCGGCCAAAGGGCGGGTGGTGGATCAGGTTAAGGCCGAAGCGCTGCGGGCCCTGCAAGACCTGGCCGCGCAGCCGGGTTTTGCCGATACCCTCCAGAAGCTGGCCGAAGAGGCGCTGGCCGAGCTGGGGCAGGCCGAGGCGGTGGTGGTCAACCCGGCCCATACCGCCTTGCTGGCCGACTGGGCTCGGGCACGGGGGCTGGAGCTCAGGGCCGATGAGGCCATCCGGGATGGGGTGCGCCTGGTGGCCCGGGGCGGGCGCTCGTATGTGCAGAACGCCCTGACCGAACGCCTTGAGCGGGCCTGGGATGCGCTTTCCGCCAAGGCTGCCAGGGCTATTTGGGGGTAGTGTGCTGACCCGTAACGCCTTTGCCTATCTCAACGCCCGGGTGCGCTCGAGGCGAAGCCAGATGGTTCCGGAGTCTTTCTTTCAGCAAGCCTTGGGCCGACCCTTCCCCGAATTCATACGTCTGTTGTCGGAAACGGTCTACGGTGCCGACTTGCTGGGCGATACCCTGGACGATGTGGATCGGGCGGTTTCCAACCACCTTGCCCGCACGGTGGGCGATCTGCCAACCCTGGTATCGGGCGAGATGCGCGAGCTGGTGAGTCTGCCTCTGCTGCGGGCCGATCTGATCAACCTCAAGGCCATTCTGCGTGGCAAGCAGAGCGGCAAGGCCCCGGAGGAGATCAAGGCTGGGCTGGTGGGGGGAACCCTCAAGGAACCCATCCTTAACGCCATGTTGCAGGCACCCGATGCGACCAGCATGGCCCAGGTGTTGCAGCTTCCCGGACATCCTTTAGCCAAAGCGCTGCGCAATGCCCTGATTGGTAACCCTGAACCGCTGGCCCTCGAGGTCGCGTTGGATCGCGAGTTTTTTGCTGCTACTTTCAAAAAGGCCAAGAAGCTACGCCAGAACTTTATTGCAGCCTTCTACGCTTTGGAAGCGGATGTCACCAACCTGTCCACCGCTTTCAAGCTGCAGGCCCTGGGCGCGGCCAACCTCAACCTGGACAATTACTTTGTGCCAGGCGGTAAGCACCTGAGCCGGGCGGTTTTTGGTCGGATTGCAGCGGGGGATCTGGCGGCCCTGGAAGCGCTGAATGGTACCCCGCTGGCGCCTGTGGTGGGGGTGCGTACCTTGGGGGAACTCGAGCGCACCTCCCGGAGGGTTCTACTCGCCAAAGCCAGCACGGGTGCCACCGATAGCCTGGGGGGTGGATTGGTGCTCGACTACATCCAGCGAAAACTGTGGGAGGGTGCGCGCATCCGCCTTTTGGCCCGGCGGGCCTACTACAACCTGCCGGCTGATGCGGTGGCGAAGGAGGTCGCATGAAAATTGGGGTGCTGACCGATGCCGAAACCGCTTCTGGCTACCGCATGGCCGGCCTCGAGGCCGTGGTTGCGGCCCCCGAGGAAGCGGCCCTCAGGCTGGTTGAGATGATTCAGTCCAACCAGTACGCGCTGGTGGCGGTAGACCAGCGCCTGCTGAGTGATCCCAACAAGGCCGCCGAACGGGCCATGCGCGGGCGCAGCGCGCCGGTTTTGCTTTCGCTGCCCAACCTGCTCGATACCTTCAGCGGTGGCGGCGATGCCAAGGCCTACATGCGCCGGCTGGTGCGCGAGACGATTGGGTTTGACATCAAGCTGTAGTTTGGCTATCAGCCCTCCGAAGGAGGAACATAGTGGGAACCATCAAAAAAATCGCAGGGCCGGCGGTGATCGCCGAGAACCTGCAAGGCGCCAAGATGTACGACATCGTGCGCGTCGGTCACGAAAAGTTGGTGGGTGAGATCATCCGTCTGGACGGTAACACCTGCTTTATTCAAGTCTACGAAGACACCAACGGCCTCAAGGTGGGTGAGCCGGTGGTGACCACCGGCCTGCCCCTGGCCCTCGAGCTGGGCCCCGGCCTACTGAACGGCATCTTCGACGGGATTTTGCGCCCGCTGGACAAGATCCAAGCGGTGTCGGGCATCTTCATCAGCCGGGGTATCGAGGTTTCGTCGCTGGATCGCACCCGCAAATGGGACTTCACCCCCCTGAAAAAGGTGGGCGACGAGGTTAAAGGGGGCGACATCCTGGGCACCGTGCCGGAGTACAGCTTCACCCACAAGATTCTGGTGCCACCCGACAAGGCCGGCCGCATCAAGCACATTGTGGAGGCCGGGCAGTACACCATCGACGATACCATCGCCGAGCTCGAGGACGGCACCAAGCTGCGTCTGGCCCACTTCTGGCCGGTGCGCAAGCCCCGCCCCTTCACCCGCAAGCTCGACCCCAACCAGCCCTTCCTGACCGGGATGCGCATCCTGGACGTGCTCTTCCCCCTGGCTGCCGGGGGTACGGCGGCCATCCCCGGCCCCTTCGGCTCGGGTAAGACCGTTACCCAGCAGTCCATCGCCAAGTACGGGGATGCCAACATCGTGGTGTATGTGGGCTGCGGCGAGCGCGGCAACGAGATGACCGACGTGCTGGTGGAGTTTCCCGAACTGGAAGACCCCCAGACCGGCCGCCCCCTGATGGAGCGCACCATCCTGGTGGCCAACACCTCCAACATGCCGGTGGCGGCCCGCGAGGCCAGCCTTTACACCGGCATCACCCTGGCCGAGTACTTCCGCGACCAGGGCTACAAGGTCTCGCTGATGGCCGACTCCACCAGCCGCTGGGCCGAGGCGCTGCGCGAGATCGCCTCGCGCCTGGAGGAGATGCCCGCCGAAGAAGGCTACCCGCCCTACCTGGCCTCGCGCCTGTCCAGCTTCTACGAGCGGGCCGGCAAGGTGATCACCCTGGCCGGTGAGCAGGGCGCGGTCTCGGTGATCGGCGCGGTCTCGCCGGCGGGCGGTGACTTCTCCGAGCCCGTCACCCAGTCCACCCTGCGCATTACCGGTGGTTTCTGGGCCCTGGATGCCCAGTTGGCTCGAGCCCGCCACTTCCCGGCCATCAACTGGGCCCGCTCGTACTCCCTGTTCCTGAACATCCTCGAGCCCTGGTACCGCGAGAACGTGGCCCCGGACTACCCCGAGGTGCGCACCCAGATCATCACCCTCTTGCAGCGCGAGGCCGAACTGCAACAGGTGGTGCAGCTCGTGGGCCCCGATGCTCTGCAGGACGCCGAGCGGCTGGCCCTGGAAATTGGCCGTATCGCCCGCGAAGACTTCCTCCAGCAAAACGGCTTTGACCCGGTGGACGCGAGCTGCTCAATGGCCAAGGCCTACGGCATCATGCAGATGATCCTGGCGGCCTACAAGCAAGGCGAGCTGGCCCTGGCCAAAGGGGCGACCATCGCGGACTTCCTGAACGACCCGGTGATCGAGAAAATCGGGCGGGCCCGCTACGTGCCCGAGGAGGAGTTCCCCGCCTACAAGGCCGAGTTCGATCAGATGATCAAGACCGCTTTCCTGGGTGCGGTCAAGGCGTAAGGAGGTTTTGATGCTCAAGAAAGAATACAACGCCGTAACTTACGTCTCCGGCCCGCTTTTGTTCCTGGAGGGGGCCGCCGATCTGGCCTACGGCGCCATTGTGAACATTGACGACGGCACCGGCCGCATCCGCGGCGGTCAGGTGATTGAAGTCTCCGACCAGTACACGGTTTTGCAGGTTTTCGAGGAGACCTCGGGGCTGAACCTCGAGCGCACCACGGTATCGCTGGTGGAAGACGTGGCCCGCCTGGGCGTATCCAAGGAGATGGTGGGCCGGGCCTTCAACGGGATTGGCAAGCCCATTGACGGCCTGCCCCCGGTGGTGGCCGACAAGCGCCTGCCCATCAACGGTGCGCCCATCAACCCGGTGGCCCGCGAGAAGCCCGAGGAGTTCATCCAGACCGGTATCAGCGCCATTGACGTCAACATGACCCTGGTGCGCGGCCAGAAGCTGCCCATCTTCTCGGGCTCGGGCCTGCCCCACAACGAGCTGGCCGCCCAGATCGCCCGCCAGGCCAAGGTGCTGGGCGAGGGCGAGGGCTTCGCGGTGGTGTTCGCAGCGATGGGGATTACCCAGCGCGAGGTGAGCTACTTCATGCAGGAGTTCGAGCGCACCGGGGCTCTCTCCCGCTCGGTACTCTTCCTCAACAAAGCCGACGACCCCACCGTGGAGCGCCTGCTCACCCCCCGCATGGCCCTGACCGCCGCCGAGTACCTGGCCTTCGAGCACGACTACCACGTGCTGGTCATCCTCACCGACATGACCAACTACTGCGAGGCCCTGCGCGAGATCGGTGGGGCCCGTGAGGAGATCCCGGGCCGCCGCGGCTACCCCGGCTACATGTACACCGACCTGGCCTCGCTCTACGAGCGCGCCGGTGTGGTGCACGGTAAGAAGGGCTCGGTTACCCAGATTCCCATCCTCTCGATGCCCGGTGACGATATTACCCACCCCATCCCCGACCTCACCGGCTACATCACCGAGGGCCAGATCTTCATCGCCCGCGACCTGGCCCAGCAGGGCATCTTCCCGCCCATCAACGTGCAGCCCTCGCTCTCGCGTCTGATGAACAACGGCATCGGTAAGGGCAAGACCCGCGCCGACCACAAGGAACTGGCCGACCAGCTCTTCAGCTCCTACGCCCGCGGGGTGAACCTGCGTCGTCTGGTGGCCATCACCGGTGAGGACGCCCTCACCGAGATGGACAAGAAGTACCTGCGCTTTGCGGATAACTTCGAGAAGAAGTTCATCAACCAGGGCCAGAAGGAACGCTCCATTGAGGAGAGCCTCAACATTGGCTGGGCTTTGCTCTCGGACTTCCCGCCCTCCGAGCTCAAGCGCATCCGCCGCGAGTACATCGAGCAGTACCACCAGAAGACCGGCAAGCTGGAAGAGCTGGTGGGGGCGTAAAGCATGAAAGGCGGGGAAGGAGAAAAATAGAAAAGCATGCGACCGTACCTTTCTCTTTCCACGCCTTTTAGGGGTTAACTATGGCTGAACAAGTCTCACCGACACGCTCAACCCTGCTGGCCAAGCGCGACCAGAAGCGGCTGGCCTTGCAGGGGGTGGAACTGCTCAAAAACAAGCGGGATGCCCTGATTGGGGAGTTTTTCGCTCTGGTGCAGGACTCGCTCAAAGCCCGTGAGGCCCTCAACGACGCGGCCAAGGAGGCCTACTTCAGCCTGTTGATCGCCAAGGCCTTCGACACCCCCGAGGCGGTGGAGTCGCTCTCCAGCACCCCCCTGGAGGTGCACATGGAGGTGGAGAGCCTGTATGGGGTCAAGGTGCCCCGCATCTCGGCCCCCGAGGCCGGGGGTGGGCTGTCCTTCAGCCCCATCGGGGTGGGTGCCAAGACCCTCGAGGCCGCCACAGCCTTCCGCCGCCTGGCCGAGGCCATTGTCGCGGTGGCCAACACCGAGAACCGCCTGCGCAAAATCGGCGAGGAGATCAAGAAAACCAACCGCCGGGTGAACGCCCTGGAGCAGATCTCCATCCCCGAGATCAACGAGCAGATCAAGTTCATCACCGACACCCTTGATCAGCGCGCCCTGGAAGAGGTGACCACCCTCAAGCGCATCAAAGCCGCCATCCTGGCCCGCGAAGCCGAGGAGCAGGGCATCGTCTCAGCGCACATCGAGAAGGGCGC
>Ga0116210_1000220_pt1 | contig 62297 bp, 57 predicted proteins | sample TshhotsprinmetaG_FD_94483 | JGI IMG/M metagenome (GOLD analysis project Ga0116210, IMG submission 94483) | Hot spring microbial communities from South Africa to study Microbial Dark Matter (Phase II) - Tshipise hot spring metaG | ecosystem: Environmental > Aquatic > Thermal springs > Hot... | reverse complement strand
GGTCTTGGGTTTCTGGGGCGGCAGCAGTGGTCGCAGCCGCTCCCATTGTTCGTCGGTTAGTTCGTGTCGTTTGCTCATGCGCCGCAGTATAATGGTCTGGCGCGACTTTGCAAACACGCCCTAACGTGCCGCGCCCACCAGGCGCGGCAGACGCTCCTCCAGCGGTTTGTCCACCTGCAAGCCCTGGAAAGCGGGCAGGTAGCGCATCCCCAGGCTGAAGATCAGCGCCAGAATGGCCAGGATCATGAAGGCAGTGGCCCACTCTGTCCAGGCCGGTGTGTAGGAGCTGATCAACGGGTCGGTGAGCGGTGGATTGCGGGAAAGCGGCTCAGTGAAGGCCAGCAACGTGGTGTGATAGCGGTTGAAGGCCAGCCCCGACGCTGTCAGTCCGCTGCCGATGAGCAGCATCATGATGCTATTGCGGAAGCGCGCGCGGATCAGCAGATAGGCAGCCAGCAGACCGCCGAGCAGGATTTCCCATGTCCAGAAAGTGAGCGCGAACGTCCCCGCCGAAAGCGTCGTGAAAGCTTCGGTGCGCCCTGGCACATAGCCGTAGTTGCCCGCTGTCGTGTCCCAAAAGCGCATGTAGAGGTAGATCAGCAAAATCGCCCCCGCGAGCTGCCCGGCCTGGAACAGCACTCTATCCGGCACCAGCAGTCTGCCGCTCAGCCATTCCACGATCAGGGTCAGATGAACGGAGAAGGCAATGCCCGCCGCCACCGCCGAGACGATGAACAGCAGCGGCATAGTCGGGCGGAACAGCGCCGCGCGCCCCACCACCACACCGTAGGTGCCGCCCAGGCTGGATTGATGCAACAGCGACAGCCCCATGCCCACGATAGCCAGCACCGGCGCGAAGCGATGCACGCGGTGTCCCAGTTCGCGCAACCAGGGCAGCCGGTCGAAGAAGGGCAGCTCGACCACCATGGGGAACACCTCCAGCGTCAGCACCAGGAAGTAGAAGGTGATGCACATCGTCACTTCCCAGAGCATGGAGTGAATGTTCCAGAAAACCCAGCCATGCCAGAAGCGATCGGGCCGCCCAATGTCGAGCAAGAGCGCCATCAACGCGCCGCTGTAGCCGAGAATGCCAATGAAGACCGCCACCCGCGCCAGAGGTCGGTAGGATTCTTGCCCCAGCAGGTAGGTCAAAGCCGAGAGCGAGAAAGCCCCCGCGCTCAGGCCGATGCACGTCAGATCGAGGATGATCCACAGCCCCCAGGGCGTGCCATCGGTCAGGTTGGTGACCACCAGACCCTTGGTGAAGATAAGAAACGCAGCGTAGAGGCCAACAACGATCACCACCACCAACAGGCCAATCCACGCCCAGAACAGGTTGATTCTCTGCCGTAGCTGATTCAGCATGATCCCCTTCCCCCTTTACGTGGGCAGCAGGTAGTACACGCGCGGCTTGGTGCCCAGTTCTGGACGCAGCACCACCGCCTGCCGCCCCTGCATCTTGCGCGATGCCGGGCTGTTCGGGTCGCGCAGGTCGCCGAAGACGCGCGCCTCCGTCGGACAGATGACACAACACGCTGGCGTAGCCGCGCGGTCGTAGCCGGGGCGCAGACCTCGTTCCAGCCCGGCGTCTATGCGATGCGAGCAGAAGGTGCATTTTTCGGCCACGCCGCGCGGGCGACGCCGCACTTCGGGCGTGCCCCAGGTGGGGGCCATGGGGTTTTCCTCGTTGTTTTCCTCCCAGTTGAACACACGCACCCCGTAGGGACAGGCCACCATGCAATACCGACAGCCGATGCAGCGCTGATAGTCCATCGTCACCAGGCCGTCCGGGCGATGATAGGTTGCCTTGACGGGGCAGACTTCCACGCAGGGAGCATGTTCGCAATGCATACAGGGGCGCGGTAGGAAGACCGGCTTACCGAAAGTCTCCTCATCGCGCAGGACAATGTTCCACAGGTGACCGGTTGCAGTATCATTGGTCGCCTGGCAGGCAAAGGCGCAACGCTCGCAGCCAATGCAGGTTTGCAGGTCAATGACCATGGCCCAATAGGGGCCACCGCCTTCTCCATGCGCGGTCACCTCGCCGATGGGGTTATCGTGCGCCCAGAACTCTTCCCACACCCAGGCCCCAGCCGCCGCGCTGAGGCCCAGCGCCCCCACCAGCTTGACGAACTCGCGCCGGTTGAGCCGGCGGATGTATTCACTCATTGGGTACCTCCTGCTATCGCAACAATGATTTCAGCCGTATCAGCAGGAATACGACAGCAACGACTACCAAAGCGCCCAGCGCGCCGCCCACCAGGTCTGCGGTGCGTGTGTCGTCAGCCTCTTGTTGCAGGCGGGCTACCTCGGCCTCCAGTTGACGCACGCGCTCCAGTTCTTCCGGCGACAGCCCCATTTCACCGCGCGCGCTCAGCAGGTGCGTATTGCCATGGCATCCGGCGCACACGCTGGGATCAATGGCCATCGTGTGACCGGTGACTTTGATCTCTTCGCCGTTGGTGATCACGCGCTTTTGCATATGGCAGTCCACGCAGGTCATGTCGTCGCCCATGTGCACCGGGTCCACCAGCGCTTCCTGGTGACACGAGCCACAGGTCGTGTTGACATCGCCCAGGATCAGGCCGTTCTCGTGCGGCGTGTGGCAATCCACGCAGTCCACGCCCGCCACGCGGTGCCGACTCACCAGCCATTCGTCATTCTGCGGAGCATGGGCACCGCTGTGGCAACGCGCGCAGTCCTGCGGCTTGTTGGCAATCTCCACCGCTCCCGGCGGGTGCTGCACATCTCTGGGCAGAATATGGCACGTGCTGCATACCACGCCCTCGAATACATAAGTGCCCGTATTCGGGTCGAAGCCCGACGCATGACAGCTCATGCAGATCGTGGGACGGCCCTGGCTGGCGTAGTCTTGCAGGAACGTCTCGTTGAGCGAGGCCCGCGCGTGCGGCGAATCCTGCCAGCGACGGAACTCGTCGCGGTGACACTGAGCACACTGCTCGGGATCGACCGTTTGCGACAGCAGAGAGGCCGTCTCTGGCGCGATCACCTTCAGCAGGCCCAACTCCACTTCAACAACATGGAGCAAAGCATCGGTATAGGGGAAGTTGTGAATACCCAGGCTGCCGTCGTTGGCCACAAAGGTCAACACCGTATCCACCCAGGCGGGCGCGTCCGGCCTGGTGGCGAGCGCTTCCTGGGCTTTGCTCAGCCGTGCGGCAACGCCATTCTGGGTCTTCTCGACAAACGTCTGGAGATAGTCGCGCGTCAGGTCGGTGTGACAGGTTGTGCACGAGTCCGGGAAGCATTCCGTCAGGTCGGTGCACAGGGCCGTTTCCATGGTATGACTGCCAACGCGACCGTACTCTCCCACGAACGTTGTCTTGGGCATGTGGCAGGTCTCGCATGTCGGCCCGCCCTCTGTCGTGAAGTGGCCGGAAGGAATGCCCCGTACCACCGGCACAACTTGCTGCCCTTCGTACATTTCCTGTGCGCCATAGTGCAGCTTGCCCCCGACCAGCATGGTTTCACCGTCGGGGGTCTTGCTGTTGTGACACGACACGCACAGTGCATAGCGGTCGGCTGGTGTATCCAACGATGGTTCATTTTCGCCATGCGGACTGTGACAGGCCACGCAGGTCACGCCCGCGGCCACCACTTCCGGATCAGTGCTCCCCGTGGTGTGGCAGCGCGCGCAGTCCCCAGGCAACGGCCCCAACGCCTGCCCGTGACCGCTCTTAAGCCATTCCGCATACTGGTTGTATACCTTGGCGTGTCCGGTTGACCACCAGACCTGCTCGTCGTCCTCCGCCGTCAGCACAAACACATTCTCGTCGAGCGGCAGACCGGGTTGATACCCAACTGGATATGGATGTACACCATCCGCACTGAGTCCCTGGACATGGCACTGCCCGCAGACAGCGGCGTCTACGCCTTTGTAGATCGTGCCCGCTGTGCCCATATGCGCGCCGCCGGGGCCATGACACGCCTCGCAGCCGACGTTCAGCTCCACCGCGCCCGTGTCCCACTCCTCGGCGAAGGCGAACACGGTCTGCTCGGCAGCTTTCGCCCCGTCCAGGCCGGTAGTGTGGCAACCCGCGCAGGCCACGCGCCAATCACGCTCCGGCAATTGCCAATCGTCGCCTTCCTGTACCGTCCACGTCCCCTGCTGATCTTCGGTCTGTGGCACGTTCCAGGTCACCGGCAGCACATAGTAAGCCAGCGAGCCGTCGGCGCGTTCCTGCACGCTCACGTACTGCTCGATGTAGCGCCCACCCAAAACATAGGTGATATCTTCGACGCTCAGGGGGCGCTGTGTTCCGTCGGGCCAGGTGATCACCGGACGTGCCCCCGCCGAAAGATCGCCGGAGATGTTTTCCGGCGTGCCGGGGCGCACCATCCGCGCGTGCCATGTCGTATGGTAGGTTTCGCTCTGGGTGTGGCACAGATTGCAGAAGCGCGATCCCTTATATTCGGCTCCCAGGTTGGGCGGGTTGCTCTGCTGACCAGGCATGGCATGGGCTGTGTCCGCCTGTTCCAACGCCCAGAGGAGCACGCCCAGGCTCAATAAGGCCAGGCCCACCAGAGTCAGCCCCCACACCCGCAAATGTCCATGCCATTGTTTAGTCATCGAACTTCTCCCCGGTATGGGCATCTCCAGCGCAAAACGCTTTCGCAGTCTCGCCGTAGAGCCAAAGTCGTAGCATATGGCGAGAAGACTTCTTGCAAATTTCCTATGCGCAACCCCCACATCTTCTGCTATGCTAAAGGCCAGAATGCTGAGGAGGTCGCTATCATGGAACTCGGTTCGATCTTGAATGTCACAGGTTTCTTCCTGTTGCGCATCGGTTTGCCAGTGGTGCTACTTGTCGTGCTTGGCATGCTGATTGACCGCTGGCAGAGAGCACGCCGCAGTGCCGTAGACACGGCTGAGTTTGACTCGCTCGAAAACTCTGCCAACCATCACGAGCACGGCCACTGACCGATAAGGCCGTCCTTTCTACGGCCATTGCACCATTCTATCTTGTTGGAAAGTAGAGCGCTCAGTGCCAGAGGCAACGCTCTACCAGGACACTTGTCATTTCCTTAGATCGCCCATTTTACAGGGACATCTCCCGCCTGCCCCTGTTGGGTTTGGGCGTAAAGGCCAGCCAGTGAGACGGGCAACTGACGTAAGTCCTCGTTCTCAGGAGCAAACGTGAAGTCCCAGAATGCCCGCTGAACCACTGTGCCCTGAAACGCTGTCTGCCGCGCCATATACAATGACAGGACTGGTTCCAAGCTCTTCACAGGCACGGCCCGTATCTGCCCGCGTTCCAGGAACGGCGCAGCCACCACCAGCGAAACGAAAGCCGGGCCGACCCCTTCGCAGACAGCCTGCACAATAGCCTCCGAACTGGCCAGAGTCAGGCGCACCGACAAGACATCCAGGCTCATATCGAAACGCGACAGTTCGCGGTTGATGGTGATGGCCGTGCCCGAAGTCGGTTCGCGCATCATCAGCGGATACTCGACCAATTCTTCCGGCTCCAGAATGGATCGTCGCGCCCAGGGGTGCTCTGGTGGGACGATCAGCACCAGCACGTCATCGGCGAGATGACGATACTCGAAATCGCGCCGCGGCGCGCGCAGGCTGCTCACTGCCAGATCAATCGTGCCACTGGCCAGGTCTTCGAGCGCTGCACCGCGCTGCCCGACCCACACCGTCACGCGCACTTCTGGGTTTCTGCCCATGAAACGCCCGATAATACGTGGCAACAGATACCTGCCGCAGGCTGTGCTGCACCCTATTGTCAGATGACCAGCCACCGTGCCGCGCCGCGCTGCGATGAACATTTCGGCCTGACGGGCCTCTTTGAGCAGATTGCGGGCGACTGGCACAAAAGCACTGCCCACCTCATTGAGACGGATATTGCGCCCGGTGCGGTCGAAGAGTTGCGTCTTGAGCTGCTGTTCGAGCGACTGAATGTGGCCGCTGACCGCCGGTTGTGAGATGTTGAGCAACCGTGCTGTCTCCGAAAAGTTTTCCGTCTCAGCGGCGATCAGGAAAACCTGCAACTCGTAGAGGTCGAGCATATGTGTTACCCTGCTTCTCTTCTGGCGGTCAGCATCCGGGCCACCCCGTCCCCCCAGGCCCGACTCACTTGGCCACTATTGTCTTTCATAGCAGATTTCCCGCCAGCGCGGAACAGACGAAAATCATAACAAAATCGGATAATCGTTACTGCGTTGCATTGGGGAATTCAATTAAACTGAGTGCAATGCGCTTTCCATCTCTTCGTGGAGTGAGCTATGCAGCGACGATTCAGGGTTTGGCTATTGATAGCAGTAGGCGCGTTGTTACTGGGCGCTGCGGCGCTGCTATATAGCGCAACCAGCCCCGCTGCCGCAGCCTGTAACACTGCGCCATCAGCCACCTCGCCGGTGAGAGGGGCGCACCAGGGCGCTCCGGCTGACCTGGCCCTGGTGCAGGCGGCGGGTGAGGGATGCCTGAACTGTCACGCCGACCAGGAGAAAGTCAAGGCGCTGGCAGTCGAAGAAGAACCCGCCGAGAGTCTCTCCGAAGGGCCTGGTTGAGGGGGATCGGTGCCTCCGTTGGAGGCGTGGGAGAAAGTCTGGATCAACCTGGACACCTATGGCAGCGACTTTCATGCTTACATCAAGTGCACCGCCTGCCATGGCGGCGACCCCGATGCTACCGACATGGAAACCGCTCACCAGGGGCTGATCCTCGATCCGTCGAGTGTGCCGCTGTCCCCGTGCAAATCGTGTCACGAAGAAATCTTCGTCAGTGCGGCGGACAGCCTGCACAACACCCTGGCCGGCTACGACACCGCCCTTTACGAACGCAGCAGCCCTGAGCATTACCAGGCGCTCGAAACCATGCAGTCCTATCACTGCAACAGTTGCCATGCCACCTGCGGCGATTGCCATATCAGTCAGCCCAATTCGGTAGGAGGTGGCTTGCTGGACGGACACGCCTTCGTGAAGACTCCGCCCATGAGCCGCACCTGCACTGCCTGTCACGGCAGTCGCGTGAAGAACGAATACTTCGGGCTGAACGAAGGTGTTCTGGGAGATGTGCACCTGCGGCAGGCGCGGATGGCCTGCACAGCTTGCCACACCGCCGAGGAAATGCACGGCATGGGAGCTGCCAGCGGTTCGGCTCACCGCTACGACGGGGCGGAGAATCCTTCTTGCGAAAGCTGCCATGCCGATCAGATCGGCCCACAATCCGGCATTCCGCAGCACATGGTGCACAAACCGGACACGCTGTCTTGCCAGGCATGTCATAGCCTGAGCTATACCAACTGCACCAACTGTCATGTGGATCGCACCGAGGATGATGTGCCCTTCTACTCGGTAGAGGCACACTGGGTCGGCTTCTACCTGGGTCGTAACCCCATCCAGAGCGAAGATCGCCCCTATAAGTATGTGCCGGTGCGCCATGTGCCCATTGACATCAACTCGTTTAGCGCCTACGGTGAAAACCTGCTATCCAACTTCCTGACACGGCCCACCTGGACGTATGCCACACCGCACAACATCCAACGCATCACCCCGCAAAACCAGACGTGCGGCTCGTGTCATGGCAACGAAGCGATCTTCCTGACGGCGGACAAGGTGTCGGAGACCGAACGGGGCGGAGCCAACCTCAACGTCATCGTCGAAACCATCCCGCCGCTATTCCCTGGTATGCCCACGCCCGAACCAACTCAGCCCCCTACCCCTGAGGAAGAAACAGGCGGCGAGGCTGGTGAGAGCGACGCTGACTTCTGGGGCAGCGACGGGGCTGCGGGCGGCGAATAGCTCGCGGGCCTATCCCAGATACCCTACGCAAGGGGGCAAGCGACAACTAGGCTTGCCCCCTTGTCGTGCCTCAATCCCTCGAATGAACTCACGCAGGTCGTAATCAATAAGGAGTGCCTATACTCACTAGTTCAAAATATCACAAAAAGATATAATTCACTAGCGATTGTAGGGATTTCCATTGAACTAGTCAGCAGGAGGTATCCTTCACCATGCGGAAGTTCACCTTGTTCGCCCTGATCCTGGCGCTGATATTGCCGTTGGCGCTCCCCTTCGCCCCGGTCGCGGCCCAGGAAAACATCGTCGAAGCCCGGCTGGAGGCCTACAACGCCAGCCTGCCACCAGCTTATGGCAACGTTTCGGTTGACGATCTCTCGGTCGAGATGATCGAAAAGCCAGACCTGCTGATCCTGGATGTGCGCCAGCCAGAGGAATACGCCGAAGGCCATCTGCCGGGCGCGATCAACATCCCCCTGCGCGACCTGGCCAAGAATCTGGACGCCCTGCCCGATCTGAACGCGGAAATCGTCGTCTATTGCGGCTCGGGTTTCCGTTCGTCGATCGCCATGACTGCCCTGCAAATCCTAGGCTATACCAAAGTTCGCAATATGAAGGGCGGCTACGGGGCCTGGACTGCCGAAGAATACACCACCACAACCGAAGCGTTCGAGGCCGCGCGAGGCACCGTGCCGGAGATTGAGGCGGAACTGCTCGCTGCGGTAGACGCCGCTCTGTCGGGCATTCCTCAGGGCTGGGGGGCTATCAAAGCCGAAGACCTCAACATCAAATTGATTGAGACTCCACCCGACCTGCTCATTGATGTGCGCAAAGTCGAGGAAGTGACCGAGCAGGGGTATATCGCCGGTGCGGTCAACTGGCCCCTGGAACAGTTCATGAGCTTTGCCGGCGAACTGCCCGAGGATCGCAGTGCGGACATCGTGGTTTACTGCGCGGCGGGGCATCGGGGCAACATGGCCGCGACCATGCTGCGCATCCTGGGTTACACCAATGTCATCAACCTGGCGGGCGGCTTCGGCGCATGGAGCACCGCGGGCCTGCCTGTGGAAAGCGCCGCCCCTGCTGCCGCGACCTTCGACCTGGCCGGTCTGCTGGATGCCTACATCAGCGGTCTACCTGCCAACTTCAACGCTATTCGCGCCGCTGATCTCAACGCGCTGCTGGCAGAGAATCCGGACATCCTGCTGGTAGACGTGCGCACCGCTGATGAATTCGAAGAAGGTCACCTGGCCGGGGCGATCAACGTGCCCCTGATCGAACTGACCGATCATCTCGATTTGCTGCCCGACCTGAATCGGGACATGGTCGTCTACTGCGGCAGCGGCCATCGCTCCGCTATCGCCATGACGCTGCTCAACCTGTTGGGCTATCAGAATGCCAAGAGCCTGCTGGGCGGCGTGAAAGCGTGGACGGCAGCCGAGCTGCCGATCACGACCGAGGTCGTCGAAGCGCAGGCGGGCACTGCCCCGCAGTTCGACCCCGACCTGCTCGCTGCTGTTGATGCCTACGTCAAAGCGATCCCCGCCGGCTTTTACGCCATCAGCGCCGACGACCTGAACGTCACGCTGATTGAGAATCCGCCATACCTGATTGACGTGCGCACCAGCGAAGAGGTGGCCAAGGGTGTCATCGAGGGCGCGGCCCATATCGAACTGCGCTCCTTCGTGAGCCAGATGGATCAATGGCCCGCCGACAAAAGCCAGCCCATCGTGGTCTATTGCGGCAGCGGCCACCGCTCGGCCATCGCCATGGTGGCCATGCAACTGCTGGGCTACACCGACGTACGCTCGCTGGCAGGCGGCATCGGGGCCTGGACAGCCAAGGAATATCCGCTCGTTATGCCCGTTGCCAACTGAGCGCGGACAGGCAGTCCCTCCAGCGGCCTCCCGATCATGGGGGGCCGCTTTTTGCATCCAGCACGGATTCGTTTCATGATCGCTGCGCACAATACACCTTTCCCGGAGGAGTGACGCACATGCGCATCGGTCGTTTTCTGACTGAAAAAGGTCCGGTCTTCGGCCTGATCGAAGGGGATATCGTCTATGCCCTGGAAGGCGATCCCTTCGCGGGCTTAGTGCAGGCCGGTGAACAACTCGGTTCTGTGCAGACGCTCAGGTTGCTACCTCCAGTGCAGCCGAGCAAGATCGTCTGCGTGGGACGCAATTACGCCGCGCACGCCGCCGAACACAGCGCCCCTGTCCCCGAAGAGCCAATGCTCTTCCTCAAGCCGCCCAGCGCCCTGGTAGGCCATGGCGAGGCCATCCTCATCCCGCCAGACATCGGGCGGGTGGAACACGAAGCAGAACTGGCCGTGATCATGGGGCGACAGGCTCACCGTGTGGAACGGCAAGATGCGCTGAGCTATGCGCTGGGCTATACCTGCGCCAACGACATCAGCGCGCGCGACTTCCAGAAGAAAGACGGGCAGTGGGGCCGCGCCAAGGGCTTCGACACCTTCTGCCCGCTCGGCCCCTGGATCGTCACCGGTCTCGATCCGTCCGACCTGAGCATTGACTGCCGCGTGAACGGCGAGCAACGCCAGAGCGCACGCACATCGGAGATGGTCTTCGACGTGTCCGCGCTGATCGCCTTCATCAGCCGGGTGATGACCCTGCTGCCCGGCGACGTGATCCTGACAGGCACACCCGCCGGCGTTGGCCCGCTAACTGCCGGCGACACAGTAGAAGTGGAGATCGAGGGGGTCGGCGTGCTGCGCAATCCCGTCCAGAGCGGGCCGGCGTGGGTGGGGTGAGCGCGGGCACGTTGTCCCCTAAGGGTTACCGCAGATATAAAGCGCCCCCGTCCGGCAGGCAACCAGCGGGGGCGCATTTACGATCAGCGCTGAAACTCCATCTCAGTTACTTTCGCCCGGCTCGAAGCGCAACACCGCGCCGCCGTAATCCACCAGGTAGAGTTCGCCCGCCTCGTCCTCGCCGAACGAACTGATCTGCCGACCGGATTCCAGCACGATAGTTGCCTGCCAGATGCCGCTGCTATCGGCTCGCGCCGCCCAGATGGTGCCGGTGCACCAGTCCCCATAGAGATAGTAGCCCTGCAGAGCCGATATGCGCTCACCCCGGTAGACATATCCGCCCGTCACCGAGCACCAGCCGTTACGGTGTTCGTATTCGAGCACCGGCATCACTACCTCCGACGCGGGCGGCTGCCCGGAATAGACATGGGAGCCTTCGTAGGCGTTCCAGCCGTAATTTTCCCCACCCCGACTTGTCGCGGGCTGGAAGTTGATCTCCTCCCAGCGATTCTGTCCCACATCAGCCAGGTAAAGATCGCCCGTTACACGGTCGAAGCTGAAGCGCCACACATTGCGCAATCCCCACGCCCAGATTTCCGGGCGAGCATCGGCGCGCCCCGCGAAAGGATTGTCCGGCGGGATGGCGTAACCATCGTCCGCGTTGATATCAATGCGCAGAATCTTGCCCAGCAGGGACCCCAGATTCTGGCCGTTGCCCTGCGGGTCACCGCCCGACCCGCCGTCGCCCAGCGAAATGTAGAGATAGCCGTCTGGGCCGAATTCCATGTGCCCGCCGTTGTGATTACTGTAGGGCTGCGGGACGTAGAGCAGCGGCAGCGCGCTGGCCGGATCGGCGCGATCGGGGTTGTCTCCTGAGACCGAATACCGCGCGACGACCGTATTGCCATTGGCATCGGTGTAGTTGATGTAGAACAGGCCATTTTCGGCGTAGTCCGGGTGGAACGCCAACCCCAGTAACCCGCGTTCGGTATAGTCATTGCTACGCGCCGCCCGGCTGACCAGCTCCGACACGTCCAGGAATGGTTCGGCCAGCACTGCGCCATCCTTGATCACGCGGATCACACCGCCCTGCTCCACCACAAACAGGCGGCCAGAGCCATCGCCCGCATGTGTGACAAGCAGGGGACGCCGGAAGCCATCGGCGACCGTCACCAGGCGAAAGGAGGCGAGCTGTTGTGCAGCAGCCTGGAGCGGTAGGCTTGCGCCCAGATGCCCAAAAGTTAGCGCGGCGACTGTCAGCAGCGCCACCAGCCAGTAAGCGCTTTTCTTGTGTGTACTGTTCACGTCCTGTGACCTCTCTGAATACATCGTTGGGATTCAAGGAGATCATAGACACCCAAATGGACGGGTGACAACTGCGGCGCGGTCCGGCTGATTGTGTTTCGCTTCACATGAAGTGATATCCGTCACACCAAAGATTGCCAAGCTCCACTGGGGAGCGCAGCCAGGCCCTGCTACGCTACTAGGTGAGAAACGGCGCACAGCCAATCAGCGTATGCGCGACCCCCGCAGAGTCGCGTATCAGCACGTACAGCGAAACCCTTGATCGCATCGGAGCCTTGGCGGAGTGGCACATGAGCCTGTACATACTTCCAAAGGAAAGGTTGCCGGAGTTTGTCAGGGCGCTGCAGGGGAATTACCGCGTTGTCGGGCCGGTGAAAACCGAGCACGGCTTCGCCTTCGACGACATCAGCGATCCCCAGCAGTTGCAGCTTGACTACACGACAACCATTCTCCCCCCAAAAAAGTACTTTTTGCCCCAGCGCGAGGTCTTGTTCTCCTATCACACCGAGCAGGGGGACAACGGTCGGCAGCGCATCGAAATGCGCCCCGTCTATCAGGGCGTCGAGCCAACCGTGATCTTCGGCGTGCACACCTGCGACATGAATGGCATCATGCTCTACGACAAAGTCTTCTCCGAAGGCTTTCGCGATGAGCACTACATGGAGCGGCGCGAGCAGATATACGTCATCGGCATCGAGTGCCTGCACCCATGCGACGAGGCGTCTTTCTGCAAGGACATGGGCACACTGACCGCCCCGCCCGTCTACGACCTGCACATGACCGACGCCGGCGACTTCTATTTTGTGGACACGGGCACCGAAAAGGGCGAGCGGCTGCTGCTGGATCATGTCTACGTCAAGATGGCGGAAAAGGAAGACATCCAGAAACTCGGCCAGATTCTGTCGTCCAAATGGCCGCGTTTCCGGATGCGCCTGAAGATGAGCCGTGACCAGACGCCTGCGCTGCTCACCCTGGGCTACCAGGCCAAACTATGGCAGGAACTGGGCGAACGCTGCCTGGCCTGTGGTTCATGCACTAACGTCTGCCCGACCTGCTTCTGCTTCGACGTGATTGACGAGAACGACATCACCCTGCAGAACGGCGAGCGCGTGCGCGTGTGGGACTCCTGCCAGCTCTACGAGTTCGCGCTGGTGGCAGGCGGACACAACTTCCGCGAGAGCAAGGCTTCGCGCGTGCGTCACCGCCTGATGCGCAAGGGCAAATACATCAAGCAGGTACACGGGCTGATCGGTTGCACAGGCTGCGGGCGCTGCGAACGGGCTTGCCTGGTACACATTACCGTCCCCGGCACGCTCAATGCGCTGCACGAAGAAATGCAGCTCGAGCCGGGTGTATAGGAGAGGCGCGCGATGTTGCACTTGCACGAAAACCTCAAGACGACTACAACGCCGCTGCGCTACGACGGTCACACTTCGGTCTTCTTGCCCGCAGTAGCGACCATCGAGGACGTGAAGACTGAGACAGCGCTGGAGAAAATCTACACGGTGCGCCTGCCCGGCGGGCAGAACCTGGGCCATGTGCCAGGGCAGTTTGTTATGGTCTCGGTGCCCGGTGTGGGCGAAGCACCGATCAGCGTGATGTCGTCGCCCAGCCGCACCGGCGAGACCTTCAAACTGTGCATCCGCAAGGCAGGCGACTTGACTGGCGTCATTCATCAGCTGCAGCCGGGCGATCAGATCGGCATCCGCGGCCCCTTCGGGCGAGGCTTTCCGGTAGACACGTTCCGCGGCAAGGACATCCTCGTTGCGGCGGGCGGCCTGGGGCTGGCTCCGGCACGCTCGCTGATTGACGAAGTCCTCGATCATCGCTCGCAGTTTGGCCGCCTGATCATCCTGTATGGGGCCAAGAATCCGTCGGAAATCCTCTTCCGCGATGCCATCGCCGAATGGGAAGAGCGCGACGATGTCGAGTTCCTGATGACCGTTGACCGCCCCGATCCCACCTGGTTTGGGCACGTGGGCGTGATCACCACGCTGTTCCCACATGTCGAGGTCAACCCGTACAAGACTGTCGCGGTGACCGTCGGACCGCCGGTGATGTACCGTTTCGTCACCATGGAACTGCTGGGCAAAGGGCTGACGCCAGAGCAAATCTGGCTCAGCTTCGAACGGCGCATGAAGTGCGGCATTGGCAAATGTGGCCACTGCCAGGTCAACCATCGCTACAGTTGCCAGGAAGGCCCGTCGTGGACCTACGCCGAAGCTCTGGCATTTGAGGAGGCGCTCTGATGGCGACGAAACCGAAAATCGCCTTCTTCGATTTCACCAGTTGTGAAGGCTGTCAGCTCACCGTCATTGACCTGCTCCAGACACACCTGGGCCTGCTCGACCTGGTGGAAATCGTGCAATTTCGCGAAGCCATGTCGGAAAAAGACGAAGACTATCAGATCGCCTTCGTCGAAGGCTCGTGCACGCGCAAGGGTGACGAAGCTCGTCTGCTGCAGATTCGCGAGCAGGCCAGCATGGTCGTGGCGCTCGGTGCCTGCGCGCACCTGGGCGGCATCAACGCGCTGAAGAACCGCTGGGCGATCGAGAACGTCCAGACATATGTCTACGGCAAGAATGGCAAGGATGCCTACGAGAGCTATCCGGCACGCCCCATCTCCGCCGTGATCAAAGTGGACGCGGTGATCCCCGGCTGCCCGATCGATCGTTACGAATTCCTGCGCGTTGTGCAGCTCATCCTGCAAGGGCGCAAACCACGCCTGCCCGACTATCCGCTATGCGTGGAATGCAAGCTCAAGGAAAACGCCTGCCTCAACACGCTGGGCAAGCCCTGTCTGGGGCCGATCACCCGCGCTGGCTGCAACGCCATCTGCCCGACCTATGGTGACGGCTGCGAAGGTTGCCGGGGCTGGCATCCAGAGGCCAACTTCACCTACATGCGCGAGATTCTGCGCGGGCATGGTCTGTCGGACGCCGAGATTGACGCCCGTTTCACCATGTTCAACCACTATCAGTTCCAGCACATGGGCGACGAAGCGCCCATTACGACACCTATCTCGCCCGCCAAAGATGAGCCTCTGCCCACCTCAACCTTTGCCGCGCCGAAGGAGGCCTGACGACCATGACTGAGAACATCAAAGTCAACGTCCATCACGTCACCCGCGTCGAGGGGCACGGCAACATTGTCGTTGACGTGCGCGGCGGCACCATCGAAAAGTGCGAGCTGCAGATCGTCGAGTCCCCGCGCTTCTTCGAGGCCATGCTGCGCGGCAGGCCCTACCATCAGGCGTCGCACATCACCAGCCGCATCTGCGGCATCTGCGCCTGTGGCCATGCCACCGCCAGCCTGCGCGCCACCGAGCGCGCCCTGAAAGTCAAGCTCAGCGAGCAGACGATACGCCTGCGCAAGCTGGTCTTTCACGGCGAAATGCTCGACAGTCACATCCTGCATGTCTACATGCTGGTTGCGCCGGACTTCCTGGGCGTGGGCAGCGTGATCCCGCTGGCCAAGACGCATCCGGAGGTCGTCAAGCGCGCGCTGCGCATGAAGCAGTTCGCCGGTGACCTGTGCGCCACCTTCGCCGGACGGCACACACATCCCATCGCCATGACCGTCGGCGGCTTCACCCAATATCCCAGCATGACCAGAGTCGAGGAACTGCGCGAACGCGCCGAGGCGATGATCGCCGATGTGGACGCCACCGTCGAGCTGTTCGGCACCCTGCCCTGGCCCAACTTCGAGCGCGAGACTGAGTACGTGGCGTTGGTGCAGCCGGATGAGTACGGCTTTATTGACGGCATGATCGCCAGCAGCGACGGTTACACCCTGCCGGTCGAGCAATATCGCAGTGTGACCAACGAGCGCCTGGTGCCGCACTCAACCGCCAAGCACACTGCCTTCAACCGCGATAGCTACATGGTAGGGGCGTTGGCCCGCTTCAACCTGAAGCACGAGCAACTCCATCCGCGCGCCAAGGCTGCCGCCGAACACCTGGGGCTGCGCGCGCCGTGTTACAATCCTTTCCTCAACAGCGCGGCCCAGGTGGTGGAGATCGTGCACTGCGTGGACGATACCATCCGCCTGCTGGACGAGACGCTAACCCGCGGCATCACCTGGGAAGCTCCTGCGCCGGTGACGCTCTCGCCGGGCGCGCGCGGCGTTGGGGCGTGCGATGTGCCGCGCGGCACGCTCTTCCACGAGTATCAGATCGGCGAAGATGGCCTGATCGAAGAGGCGAACTGCATCATCCCCACGGGCCAAAACCTGGGCAACATTGACCGCGACATGCGCGCCCTGGTGCCAAAGATTCTGACCGAGCCAGAGGATCAGATTCGCCTGAAGATGGAGATGCTCGTACGGGCCTATGACCCGTGCATTTCGTGCTCGACGCATTTCTTGAACGTCGAGTTTGTCGGCAAGTGAGATGACAGTGGGAAGGGGGAATGTAGACGGCATTCCCCCTCGCCCGCGGCGATGCCCGGAGCGGAGCAGCCTTGCCACACAAGACCAGTCACCTGGGCAGCGAGACCCTGATCCTGGGCGTAGGCAACCCCCTGCGGGGTGATGACGGGGTCGGGGTGTTGGCTGTGCAACAGATCGCCACCCGCCCCGATCTGCCCGCAGGAGTAGACGTGCTCGACGGCGGCACAGCCGGTCTTGGGCTGATCCCTGTGCTGGAACAATACCGGCGGGTGATTCTGGTTGATGCTGTGCAGATGGGCGAACAACCGGGCACGGTGCGTCGGTTCGCCTGGGACGACGTGCGCCTGCGCGAGCGCGAGCGCGCCCTGTCGCTGCATCAGAGCGATCTCAACGAAGCGCTGGCGCTGGCCGAAGCGCTGTGCTGTATGCCGCCCGTGTTGATCGTCTATGGCGTGCAGCCCCAGCACACCGACTGGGATCAACCACTGAGCGACGCGGTTCGGCGTGCTCTGCCGGGCCTGGTAGATGCCCTCATGACCGAGGTCAGGAGTATCAACAGCAATGGCTCATAAGATTCTGATCATTGACGATGATCCCGATGTCGTGCTGGCGCTGCGGATGCCGCTGGAAAGCGCCGGCTATGAAGTGCACGACGCGCACTCCCAAGAAAGCGGCCTGAAAGCGGTGGATCAACTGAAACCCGATCTGATCATCCTGGATGTGATGATGGACACGCACACGGCGGGCTTCCAGCTGGCGCACAAGTTGCACGGACCTGCCGCCAAGGAAGAGCACAAAGCCATCCCCATCCTGATGCTGACGGCCATTCATCAGACCACGCCGCTGCGTTTCGGGCCGGACGAAGACTATCTACCTGTAGACGGGTTCATTGAGAAACCCATAGACCCGCAGAAGCTGATCGCGGAGATCACAAAACTGCTCAAGAAATAAACCGGGGCATGTCTATGGATGTGATCGGGCGCTGGAAAGGCACAGCCTCACGGCCAGCCATACAGACGCCGCCAGCCGGTGGAAGATGGAGCTGTCCCGCCATCTGGTAGCGTGGCATAGTCGCGCGAGGCGTCCGATGAAGATCACCACCGAACCCCAGCCCGAAGCCCCTCAAGAACGTCTGGCGTTACGGCCCACCTTCGAGGAGTTGTGTCAGAACGCCCGGCTGCTCATCCGCCTGCGATGGGTAGCCGGGTTTGGCATTCTGTTCGGCACAGCGATCGCCAGCGTGTTGCTGGACATCAGCCTGCAAGTCGGCCCTCTGTTGATCATCGGCGGGTTGGTACTGGGCTACAACGCGCTGCTGGCCGTGGCCTGCCGCGACAACATATCACCCGCCGGCATCGAGACCATCGCCTGGGGCCAGATATTACTGGACTGGCTGGCCATGATCGCGCTGGTGCACTTCACTGGCGGCATTACCAGCCCGGCGCTGATCTACTTCGTGTTGCACGCGGCCCTTTCGGGCATGGTGTTGCTGCCCTGGCAGGTGCGCAGCCTGGCCCTGCTGGCTGTGTTGCTGGTAGGCGGGCTGGCCCTGGCCGAACGCGCTGGCTGGCTGCCGCATGTCACCATTGCCGAACTCGACCTGCACGACAGCCTGTACCGCAACACCACCTATATCGCCGCGGTGATGTTTTTCTTCGGTTCGACCGTTTTTGTGCTCTCCGAACTGGTGACGCGCATCGTGCAGCGCCTGCGTCAGCGCGAAGAGCGCATCCGCCAGCTCCTGGAAGCGCGTTCAACTTTCGTGCGCGTGGCGACGCACGAACTGCGCGCTCCTCTGGCCGCTGGTCTCTCGCTCATGAAGAATATTCAACAGGGCTATGCCGGGGAACTGACCGAACAACAGACCGCGCTCATCGCGCGCGTCGTCAGCCGCCTGGAAGGGCTGCGCATCCTGATTGACGATCTGCTCACGCTGGCCCGCAGCCGCGAGGCCACGACTGCTCATGCTCCCCTGGAAATGGAAAGCGTCCGCGCCAACCTGCTGCGCATCCTGGAACGCGAAGCCCCCAATGCCGAGCACAAGAACATCGCTTTGCGCACCGACCTGGACGATGATCCCGGCACAGTCCTGGCGGGCGAAGTCGGGCTGCAGATCATCTTCGGTAACCTGCTCAACAATGCCATCAAGTACACGCCAGAGGGAGGCAACGTCTCTGTCCGCTACCGGGTAGACCGCGCCGCGCGCCTGGCCGAGGTGACCATCGCCGATACGGGGATCGGCATCCCCGCCGAGGACATGCCCAACATCTTCAACGAGTTCTTCCGCGCCCGCAATGTAAAAGCCGGGCCAATCGTTGGGACAGGCATTGGCCTTTCCACGGTCAAGACGCTAGTAGACCGCTATCGGGGTACCCTGACTCTGGAAAGCGAAGAAGGCAAAGGCACGACCGTGACGGTGAGCCTGCCCCTGGCCCCGAAACATGCCCCGCGCGAATTGATCTAGCCCTCACTTATGCGCTCGAAAACCAGTTGCTCCCCCAAACTCACACGCTCCAGCAGCGCAGGCGCGGCTTCGATCAGATAGCGAGCGGGCGCGCGCGGAGCATAGTAAGGTCGCCAGGGCCGCGCCAGTGCGGTTCCCACCACCTGCCCCGCATCGTCCAGCCACACCGCGGCAATGGGGAAAAACACGAAGAACATATGGATCGCCGTGTTGCTGATGCCCGGACGGCTGTAAACGAAGAGCAGGCCTTCGCCAGGGGACAGGGCGCGGCGGAACATCAGCCCGCGCAGATGACACCAGAAACTCTGACACCAGCGGGCGCGGGCCAGCACCACCTCGCCCGTGCTGGCCCGCCGAATGGTCACTGTGTCTTGTCGTGACATTGCCCTAAGGGATGCGCAACACCTGACCGGCAAAGATCAGGTTCGGGTTGTAAATACCGTTGTAGCGCGCGAGTTGATCCACAGTCACCCCATAGCGCAGGGCGATGCGGAACAGATTCTCGCCCGGCTGTACCACGTGGGTGGCCGGTCGAGGCGGCTGCGGCACGGTTGGCGCTTGGGTGGGTGGGACCGGCGTGGGCACCGGCTGCGCCGCGCCCGGCACGCGCAACTGCTGACCCGCGTAGATCAGGTTCGGGTTGACCAGTCCGTTCAACTGCGCCAGCACGGCCACAGTCGTGTTGAATCGCGCGGCAATGCTCGACAGGGTATCGCCCCGCACGACCGTATAGGTGGTATATCCCCCGGTGCCATCCGGCACCTGGGTCGGCATGGGTACCGCAGGGGTGAAGGTCGGCGGAACGGGCTGCTGATCACGCACCGGCACGACCAATACCTGGCCGATGTTGATGAAGCCGCTGGCTGGCAGGCCGTTTGCCTGAATGATCGCTGCCACCGTACTGCCGAATTGGCGGGCAATGCCCCATACTGTATCGCCAGCCTTGACAGTGTAGAGGATAGTGCCGGTGAAGCCTTCCGGAATAACCGGCGTAGCAGTGGCAGGGCGCGGCGTTGGCATATTGGGGGTAAAGGTCGGCGGCACGACCGGCGTATAGGGCACCGGCGTGATCGTCCCCTCCTGCGTCGGCTCGATAATCACCGGGCTGGGCGTGACGGTCGGCTGAACCGCCGTCGGCCCTGGCGTAGGCATGGCGCTCAGGGGCACCAGTGCCGCATCGTCCAGGTACACATTGTTCACGCCCACATATCCCTGCGGCGCGGTGCGCACAAAGACCGTCACCGCCGTCCCCTTGGACTTCGCCACCACCGACATTTGGCGATATTGATCGTAGTATTCCGCGTCCGCCGACCAGATGATGCTGGGGCTGTCTGGGTCTGTGCCGCCGGTGGGATCAATGCCGACGTTGATGATCACCGTGTTCGGTTGCTCGCTGACATCGGGGTTGGTGAAAGTGGCCGATGACCACACGTACACATAGACGCTGAAGCGCAAGTCTACGTTGGGAGAGACAGGTACGCGCTGATACACACCAGCAGTGTGCGTGGCGAAGAAGGTATTGTATTCCTGAGCCGCCCCTCCAGAACGCACACGTGTCGAAGGCGCTGGCTTGTATTCGGGGCGAGCGTTGATGGCGCTGGATTCGCCTGGCGGCGTCGTCTTGTACCAGGGCTGCCAGTTAGCAGCCACCCGCAACCCGGCATCACCATTGATGGTGATATAGGGTTGTTCAAAGCCGGGATTCTGCAAGAGATTCTGCCCCTGGAAGGCGATTGCCTCTCGCGGCCCAAGGCCAGGTATACCGGCGATCGCCAGCACGCCAATCAGCACCACGACCAGCCAGTGAAGACCTCGCGCTTTTTTCTGTTTTGGCATAAGACCACCTCACGTTACCATGAGTTGCACCAGCAGGCCAGTGCCCTTCAGTGTAGCATGATTTGCTCAACAGAACAGCGCAGGCGAAAAACCACTGGTGCGTTCGGGCCTAGGGGGCAGAATTCACCCCAGGAGCGCAGAAAACACAGCCCCTTTGATTTGTGCTCTTGATTCGTCCTTCTTCTGCGCTCTCGGCGTCTCCGCGATTCAAGACCACAGCCCCGAAGGTGAATATACCCGAAAACCACTATGCGCCGCGCAACGCCTGCGCAATGGCGCGGATGTGCTCCGGGGTACTGCCACAGCACGCGCCGATGATGCGCGCGCCCAGGTCGTGCACACGCTGCGCGTAACGGGCCATGTCCTCCGGCGTGGCGTCGTAAACAGCGCGGTCACCTTCCAGGCGCGGCGCTCCCGCATTCGCCTTGGCGATCAGCGGCACGATCGGCGCGGCATTGCTCATGCGGGCAATGGCCGCTTCCAATTCATCCGGGCCTTTGCCACAATTGGCCCCCAGTGCCACCACCCCCAGCGCCCCGATCTCATCCGCGGCGCGTTCGGGCGTCACGCCCATCATCGTGCGCCCGCGCGTGTCGAATGTCATCGTACTCACGACAGGCACCGTTGGCGCTGCCCGCCGACATCCCTCGACGGCTGCGCGTACCTCTTCCAGATCGGACATGGTCTCGACCCACAACACATCCACGCCCCCTTCGACCAACGCCTCCGCCTGCTCTGCGAAAGCGGCGACGGCTTCGTCGTAGGACAGCGTGCCCATGGGAGCCAGCATCTGACCGGTCGGCCCCATCGAACCAGCGACCAGCACCGGCCCAGCGGCAGCGTCGGCCTCGGCCCGCGCCAGGCGCGCCGCCGCGCGGTTCAGCTCGCCCACACGCCCGCTGACCCCATGCAGTTCAAGGCGCAATCGGTTGCCGCCAAAGCTGTTGGTGAGGATGATCTGCGCGCCCGCCTCAATGTAGGCGCGATGAATGGCGCGCACGTCATCGGGCCGCTCGACATTCCACAGTTCCGGTGCGGTGCCGCGCTGCAAGCCGCGAGCAATGAGCATGGTGCCCATCCCACCGTCGGCAATCACTACGTCGCCGCTCCCCAGCAGAGCCTCCCAGGTAGTTCGCATGGTCGCCCCTTCCTCAAGCACAGGCCACACAGCGCCCGATTCTACTGAAAAGCTGATCTCCGCGCGAACAAAGACAACGGGTGCTGCCACAATGGAGCACCCGCACCCGCCTTAGTGAGGATGACGCTCAGGCTTCTTCGGTCTCGAAACCCGCTTCTTGGAGCACGCGCATGACGCTGGTGAGCAATTCGGAGGGGCCGAAGGGCTTGGTGATGTAATCGTTGACTTTGGCGATGTGCAGGCCCAACACCTTGTCAATGCTCTGGGCCTTGGCTGTGACCACGATGACCGGCACATCCTTCATGCGCTCGTCGGCGCGCATCCGTTGGTACACCTCCCACCCGTCCATTTCAGGCATCATCAGGTCGAGCAAAACAAGAGCCGGTCGCTCGCGCTCGATGGCTTGCAGACCGGCATCCCCACCGGTGGCCCCGATCACCTCGTAGCCCTGACGCGAGAGGATCAGTTTCACCAACTCGATCATCTCCGGATCATCTTCAATACATAGAATCTTGATGCCCTTCGTCATCTTGGCACGCTCCAGGCAAATAAACAGCACCGCTTGTCGCCCAGGCGGTAGCCTTCAAAAGGTCTGTTTGCACATATTACCCGTAGTCTACCATAGGCCGCTGCGCCGTGTCTACCGAGATATGTAAATTTTGCCGCGTTCGCCAGTTGTCAGGGGATCGGCTGTGGTTCCGGGTGCAATGGTCCCCATTGTTCCAGCGCAGCGCGCAACAAACCGTGATTCTGACGATAGACGACCAACGCCGGGTCAATGAACATGGTCGCCATCCAGCGATCGTGCGTTGTCCACTGGCTGAAGTCCGCATTCCAGAACATCCCCGGCGGGCCATAGCGAATCTCCACGTGCACATGGTACTGTTCCGAGTAGCCGCTAGCGCCCACGACTCCGATGATCTCGTCAGGTGTTACGAAGTCGCCCAGGCCGACAAAATCGCGCGCGACATGCGCATAGAGAATGTAGACAGACACTTTGGGGTTGATGGGCGTCTCCACCAGCACCAGCCCGCCCCAGCCAAAGTTGTAGCGCGGCCATTTCCAGCCCACGCGCCCCTGAGCATCACCATCCACATAGCACGACAAGCACGACGAGCGCGCAGTGACAAATCCTGGCGCAATCGGGTAGAAGTAGGTAACCTGCCCGTTGAGGTAATCGGTCGGGCAGGCATAGTCTACCCCGTAGTGTGGATCGGTGTGATCGTCGTCCAGAAACCCCCCACCCTCTGGCACAATGTAAACATCGAGCGGGCGGCGCTCGAAGATGGCCAGCGGATCGCTGCCAGGGGCCAGTAACGAACGCCCTCTGGCTGGGTTGTGCAGCCCCGTGTAACCGGCTTGCGCGACAGGTTGCACAGGATCGTCACTCGCAGGAGGACACAGAGCCAGGGACTGCGCGTCGCAGGGACGCGCCTGCCAGGCCGACGGCAGAGCCGGAGCAGGAGAACTCGCAGCGACGGGCGAGATCGTCCCCAGGCAAATCACCACCAGCACCCCGCACAGCCCCTTGACCATGCGCGCGTTACCCCACCAGGTTCAAAAAAAAGCCGTCACTCATCTGTAAAAAAGTTCGATCAGTCAGGTTTTGTTGGCTGTTTTCGATGATAATATAATCGGTAGTGTAACCTGGTGTGTTGCGACTGTCGCCACTCACCGCGAGCCTGGAGGAACCCCCATGGCCAAGGAAGACCTGACCACCGTCATCAACCGTGCTCTGACCGATGAGAAGTTTCGCGCTCAGTTGCTCTCCGACCCCGATGCGGCTCTGGCGGGCTACACGCTCAGCGAGGAAGAAAACCGCGTCCTGCGCAGCCTGCCCGCCGATGCTTTCGACGAGCTGGCCATGGACCTGGAGAATCGGCAGTCGAAGAGTGGCTTCATGGGGCTGTTCTCGGCGATGAGTGGCAAAGACGCTGCTGTTGACGCCAGCAAGCTACTCAGCCTGCTCTCCAACAAGTACGGCAAGTAACAGCCCGCCGCAAACTTCAGCAAGACAACGGGCATGCCGGGCGCTGTGTAGCATGTCCGTCGGACTTCTTTTCGCCTATTGTCCTGCCGGAATGATCAGCTCCTGGCCGGGATAGATTAGGTTGGGGTTGGCCAGGTTGTTGGCCTGAATGATCGATTCCGGCGAGACCCCATATTTCCGCGCAATGGCGTAGATTCCCTCGCCTGGCTGCACCACATGCACGATCGGCCCGCCGGGCGTGCTGGCCGGGGTCGGCGAACTTCCCTCCTGAGCAGCGGGCGCAGCAGGCGTCACTGTGCCCGCGCAGTCTAGCAACGGGAGGCGTAGTTGCCAGCCCAGGCGCAGGATCGTGTTGGGGTTGCCCCTCAACAGATCGGGGTTGGCTGCCACCAGGTCTTCGATGGTAACCTCGTTCTTCCTGGCAATCGAATAAAGCGTATCGCCGGACGTCACCACGTGAATGCACGGATTCAGTTCGATCGGGATGTCGGTCGGCGTAGGCATCTTCGATGGATCAATGGTGGGTGAAGGCGTCGGCGAGGGCCGGATATCGCTCATCACCGGCGTGGTGATGACGCGCACCGTCACCGTAGGCGAAGGAGTCTCCGCCTGCAGAGTGAATGTCGGCTGGAAGATCGGCAGGTCGGTCGGGGTTGCCAGCAGGGGAGCAGCCTCGCCTGTCTCAGGGGTCGCCGTTGGGGGCAACTCGGCCTGTACCGCGTCCGCAGGGGTAGTGGTGGGGATAAGCTGGCGCGTGGGCGTCGCCAGCGGCAGCGACTCCGCTGTCGCGGTGAACGCCTGCGTGGGCGGGGCAGGCGTCGTGGGCGTGATATCCAGGACGTTAACTTGCCGGGAAGTCGGCGGCAGATTCTCGCCAGCATCTTTGTAGCAGGCCGCCAAACCCCCAGCTACCGCCATCAGCATTCCGGCCAATATGGCCCGCTTTGCGAAAAGCCCAGACTTCATCGCCACGATTCTCCTTACCACCACCACGCCACCGGCGGGTTGCACACCAGCGCCGGGCACTTGCTTTTTCCAGAATACACCGAACGCCCGGTTTATACAACGCGCCCACGAAATAGGGTGCGTGCAGGGGGATTGCATCAAACCGGTTGCCGCTTTACCTCACCCCCAGCCTCGCTACGCTCGGCTTGGAGGCGCGCCAGCGCCGAGTGAGGGTGAGGTCAACCCGAAGATCACACCTGAGCTTACCTCTGCCCATGGTTCTGCTGGCTGGTGTTGATGCGATTACCCTGCCCAAGCGAGCTATTGCAAACGACCTGTAGTTCTTTTATAGTTGACGTGTCCGGCTCATGCGCCGGATCATCTATCCCTTTGGCGAAAAGGCTATCCGGGCATGACACTCATCAGCGAACATCACACTCAGACGGCGACTGCCCGTGTTGCCGGTGTGCGTTTTCACGAAGTCGGCAAGGTCTATCACTTCAGCTATAGCCACATCCCCGACCTGCTGGTCGGTGACTTTGTAATCGTCGAGACGGCGCGCGGCATTCAACTTGGCCAGGTCATGAACCTGATCGAGGTAGATGCCGAAAGTGAACAGCGCGATTACAAGCCTATCCTGCGGCGGGCCACGCCCACTGACCTGATGAGCCAGAAGCTATGGAAGGCGCGCGAAGTCGAGGCGCTCATTACCTGTCGCGAGAAGGCCGCCGAACTGGGCGGCTTCAACGGCGTGAAATTCATCGCTGCGCAGTACAACTTCGACGGTTCGTTGCTGACCTTTCTGTACACCACCGAGGAGAAGATCAACATGATGCGGCTGCGCTCGGTGTTGCAGCGCAGTTTCCGCGCCAAGGTGGAGTTGCGGCAGATCGGCCCGCGCGACGTGGCAAAACTGCTGGGTGGCATGGGCGCGTGCGGCATTCCGCGCTGTTGCAGCACCTTCCTGACCGACTTCAGCCCGATCTCGATCAAGATGGCCAAGGCGCAGGGTATCTCCCTCAACCCGACCGAGATCACCGGCATGTGCGGGCGGCTGCGCTGCTGCCTGATCTACGAATACGAGCAATACGTCGAAGCGCGCAAACAGCTCCCCAAGCGCAACAAGCGCGTCGGTACGCCGCATGGCGAAGGCAAAGTGATTGACGTGCATCCCCTGCGCGATGCTGTGACGGTGCTGGTCAACGAGACTCAATATCTGGTGAGCCGCGAAGAGTTGATCCCGCTGGACGAACTGGAGGCCCTGCAGGCTAAGGCCGAAGCGGGCTGCTCCAAAGCAGAGACCGGCGGTTGTGACTGCGGGGCGCGCGCCCCTGCCCTGTCGGACGAGGAAGAAGAAACCGACTTCGACGACGAGCAGGAAGGCATCGCCGACGAGCTGCCTGTTCTGGGAAAGTCCGAGGTCGAAACAGACCTCAAGGAGAGCGGCCCGTCGGCCCCGCGTCCAGAGCGGTCGCGGCGCGGTCGCCGACGGCATGGGCGGGGAATGCACAGGCGTAATCGTCCTCATCAGGAGCAACCCAACCAGCATGAGTGAACAGGAGACACCGAAAAAGACACTGACCATCATGGGTATCTTCGCTCACCCCGACGATCCGGAGTTCTTCTGCGGAGGATCGTTCGCGCGGTGGGCCGCCGAAGGACATCGCGTCATCTTTGTGCTGGCAACCAGTGGCGACAAAGGATCGAATGATCCACAAATGACCTCCGAGCAACTGATCGTCATCCGCGAAGCGGAAGAGCGCGCCGCCGCCGCCCGCCTGGGCGTAGGGGAAGTCATCTTCCTGCGCTACCCCGACGGCGAGCTACAGCCGACGCTCGACCTGCGCCGCCAATTGACGCGCCTGATCCGCCTGAAGCGCCCCGACATCGTTGTCACCAACGACCCGACAGTGCGCTGGTATGGCACGGAATACCTGAACCATCCGGATCACCGCGCTATCGGCGACGCTGCGCTGGACGCCGTATTTCCGGCGGCGCGCGATCATCTGACGTTTCCGGAATTGCTGCGCGACGAGGGTCTGGCCCCGCACAAGGTGAGCACCGTCTACCTGTGCGGCACGCGCGAACCAACCATCAAGATAGACGTAACCGACTTCCTGGAGGCCAAGATCGCCGCCTTGCGCGAGCACAAAAGTCAGATCGCCGACATGGACGAGATGGAACGGCGGCAGCGCGCTAATGTGGATCGGGAATATCAGGCAGACGGGCCGCGGTATACCGAGGCGTTTCGGGTCTTCATCCTGCGCTGAGCGCCGCTGAAGGCCAGCGAAAGTTTGACAGACAGGAGAACAAACCGGGTGATCGGTTTAAAGTCACAGATCGAAGCCCGCCAGGACACATGGATCGCGCTGCGCCGCGATCTGCATCAGCACCCCGAATTGGGGTTCGACCTGCCCCGCACCGCAGCAGTAGTGGCAGAACGGCTGCGCTCGCTGGGGCTGGAAGTACAGACAGGCGTCGGGTGTTCGGGCGTCATCGGGTTGCTGGAAGGCGCAGCCGCCGGGCCGACCGTGCTGGTGCGCGCCGATATGGACGCCCTGCCGGTGCAGGAAGAGAACGCCGTCCCCTATGCCTCGCGGACGCCGGGCGTCATGCACGCCTGCGGTCACGACGGGCATACGGCCATCGCCCTGGCCGTCGCCGAACTGCTCAGCGAGCACCGTACTCAGATGAGCGGACGAGTCAAGTTCGTATTTCAGCCTGCCGAAGAAATCGGGCGCGGGGCGCAGGCCATGATCGAGGATGGTGCGCTGTCCAATCCTGCGCCGGACGTGTGCCTGGGCCTGCACCTGTGGAACGAAATGCCCGTCGGCTTCGTCGCCCTGGTGGATGGGCCGATGATGGCCGCTGCCGGCGATGTCAGCATCACTGTGCGCGGGCGCGGCGGGCATGGTGCACTTCCGCACGAGACGCGCGACCCGATTGTCGCGGCCAGCCATATTGTGACAGCGCTGCAAACGGTAGTCAGCCGCAACGTGCGCCCTACCGATGTGGCTGTCGTGTCCATCACCGAGTTCAAAGCGGGCGATTCCTTCAACGTGATCCCAGAGATAGCGCAGTTACGCGGCACGATCCGGGCCTTCCGCCCTGAGGTGATCGAATTGCTCGGGCAGCGCACGCGCGAAATTGCGCAGGAACTCGCCGCAGCTTTCGGCTGTCAGGCCGAGGTACATGTGGAGCAACTCACCCTGCCTGTGGTCAACGATGCCGCAGTCAACGCCCGGCTGCGCCCGCTCTTTCGGCAGGTTGCTCCGCAGGTGCAGTTGCTGGATGGCGTGCAGACCATGGCCGCCGAGGATATGTCCTATTTCCTCAACGCGGTACCTGGCACTTTCTTCTTCGTCGGCTCGGCCAACCCTGAGCGCGGCCTCGACTACCCGCATCACCATCCCCGTTTCGATTTCGACGAAGCCGCCCTGCCGCTGGCAATCGAACTGCTGGCCGAGGCGGTCGCGTCTTACGTCCTACCGGACACATCGCATCCCCCCACGTTATAGAGGAGAACACCATGCCCCACCTCAACATCTTTCGCTGGCAGGCCGGGCGCGGCTGGCTGGTATTCAGCGGCGGCGGAGCCTGGGACTCCGACGCGGTACAGACTATCGAAGCTGCCGTGTTGAGACGGGCGATTTCGCAAGGCCCGCTGGTCTACATCTGGGCCGCGGGCGACCTGGAAACCGCCGATCAGCACATGGACTCTCTGCGCGACCTGGGCGCGCGCACTGGCTACCTGCTCGACATCGTCAGCGAGAGCGATCAGGAACTGGTCGAACGGCTGGGCGAAGCGGGCGTGATCATCATTGGTGACGGCCCCAATCAGGGGGCATTGCGCGATGCGCTGGACGGCGCTGTGCTGGAGGGGTTGCAGTTGGCCTTCAACCGGGGCGCGACCATCTACGCCGTCGGGCTGAGCGCCGAGCAATTCGGCGCGCTGCGCCTGGACGCGACCTCGCTGACGCCGGGTGTGGCCTGGCTGCAACAGGCTATCCTGATCGCAGGCTATACGCCCGACATGGCGGACGAACTACATCAACTCATCCGCCAGACTCCTGCACACTTCGGGATCGGGCTGGGCCAGGGCGCGGCGCTGGCGCTGGGGCCGCGGGGAGAAGTGGAAGTATGGGGTAATCCTGCCATTACCGTAGCGTTGGGACGAGAATTCGCCAGCGCATACCCGGAAGGAGCATGACATGCCTGCAACGGTCTTGATCGGGGCACAGTGGGGCGACGAAGGCAAAGGCCGCGTGGCCGACTGGCTGGCCGGGCAGTGCGACGTGATGGCCCGCTACGCCGGCGGCGACAACGCCGGACATACCGTCAAGGTGGGTGAGCGCGAGTTCAAGCTGCATCTGGTGCCATCTGGCGTAGTGCACCCTGGCGTCCGCTGTGTCCTGGGCAGCGGCATGGTGATCAACCCGCTGCGCCTGGTCGAAGAACTGGACATGCTGGCCGGACAGGGAGTAGACGTCTCTCCGGAGCGGATTCATCTGAGCGTCCGCGCCCATGTGATCACGCCGGGGCATCTGGCGCTCGATGGCGCTTCGGAGCGGGCGCGGGGCAGTAGCTCCATTGGCACGACGCGGCGCGGCATCGGCCCGGCCTACATGGACAAGGCCGCTCGCACGGGCCTGCTCACTGGCCAGATGCGCGATCCTGACGAGTTCGCCGCGCAGGTCAAGGCATCTCTGGAAGGGGCCAACGCGCTGTTGACTCGCCTGTACGGACTGGAGCCGGTGGACGCCGAAGGGTTGGCAGCGCAGTACGGCGCGGCTGCCGCCCGTCTCGCCCCCTACCTGGCCGACACGACCACCCTGCTGCACGATCTGCTCGGCCAGGGACAACGCTTGCTCTGCGAAGGAGCACAGGGTACCCTGCTCGACCTGGATCACGGGCATTATCCTTACGTGACCAGTTCCTCAGCGACAGTGGGCGGCGCTCTCACTGGCCTGGGCATCGGGCCGCAGCAGATCACCCGCGTGGTGGGCGTGGCCAAAGCCTATTGCACGCGCGTCGGCAACGGCCCCTTCCCCACCGAACTGTTCGACGAAACGGGCGAGCGGTTGCGCAATGCTGGCCACGAATACGGCACGACGACAGGGCGCCCGCGCCGTTGCGGCTGGCTGGACGCAGTAGCTCTGCGCTACGCCGCCCGCGTCAACGGCCTGACTGAACTGGTGATCACCAAGCTCGATGTGCTCAGCGGTCTGGACGAGCTGAAGATCGCCGTGGCTTACCAGCGTGGCGATCAACAACTCACTGCCCTGCCGCTCTTCACGCCGGACTATGAAAGCGTATGCCCGGTCTATGAGACGCTGCCCGGCTGGCACGAAGACATCTCCGCCGTCCGGCGCTTCGACGAGCTACCGCTCAATGCACAACATTACCTGCGCCGCATCGAAGCCCTCGTCGGCGTGCCTATCCGCATGGTCAGCGTAGGACCGGAACGCGAGCAAGCTATCGAACTGGTGTGGTGAAAAGGAAGCGGCGCGATGAGCCAGTCTGGTCTGCCGCAGCCGGACGATCCCTTTGCTCCGCCGCCTCTGGAGTTCCCTCCCCGGCGCGTCATCTCGCTGGTGCCCAGCCTGACGGAGTCACTCTTCGACCTGGGGCTGGGCAACCGTCTGATCGCGGTCACCGAATATTGCACGCGCCCGGCAGCCGGCGTGCTTCCCCTGCCCAAGGTAGGCGGCACCAAAACGCCCAATATAGAGCGCATCATCGCCCTGCAACCCGACCTGGTGCTGATGAACGACGAGGAGAACCGCCTCGAGGATGCTGAAGCGCTACAGGCGGCTGGTATCCCGCTGTGGATCACCGGGCCGCGCACTGTGCAAGACGCGCTCAACCTGCTGTGGCAGATCATGGAAGTATTCGACGATGCGGCCATGTCGCCCCGTGTGCGCGAGATCGAGCGTGCCTACGACATCACCCGGCTGGCCGCCCAGGCCAGCGAGCCGGTACGAGTCTTCGCCCCCATCTGGCGCGATCCCTGGATGACCTTCAACGCCAGCACCTACGCTCATGATGTGCTGCGCGTGTGTGGGGGGTATAATGTATTTGCCGGGAGCGCTCTCCGCTATCCCACTGTCACGTTGGACGAGGTGGTGGCGGCACAGCCAGAAATTGTCTTATTGCCTGATGAACCCTATCCCTTCTGCGATGCCGACATAGCCGAGTTCAGGGGGCTGGACATACCGGCAGCCCATCACGGGCGCATTTATCGGCTCGATGGCAGTCTGTTGACGTGGCATGGCACCCGTGTGGCCTATGCCCTGCGTGATCTGCCAGGACTGTTGATGCGGGGGGGATTTGATGATCACGCACACGCTCACCCATGAGACCCTGGAGACGCTCTGTCGCCAGTCGCCAGTCGCTACTATCGTCATAGACCCAGATAAACGTATCCGCCTGATCAATCCGGCGGCGGAGAAAGCGCTGGAATTGCCCTCGCTAACTGCCGTGGGGCGCTCGCTGTCCGACTATGAAATCCTGCGCCCCATCGCCGAACATCTGGATACGACTCCCAACGGCCCCGGTATTCAGACCACAGGATTGAAACTGAGCGCAAGTGCAGAAGTTACGGTGCAGATCATCGTCGCGCTGGATATCTCTGCGGCCAATCTGTCACAGGTAGAGCTGGTGGAAAACCTGGTGCACGACCTGAAGAGACCAGCAGCAGTGGCCAAGACCCTGGCCGATATGGTGCAGGAAACCGGCCCCCTGAATCAAGATCAACTCGTCTGGCTAGACCGCACCCGTCGCAAGCTGTTGACCATGTCCAGCGCCATCAACGAGGTCATTGACACCTTCTGGATGGAAGTGAGCGGACAACTGCTCTGGCAGCAGACCGACCTGGTGCCGATTGTGCAACGGCTGGTGCGCGAGGCGAACGACCTGGCGCAGATGAACGGCATCACCCTGGAAACCGAACTGCCCGAAAACGGGTGCCCGGCCCTGGTAGATGCTACGCGCATTCAGGGGGCTATCAACAACCTGATCAACAACGCCGTCAAATACTCCCCCAATGGCGGCGTTGTGCGCGTCTCACTCAAACATGAGGGCGATAGCATCACCTTCCAGGTCTCTGACCAGGGAATTGGCGTCCTTCCTGAGGAACTGGAGCGTATCTTCGAGCCGGGCTATCGGGTGCGCAACAAAGAAACCGAGCGCATCGAAGGCACCGGCATCGGGCTGACCATCGTGCGCACGGTGGTGGACAAGCATGGGGGCAAGGTTTTCGTCCACAGCACGCTGGGTCAGGGCAGCGTCTTCGGATTCACCCTGCCCTGCAAACCCTGAGCGGCGGACTCAATCATCGTCGTCGTGATGCTGCGACAGCCACTCCGGCGAGAGCCACTCAAATGACGACCAGGGTCGCGAGCGCTCGCGTGGCACGACGATAGGCAGCGCGCGCGGCAGCAGATCGGCGATGATGGGCGTCGTGCCCAGTGGGTCGCCGTCAATCTGTGTCGGTTGAGGGGTCTTGGCGTCAATCACAATGCGTTTCCGCGCCGAAAAATAGATGATGGACTCCGGCGGCAACCCACTTCCCACCACCAGATTGGCCACGCCGGTGAGCACCCGCGCCGGATTGAGGGGACGCAGCACGCCTGCATAGAGCAAGCCATCGTCCGGCTGAATCGCATCATTGATCAGCGATAACCCATTGATCCAGGTCAACGCCCCCGTCGCCGTGACAAACGCCAGAATGCCGTCTACGTGGATCGGCGGTTGCCCATCCAGCGAAACCAGGTATTCAACTGGCTTCGTCTGGCGCAGGGACTTGAGGCCAGTGATGCCGTAGGCCAGCACGCCCAAGCGATCTTTGTCCGCGCGGGTGGTGTTGAAAGCTGCCTCTGCCTCAAACCCTGTCGAGACGCGCAACACGGAGCAGCGGTCACCCACACGAGCCAGATCGATCCGCCGGATCAGTCCAGGGCCAAGCGCCAGTTTGAGCGCCGCTTCCAGGCGGTGCGGCAACCCCAGAAAGCCGGAGACCACGTTGCCCGTGCCGACTGGAACCCACGAAAAAGGTACCATGGCCTCGCCCAGGGCACGCAGCGCGCCAGACACGCCTTCCATCAGCGTGCCATCTCCTCCGGCAACCAGGATTCGATCCGCGCCAGCAGCCACTCCCTCGGCGATGGCATGGGCAAAGTCGAAATCGGGCGTGGTGACGTGCAGAGTCACGCGCGGCTCTCTGGTCGCACGCAACCGCTCGATCACGATCTGTCCGCGCTTTGCCCCCGACGCCGGATTGACGATCGCCAGCACATGCTCCGGGGCCTCAACTTCTGGCCACTCCGCGTTGGTCATGGTCATCTCGCTGTCCGCGGCTTTCCCTGACTCCAGTATATCGTAAAGTCGCTCTCTACAGCGCATTCTAGAGCAGGCCGTGCACTTTTTCGCCCTCAACGCCCTGCCTCTTCTGCCACGTTGCGAGCGAAGAGATGTATTCCTGCGACAGAAAACCCCTCCCCTTGCCCCGCGACGGAGTCGCGAAGGAAACGGGGATTAACACCTCGCGCGAAAGCTCATGACAGCCCCTAGAAGGTGATCTGCCAGGGCGTTGGCGAAAGCTCTTCTACAGCGCCCGGCGTCACCGTCGCAGCCGTAACAGGCGGCACCGTCTCTGTGAACGTCGGCGAGGGTGCAGGGCCAGGTGTATTGCTCGGCAGCGGCGTGACCGTCGGCAGGGGCGTGAAAGTGAGCGACGGCGTGGAAGTCGGGTTCACCGCCTCCAGCACGCTCTGATGCATGAATACTGTGTCACGAAACGCCCCCCGCGGATTGAGATCTATCACGTACCACTCCGGATTATCCGGCGAACGGCCATACGTACAAAGCTCCGTGCCATAGGTCACCACTGCGCGGACGGGACACAGCCTGTTGTCGGTGCTGGGACACTCGCGATAGACCGCGCGCTCCACCCGCACACGAAACCATTGACAGGGCGGCAGCGGAGTGAACGTCGCCGGAACATACAGAGTCGGTAACGGCAACGCCGTCATAGCCCGCGCCGTGGCCGAGGCGCTCGCTTCCTGCGTCACCGGCGCGGTGATGTCTCCCCGATTTTCCAAGAAAGACAGAATTCCTCTCCAGGTGAAATAACACCCAAGTACCAGCAACGCTCCGGTGATTACCACCAGAACGGGCGAAGGGCCTGCCGAGCGGTAAGTCATGACAGCACTCCACCACACCATGACGGCGCGCGCCACGAGTGTAAAGTCCGGCAACCGTTCTTGTGGCTGCCTCGCCCCCCTTCGCCATACCAGGCATCACGCCAGCGCCTGCGCCAGCGCCCCCCGCACTTCTTCCGCCGACCAGCTACGGCATCCGTCCAGTTCCAGCACCGGGCATTCGGCCACTTGCGGGTCGCGCAGCCAGGCATCGTGACAGCGCTCCAGATGGAGCAGGTAATCCAGCGAAATACCTCGCTCTTCGGCGCGCCCGCGCACCTGCAGGCGGCGATAGCATTCGTCCGCCGGCGTGCGCAGATAGATGATGGCATCGGGCTGTGGCGCGGCGGCCCGGAACTGTTCCCAGAAATGCTGATACAACGCCCATTCCGTGCTGTCCATCAGCCCCTGCTCATAGAGACTCCGGGCGAAGACGTGTCGGTCGCAGTAAATTGAGCGCTCGAAGACCACATCGCGCCCATCGTCGGGAGCGCCCTGCACAGCCTGCGTGCGCGTCACGAAGGCGCAGATTTGCAGGGTGAACGCCCAGCGCGGGGTGTCGGTGTAGAAACGCTCTAGCAGGTTCGCCGCAAAACCGCTCTGCCAGCGCTCCACCGGCTCCGGCACGAACACGAAGTGCCCGCTGGCGGCCAGCGCCGTGCCCAGGGTCGTCTTGCCCGCAGCGATATTGCCTTCCAGAAGGATACGCATATGACCGCATCTCCCAAACAACATCACCGGTCAACGCGCGCGGCGTGCCGGTGATGGTATTGTGCCGCGCCAGGACCTGCGCGACAATTCTACGGAACAACCGTGCCCCCTGCCAAGTTATGGCAGTCTCCCCCAGGGTAGTCGCATCAAAACCAACCAGCAGAACCATGGGCAGAAGTAAGCTCAGGGGTGATCTGCTGGTTGACCTCACCCCCGCTCGGCGCTGGCAAGCCGAGCGTAGCGAGGCTGGGGGTGAGGTAAAGCGGCAAGCGGTTTGATGCAATCCCCCTGCAGTCTCCCCCATCAGGGCGCGCCGCGCCGGATGGCCAGCTTGACCTCGCCAATGGCGCGCGTCACCTCGATCTCGCGCGGGCAGGCTGTGGTGCAGTTGAAGATAGTACGGCACCGCCATACCCCATCCGGCTCGGCGAGTATCTTCAGGCGCTCGGCAGTCGCCTGATCGCGGCTATCGAAGATGAAGCGGTGCGCCTGCACGATGGCCGCCGGCCCCACATAGCGGCCATTGGCCCAGAAGCTGGGACACGACGTGGTACAGCAAGCACACAGGATGCACTTGGTCGTGTCGTCGAAGCGCTCGCGATCTTCGGGGCTTTGCCGCCGCTCGCGCCCGTCTTCGGGCAACGGCAGATCGTTGACGAAGTAGGGCATCACCTGGCGGTAGTGCTCGAAGAACGGTTCCATATCCACCACCAGGTCTTTGATCACCGGCAAACCCAGGATCGGCTCCACCTGGATTTTGACGTGTTCGCCCTCGCCCAGGGTCTTGACCAGCACCTTGCACGCCAGCCGGTTGACCCCGTTGATGCGCATCCCATCCGACCCACATATGCCATGCGCACACGATCGTCGGAAAGCCAGTGTGCCGTCCTGCTCCCATTTCACGCGGTGCAACAGTTCCAGAACGCGATCGTTCGGCTCAACGTCGCGCAACGTATAGTCGGCCCAGTAGGGCTTGGAGTCCTTTTCCGGGTTAAAGCGCCGGATGTGCAATGTAACCTGCATGACAGCCCTCTTCCCTCAGCAATCTCAGTAAACGCGCTCTTTGGGCTTGAAACGATCGTCCTTCTCCGCCAGCGACAGATCAACTGGCTTGTCGTGCGTCAGCGTCACCGAACCGTCCTCGGCGCGGAAAGCGAGCGTATGCACTAGCCAGTGCTCATCGTCGCGCTCCGGGTAGTCTTCGCGCGAGTGTGCCCCGCGACTTTCGGTGCGCGCCAGCGCGCTCAGCGCTGTCACCTCGGCGATATCCAGCAGACAACCCAGTTCCCACGCTTCGAAGAGATCGGTATTGAAGCGCCTGCCGCGGTCGTCAATCCCCAGATGATGCTGATATTGGTCTTTCAGACGGCGGATCGTTTCCACGGCCTGCTGAATGCCTTCGGCGGTGCGAAAGACGCCGACATGTCTCATCATCACCTGCTGCATTTCGACGCGCAACTGATAGGGCCTCACCTTTCCGTCGGCACGGCGAAGACGTTCGAGTTCAGCGGTCACCTCGCCCGCCGGATCAGCGGGCAGCGGGGCGAAATCGGTGCCCGCGCAATATTCGGCCATGTGCCGCCCCGCCCGCCGCCCGAAGACGATCAGGTCGGTCAGGCTGTTGGTGCCCAGGCGATTGGCCCCGTGCACGCTCACACAGGCCACCTCGCCCGCCGCATACAGGCCCGGCAATGGGGTGCCCTGCGCATCAATCACCACCCGCCCGTCGAGGTCGGTGGGAATGCCGCCCATCCCGTAGTGCGCCGTCGGCTGAACGGGGATTGGCTCCTTGACCGGATCAATGCCCAAGTACGTGCGGCAGAAGTCCAGGATGTCCGGTAGCTTGCTTTCTACATATTCGCGGTTGATGCGCCGTTCCTCGCCCGCTTCGGCCAGGTAGCGATTCACCGTCTCCGGCGTCACGTCCAGGTGCACGTAGTTCCTGCCCTTGATGCCACGTCCGGCTTCGATCTCCAGGTAAATCGCGCGCGATACCACATCGCGGCTGGCCAGGTCTTTGATGCGCGGCGCGTAGCGCTCCATGAAGCGCTCGCCCCGGTCGTTGAGCAGCACGCCGCCTTCGCCGCGCACCCCTTCGGTGATCAGAATGCCCAGCTTATAGATGCCCGTGGGGTGAAACTGATAAAACTCCATATCCTGCATGGGCACCCCGCGGCGGAAGGTGATGGCGTTGCCATCGCCTGTCAGGGAATGAGCATTGCTGGTGATCTCCCACACGCGCCCCCACCCGCCGGTAGCAAAGAGCACTGCCTTGCTGTGAAAGACGTGTAGCTCGCCGTCGTCAATGTTGACGGCCACCACGCCCACCACCCGATCGCCATCGCGGATCAGGTCTACCACGTGATATTCGTCGAAGAAGGTGACGTTGTTCCTGATGCACTGCTGATAGAGCGTCTGCAGGATCATGTGGCCGGTGCGGTCAGCCGCATGACAGGCGCGTCGCACCGGCTTCCCGCCAAAGTTGCTGGTGTGCCCACCAAAGCGACGCTGCGCAATGCGCCCGTCCGGCGTGCGGTCGAAGGGCAGGCCCAGATGCTCCAGCTCGATCACTGCGCTCACCGCCTCTTGAGCCAGCACCAAAGCCGCGTTTTGATCCGTCAGATAGTCTCCACCTTTGACCGTGTCGAAGGCGTGCCATTCCGGATGATCCTCATCCAGGTTGCCCAGCGCTGCACCGATTCCCCCTTGTGCCGTACCCGTGTGTGAGCGCGTCGGATACAATTTGCTGATCACGGCAGTCTTGACCTGGCGGGAAGCGTAGAGCGCGGCCATCAGTCCCGCGCCTCCTGCACCCACGATCACTGCCTCGTATTGATGTATCTGCATGGCTAACCTCGTGTTCTCAGCGCCTGTTACTACATGAAAGGCAGCAGTATCCAGGAAGTCAGGTCAGTCGCGATCTCATAGGCCGTTTCGTCCACGCCGACCAGCAGAGCCGCCATTCCTACCACGATCAGGGCGATCGCGCCGAAGACGATGGCGTAGTTGAGCGCGCGGTTGACCAGCGGCGAATGGGCGTAGTCGTTGACCACATAGCGCAGGCCGTTGAAGCCATGCAATACCACCAAGGCCAGCAATAGCCCGTCGTAGAGCCGCCAGATGGCCACGCCCGCCACCAGCATGTTCCAGCGCTCGCCCACGAACTCCACCGCTTTGCCGCTGTCGTTGATGGCATTCGTGCCCACGATCTCGATCCCGCCGCCGGTGATGTCGAACACGCCCTGCAGCACGTGCATCATGGCCAGATGCCCGAAGACAAGCGGCAGAATGAGCACTCCCGACAGCCGCATGAACGTCCACAGCGACACCTCGAAGCGTCCGGGCAGGTCGAACGTGCCCCGGCTGCGCGTGATCAGGCCATAGAGGGCCGAGAGCAACAACGCCCCCAGCAAGATCACCACGAACCCCAGGGCGAATTGGGCTTGCGTGCGGATGATCTCGTCCAGGCCCGCTATGTCGCGCCCCTCTTCGCCGTAAAAGTCCAGCACATGGCCCACCATCAGCGCGAAGGTGGGGAGCAACACCACGACTGTTGCCGCGAAGACGAGCGTCGCCGCCCGCTGCTGGTAGGCCCACCAGGCGGGTTTGTAGTCCAGCGCAATGATGCGCAGTCCGTTGAAAGCGTGATAGACCACGCAGGCCACCAGGATAAATTCCCCAATGGTGAACAGGGGACTCTGGTATTGGCGGATGACCTGCTCGTATTCTTCCGGAAAGAAGGCGGCCCAGGAAGTATCAATGACATGTAGAATCAAAAAGAGCACCGTCCCCAGGCCAGAAACACGGTGCAATACCCAGCTCCACTGTCCTACCTGCCCCCGATAACGCAGGGTCTCAGTGACAGTCGTGACCAAAGTCGTCATGCCAGTCTGCCTCCCAATACGACAAAGACGCGATTAACTTGAACGATAGCTCCCTTCACGCGGTCGTCGTGTGCGTGCCACCTCCCCCTGCGGCCAGAGCCGTGCCGGGCACCGCAAAAAGCGGTGTCTGGCACCGCCGGGTCAACAATCTGCTACCAAGATTGTGCATAAAAGCTCATAAAATTGGTTTGTTACCAAAATAACCAGTTGTTATACTCTACCATCAGAAGGTAGCGTGGGCAAGCGCAGCACTGATTTTTCTCACCCGAAGTGCACAATGCCCACTATCCTCCACTCTGCGAGCGGCGCAGCCTGGTCAAGCCCCGTGGTGCGCTGCTGATTCAGTTACCTGCTACGTCACACTTTTTCAGCACTGTTGAGGAGACAGGCGTCCTATGGCAGAAGAACAGAAGAAAGGTCTGGAAGGGGTCGTAGTTGCCGACACCCGGCTCAGCCGTGTCCAGGGCGACATCGGCAGGTTGATCTATGGCGGTTACGACATCGCCGACCTGGCCGAGAACGCTTCGTTCGAGGAGGTGATCTATCTGCTCTGGCACGGCAAACTCCCCACCGTCGCCGAGCTGGAAAGCCTGCGCCGCGCGATCATCGCCGAAATGCCCTTGCCAGCTCAGATCATTGATATGATGAAGGTCTTTCCAGTCAGCGCTCACCCAATGAGTGTGCTACGGACGGGCGTCTCCCTGCTTGGCGTTTTTGATCCGGAAGCCGACGACAACAGCCCAGAAGCCAATCGCCGCAAGGCTGTCAAGCTCACGGGCCAAATCCCAACTATTATCGCTGCCTGGGGGCGCATCCGCGAAGGCAAAGAGCCTGTCGCCCCACATCCCGACCTGGGCATCGCCGCCAACTTCCTGTACATGCTGCATGGCACCGAGCCTGACCAGACGGCGGTAGATGCCATCAACGTCTACCTGGTGCTGCTGGCCGATCATGGCATGAACGCCAGCACCTTCACCAGCCGGGTCGTGACCAGCACCGATGGCGACATGTACAGTGCCGTCACAGCAGCGATCGGCTCGCTGAAAGGCCCCAAGCACGGTGGCGCGAACGAAGCAGCCATGCGTATGTTCCAGGAAGTGAGCCAGGCCGAAAGCGTGGAAAAGTGGTTCCAGGAAGAAGTGAAGGGCAAAGGCCGTCGCATCATGGGCATCGGGCACCGCGTCTACAAGGCGCTTGACCCGCGCGCCAACATCCTGGAAAAGCACGCGGCAGTGCTCTGCCAGCGCAACGATCGCTGTGATCTCTATCAGCTAGCCAAGCGCCTGGCCGACCTGGCCGCTGCGGACGAGTACTTCATCGAGCGCAAGCTCTACCCCAATGTGGACTACTACAGCGCCATCGTGCTGAATGCGGTGGGCATCGCCACGGACATGATGACGCCGCTCTTCGCCATGGCGCGCATCGCCGGCTGGACGGCGCACATCATGGAACAGTGGGCCGACAACCGTCTGATCCGTCCGCGCGGCAACTACATCGGGCCGGATAACCTCACCTGGGTGCCCATCGAGCAGCGTCAGTAACCGACCCTTTCGTCGCCCCACAGAGCCGGACTGTGCTAAACTCGCCTCCGGCTCTGTTTCGTTTGCTATAGCAAAGGTCCTGGTTTGATGCTCACCGCTGCCGACAAACGTATCAGCCTGCCCGAAGCCGCCGCGCTCGTGCAGTCCGGTCAGACGCTGGCCCTGGGCGGCAACATGCTCTATCGCCGACCGGTGGCGTTCGTCTACGAACTGTTGCGCCGCCCCGCCCCGCCCACTGATCTGACCTTGCTGTGCTTCACCGCCGGTTATGAATCCGATCTGCTGGTGGGGGCGGGCTGCGTCAGCCGGACACGCACCTGTTACTTCGGCCTAGAAGCGTTTGGCCTGGCCCCTATGTTCACCTCCGCCGCCAGCGCTGGCACGTTGCAGGTCATCGAGGAGACGGAGGCCAGCATCGCTTTCGGACTGCGTGCCCGGCTGGCGGGAGTGGGCTTCATGCCTTCGACGGCCTGGTTGGGCACTGATTTGCTGGCGCTGCGCCCCGATGTGAAGACCGTGACCGACCCCTACACCGGCGAGACTCTGGTCGCCTTCCCCGCGCTGAGTTGCGACGTGACGGTGATCCACGCGCTGGTCGCCGACCGGCGCGGCAACGCCCGCCTGAACAAGAACCTGGGCGTTGATCCGGAGCTATCGGGCGTGGCTGATACAGTGATCGTCACCGCCGAAGAGATTGTCGAGCAACTGAGCAGCGACGTTGACCTGCCGGGCACGCTGGTCACGGCGGTAGCTCATGCGCCCGGCGGCGCGTGGCCCACCTCTGCCTACCCCCTCTACCCGGTCGCCGGTGGCGAGTTGCTGCGCTATGTAGAAGCCTGCGCGGAAGGTAATTTTTTCGCGTATTTAGCGGATGTGTTGCTCCGCCGGCCAACGCTGCCGTGACCCCGCTGTCACCTCTGCCGGTGCCAGATGGAACCGAAGGGGGCTATAATCAAAGGCAGAACCGTGGTTTAGGAGACCCTACTGATGCCATACCTGTCCGCGCTCCGCTCGCGGTTGCCCCATTTTGCGGGTCCGCTGCTGGCAATTCTGCTCAGCGCAGTTCTGACCCTGTCAATGGGAGCGCCCGCATTGGCCCAGGGTACGCAACCCCCTGCCACGCAGGAACTCTTCGCGCCGTTCTGGGAAGCGTGGGAACTGCTGCACGCCAATTATGTAGACCCGCTGGACGATGCGGCCCTGATCACCGGGGCGACGGAGGGGTTAATCCGCGCTGCTGCCCTGCCGCCGGACACGATCACCGTCGCGCCCATCCCGTCAGATGCCGCCGACGATCAGGCTCGCCTGGCTCCGCTGTGGCAGGCGTGGCAGGACATTCACCGCGTCAAGCCGCTGGTGGACGACGACCTGTTGCTCGACGGCGCGCTCTATGGGCTGATGGCCGCCGTCGGTGACCCGCACACCGACTACATGAATCCGGAGACCTACGCCCGCGTTTCCGAAGGCATGAGCGGGGAGTACGAGGGCATTGGCGCAACTGTGCGCACCAGCGAGCAGTACGGTGGGCTGGAATTGGTGACGATCATGGATGGCTCACCGGCGCAGGCTGCCGGGCTGCAGCCAGGCGATGTCATCGTCGAGGTAGACGGCGAAGACGTGACCGGCCTGTCGCAGAATGAGATCATCAGTCGTGTGCGCGGCCCGGCCAACACCACTGTGCGGCTGGGCATTCGCCGCGCGGGGGTGGACGAAATCCTGCATTTCGACGTGACCCGCCAACGCATTCACGTGCCCAGCGTAGTCAGCCGCTTGCTGGAAAACAGCATCGGCTACCTGCGCCTGAACAGTTTTGAAGACGATACCACTGCGGAGATGGTCGCCGCGCTACAGGCCATGAACGCCAATGCCCTGCCCGGCCTGATCCTCGACATGCGCGGCAACCCCGGCGGCTACCTGACCACTGCCATCCAGGTAGCGAGCGCCTTCCTGCGCGAGGGTAACATCCTGATCGAGCGCACCCCCGACCGCAGCACCGAATATCCGCGCATCGGCGAGCCAGTCGCGCCGGACGTGCCCATGGTGGTGCTGGTAGATCAGGGCAGCGCCAGCGCTTCGGAACTAGTGGCGGGCGCATTGCAGGATCATCACCGCGCCACCGTGGTGGGAATGCCCACCTTTGGCAAGGGTTCGGTGCAACGCTGGTATCGCCTGTCCAATGGCGGCGGGATTCGCATCACCGTGTCGCGCTGGTATACGCCCAACGGGCGATCGGTGAGCGAAAGGGGCATTCAGCCCGACGTACAGGTCCCCTACGAGCCAGACCCCGCCGACAACACGGCGGACAACCAGCTCGAAGTGGCCCTGCAAGTGCTCCAGGGGACTTATGCCGTGTCTGAGCAGGCGCGCAATCCCACGCCAGCCTTCAAGGCACCATAGCTTTTGCGTCATTCTAAGGGTGTTCTAATGCCTCTCTGATCCCACTGGCGCTATACTAAGAAACGACAGGAATCACACACGGGCTGCGGTACTGTGTAGTGTGTCATGACCCTTGACCAGGCATGACGGAGGGATGAGCGATGTTCTTCGACCCAATGTATGTATTCGTCGTCTTGCTGCCCACTCTGATCATCAGCGGACTGGCGCAGGCCTGGGTGCGCGGGGCCTACCAGAAATGGAGCAACATTCCCAACAGTCAGCGCGTCACTGGTCAACAGACGGCGCAAATTCTGATGCGCAAAGGGGGCATCCAGCCGGTGGGGTTGGAACTGGGGCGCGGTGAGCTTTCGGATCACTACGACCCGCGCGCGGGTGTGGTACGGCTTTCGCCGGGTGTAGCGCAGACTCCTTCAGTGGCGGCCATGGCCATCGCCGCGCACGAGTTCGGGCACGTGCAGCAGGATCAGCACAACAGCCCGCTGATGGCGCTGCGCTCCATGCTCATTCCCAGCGCCACGCTGGGGCCACAGCTTGGCATCGGCCTGATCATCCCGGGCCTGGTGCTCAACTTCACCGGTCTGGCCGTCGTGGGGCTGGTGCTGTTCGCCGGTGCGGCGCTATTCACCATTGTCACGCTGCCCGTCGAGCTAGACGCGAGCCGCCGCGCCCTCAAGCTGTTGCGCGAGACTGGCCTGATCGCGTCGCCGCAAGACGCCGAGGGCGCACAGGCTGTGCTGCGCGCCGCTGCCTTCACCTATGTGGCTGCCGTGGCGACCTCGCTGCTGACGCTGCTCTACTATGCCATGCTGGTCTTCGGGCGCAATCGCGACTGAGCGCGTTGTAACTCTCGCACAAGGCTGAACTGCGTATGGCCAGGCCAGACGATCCCGCCGCCGATTACACCGTGGACGAACTGATGGCGGTGTGCATTGCGCGGCAGGTGCAGGATGGGGACATCCTCGTCCAGGGCCTGGCCACGCCTTTAGTGGCTGCCGGCTACATCCTGGCACAGCGTACACACGCCCCCAACGCTTTCTTCGCCTCGGCCATCGGCCAGGGCATGGTGCAGGACTGGGCACCGCTGGGCCTGGCCCGCGCTGAAGAATTGTGGTTGGGCAAGGCGCTAACCCACGCCAGCTTTGTGACGCTGGTCGCCGACGCGCTGCACACGCTCGCGCCCAAAGAGTTTTTCCGTCCCGCCCAGGTAGACCCGGCGGGCAACTTCAACAACCTCGCCATCGGCCAGGACTACGCCCATCCTCGCCTGCGCCTGCCCGGTGCGGGCGGCATTCCCGATGTCACCGTCTATTCATCGCAGGTGTATATGTACGTGCCGCGCCACTCACGGGCTGTGTTCGTCCCGCGGGTAGACTGGTGCAGTGGACTCGGTCACAGTCCACAGCGCCAGAGAGGCAGCGGTCCGCGCTACCTGATCAGCGATCTGGGACAGTTCGACTGGGCCAACGGGCGGATGCGCCTGGTATCTTATCACCCTGGCACAACCATCGAGCGCATCCAGGCCAAGACAGGTTTTCCGCTGGATATTGCGCCAGATGTGCACGAAACGCCGCCGCCCTCCGCGGAAGAAGTGCGGCTGCTACGCGAGGAAATCGATCCGCTGGGAGTGCGTCGCCTGGAGACGCTAGCGGGGGCAGCCCGACGTGACCATCTGCGCGAGATTCTGCGCCGCGAAGGGGCGCTCGACTGAACCAACGCTGAGGCGCATTACCCTATCTCTAGCGCACCCCCCATCTCAGCGCTTCGCAAAGAAAACGGAGCCTCTGGCACGAGAGGCCCCGTTCGATCCGCAGGCTGGAAGAAGACGCGCGGGTCAGGCTTTCACCACCAGCGCGCGAGCGCGCTCGGCAATGTGTGCCGCCGTCAAGCCGAACTGTTCGTAGATCACCTTGTAGGGCGCTGACGTGCCAAAGCGATCCACCCCTACAATCTCGCCTTCCGAGCCGACCCATTTCTGCCAGCCAGTGGTGACGCCCGCCTCTACCGCCACGCGCGCCTTGACATGCGGCGGCAGCACGCTGTCGCGATACTCCTGCGGCTGTTTGGCGAAGCGCTCCCAGCAGGGCATACTGATCACACGCGCGCCGATGCCCTCGGCGGCCAGCAGTTTCTGGGCTTCCAGCGCCAGATGCACTTCCGAGCCGGTGGCGATCAGCAGCACGTCTACGCGGCCCTCTGGCGCTTCCGAGAGCACATAGGCTCCGCGAGCCACGCCTTCGGCAATGCCCCAGGCCGGATCGAGCACCGGCACATTCTGGCGGGTGAGGGCGATCACCGTGGGATGCTCGCGATTCTCGATGGCGCAGCGCCAGGCCGCTGCTGTCTCGTTGGCGTCGGCGGGGCGGAACACTTCCAGGCGCGGGATCAGCCTTAGCGACATGATCTGCTCGACCGGCTGATGTGTCGGGCCGTCTTCGCCCAGACCAATGCTATCGTGCGAGAAGACGAAGATCGGCGCGAACTCGCTCAGCGCTGCCACGCGAATAGCCGGGCGCATGTAGTCGGAGAAAACCAGGAAAGTAGCGCTATAAGGGATCAGGCCGCCGTGCGCCGCCATGCCGTTGACGATCGCACCCATGGCGTGTTCGCGCACGCCGAAACGCAGGTTGCGGTTGCCGTACTGCCCCGCCTGGAAGTCGCCGCTCAGGTTGAGATAGGTCTTGGTAGACGAGTCCAGGTCTGCCGCGCCCCCCATCAGGCCGGGTAGATGCGGGGCGAGCGCGTTGAGCACCTTGCCCGATGCATTGCGCGTGGCAACCGCCGTCCCCGGCTGGAAGACGGGCAGGTCGGCGTCCCAGCCCTCCGGCAAAGTATTGCTCATCATGTGCGCCCATTCGGTCGCCAGGGCGGGCTGAGCGATCTTCCAGGCGTCGAAAGTCTTCTGCCAGGCCGCCTGCGCTGCCTGACCGCGTTCGACTGCCTGGCGGAAATGTGCCAACACATCGTCGGGCACCAGGAACGGCGGCTCGACCGGCCAGCCCAGAGCCTGCTTGGTCAGGCGGACTTCTTCCTCGCCCAGGGGCGCGCCGTGCACCTCGGCAGTGCCCGCCTTATTCGGGCTGCCATAGCCGATCACTGTGCGCACCATGATCAGCGAAGGACGCTCTGTGTCGGCGCGTGCGGCGTGAATGGCCGCTTCGATCGCGTCCAGATCGTTGCCGTCGGGCACGCGCAACACCTGCCAGCCGTACGCTTCAAAGCGTTTGGCGACATCCTCCGTGAAGGCCATCGCCGTTGGCCCGTCCAGCGAAATCTGGTTGTCGTCGTAGAGATAGATCAGCTTGCCCAGCTTCAGGTGACCGGCCAGCGAAGCGGCCTCGGCGGCCACGCCTTCCATCAGGTCGCCATCGCTGACGATGGCATAGGTGTAGTGGTCAACGACCGCGTGATCCGGCGCGTTGAAGTGCGCCGCCAGGTAGCGCTCGGCAATGGCCATGCCCACGCCCGTAGCGAAGCCCTGCCCCAGCGGGCCAGTCGTTGTCTCCACGCCCGGCGTCAATTTCGCTTCTGGATGCCCTGGCGTGATGCTCCCCCACTGACGAAACTGCTTGATGTCGTCCAGAGTCACATCGTAGCCGGTCAGGTAGAGCAGCGCGTAGAGCAGCATTGAGCCATGCCCCGCCGAAAGGACGAAGCGATCGCGGTCGGGCCACTGAGGATCGCGCGGATTGTGCTTGAGGAAGCGCGTCCACAGCACATAAGCCATAGGCGCTGCGCCCAAAGGCAACCCCGGATGTCCGGAATTTGCCTTCTGAATGGCATCTATTGCCAGTGTGCGAATGGTGTTGATTGCTCTTTGCTCAAGGTCTGTCATCGGAACCCTTCCCAACTGAATGTGCGATCTCGGTCAAACCGGGCGAGTTGTGTTGGCTGATGTTGACCCGGCACTTTCCCCTGGCTAAACGCCCCCATTTTACTCCGGTGCCGTTGTTACGCATAATTCGCGGGGTGTGGTAGTCTTGTGTCCCGGCTGGTGGATCGGCCCTGTGCCAGCCCTGTGACCTGTGTGCGCTCAACTCATAACTTCTGAACTCATGACTCCTGACTCGCACCCCCAAGACTCGCCCATGGACGACGAACTCAACCCATTCGACGAACTGTACGACGACGAAGATGAATTCGAAGCCTACTGCGTGAGCTGCCGCCAGAAGACACCTATCGAAACACCTCAGGCCATCTGGACGCGGCGCGGTGCGCCGGGTATTCGCGGCACCTGCGCCTTCTGTGGCACAACGGTGATCCGCATGGGGCGCACGCCCCTGCACGCTCATCTCAAGCGCCCCGATCCGGCGCAGTTCACCGACCTGGTCTCTGGTAAGGGAAAATCCAGGCTCAGCGCACCCCCCGTGTACCTGAATTATAGCGTCTCCGACGCGGAGTTTGCCGAAATCCTGGCCGAAGACCTGACGCGCAGCGGCATACCGGTCTGGCTACCAGGGCCAGAGGACGACTTGGTGCAGTGGGCCACAGGCGTACATCCCGCCCTGACGGAATGCCGCGCGATGGTGTTGATCCTCACTCCGCTGGCCGCCAAAGCGACCAATGTTGCCGAAGCGCTGGAGTACTTCCTCAAGACGCGCAAACCCATCGTGGTCGCCCTGCTCCAGCCCACGGAGATACCCGATGCGCTACGTCGCAAGCCGCGTTTCGACTTCACGGGCGACAATTATAAGCAGCAATTGCGTCAGCTCGTAGCTGCCCTCAGCGTGTGAAGTTCAGTAAGCGCGGCGCACCAGGAACGACGCCAGTTGCCGCAGCTCCGTTTGGGCGGCATTGGCCAGGCCGGTGTCGTCCAGGTGCGCCAGAGCAGCTTCGTAGTATTGGGTGGCGACGCGCTCGGTTTCGGCAGGCGCGCCCGCGCGCTCCAGGATACGCATAACCTGGTGCACGTCATCGTCGCTGAGCGCCGGCTGAGCGTAGAGGCGACGCAGGGTTTCGCGGTCTTCTGCAGCGGCTCGTTCCCATGCCACCAGCACAGGATAGGACTTCTTCTTCTCGTGGATGTCGCTCGTCGCCGACTTGCCGGTGACCGCCTCGTCGCCCCAAATGCCCAGGTAATCGTCGCGCACCTGGAAAGCAATGCCCAACGCCCGCCCGAATTGCCCATAGGCCCGGATAATCGTCTCATCGTCGGTGCTCAGCAAAGCGCCCATCTGCGTCGCCGCTTCGATCAGCGTCGCCGTCTTGTGCGTGATCATGGTCAGGTACTCGGCCACGGTCACATCGTCGCGCTGCGGAAACGTCATGTCCAGCACCTGCCCTTCCGCCGTCCACAGGCACGCCTGCGACAGCACCGCCGCCGCGCGTACAATGCGCGCAGGGGGCACAGCCAGCCGCAGCAGGCGAGTCAGGGTCAGGTTGGCCAGCGCGTAGAGGCCGTCTCCGGCGTTGATCGCCTGATCGCTGCCCCAAATGCTCCACACGGTTGGACGATGGCGGCGTTCCAGCGAGCGATCCATCACATCGTCGTGAATCAGGGTGAAGTTGTGCAGGAATTCGAGCGCTGCGGCGGCGGGCAAGACATGCCGGTAGTCACCTGTGATGGCCCGCGCCACCAGCGCCATCAGCACCGGACGCACCCGTTTACCGGCGATACGCGCCCTTTGCGCCGCGCTCTCTGCATCCCAGCCGAAGTGATGATCGATCATCTGCCACAATAGCGGCGCGACTTCGCGCTGCTCCTGGCGGGCGGCGCGCATCTCCTCCTCGATATCCGCCAGTATCCCGCCAAACTGCGACTCATAAGAAGCCGGCATGATCCATCCTTTCGTCAACTCAACGGGCGCGCATTGCCCTAATTGTACGCGCTCCTGTCTGCTGCGCCCACGTTTCGGGTGCGAGCAAAGGTTGACAGCGACTTTGCCCCGCCCGATGACCCTCATCCCCCAGCCCCTTTTCCCGCGCTGCGGTCTATACACGGGCGAAGGGGAGCACCTGGACGAGAGAAAGTAAGTCCCCTCGCCCCGCGACGCAGTCGCGAGGGAGAAATTTAGGGGTGAGGGGCAACAGACTGCTGCAAATTGCCCCTCACATTTTGCACACACCCCACGTTTCGCCATTGCCGCCGCCCCTCAAACAGTTTACACTACCTGCGAGGGCGCAACAGAGAACATGGGCAAGGGATTTCTGCGGTGACGGGCGTACAGGTTTCGGCTCCAGGCAAACTGATGCTGCTGGGCGAGCACGCAGTAGTGCATGGGCAGCCCTGCCTGGTGACCGCCATGGACGCCCGTCTGTCTATGACTCTGGCGCATATCGAAACAGATACATTCTTCATTGATGCGCCAGATGTCGGCGTGCGCGGCATGAGCGGCTCGCTGCGCGATGTCTTCCGCGACGGGCGCGCGCTGGCCCCCGGCACGCGCTTCATCGAAAGCGCCCTGCGGCTATTCGACGAACAGGTCGGGCTGAGCCGCGGAGTCGCCATCACCACCCGCAGCGACTTTGCCAGCACGCTTGGCCTGGGCAGTTCCTCAGCGACAGTCGCCTGCACCCTGTTCGGCCTGGCGCAGCTTGAGCAGGTTGATCTCTCCCTCGAACAGCTCTTTGATTGGGGTCTGCAGGCCATCCGTCGGGTGCAGGGCACTGGCTCCGGCTTCGACCTGGCAGCGGCGATCTTCGGCGGGACGCTGCTCTACCAGGCCGAGCCGCGCCAGATCGAGTCTCTGGATGTCCCCGACCTGCCGCTGTTGGCCGCTTACTCCGGCATCAAGGCGGATACGGCCACCTATGTTGAGCGTGTGTCGGCGCGATTGGCCGCGCACCCGGCGGCTGTCGAACACATCTTCGCCGCGATGGGCGCGCTGGCCCTGGAGGGGCGCGCTGCTTTGCTGGCACATGACTGGCCGCGCCTGGGCGAGCTGCTGGACATGCAGCACGGCCTGGCCCACGCGCTGGGAGTAGATATCCCACAGACGGCGACGCTGGTCTTCGCCGCGCGCGAAGCCGGAGCCTGGGGCGCTAAGCTGAGCGGGGCGGGCGGCGGCGACTGCGTGATTGCGCTGGCCCCGCCCGACCGCCGCGCTGCAGTGATCGCAGCCTGGCAGGCCGTCGGAGGCACGCTGATAGATAGCGCGCCGCACGCGCCCGGTGTGCGCCTGGAAACGGAAAGGTAGAGCTATGCCGTTCGTCAAAGCGACGGCGCTGAGCTGCGCCAACATCGCCTTCATCAAGTACTGGGGGCGCAAAGATCACCTGCTGCGTCTGCCGCTCAATTCGTCCATTTCCATGAACCTGGACAACGCTACTACGGTCACGACAGTGGCCTTCGACGAAGCGCTGCCCGCCGACGAGATCGAGATCGGCGGAGAACCCGCGTCACCGCACGCCGCACGGCGGGTGAGCGAACACCTGGATCGTATCCGGGCGCTGGCGGGTATCACGGCACGGGCGCGGGTCGCTTCGCGCAACTCGTTCCCGATGGGCGCGGGGATCGCCTCGTCGGCCTCAGCCTTCGCCGCGCTGACCGTCGCCGCCTGTGCCTCCGCCGGACTCCAACTCGACGAGCGCGCGCTGACCATCCTGGCCCGCCAGGGGTCGGGGTCGGCCTGTCGTTCTATTCCGGCGGGTTTTGTGGAATGGCACACCGGCGACACAAGCGACGAGTCCTTTGCAGAGTCCATCGCCCCGCCCGATCACTGGGACTTGCGCGACCTGATCGCCATCGTGCAGACAGAGCACAAGGAAGTCGGTTCGTCCAAGGGGCACGAGATAGCCGGGCCAAGCCCCTTCGCAGCGGCGCGCCTGGCCGAAGCAGAGCGCGCGTTGCCAGTGGTACGCGTGGCCATCCTGGCGCGCGACTTCACCACCTTCGGCGAAGAGGCCGAGCAGGAAGCGATCCGGATGCACGCCGTGGCCATGACCTCGCGCCCCAGCGTGCTCTACTGGTCGCCGGAGACGGTGCGCATCATGCACGCCGTGCGGCAATGGCGCGCCGAAGGGCTGGAAGCGTACTTCTCCATTGATGCCGGAGCCAACGTGCATGTGCTGTGCCAGGGCAAAGATGCCCCCTACGTCGAAGCGGCGCTGCACGCCCTGCTCGATGTGCGCGAGGTGCTCGCCAACCGTCCAGGGCCAGGCACACAGCTAGTTGAACACCATCTGTTCTGAATCGTCGGGTCGGCTGACAAAAGACCGGCGTCGCAGAGACGCCGGTCTTTTTTCCGGATGGTATCACTGTCCCCAGCCGCGCCGGTCGAGGATGCGCCAACCCCAGGGCAGAGACGCCGCCGCCAGCAGTACCTTGCCCAGGTCGCCGGGCAGGAAGGGCAGCAGCCCCAGGTCGAACACCCTGTCCGCACCCACGAAACGGGCCAGCCAGGGCAACCCAAACGCATAGATCACCGCGTTACCCAGGAGCATCGCCAGCAACGTGCTCTCCATCCGCCGATCCCAACCCCGCTCGGCCAGCCGTCCCACCAACCAGGCAGCGGCGACGAACCCGACCAGATAGCCGCCAGTCGGGCCGGTCAGGCGGGCGAGACCCGCCGCCCCCCCAGCCAGAACAGGCAATCCCATCGCTCCTTCGGCCAGGTAGGTGAGCAGGGCCAAGCTCCCCCGCCGGCTGCCCAGCAACACGCCAGTCAGGAGCACGGCGAAAGTCTGGCCGGTAACAGGCACCGGGCTGAAAGGCAAGGGAATGGCGATCTGTGCGAACAGCGCAACCAACAACGACCCGGCCAGCACCAGGGCGGCATCGTACAGCAAAGCGTGATTCCTGGCAGACGGACGAAGCACATCGGCGTATGTCATGGCGTTCTCTACCTCCAACAATGCTCCCTTGAGATCGTCTCTGCGGGAGGTCTACAGCGAAGAACAGAACCAAAAAATGGGGTTGTTCCCATGGAATCAACCCCATCAACCCAACGAAGTTATCTGGTGAAAACAGACAAAAAAACAGTTCTGGCGCTGATGCGCCAGAACTGGAAGATACCCCCACCAGGACTCGAACCTGGGCCTCTGCCTCCGGAGGGCAACGCTCTATCCTCTGAGCTATGGGGGCGTACACCCCATTATTGTATCAGCAAGGGCCTGAGCGTCAAGGCTCGTCCGCGTCATCCGCGCCATCGGCTTCAGTCTCGTCGTCGCGCAGCATGGGCGCGACCTCCGCCCCGCTGACGCGCAGCAATTCGGCGCAGGAAATGCGCAACAGGGCGTCAATGCCTCCGCCTCCGGCATACACCGTCTCGTAGCGCTGAATGGCCGGGTCCAGGAAGGCAGGCATGGGTGTCTTCAGCCCGACGGGCGGCACCGTGCCCACTGTATAGCCGGTGATCTCCAGCACCTGATCGGCGTCGGCCAGGCGCACCTTCTTGCGGTTGACATGCAGCCGCTCGGCCAGCTTGCGCGGGTCTACGCGGCGCACGCCACAGCCATAGACCAAAAACGGCTTGCCGTCAACCAGAAATACAACGGACTTGACGATCTGATCCACTTCCACACCCAGCGCCTGCGCCGCCGCGGGGACAGTCGGCGTAGGTGCGCCGGGGAAGACGATCTGCGCGTCAATCTGATGATTGTCCAGGAACGCCTGCAGGTTAGCCGGGCCAAGCGGTCCCGCGGACAGATCGGGGCTTTCCTCCACGAACAGCACTTCTGCGCTCGCCCCTGCGAAATCCATCAGGTCTTTGCCTGCGGCCACGCCTTCCGGCGACCGCAGTGCAGCATCGAGAGCCTCAAATGAGGCAAAGTGCACTTCCACCAGCCGGTGATAGGGTGCCTGGCCTGCCGGGCCGCCGATCACCTGTGCTTCGTGTACGGTCTGCACGCCGGGCATTTTGCGCAACAGGGCCAGATTACGGGCGTAACGCAGATCGAACGTGCCGCCCTTCGTCGCCTGGCGGAACAGAATCACCAGCCTGACCATAGAGTCCTTCGCTTTCTCAAGGCGTCACCTGCCATTCACGAACGTCCACGCCGCAGACTGCGTCCGAACACCGCCCCCAGCAAAAAGGCGATGATCACCGCCTGCCACGGCTTGGACTGCACCATCTGCGTCGCGTCGCCGGTCATCTGATCGAAGGTGTGCCCGTGCAGATAGACGGCGGCGCGTTCCAGGCTGCGCGCGAGTTGATTCGCCTGGCGCAGCGCCACCTCATCGCCGCTGCGCAACGCTTCGGCGCGGATACGCTCCGCCGCTGTGATCAACTGGTCGGCGGCGGCCTCTTTGGTGGCATAGGCGCGCTGCATGACCGAACGTCGCGCCTCGCGCAACGACGAACGGGGCCGCGCACCGTCTGCGGCACCATACTCCAGGTCTTCGCTCATGGTATCTTCCCCTCAAACAATCCAGACTCCCGCCAGGAATTGTTGCTGATGCGCAAACATGCTACCATACAACCATCGGCTGGGGGTATTTTCGCCCTTGCACAACACTGTTTCCTGGGTGGTGATCATGAGCGCTCCGCATCTTCCCTACTCTCACCAGCCATATCCCTATGCCCGCCCCTACCCTGCACGCAGGCCAGCCAACCCCTGGCCCCTGCGCCTGCTCTTGCTCAGCCTCACCGGCGTGGTGTTGCTGTTCTTTGCGCTGGTGCTGGTGGTGACCGGCTATCAGTTTGTGCACCACAACGAGATTTATCCGGGCGTCTCGACGGTGCTGGGCGTCAATCTGAGCGGGATGACGCGCCAGGAAGCAATACGCGCCCTGACTGGCCGTTTCACCTATGCCGATAGCGCGACCTTCGTTTTCCGCTACGGCGATCAGCGCTGGGAGTATACCGCGGGCGAACTGGGCGTCTCGTTCGATGTCGAAGCTACGGTGGACGCGGCTTTTCGCGCCGGACGCGAGGGCAACGCCTTGGACAATCTGCTGGCGCAGCTCGATATGCGCCTCAACGGGTATCCGGTCGTGCCGGTGATCACCTACGATCAGTCGGTGGCAGAGCGCATCCTGAGGGAGATCGCCACTGCCCATATCAACCGACCTGTGCTGGACGCCGCGCTCACCGTGCGCGACGGGAAGGCGGTTGCCTCTCCAGCGCAGGTTGGGCGAATGGTGGACGTGTCCGCGACACTCGTTGCGCTGCGCCAGGAGATTGTGCGGCTGGCAACGCATAGCGAGATCGCGCTGGTGGTGCAGGAAGCACAGCCGACGGTATGGAACGCCGGCGCGGCGGCGGAGCGCGTCAATCTGGCCCTGTCCGCTCCGGTGGAGTTCTACATCGCACCAGAAGACGGCCCGGACAAAGGCCCCTGGGTGGCGCAGGTCACCTCGCTGGAAAAGATGCTCACCATTGAGCTGGTGCAGAATTCAGACGGCACTGCTTCTTACGAAGTGTCCGTTAGCCTGGACGAGCCGCGCGCCTTTCTCAACGACCTGGCCCCACAGCTCTCCGTCAAGCCGGTCAACGCCCGCTTCGTCTTCGACGACGCCACCCGGCAACTGCAAGTGATCCAGAACAGCGTTAACGGGCGCGCCCTGGATGTCGAGCAGACGCTCGCACAGTTCGAACAGGCTATCTTCTCCGCAGACCCCGCCGCGCGGCGGGTGCGGCTGGTCTTCCAGCAGATTCCGGCGGCCATCCCCGACACAGCCACCGCCGCCGAACTGGGTATCACCGAACGCATCGTCCAGAAGACCACCTATTTCTACGGCTCGACACCGGCCCGCCGTCATAACATCGAAGTGGCAGCCGCCAATTTCCACGGGCTGGTCATCCCGCCGGGGGGCATCTTCTCGTTCAACGAATGGCTGGGCGATGTCAGTGTGGAAAGCGGCTACGAGCAGGGCCTGATCATCGTCGGCAATCAGACCATCACGGGCGTCGGCGGCGGAGTGTGTCAGGTGGCGACCACCGCCTTCCAGACCGCTTTCTACGGCGGCTTCCCCATCCTGGAGCGCGTCGAACACGCCTACCGGGTGGGCTACTATGAAGAGGGCGAAGGGCCAGGCATGGACGCGACGGTCTATTCGCCCATCGTGGACTTCCGCTTCCTCAACGACACGCCCTATCACCTGCTGATCGAGACCTACGTCAACACGGCCAACAGCACCATCACCTGGAAGTTCTACAGCACCAGCATGAACCGGCGCGTGGTCAAGGAAGGCCCCGTGATCCGCAACCAGACCGCCCCTCCGCCGCCCATCTATCGGGCCAATCCGCAGCTTGCCCCTGGCCAGATTCGTCAGGTGGACTATGCGGTAAGCGGCGCGGACGTGTATGTCTGGCGCACTGTCTATGAGGGCGACCGCGTGATTATTGATCGCGAGGAGTTCCACAGCCACTACGTGCCGTGGGCGGCACAGTTCGAAGTCGCGCCGGGCGATCCGCGTATCAACGGCTAGTAGACAGAGACGTAAGACACCAAACCACAGCGGCCCTGGAGAACGCAGAGAAGTCACAGAGGGAAATTGAACATCTCTCTGTGTTTCCTCTGTGTTCTCTGTGCTCTCTGTGGTGATTATACGCACATTGCACAGAACACCTGTTCGCGCTACACTGGGCACAGGATTTACCCTTCACAGAGAGCGAAGGCCATGGCCAAAGCGCGCGTCTACTACGAATGCCAGAACTGCGGGCGCCGCTCCCCGCGCTATATGGGGCGCTGCCCCGGTTGCGGCGAATTCAACACCATGATCGAACTGGTCGAAGAGCCGGAAGCGCCCGCGGGCGCAGCACGACCGTCAGCCGCCCCCCGCTCGCAGCCACAACGCCTGAACGACGTGACCGCCGAAGGTGACGAACGCTACCCGGTGCCGGTCGCTGAACTGGCCCGCGTGCTGGGCGGCGGGCTGGTGCCGGGCAGCGTGGTGCTCATCGGCGGCGACCCCGGCATTGGCAAGAGCACCCTGCTGCTCCAGATGGCAGCGCTGATGGAACCCATCGCCGGACCCGTGCTTTACGTCAGTGGGGAAGAGAGCGAGCGTCAGATCAAGATGCGCGCCGAACGGCTGGGCCTGGATGCCGCCAACGTCTACCTGGTCACCGAGACCGAGATGGGCGCGATCCTGGCCCATGTCGAAAACATCAAGCCGCGCCTGCTCATCATTGACTCGATCCAGACAACCTACCTAGAAGGCAAGGCGTCAACGGCGGGCAGCGTCAGTCAGGTGCGCGAGTGCGCCGCCCAACTGCGCGAACTGGCCAAAAGCAGCGGTGTAGCTGTCTTCCTGGTGGGCCACGTGACCAAAGAGGGCATCATTGCCGGGCCGCGCGTGCTGGAACATATCGTGGATACAGTGCTCTACCTGGAGGGTGACCGCTTCCAGGCCTACCGCCTGCTGCGCAGCGTCAAAAACCGCTTTGGCCCCACCAGCGAGGTCGGCGTCTTCGAGATGCGCGATCGCGGACTGGTCGAGATCGCCAACCCATCGGAGGTATTCATCGCCGAGCGCGTAGTCAACGCGCCGGGCAGCGCCATCGCCGTCACCCTGGAAGGCACGCGCCCGTTGCTCATCGAAGTGCAGGCGCTCGCCAGCCAGACGGTCTATCCCAACCCGCGCCGCACCGCCAACGGCGTTGACCCCAACCGGATGCTGCTGATCACCGCCGTGCTCACGCAGCGCCTGGGCATCAAGCTCTACGAAAAGGACATCTTCGTCAACGTGATCAGCGGCCTGAAGATTGACGAGCCGGCTGCCGACCTGGCCATCGCGATTGCCATCGCCTCCAGCGTGTGGGACCGACCTGTGCCCGCCGACATAGCCTTCGTCGGTGAGATCGGCCTCAGCGGCGAACTGCGCGCCGTCAGTCAGACCTCGTTGCGCGTGCGCGAGGCGGCCAAGCTGGGCTTCAAGCGAGTGATGGTGCCGCGCACCTATCGGCGCGACGAAGCCCCACCCGCTCATGTGGAAGTGTTGGCCGTGCGTAGCCTGGCCGACGCGCTGGCCCAGGCATTGCCGGACTCTCGCTAGCGGCACGTGGAGCGAATCACATGAGCACACATGCCACTTACGTGATGGGGATTGACGGCGGGGGCAGTCGCCTGCGTGTGGCGCTCCTCACCCCCGATCTCGATCCAGTGGCCGAGAGCGGAGCAGAGACCGTCAGCCCGGCGATTGTCGGGCCAGAGAGGGCGCGGGCAATGATTCAGGCGGCCATGCGCGAAGCACTGGCCTGCGCTGGCCTGCAGCCCAGGCAGGTCGCCGCCGTCGGCATCGGCATCGCTGGAGCCGCACCCTGTCACAGCGCCTCGGCCATTCCCTGGCTGCGCGACGTGGTGAGCGCTGTGCTGCCCGACGCCCTCATCGTCCCCAGCGCTGACTACGAGATCGCCCTGGTCGGCGCGCTGGGCGAGCGACGGGGCGTGCTCGTCCTGGCGGGGACTGGCTCGCTGGCTTATGGCGTCAACGAAGCCGGTGAATCAGCGCTGGCGGGCGCGTGGGGCTATCTGCTGGACGATGCGGGCAGCGGCTACTGGTTGGGTCGGCAGGCGCTAGAAGCCGTCGCCCGCGCTGCCGACGGGCGCGGCCCGCTCACCACCCTCAGCGATGCCATGCTCAGTACGCTGGGGTTGCCCGATGCCTATGCCCTGGTGCCCTGGCTCTACGATCGCGATGGCCCGCGCATTCGCGAAGTCGCCGCGCTGGCCCCGCTGGTGCTGACCCACGCGGAAATGGGCGATCCGGTTGCGGCGGACATCGTGGCGCGCGCCTGCGATGAATTGACCCTGGCCGCACAGACAGTGATCCGTCGCCTGCGCATGGAAAACCCGCCGATTGCCTTTGCCGGCGGGCTGCTGACCGCGCCCAGCCTGCTGAGCCTGACCCTGTGCCGGGCGCTCGGCCTGTCCGCGCTACCCCAGCCACGCTACCCGCCCGTGATCGGCGCGGCTCTGCTGGCGCTGAGCGCCCTTCCGCGCTGATCCACGCTACAGCGCAGATACGCCTCCCAGCGCCTCGGTCTCCAGCCGCAACAGATCGTCCCATGTCTCGCGGCGGCGGATCACCCGCCAGCCGCCATCTTCGACCAGGACTTCGGGGGGACGGGTGCGCAGGTTGTAGTTCGAGGCCATGGCCATGCCATACGCCCCCGCCGTGAGTACGGCCAACAGGTCGCCGCTGCGCAATGGCGGCAAAAGCGCCGCGCGATGCAATACATCGGTTGACTCGCACACCGGGCCAGTGACGACAGCGGGCGCAAGTGTTTCGTCTCGTTCCACCAGAGGTACTACCTGGTGTGTTGCGCCATAGAGCGCCGGGCGTAGCAGATCGGTCATGCTCCCATCGGTGACAACAAAGCGCTGCCCGCCCTGCTCCTTCACCGTCGTCACGCTGATCAACAACACGCCAGCGTCGGCCACCACCGCGCGGCCCGGCTCGGCCAGCACACGCCAGTCACAGACCAGCGGGGCCAACGCTTGCGCGAACTCCTCCAGCGGCGGGTAGCGATCATCCGTCGTATAGGGCACCGGGAAGCCACCGCCGATGTTCAGCGTCCTCACGTCGGAGTACGGCGCGGCGAGCGTCTGTGCCAGGCGCACCGCTTCCACCGTCTCTGTCACCGAACCCAGTTGGCTGCCAATATGGACGTGTATCCCTACCAGACGCAAATGCGGGTAGGCATGGCGCACCGCAAGCAGGCTGGCCACTACGTCGGATGGCATACCGAACTTCGCTCCAGCGTGACCGGTGGCGATGTGTGGATGCGTCTGCGCGTGAATGCCAGGATTGAGCCGCAGTGCGACCTGCGGCGTATACCCTTCCTCTGCCGCTAGCCGGTCGAGCAACGCCAGTTCGTCAGGACTCTCAACGTTGAACCAGCCGATCCTGGCCTGTAGCGCAAAAGCGATCTCTACGGGCGTCTTGCCCACCCCCGCGAAGACGATGCGCGCGGGATCAACCCCCGCCCGCAGCGCCCGGTCAACCTCCCCCGCGCTGACCACATCCGCGCCCAGGCCAGCCTGGGACAGTATCCGCACCAGCGTCAGGTTGGGATTCGCCTTCAGGCTGTAATGTAGCTCGGCCTTCAGGGGAGCGAAGGCGCGTTGCAGGCGCGCGGCGTTGTGCCGCAACCGCGTCGCGCTGTAGACGTAGACAGGTGTACCGACAGCCTGGACAATAGCCTGCAGGGGAATGCCATCACCACACAGATTGCCTGTGTCGTAGCGAAACGAATCGTTGAGCATCTCACATCCTGATGAGCAGGGTAGCGCGTGGTAGTACTCGCGTTGCTTGTCATTCTACTTTAGTTGTGGATAATATAACTACAATCCGAGAAAAAGCTTCGGGCCACGGTTGTGGTACGGAACTCGAACCTGACGGCAGGTCCATCCTCGAATGGATGGTGATGGCCAGCGAGTATTCCGCGGGGTACCCGCGAGTAGATCAGCACACCCGAATACCCGTCAATTCGCGCCCTGGCGCAATGCGCCGGCTTATCTGGACGGGTGACTGGCGTCGATTGGAAAGCCCTGGGAGACAAAGACGGTGAGGGCGAGCAATCATCGGTCGCAAGAGCGGGTAGGAGCACACCGACAGCGTGAGCTGAGAGTGACTGTGTTTGTCTGACCTCTTGGCGGGAACCGCAACGAATAGAGCAACGGTGCGGTCAATCGTGACCGATTGACCGGCACCGAACGCGCCAGACGCGTTCATCCATTCGAGACAGACCGGGCTGTGTGAAAGCAGGTCGCCAGTTCTGCACTGATATGGCAAAACAGCCGTGGCGTAGGGCTACGGCTGTTTTGTATTGGGGATGGCCATGGCCGGGCGCACCATCACAGCGCTGGAAATCCAGCAGCAGGACAAAGAGCGCGTCAACGTCTACCTGGATGGTCGGTTCGCCTTTGGCCTGTCTCGCCTGGCCGCGGCTCACCTGAAGACCGGCCAGGTGCTCACCCAGGTCGAGATTGACGCCCTGTGTGCGCTCGACGAAGTGGCGCGGGCCGTAGATTATGCCGCGCGACTGCTGGCCCGCCGCCCCTACAGCGCCGCCGAGATTCGCCGCCGCCTTGAGGTCAGGCGCTTCGCTGCCAGCGCCATTGAGCAGGCGCTGGAGCGGCTGACCGAACGGGGCTATATAGACGACCGCGCCTTCGCCCAGTACTGGATCGAGAGCCGCGAGCGCTTCAGCCCGCGCGGGCAGCAGGCGTTGCGCTACGAACTGCGCCAGAAAGGCATCGCAGACGAGGTGATCGAGTCTGCCCTGGCGGAGACCAACCCGCTGGACTCGGCAGTGCGCGCGGCGCAGTCCGCCGTGCGCCGCTGGCGTGGCCTGTCGCGGACAGTCTTTCGGCAAAAGCTGGGGGCGTTTCTCAGCCGGCGCGGTTTTGATTACCAGACCGTGCACGAAGCCGTCTTGGAAGTGATTGGACGCCTGGAAAACGAACAACCGGAATTCTTTGCGGCAGATAACAACACAGACACCGAATGAGGAGCACGCCCTATGGAAATCGTATTAGCCCTGGTAGGGCTGGCGATTGGCGTTGGGCTGGGCATGGGGGGCCTATACCTGTACCAGCAGACCCAGATGACAAATCGCAAACGCCAGGCCGAAGAAGAGGTAGCGCGCCTGCTGGGTAAAGCGCAGGATCAGGCCAAGCAGATCGTCATCGAAGCCCGTGACGAGGCACTGCGCATTCAGCGCGAAGCCGAAGACAACGCCAAACGCCGCCGCATCGAACTTGATCGCGAGAGCGACCGCCTGCAGAAACGTCGCGAAGACCTCGACGCCCGCTATGAGCGGCTGGAACTGCGCGAACAGGCGCTCAACAAGCGCCAGAGCAAGCTTGACAAGCGCCAGAACGAGATCGAAGCCCTCTTCGAAGAGCAAAAAGCTGTGCTGGAGCGCGTGGCCGAGATGACGCGCGAAGAAGCACGCCAGGAGCTGTTGCGCCTGGTCGAAGAGGAAGCCCGCCAGGATATGGCTCGCCGTATCCGCGAGGTGGAGGCCGAGGCCAAGCTCGAAGCCGACACGCGGGCGCGCGACATCATCGCCCTGGCCATTCAGCGTATCGCCTCCGAACAGGTCAACGAGATCGCTGTCAGCGTGGTGCCCCTGCCCTCCGAAGAGATGAAGGGGCGCATCATCGGGCGCAACGGGCGTAACATCCGCGCCTTCGAGCAGGCGACTGGCGTTGACGTGGTGGTGGACGACACTCCCGAAGCTGTGACTATCTCCAGCTTCGATCCGGTGCGCCGCGAGGTAGCCCGTCGCGCCATGGAAAAGCTGGTGCTGGATGGGCGCATCCACCCCGCCCGCATCGAAAAGCTGGTCTCCGACGCCCGCAAAGAGGTTGACCGCATCGTCCGCGAAGAAGGCGAGCGCGCCGCCTACGAGGCTGGCGTGCCCGGCCTGCACAACGAGATCATCAAGCTGCTGGGACGGTTGAAGTTCCGCACCAGCTATGGCCAGAACCAGCACGCGCACGCCATCGAGACCGCGCATATCGCCGGCATGATCGCGGCAGAACTGGGCGCTGACGTGGCCGTTGCCAAGGCGGGCGGCCTGCTGCACGATATTGGCAAAGCGATCGATCACGAGATCGAAGGCACGCACGCGCAGATCGGCGCGGAATTCGCCCGCCGCTATGGTTTGAACGAGAAGGTTGTCAACTGTATCGCTTCGCATCACCATGAAGTAGAGCAGGAATGCGTCGAAGCGATGATCGTCGAGGCCGCCGATGCCATCTCCGGCGCACGGCCCGGCGCTCGGCGCGAGAGCCTGGATACCTATATCCGCCGCATCAAGGCGCTGGAAGACCTGGCGAAGGAATTCCCCGGCGTCGAGCAGAGCTATGCTCTACAGGCTGGGCGTGAAGTGCGCATTATGGTCAAGCCGGAAGAGATTGACGACCTGGCCGCTATGCGGTTGGCTCGTGACATCTCCCGCCGCATCGAGGAGACCATGCAATACCCCGGCCAGATCAAGGTGACGATCATCCGCGAGACGCGGGCGGTAGACTACGCCAAGTAAGCCTGTGCACCCAGGCAACGACGACGGCGGGCCACGACGACCCGCCGTCGCCTGTCCCCTGTTTACAGCCACAGCCCCGCTCAACCAGCCCGCGCCAAGGTGCGAGCCAGTTCGCTGGCGCTGCGTACCAGGATAGGCGGCTCTGGTAACCAGGGATAGTAGGTGATCTGCTGCGGCTGCGTCACCAGAAACTGAAGCGTCGTCAGGTCTTGTACCAGTCCGAAGCCACCGCTGCGCATCAACTCGTACACCAGCCCAACCATCGCCCCCGTCCAGGCAGAAGTCGGGAAGATATCAATCCGGTGAAACGAGCGCGAGCCGTCCAGCCCCGGCGCGCGCAACACCAGCCGCCCCCCGTCTGCGCACGACACCTGCTTCACGTCCGGCCCCAGCGGCAAGACACCAGCTACCTGATCCGAAGTTGCGAGAATCTGCCGCACCGCAGCGCGGTCTCCATCGGCGAAGCGCCCATCCTGGGCATGACAGACGAGGATCACCATCTTCCGGAGCATGACGCGCCTCCTCCGCACGGAGCGGACTCTGCCAGACATCCAGCCGGTTGATATGGCAAGAATAGCACATGTGTTCGCATCGCTCAAATTACCAGGGCCGCGCACTGCTTAACCGCATCGAGCGACCTGATCCCCCATCTGTGGGGGCAAGCGCACAAATGGCACCGCTGTATATACCGATTTCAACCCCTTGTCGCAGGTTGCCTGCTCATCACTCGGCAAGGGAAGAGTGACGGCTCTCCCCGCTAAAGCGGGGAGCTTCCCAGGCTACGCTCGCCGCAACCGGCCACGTTAACGCCTGGCGGCCCCGTCCGGGCCGACTTGACCGCTAACACCAAGATATTCCGAGCGGCATTCACGTCGCGGTCTGCCGTGTAGCCGCAATGAGGACAGGCATGAACACGAACGCTCAAATCCTTCTCGACCACTGCGCCACAGGCCGCGCACACCTGCGAGGTGTAGGCAGGGTTCACGGTCACCACCAGCGTACCGGCGCTTTCAGCCTTGTACGCCAGCAGGTGTTGGAACTCCGCCAGCCCCGCGTCGTGGGCGCTGAGGGCCAAGCGG